>Ga0209026_1001212_pt1 | contig 11926 bp, 10 predicted proteins | sample AraplaCL_Col_mCL_FD_184262 | JGI IMG/M metagenome (GOLD analysis project Ga0209026, IMG submission 184262) | Arabidopsis root microbial communities from the University of North Carolina, USA - plate scrape CL_Col_mCL (SPAdes) (version 2) | ecosystem: Host-associated > Plants > Roots >... | reverse complement strand
GCGACGCGCCGGTGCCGCCGACATGGCCCGCGACCAGGATCGCGTCGGCATGTGCCTTCGCGACGCCCGCCGCGACCGTGCCGATGCCCGCCGAGCTGACCAGTTTCACGCACACCCGCGCGCGCGGATTGATCTGCTTCAGGTCGTAGATAAGCTGCGCCAGATCCTCGATCGAATAGATGTCGTGATGCGGCGGCGGCGAGATGAGCGTCACGCCCGGCGTCGAATGCCGGAGGCGCGCGATCATCTCGGTCACCTTGAAGCCGGGCAGCTGCCCGCCCTCGCCGGGCTTGGCGCCCTGCGCGACCTTGATCTCCAGCTCCTCGGCCGAGCCCAGATATTCCGCCGTGACGCCGAAGCGCCCCGACGCGACCTGCTTGATCACGCTGTTGGCGTTGTCGCCATTCTCATAGGGCGTGTAGCGGCTCTTGTCCTCGCCGCCCTCGCCCGACACCGCCTTGGCGCCGATCCGGTTCATCGCGATCGCCAGCGTCTCGTGCGCCTCGGGGCTGAGCGCGCCCAGGCTCATGCCCGGCGTCACGAACCGCTTGCGGATCTCGGTGATCGCCTCGACCTGGTCGATCGGGCACGGCTCCTTCGCCCAGTTGAACTCCATCAGGTCGCGCAGATAGACGGGCGGTAGGTCGCGCACCCCGCGCGAGAATTGGAGATACTGGCTGTAGCTGTCGGTCGAGACCGCGGTCTGCAGCAGGTGCATCAGCTGCGCCGAATAAGCATGGCTCTCCCCGCCCGCGCGCTGGCGATAGAAACCGCCCACCGGCAGCACCGCAGCCCCGCCTTCGAACGCCTTCTCGTGGCGGATCTTGGCCGAGAGCTGGAGCGAGGCATAGCCTTCGCCCGAAATCTTGGCCGGCATGCCGGGGAACAGATCGTTCACGAGCGCACGGGACAGGCCCACCGCCTCGAAATTATAGCCGCCGCGATAGGAGGAGATCACCGCGATCCCCATCTTGCTCATGATCTTGAGCAGGCCGTCGTCGATCGCCTTGCGCCACCGCTTGAAGCAATCGGCCAGGCCGATCTCGCCGAACAGCCCGCGTGCATGACGGTCGGCCACCGCGGCTTCCGCGACATAAGCGTTCACCGTGGTCGCGCCGACCCCGATCAGCACCGCGAAATAATGCGTGTCGAGGCATTCGGCCGAGCGCACGTTGATCGAGGCATAGGACCGCAGCCCACGCCGGACGAGGTGCGTGTGCACCGCCGCCGCCGCCAGCACCATCGCGATCGAGATCCGCTCCGGTCCGACATTCTCGTCGGTCAGGAACAATTCGCTCTTGCCCTCGCGCACCGCCTGCTCCGCCTCGCGGCGGACACGCGCGATCGCCTGGCGCAAGGCGTCGGGGCTATCGTCCGCCGGATAGGTGCAGTCGATCGTCGCATAGGCCGAACCGAAATAGTTCTTGAGCGTAGCCCAGTCGGTGCTGGTCAGCACCGGCGAGTCGAGCACGAGCACGCCCGATTGCTGCGCCTCATTGTCCAGGATGTTGGCGAGGTTTCCGAACCGCGTCTTGAGGCTCATCACGCGGGTTTCGCGCAGGCTGTCGATCGGCGGATTGGTGACCTGGCTGAAATTCTGGCGGAAGAAATGGCTGATCAGCCGCGGCTTGTCGGAAATGACCGCGAGCGGCGTATCGTCGCCCATCGATCCGATCGCCTCCTTGGCCTGCTCGACCATGGGTGCGAGGATCAGCTCCATATCCTCCATCGTCTGCCCCGCCGCGATCTGGCGGCGGATCAGCTCGGCCCGGCTCCACTGCGGAAGGTGGTCGCCTTCGGGCACATTGAGATCGGCCAGCTTGCGGAAGCCCTGCACCCATTCGCCATAAGGCGCCTCGGCCGCGATCCGCTCCTTGACCTCCTCGTCGGTGTAGAAGCGGCCTTCTTCGAGATCGACCGCGATCATCTGGCCCGGGCCCATCCGGCCCTTCGCCACCGCCGAGCTTTCCGGCACGACCACCATGCCCGCTTCCGAACCCACGATCAGTAGGTTGTCGGCGGTGCGCAAGGTCCGCAGTGGGCGCAGCGCGTTGCGGTCCACCCCCGCAACCACCCAGCGGCCGTCGGTCATCGCCAGCGCGGCCGGGCCGTCCCACGGCTCCATCACCGAGGCGAAATAATTGTACATGTCCTCGACCGGCTGCGGCAGGTCGATGTCGGCATAAGCTTCCGGCACCAGCATCAGCTTGGCGGTCGGCGCGTCGCGGCCCGAACGGCAGATCGTCTCGAACACCGCGTCGAGCGCGGCGGTATCCGACGCACCCGCCGGGATGACCGGCTTCACGTCCTCGGAATGCTGGCCGAACGCCAACGAGGCCATCTTGATCTCGTGGCTCTTCATCCAGTTCTTGTTGCCGCGGATCGTGTTGATCTCGCCGTTATGCGCGAGGCAGCGGAACGGCTGCGCCAGCCACCATTGCGGGAAGGTGTTGGTCGAATAACGCTGGTGGAAGATCGCCACCCGGCTGGTGAAGCGCTCGTCCTTCAGGTCGGGATAGAAAACCGACAATTCCTCGGCGAGGAACAGGCCCTTGTAGATGATCGACCGGCAGGACAGCGAGCAGATGTAGCAGCCCTGCACCTGCGCCTCGATCAGCTTCTTCTCGATCCGGCGGCGGACGAGGTAGAGCTTCTTCTCGAACTCGGCCGCGCTCTCGTCGTCGGGCATTGGCCCGGCGATCATGATTTGCTCGATCTCGGGGCGTGTCAGCATCGCCTTGTCGCCGATGCACGACACGTCGACCGGCACCTGGCGCCAGCCGTAGATCGTGTAGCCGAAATCGATGATCTCGCTCTCGATGATCGTGCGGCATGTCTCCTGCGCGCCGAGGTCGGTGCGCGGCAGGAACACCATGCCGACGGCCAGCCGATTCGGCCGCGGCGTATGGCCCGCCGCCTCGATCGCGTCGTCGAAGAAGCGCGCGGGCAGATCGAGATGGATGCCCGCGCCGTCGCCGGTCTTGCCGTCGGCATCGACCGCGCCGCGATGCCACACCGCCTTCAGCGCATCGATCGCGGCGGTGACGACGCGGCGCGACGCCTTGCCGTCGGTCGCGGCGACGAGGCCGACGCCGCAGGCGTCGCCCTCGAACTCGGGGCGATACATGCCCTCGCGGGCAAGGCGTTCGCGTTCGGAAGCGAGATAGTCGGTCATTGCTTGGTCCCACCTGCCTGCGGATGCTTGTCCGCCCAGGCCTTGAGTTCACTCATGAATTGCGGAAGCGCTTCCTGCGCCGCCTTCATCGCCGGCCCCATCGTCAGGTCGCGCGTCGCCACCGCCGTCTCCGCAGTCACGTCGGGTAGTTTCGCCAGCACTGCCTGCCCCGCCTTGGTGCGATAGAAGACAAGCATGTCGTCCATCTCGGCGGGCGTGAAATTTGTCGCGTAGACGCGCGTCATGATCTCGACGATCTGCGGCATCGACGCGGTCATCGAGCTCTGGACCTTCGCCGACACGGTATCGAGGTAGCGCTGGAAGATGGCGCGGAATTCAGGATCCTGTGCCATCGCCGTCGGGATCTGGCCGGATTGCAGCAGCTGGTTGGCCAGACCGCCGGTCATCGCCTTCATCTGCCCGTCGAGCGCGCGGCGGGTCAGATCCTCGACATGCATCGTGGTCATCAGCTCGTGCGCCTTGGCAAGCGCGGCGGCGCTCGGTGCGGCCGCGGGCGCGGCGGCCTGGGCGATCACCGCCGTCGGCACGGAAACGGCCAAAGTTGCCGCGAGAACCATCTGCTTGATCATGCTGCCACCTTTCCGGCTTGCACCTTCGCCTGAACCTTGAGCCATTCGTGCATGCGATCGCTGACATCGCGGCCGTCGCGCACCGCCCACACCACCAGGCTCGCCCCGCGCACGATGTCGCCGGCGGCGAACACGCCGTCGAGGCTGGTCATCATCGTCTTGTGATCGACCCGGACGGTGCCCCAGCGGGTGACCGACAGTTCGGCGGCGTCGAACAGGCGCGGCAGCTCCTCGGGATCGAAACCCAAGGCCTTGATCACCAGGTCCGCATCGAGCCGATATTCACTGCCCGGATCGGGCTCCGGCGCGCGGCGGCCCGAGGCGTCGGGGTCGCCCAGCCGCATCTTGGTGACCTGCACGCCGCTGACCTTGTCGGTGCCGTGGAAGGCCTCGGGCGCGGAGAGCCAGACGAACTCGACGCCTTCCTCCTCGGCATTCTTCACCTCGCGCTGCGAGCCCGGCATATTGGCACGATCGCGGCGATAGAGGCAGCGGACCGACGCGGCGCCCTGGCGGACGGCGGTGCGCACGCAATCCATCGCGGTGTCGCCGCCGCCGACCACGACCACATTCTTGCCCAGCGCGTTGAAGGTGCCGTCGTCGAAGCTCGGCACCTCGTCGCCGAAGCCCTTGCGGTTCGATGCGGTCAGGTAATCGAGCGCCTCGACCACCCCCGCCGTGCCGACGCCCGGCGCCTTGATCTGGCGGGGCTTGTAGACGCCGGTCGCGATCACGATCCCGTCGTGGCGTTGGCGCAGTTCCTCGAGCGTGGCGTCGCGTCCGACCTCGAAATTCTCATGGAAGACGACGCCGCCGTCGCGCAGCCGATCGACGCGGCGCGTCACGACATGCTTCTCCAGCTTGAAGCCGGGGATGCCGTAGGTCAGCAGCCCGCCCATCCGGTCGTGCCGGTCATAGACATGCACCTCATAGCCCTTGGCGCGCATCAGGTCCGCAACGGTCAGACCCGCCGGCCCGGCGCCGATCACGCCGACCGACTGGCCACGCGTCGGCCCCGGCACGAGCGGCTCGACCCAGCCTTCTTCCCAGGCAGTGTCGGTGATGAACTTCTCGACCGACCCGATCGTGACCGCGCCGTGGCCCGAAAATTCGATGACGCAATTGCCCTCGCACAGCCGGTCCTGCGGACAGATGCGGCCGCAAATCTCGGGCATGGTCGAGGTGGCGTTGGAAAGTTCATAGGCCTCGCGCAACCGCCCCTCGGCGGTCAGGCGCAGCCAGTCCGGAATATGATTGTGGAGCGGGCAATGGGTCGAGCAATAAGGCACGCCGCATTGCGAGCAGCGCGACGATTGCTCTTCCGCCTTGGCGACCTGATAGGCGCGCGAAATCTCCGCGAAATCGGCGGCGCGTTCCGCCGCGGTGCGCTTTTCGGGATAGTCCTGTCCGACGGACGGGAAACTCAACATTCCAGCCATGTGCATGATCTCCGGCCGCTCCAATGATGGAACGATAGGGCCGAGTCACGCGCAAAATGCGATATAGGTAAGCTATGCTGACCTTAATTTAGGGCATTTTTGGAATTTTCTGCCCAATCGCGCAATTTTCTATTAGAATTAAGTTTCGATCCGGACCTATCCATGGATAAGCCAGATCAAAGCGGCCGAGCCGGCGATGATTCGATACCAGGCGAACGGCGCGAAACCATGCTTGCTGATGATCGACACGAAGGCCTTGATCACCAGCATCGCCACGATGAACGCGACGACGAACCCGATGCCGATCGTGCCCAGCCCAACCGCACCCGGCGCCATGATGTCATGACGGTGCTTGGCAAGTTCGACCGTCGTCGCACCCAGCATGGTAGGGATTGCGAGGAAGAAGCTGAACTCGGCTGCGGTGCGCCGTTCCACGCCCAGGCTCAACGCCCCCATGATGGTCGCACCCGAGCGGCTGACGCCGGGGATCATCGCGAGGCACTGGATGAAGCCGATGCCGAGCGTGGTCTTGACCGGCACCTCGGCTACGCCCGCAATATGCCCCTTCTTCACGCGCCATTCGATCGCGAGGATCGCCATGCCGCCCAGGATCAGCGCTACCGACACCACCATGGCATTGCCGAGCAGCGCCTCGATCTTCTTGTGAAGCGCCAGGCCGATCACCGCGGCGGGAAGGAAGGCGACCAATATGTTGCGGGCGAAGCGGATCGAGGTCGCATCGCGCCGGAACAAACCCTGCAACACTGCCCAGAAGGTCCGCCAATACAGCACCACCACCGCCAGGATCGCGCCCAGCTGGATGACGATGTTGAACACCTCCCATTTGTCGGCGTCGTAGCCGAGCAATTTGGTGGCGAGGATGAGATGGCCGGTCGAGGAGACGGGCAGGAACTCGGTCAGACCCTCGACGATGCCGAGGATCACGGGGGTGGCGATATCCATCTGGGTCCGGGTCTCAGGCTGCGTTGAGGCTGAAGCGGCCGTGCGTGCGGTAGCGCACCAGCCATTTGGGCGCGACCGCGGCGAGCGGCGCGGGTTCGATGCCGAGATCGGCGAAGGTCTTGGCGCCCGGCGCGACGACATTGTCGCGCTGAAGCATCAGCCATTGATCCCAGGTGATCGGTGCCATCGGCAAGAAGCCGAAGCGGGCCATCGCCGCCGCAACCGGATCGGGCACCTCGATAAAGGCCGGATGATGCGCGATCGCGTCCGCGATCCATTTGTGCAGATCGAGCATCGACAAGGCCTGCGGGCCGCCCAGCTCGAACGTCTTGCCTTCGCCCGCCGGGGTCAGCGCGACCTTGGCCACAGCGCGCGCGACATCGACCACCCAGACCGGCTGAAACAGGGTCTTGGACCGGACCACGGGAAGAGCCTGGACGAACGGCAACGCGCACGCTTTCGAGATCAGGCCGGCGAACCGGTTCACGAAATCGTCCTCCGGTCCGAAGACGATCGAGGGGCGCAGGATCGCGACATTGGGGAAAGCGGCACGGACCGCCGCCTCGCCCTCGCCCTTGGTGCGCGCATAATTGGAAGCGGCCGCCGGATCCGCGCCGATGGCCGAGACGTGGACGAGCCTTTTCACGCCCGCCGCGGCCGAAGCCTTGGCGACGTTGCCCGCACCGGTGACGTGCAGGTCCTGGAACTTGCCCTTGAGCACGCCGACCAGGTTGATCACGACATCCGCGCCCGCGACCGCGCGCTCGACCGAATCGAGCTTGGTGATATCGGCGCGGATCGACTGGGCCTGGCCCAAGGCCGCGAGCGGTTTCAGGAAGAAGGTATCGAGCGGATCGCGTTCGGCGATGCGCACGCGCGCGCCGCTCCGCAACAGCTCCTGCGCGACATAGCGGCCCACGAAACCGCCGCCGCCGAACAGAACAACCAGCTCGTTCATCCCAAAAACCCTCATGCGCACATATGGGTTCGCCCATGCCCCCACGGCCGTTTGCATGCAAGCGCCCGAAGGCTGGTTGACAAGCTGTAACCCGCCCCCCTAAAGGCCGCCGCCTACCCCGTGCCCAGATGGCGGAATTGGTAGACGCACCAGCTTCAGGTGCTGGCGCTCGCAAGGGCGTGGAGGTTCGAGTCCTCTTCTGGGCACCACATGACTTTCCGGCAGCGTCCGGCAAAGTCCGGCAAGTGGCTGTTTTTCCAGCATTTTTTCGACGAGAATCGCCGGTAAACGCCCGGGCTCGTCCAGCCGTATCCAGCCTCAGCACCATCGTTTTGTTGGTGCTATTGGCGGCGCTGAACGGTCCTCGGCAAAGCTGGGACCAACACGATGCTGACGCATGTTCATATTGCCGCTCTCAAGCCGAAGGCGAAGCCCTACAAAAACGCTGACGGGGATGGCCTCTGCCTCATCGTCAAACCGAACGGCTCGAAGCTCTGGACCTTCAATTACCGGTATCTTGGGCGACAGAAGACGCTGTATTGCGGCCAATGGCCTGCCATCACGCTGGCCGGTGCCCGCACCCAACGCGACGAAGCACGGCGGCAAGTCGCGTCCGGGCTCGACCCCGTCGCGGTGAAGCTTCAAGCGCGTTCGGCGGCAAGGATCGCCGCGACCAACACCTTCGGAGCGATTGCGGAGGAATGGTATCAGAAATGCGTCGACGAGGAGCTCGCACCCATCACCCTTCGCAAGATTCGCTGGCTGCTCGATATCGCCTACGAAACGTTGAAGATGAAGCCGGTGACGGAGATCACTCCGCCAGACTGCCTTTCGGTGCTGCGGAAACTCGAAGGCACCGGCCGGCGTGAAAGCGCTCGCAGGATGCGAAGCGTGCTGGGTCGCGTGTTCCGCTACTCGATCCATACCGGGCGCGCGACGAGCAATCCCGCCGGCGACCTCCGCGGGGCGATCGCGACACCGGTGGTGACGCACTTTTCGGCGATCACGAAAGCCAACGAAGTCGGTGGCCTGATGCGGCGCATCGACGGGTATCAAGGACACGCCGTCACGGTTCTCGCGCTCAGGATCAGCCCCCACGTATTCGTCCGTCCCGGCGAGCTGCGTCGCTGGGAATGGGAGGAGATCAACTGGGAACAGGCGTTCTGGGACATTCCGCCCGAAAAGATGAAGCGCCGTCTGCCGCTCAGGGTGCCGCTATCGCGCCAGGTCCAAGCAATGATCCTGGAGCTTTGGGAGATCACTGGTGGCCGCAGATATCTATTCCCGTCGTTCCGCACGCCGGCGCGGCCGATGTCGGAGAACACCATCAATGCTGCCTTGCGCGCCTTGGGCTACGGGCCGGAGCAGATGACCGCCCACGGTTTCAGATCCATGGCGGACAGCTTGCTCAACGAAGCCGGCCTGTTCAATCCCGATGCGATCGAGCGGCAGCTTGCGCACCAGGACAAGAACGCGGTGCGGCGAATCTATGCGCGCGGCGAGTTCTGGGCGGAACGAGTCCGCATGATGCAATATTGGTCAGACTATCTGGACGAGCGCCGCGCCCGCGTGGAAACAACCAGCATGGAAGTGGTGCGCCAAGGTGGACGACCCAGCTTCGGGCAGCAAACAGACCCTTTTCAGGTTCCGGCTCCGCAGTCCCTTCCGGCGACCGCCAGTTGACAATTATATCACTTTTGGTATAGAGCGATGCAGAGCAACAAGAAGCCGATCATCTGGATGGGACAGAGCCGGAGCGATCTAAGCCTGATGCCGGAAGCCGTGCGCAAGGACTTTGGAGGCGCACTCCACGGCGTTCAAGTCGGACGTCAGCCGTCGGAGGCGAAGCCACTCAAGGGCAAGGTCAAGGGTGCGACCCAGCTGTCCGAGGACCATGACGGGGAGACCTATCGGGCGGTCTACACAGTCGAACTGGAGGGCGTGGTCTATGTGCTGCACTGCTTCCAGAAAAAGTCGAAGTCCGGCATCGCGACGCCCAAAGCCGATCTCGATTTGATCGGACGTCGCCTGAAGGATGCGAGGGCGCTCCACCAACACCGCAACAGGAAAGCACCATGATGGATGCACCACAGATCGAATTCGAAGAGAGCAGCGGCGATGTGTTCGCGGATATCGGCTTCGACGTGCCGAGCGCAGCGCGTCTCAACCACAAGGCAGAACTGATCGATCTGCTCTACAAGATCCAGCAGGAGCGTGACCTCAGCCAGATTGCGTTCGCCAAGCTGGTCGGCATTCCCCAGCCGCGGCTGTCACGGCTGTACAATGGCAAGATCGCGGGCATGTCGACCGACAAGCTTTTGGAGGCGGTCGCGAGGATCGGCGGGCACGTGACGATCCGGGTCGATGCCCATCCATCGGCCGAGACCGCTGGACGGGTCGAACTGGAACTAGCCTGAATTCTCGTAGGTGCCGGAAGTTAGATCAAGCCAGACGGCGGCCTCCTGTCACTCTTTCCGAGCCGCGCCGACCAGACGTTTGAGCGCCGGAAAAGGTATCAGTGTGGAGCGCCCGACCTTGCGTGTCTCCAGATCGCCCGATTGGATCAGTTCATAGAGTCGCGAGCGGCTGATGCCGGTAAGCTTGACCGCGGTCGACACACGGACCGTCAGCGGCTCCAACCCCTGCGCCGGATCGGTCGGTTGAGACGGCACCGGCGGCCGGGGGATTGAACCGCGGATCATGCGCCTGCCCGCCGCCCGAACGCCCGATCGCTGTCGATGAAGGCGCGGAGCATGGCCGGAATGAGCTCCGTTATCGGCTCGTCCCGGCCATAGCTCTGGGCGTACAGCGCGGCATAGTCGGTCAGCGCCTGATGGAGATCGGGCATCACCGAGATGGTGATCTTCACAGGATTACGATCGGGCAACTGCGCCAGTTTGATGTCGGCCATTCAATTGCTCCTCTCGGTTGCCGGGGCGAAGACGAGGTCCTTGTGGACCACGAGCCTGACGGGTGCTCCCGGCCGGACGGTGATGGTTGGCTGGACGCCAAGATTACGCTGCGTGATCTGATCACCAGCACGCGCGACATTGTCCTGCGTCGACATCCGGATCGCCTGCAGGAGATCGTCCTGCCCCGAAAGAGCGAGCTGCGAGCTGACGCCGAGCAGCGTAGACAGGGCCACGCCCTTCAACAGCTGCCAGGTGTGGAGGTCGACGCTGTCGGCCAGGCCCGCATAGCCCGACGGGTCGGTCGCGGGCACGTTGTCGATCCGCAGCGAGCGTCCGTCCGGCATGATGATCCGCTGCCAGACGATCAATGCTCGTTTCTGGCCGAAGGCGACGACGCTGTCATAGCTGCCGATGAGCCGCGCGCCTTGGGGGATGAGCAGCAATCGGCCAGTGGCAGTGTCGTAGACGTTCTCGGTCACCTGCGCGGTGACCAAGCCGGGCAGATCGGACCGCAGCCCCGTCATCAGGCTGGCCGCGATGACGCTGCCCGCTGACAAGGTGAAAGGCGACGCCAAGGGCGTGATCGCGTGCGGGTTGGTATCGTCCTCCCGATCAGGCGCGCCGACGAATGCCATCTTGCGCCCCTGTGCGTTAGGGTCGCGCTCGGGATCGAGTCCGAGCCTATCGCTTGTCGCCACCGCGACGGGCACTGCGGGTACCACGGGTGCCTGGCTGGCCGACGCCATGTCCTGATTCCGCTGGACGAGCAGGCCGGATGCTCGCGCGGCTTTGAGGTCCGCCAGTCGGCGTTCCTGATCGACAGCGCGCCTCTCCTGTGCGTCCGCGGGCACCGCCTCTGTCTCGGCGGCCAATTGCTGCTGGCGCTCGAGGATCGGCTTGCCCAAATCCCCCGGCAATGGCGGCCCCAAGCGTGGCACGTCACCGTAGCTGGTCGGCGCCTTGGCCAGCGCGTCGCCCGCCGGCTGGGTCTCCGGCTGCGACATGTCTTGTGGCGCTTCAAGCGGATGCGTCAGTCTGGGTTTCAGCGCCATCCAGGTTACCGCCGTCAGGCTGATCGATCCGGCCGCGGCAATCGCGATGATCGCCTTGCGCTTGAAGCGGATCGCCCGCGGCGGCCGGGCACGGATCGCGAGAGACTCGGGGTCAAGCTTCGGAGGCGCGGCAAGAGTTGCTTCGGTCACGAGGCCCTCCCCTGATCGCTGACGCGCGTGATGCGAACCACATCCTGATGCTTGAGGCCGAGCCTCAACTCGGCGGCATCGAACAGCCGGTCGACAATATAGAACCGACCGTGGACGCGGTAGTTGACCAGCACTGCATTGCCCTTGGCGTCGACCAGGAACAGCGGAGGCGCTTCGCCGACCGCAAGGCTCGGCGAGAACTCGACGAAGGTTTGCCGGCCATCATCGAAGGCGCGGAGCGGCCGCCACGCTGGCTGGTCGCCCGAGATCACATAGTTGAAATGGAGCTGGTCGAGCTGGAGCCCTGCGGCAACCGGCTGCGCCGCAACCGCACGCTCCTGCGCCGGCTTGAAGGCGATCAGCGCGTCCTGCGGATAGGTCCAGGACAGCGCCACCATCGCCACATGGTCCGCGCTCGTCAGTGCCAGATGATAGGTCCGGCGGTCGGTGGTTATGACGATGTTGGTCGAAAGGCCGGGCGCGATGGGTTTTACGAGGACATGCGTGCGCTTGTTGTCGCCGCTGCCACTCGACGTATCGCCGATCACCCAGCGTGCGGTATCGCCCGCCGCGACCGCACCAAGCGCTTCGCCCGGCTGCAGCGCGATGTCGGTCACCTGACCCGGCGCCGCGAGCAGATGGTAGACCGCACCTTCGGCAAAAGGATAAACCTGCACGGCGTTGATC
>Ga0209026_1001210_pt1 | contig 11945 bp, 16 predicted proteins | sample AraplaCL_Col_mCL_FD_184262 | JGI IMG/M metagenome (GOLD analysis project Ga0209026, IMG submission 184262) | Arabidopsis root microbial communities from the University of North Carolina, USA - plate scrape CL_Col_mCL (SPAdes) (version 2) | ecosystem: Host-associated > Plants > Roots >... | reverse complement strand
GGAGGCTACGTCCGACGCCGGGGCTCCAGATGCCGCCCCGGCCTGCGCAATGAAAGATCCAATGGGCCGAAGTACTGTCAATGTGCTCCGTAACAGCTTGGCAACAGACCTGTGCGGTGCAGGTGCGTGTCGGCCCACGCAACGTTTCACCAGACTCTAGCGGAGGATATGACCGGCCACATCTCGTCTCTTGAGCAACTCGTATTGCTTCGTGAGCAACGATCAGTTCGAACCAAGGCGCCCGGGGCAGGGATGAGGTATCTGAGCTGACGTCCGAAGGACGGTGCCTCCACCATGGACATCTCGTAACTTCTTCTTGGACGTCATAGGAGACACCCGGGCGGGTGGATGCCGCGTGTAATTTGCGCCTGTCTTTGGATGTCCAGGGAGCGGATGCGCCATAGCCCATCGCGCCGCACTCGAAGGGTGATGCTGCGTTACAAAAAAACGTATCAGGAAGGCCTGCGAGCTGGGGCCGACTCCAGTGCGCGTTTCAAGCCAGCGCGACTCGCGCCTGCCTCGAATGACTAGGTGAACAGTGCACGTTGGCCGAACGGGCTGTGGTGCCAATTCCACGGGGCCATCCTGGCTCCATGTCCGCTCTGGGGCCGAAAGCGGTCATGGGATCCCGCAGCGCGGCCGAACTGGTGCTAACGTCCGCTTCGGACCCGGAGCGGACCTTCAACGGAGCAACGGTTTATGGGACGGGGGACCGAGTGAAGAAGCGGGCGCCAATGGCGGTTGTTGTTCTCGCTGCGATGGTTGCTGGCGGGTGTTCTTCGTCAAGCCGTCACCACCTTGATGACGCTGCCGGCGATTTCTGTGTGCCTGAAGGTCAGACGGTGGCTGATGTTTGGTGGGTTCCAGCTGATCCTCCGGGAGCGCCTCATGGGTTCGCTTTTGCTGGCTGCGATGGCGTAAGGGGCCCCGACGCTGCGCAGTGCCCGTTTCCCAGTTCGATCAGTGGTGGAGTCGTCGAACAGCGGTCGGCATTTCGTTCGCAGAGGTGGGCCGATTTCGGTGCCGAGTCGACACTGAAGTCTGAGATCCTCTCTTCTACTACGGTGATAAAGACCTCCGAACGCGATGGCACACTCACAGTTCACCGTGGAAGGAACTGGGATGTTTGGAGTCACGTGGTGACGCCGGACATACAGCGAGAATCTCCACAACTCGCCGACGACGATGTCCTGCTAGCCAGTTGCCATGCCAATAGTGAACCGTTGGCAGGCGACAACTCTTGGCCAGCCGGCTTGGAGTGCAGGCGTGCAGTACTTGCTAGCGATTACTCGCTCGAGTATTCGTTCCGGTCGGAAAGCATGTCCCATGAATCAATGCGCCACCTAGACGGGTTAGTCATCGGGGCTATCAATCAATGGCAATGCGGAGGTCGGCGTTAGAAGCGCCTCACCGCTGCAATACTGCATGTGTTATCGGTAAGGTCAGCTTTCGACTGCGACTTCAGACGGTCAACGCAACACACTATAGACGCGCAAGCGGAAGGAGTGTTGCATGGCACCCAGACTTCGGCGGCACATTACTGATAGCGAGAAGACCCTGCTGTGGGAGCGATGGCGGCGCGGAGAGTCGCTCCACCAGATCGCCCGATGGCTGGGCCGCAGGCATTCCTCGATACGCCGAGTGATTGCCCAAGCCGGCGGCATTCGGCCAGTGCCGAGGCGCCGCTCACCGCGTGCCCTGACGCTGGCTGAGCGAGAAGAGATCTCGCGGCAGGTGGCTTTGGGGCAATCACTGCGCCAGATCGCAGCGCAGCTTGGCCGCGCACCGTCCACCATCAGTCGGGAGGTGGAGCGCAATGGTGGGCGTGATGGTTACCGTGCCAGCCACGCCGATCAGCGGGCCTGGGATCGCGCACGTCGCCCGAAGGTCTGCAAGCTCCGTAAGCATCGAGTGCTGGCCCGACTGGTCGCCGACAAGTTGCAACTCCAGTGGTCGCCGGTGCAAATTGCGGGCTGGCTCAAGCAGCGATCGGGCGGCCAAGAGGAGCATCAGGTGTCGCACGAGACCATCTATCGCAGCCTCTTCATTCAGGCCCGCGGAGCCTTAAAAAAGGAGCTCCTGGCGCACTTGCGCCATACGCGCGCGATGCGCCGCTCCCGCCATCACACGCAGAAGACGGCGAACCACGGACAGCTCACCGACATGGTCTCGATCCGCGAGCGACCCGCCGACGTCGAAGACCGCGCTTTGCCCGGTCACTGGGAAGGCGATCTGTTGATGGGAAGCCATAACAGTCAGATCGCCACGCTTGTGGAGCGTCACACGCGCTACGTCATGCTGGTGAAGGTCGATGGCCGGGATACGCAAACAGTTATCGATGCCCTGATCAAGCACGCACACAAACTACCCCGCGAACTCTACAAATCACTGACATGGGATCGCGGTAAGGAGATGGCCGACCACCGGCGTTTTACCTTGGCGACCGATATTCAGGTCTACTTCTGCGATCCGCAGCATCCGTGGCAACGTGGCTCGAACGAGAACACGAACGGCCTACTTCGCCAGTACTTTCCCAAAGGCACCGACGTGTCGGTGTATTCTCAGGCGAAGCTTGATGCCGTTGCTCGGCGACTGAACGAGCGGCCTCGGCAGACGTTGAACTTCGAAACGCCGGCAGAACGATTCCAGCAATGTGTTGCAGTGACCAGCTGAAGTCGCAACCCCATAGCGGACCTCGTCGTCATGTACAGGGAGATCATGATGAGAACTGAACTTGCCCTTCTGCTCGGCCTCGCATGTATGGGGATAGCACCTGTCAGTTTCGGTCAGGCCAAAGGCCAGGAGCCCCTGCCACTTGCCGATTCCGGTCTCAGGCTCACAGCTGAACAGATCAAGCAGAATGAAATCAAAGCGCTAGACGGCTCGCCAGAGGCTGCAAATAAGCTCGCCAACCACTATCAGGGTTGGACGAATGATGTCGAAAAAGCGATGTATTGGTATCAGATCGCTGCTGAGAACGGCAGCACTGAGGCAATGTGGAACTACTACGAAGTATCTACGGTAGCCACCTTTCCTGATTGGGTGAGGCGTGGACGGTTCTGGCTGCGTAAGGCGGCGGACCTTGGCGACAAACATGCAATAGATGCGCTCCGCGACGAAAGCGGCCAGAAGTCAGGCGCGTCGAAGTAATTAGGGGGTGCAGCAACATCGCAAGCGAACGAGTGTCCGATTTCGACCCGTAGCGGACAGTTTTTGGCTCACAGAAATCAGGGACAACTGGATGCTTTTAAGCGATGGCATGCTCGTGGCGGGGGCTGGTCTAGCGGAGTTTGGTCTGCCCGCAGCGCTGATATGGTCCGTAAAGGCCTCGGAGAGATGGAGGCCGAAAGCTGTTGTGGTTCTCGGTGCACTGACTCCGCTTTTCCTTATTTACGCGACAGCTTGCTTCTACTCGATTTTTGTTTCGGGTCTCAATAAAACTGACTTGGTCTACCTTTTGGCGGCCCTGCCGGTGGGTTTCGTTTTCTACGCGGCAACAGTGCTGCTTGGAGCCGCGGCCGCCTTCATCCGTAAGCCCGCAGGTCTCTGGGCGCGCTTCGGTCTTGGCATGACAGTCGCCCCGCTGGCTTGTGGAAGTATCGTGCTGTTGACTAGATAGCCAATTCGAAGGGAGTGTCCGCTTCCGGCAGCGGACACTTTCCTCAAAGAAGCTATCTCCATCGCCGCGCCAATCATTGGGCGGAAAGATCGAGCCGCCATACGAGTCACGTGAGAGGGTGCCGATGAAGCTACATGTCATTTATGGCGGGGTGATACTTCTGTTACTTGGCGCAATTGCCTATTTGCTATACCGGGACCTTGATAGAGCTATCACCCTTGGAAAGCGAGATCTGCAGATGGGCACGCTGGAAGTTGAGAACAGGCAGCTTCTATCCGCGTTTTCTGTACTCGCACGCGACAAGACCAAAAACGATGTGGTCTCGGCCATGACACAGTACGGGAAGCAAAACCCTTACGAAAAACATGGTTGCGTATGGGTTGGGAACTTGGTCATGGAGTTCTCGCCTGAACAGAAGTTGGTCAATGTGTCGCCGACTATGTTTTCGGGAGAGCCTGCACCATGCTTCCTCCGTTGAGCTTCGCGGTGTCGAATTAGGCAAGCGTTTCCGTCAGCTAAGCGCTGCCTTTCGCTAGCTTTGGTAATGTCTTCTTCCGACCCAAAGGAGACCTATGAGAGCAAAGGTTTTCTCCAAGTTTCTCTATGTGATTGCGGCCGTAGCCACATGGACTCTGCCTGGGTACTGCCTAGCGTTCCAGCAAAAAGTGATCTCTGGAAATGGCGATCTCTATCTGAGTGAGGAGCAGGTCGACGAGCTTCAGAAGGCAGCCTTGGATGGCGACGCACAGGCTGCGACTCGACTCCTCTCCTACTATGGGTATTACCGCAGTGATTACGCCAATGCGGAAAAGTGGGCGGTCGTAGCAGCGGAGAACGGCGGTGTTCTAGAGCAATGCAACGCAGCCACCATCCTGAAAACAAGCGACAGCCAAGAGGCTCGCAAAAGGGCGGGCTTCTGGCTTAAAAAGTGTCGGGCTCCATAGGTGCGAAACTGCATGTCGAACGTCCGTTTTCGACCCGAAGCGGACCTTATGCATCTAAAATCGCGGGCAGCTCGGCCAGTTGTTCTAAGGGGGATCAGTGGGCCAACTCATGCGATTTGCCTTGCCCTGCCTTGCGCTGGCCATGGTCATGATAGCGCCTGCTTCTTACGCCCTTTGCTGGGAGTCCGGCGAAGGACCGACCGCTATCTATCGACACCCGTCCGTTCCCGCCGAGTTCAAGAATGCGGCCCTCGTGGTCACCGGACGCGTTACGGCTGAGCGCAATATCTCAGAACCGGAAGACCCTGAGGGCTTTGCATGGACCGTTTACACCGTCCAAGTACTGGAAATTTTCAAAGGAGCGCCGCCGCGGATGCTCCAGCTGCTCTCGGAGAACACCTCGGCGAGGTTCTCGATGGATACCGGGAAGACCTATCTCTTGTTTGTAAGCCATTCCCCGGACGTCGAGTTGGCTGGGCAAGAACGCCTTCCGAGTGACTATGTAGACAACTGTGGAAACTCTGCAGTTGCCGAGGATGCCGGGTCCGTGATCAAGACGGTGCGGGGTCTGTCGAAAGCTCGATAAGGTCCGCTTCCGACCCATTGCGGACCCTCGGGGAGACTCAATAGGGTTAACGGCGGTACGTGGTTCTTCGGGGAATTCCATGTCTCGGTTTCGTGGTCTATTGGCGTCATTGCTCATTGGCTGCCTATCTGCGCCCGCCCTGGCAGCGGAGGGTCCTCCGGTGCTTGTCGCGGCACTCGACGTCGTCAGGGCAAACGCGCAGGGTGGTTCTATTTGCGGAGCCGTGCCACCAAATCCGGAACGCCCAGATCGAATCAAACTTGCCCAACTAGTTGCTGCGCTGCCAGATCCGAATGCGTCGTTTCAGTTCGGCTATATGGACGTAACACCACTCGGTTTGGCGGTGTTGGCCGATGACGTAGAGCTGCTGGATATGCTCTTTGCGAAAGGCGCGCATTGGCGTCTGGATTCCTTCGACAGCACGGCAATGTATGAGGCCGCGCAGCACGGCTCGCCGGCGATGATCAAAGCGCTCTTGCGCCATGGCCTTGGCCCGGATGTGCGGCCCTCAGAAGGTTGGCCCGGGCTAATGGCTGCAGCTTGGCAGAATAGGTCCGACAATGTTGCCGTCTTACTTGAAGCGGGCGCCAATGCCAATTTCGCACTACCGAACGGAAACAATGCATTGGGCGGCGCGGTAACGTGCAAGAACCAAGACATGGTTGATGCTTTGGTCCGCCATGGGGCGAAGCCCGATGCAAAGACAAGACATCTGTCAAAGGATCGGGGCATACAATTCCCCGATTCTTAGGAGTCCGCTTCCGACCCGGAGCGGACATTGAACTGATCGAGATAGACACCTTAGGAGGAGGCTGCTTGGACGTCAGGAAACTTCTACGGATTCTCTTTCTAATCGCATGTGGACTTCCGGTGATTGTGCTGGCATCTGGCGTGTTGACCAGAAAGCCTTCCATACCCAAAACGGAGTCCGAGTGTGTTGCGCGCGGCGGTCAATGGATCTTCGCAGGGCCGCAAAACATCGTGAAGTACTGCTTGCTTAAGACAGCGGACGCCGGCAAGGCGTGCAAGAAGTCGTCCGACTGCCAGAGTGAGTGTGTTGAGACCGCACAGGGCAACCAATGTGCCGGGTGGTTCACGGGATGCTTCGAGCCTACCGGGCGCGGGACGGTCACCGAGTGTGTGAACTAGGGTCAATGCGAGAAACGTCCGCTTCCGACCCGGAGCGGACATCAGCGTACGGCGGTGGACGATTCCTTGGCGGCTGGGGGGAGTGGCAGTGAAGAGGTGGTCACCAACTGGCTGTGTCTTCTCCGCCGTGTTTTTGGCTTTCGCGATCTGGCGCCTCATTACAATCGCGCGCGGAGACGGCGATCCGATGTGGATTCTCAGTTTCCTTACATTGCCAATGTCCTATTTGGTTCTTCTTCTTAGCGATCACGTCCACTCTTCTTTCGGGCTGTCCTACGATCTGCTGGGGTGGTCAGGGGCGACCCTGGACGTCCTTTGGGGAGCGCTGATGTTCTACTTCTTTGGGTGGCTCTTGGATCGCCCACTGAGGCGTTAGCCAAATTTCAGGGGGTGCGATGTCCGCTTCCGACCCGGAGCGGACCTTAGCGACGCTGGAAACAAGTCAGGAAAGGCCTTATGACCGATGACATGGAAACTTGGCTTATCGACGCTGGCGATGAAGTCATTCAGAAGAAGGTGGCAACGGGCCTGGATGGGTTGTCGCCAGTTGATCGGGCGATCTACGCCTTGTGGGTCGTGGATTACGCCGTGCGAAATTCGGGGATACTCTTGCCGATGTCGGAGATCTATCCGGCGGCGCTTGTCGAGCTTCGGGCGTTCGCAGCAATAAGTGACCTTCCTGCGCTGGCGTTGTTGGCCGGAAGTACCCCTGATGACGCCGCGTTCTGTGATGGTTACTACCGACATTTTGAGATGGCTAGCCAGGAACTAAAGCTGGCTATGGCGGGGTAGATTTGACGCTCGGGAATGTCCGCTACCGACCCATAGCGGTCATCACCCCGGCAAAGGAAATCCGGATGAGTTCACGCGAAAAATCGCTGGTGAAGGAGTGGCGTCAGACGGGCCGCGTCTCGCTGTGGCGATATACTGAGAACGAGCGCAACTACCCGGGCTGGAATCTCAACGCTGATGCGGCCGGTTGTCGATCACTGGTGGAACTGCTCGATGCGCTGACGATCGATGGAGTCGGCACCCGCACGGTGAGTTTGGCTCCGCCCACATCCGCACAGCTTCGCGTGCCGAATAACAGGAACGGCGCTGCCGCTTGGCTGGCACCGAATAGATGGCGCATCACGCTTTCATCGAGGCCCGAAGACTGGGATTTTCCTGCAGGCCTAGAGCCTGCCACGCTATTGCTCGGCTCGAACTGGATAAACCCACTGAGAGCAGGTCTTTCGGAAATTCAAGCCGGCGCTGGAGATCGATCGGTCGGGGATCGCGAGCAGTTGTGGTTCTGGTGGTAGATGTTGGATCTTCAATGACCACTCTTCGGCCGCTAGCGGACGTTCCGCGAAGCGGTCCGGTCTTGGTGATGCCAATGTCCACTTTCGACCCGCAGCGGGGGCTACCTGCTGGACATGAAGGAGATGGGGCTATGTTCTGGCGGGTATATGGGGTCGCAACGTTGGCAAGGTCCACGCTGCTGGCAATAGCAGTGATATCACTCTTGCCGTTCGCTGCGTCGAGTCAGGAGACGAGTCTCGGCTCGACTGCGCAAAGGTTTGATGGAGTTTGGTGGGCTAAGGCAGGAGACGACGAGAAAATTGGCTTCCTGTATGCACTTGAGGATTGCTTTACCTTGATGCAAAGCCAGGGCTCGATTTCGATGGCACTTGGGTTGGCGATGTAGATCGAATCAACGACTTCTATCGTTCGACGGGCGAAGGGTCGAAACTTGTTCAAGACGTATTCAAGCGCTACGGGAAGACACAGACTGCCAGCCCTCGCGAACCCATGTATGGAAATGAATTCTGGAGAGCTCATAAGGACGAGGCTCGACGAGGCTTTATAGAGGGGTATGTCTCCTGCAGGGCCTCCATCGATCATGTCTTGCGTTGGTCAAAGCCAGCCCTCTATTACGTCAGCGCCTTGAACGACTTGTACAACGTGGACGACCGATTTGGCGAAAGTGGCCTTGAATATAGCGGCGCTGTCGCAAGCGCGTTGGAAAAGCTCTGTGATCATTGAGAAAGATGCGATCGTGCCTGAGCGCGATATCAGGTGTGCAGCGGCAGGCACAGGCTAGTAAGTCGCCAACGCCGCTTCCGACCCGTAGCGGACGTTACGCGCCGGGCTATATGGGTCTTCATGCGTTCGGAGGGAGCGATCTGATGACGTCGAGGGCCGCTATCTTTGCGCTATTCCTGGGGCTGTGCTCGATTCTTCAGACGGCATTGGCTGGCGATGATGCATGCAGGAAGCTGCTGCCCGCAGAACTTGCTTCTGCTTTGGCGAGACGCTTCCACGAATACCGCACTCCTCAAGAAGGCGACAACTTGACCGAAGACCTGCATTGGGCGATTGAGCACGGCGCAAGCGGTTGCCTTGGCGCGGAATCCGGGGACTTTTATGGTGACGGAAACGTACAGTGGGTGGTTGCGCTCAGATCAAAGGAGAAAGCCGAGTCGGCCTTGATCGTCGTTGCGCGAAAGACTCGCTCCGGCTGGCGCTTTGATGAGTTGCTGGATTGGCCAAAGCTGGCGTCCCGCTTATTTGTAGGTCGTGCGCTTCCGGGCAATTACGAGCGGGGCGAAAGATACCCCGCTACCGGGAACGAACCAGAGCGGTTGATGTGCCCGCATGACGCCGTTGCCATCGGTGAGACTGAGGCAAGCCAGGTGAACTACTGCCATGTTGAGGGCAGGTGGGTGTCGATAACGGTGTCTGAGTGAGGTGCGGCGAAGGACGGAGCATCAGTGCTCTGGACTGCGAGGGGACCTTGCGCGATATATGGCCCACCGCAAATGTTGGAAGGTCCGCTTCCGACTCCAGGCATATGCAAGGTCCAGTCACCTCTTGGTTCCCCGCGTTACGACGGTGGTTTGCTCGTGCCTTCCACGGCAGACGGGTTCGGCTGATCTTCCGGCAGCTTCTGGCGCACAATACCCGGGTGCTCCGGGGAGGTGCGTATGTCCCGATGGTCGCGAACTCTGTATGGGCTTATCTTCGTCGCTTCGTCTGCGCTGGCGGACGAAGTTCATCAGCACGGCGTGCCTGAGACGTTGGGTGACGTATCTTTTCCCATTTCGTGCGATCCGGCGGAACAGCAGCCGTTCAATCGCGCCGTGGCACTTCTGCATTCTTTCGCCTATACCGAGGCGGAACGGGCATTCCAGCAGATCGCACAGAAAGACCCCCATTGCGCCATGGCGTATTGGGGGATGGCGATGGTGCATTTTCATCCCGTGTGGTCACCATCGCTGCCGCCTGAAGCATTTGGGCAGGCGCAGCGAAACATGGCGCGCGCAGCCCGGCTGGGTGCGACATCGGATCGTGAGGCGGACTTTATCCGTGCAGGTGGCGTGTTGTTCCAGGCGGGCCAGGGAATCAGCATCGGCCAGCGCACGGAGGCCTACGAGCGGGCGATGGCCCAGGTGGCAGGCAAGAACCCGAGCGATACGGAGTCGCAAGTGTTCTATGCCCTGGCCATGCTTTCCAATGTGTCGCCCACCGACAAGACACACGCGAAACAGAAGCAGGCCATCGCCGTGTTGGAGCCACTATTTCGCGCGCACCCTGACCATCCGGGGCTCGCCCACTATCTGATACACGCGTGTGACAGCCAGGAACTGGCTCAGCAAGGCCTGCCGGCTGCGCGCGCGTACGCCAAGATCGCGCCCTCCGCACCTCACGCGCTGCATATGCCTTCGCACATCTTCACGCGGCTGGGCCTGTGGGACGATTCGATCCAGTCCAATCTCGCCTCGAAGCAATCCGCACATGCGCACGGCGATGCCATGGGCGAACTTCATGCCATGGACTATCTCGTCTACGCCTATCTGCAGGAGGGCAAGGATGGGCAGGCGCAGCTCGTGGTTGAAGAGATGAAGGGCATGCGTTCCCTCGACATGAACGAGTTTGCGATTGCTTACGCGGCCACTGCCATGCCGATACGACTGGCCGTCGAGAGCGGTCGCTGGAGCGACGCGGCCAAGGTGGAGGCATTGGCCAACGTATCGCCTTCCATCCAGGCGATTGCGATCTGGTCCAAGGGCATGGGGCTCGCCCGTACCGATCGGGCGGGCGAGGCGCGCGAGGAAGTCGCGCGGCTCCGGCGGATCGAAAAGCAGCTGCGCGACTCAGGCGATGATTATTGGGCCGTCCAGACGGCCGTGCTGGCCGACGAGGTTTCCGCATGGTCAAGCCAGGCCAGCGGTAACGCCGACCAGGCGCGCTTGCTTCTTCAAGCCGCTGCAGACCGGGAAGACAGCCTTGAGAAGCGCCCGGTGACACCGGGCCCCATTCTTCCCGCTCGCGAGCAGTTGGGCGACTTGCTGTTGTTGCAGGGCCATCCGGAAGCGGCAAGCGATGCCTATGGCGCTGCATTGATCCAGGCGCCGGGGCGCCGCGGCGCACTGCTAGGAAAGGCTCGCGCTGATCAGGGTGTGCATTGATGCGTAATCATGGGTCAAGGCGCCGGGTAAGCGCCTGTCGCTACACTGGGCACATTCGTGGTGTCTGCTTTCAACTATCGTTTCAACTGGTCAACGTCGCTCCCTGGCAAGTAGTTCGCCGAAAGTGACTGTGACCGTTCGATAGGCTGGCCGCGGGATATCGGTTAAGGCGTGGTCAGAAGCGGAGTGGGCACTTCGTTTGATATGACGATGTTACCGCGAGCAGGGCGGACTGCGCTGATGCGGCGGACGAACCTGAGCACTCGCGTCACGCCGCCGCAGGCGGCAACGTCGCCACGTCGCGCCGGGGTGGAGCGCCGAACATGCGCGAGTACTCGCGACTGAATTGCGACGGGCTTTCGTAGCCAACCTGATACGCGGCCGATTCGGCGTTGGCAGCGCCGCTCACCATCAGATGGCGCGCCTCCAGCAAGCGCAGCTGCTTCTGGTACTGCAAGGGCGTCATCGACGTCAGCGCCTTGAACTGCCGGTGAAACGCGGAAGGACTCATCCGCGCAATTGCGGCGAGATCCTCGATACGCACCGCCTCGGCGAATTGGTCGCGCAGCGCGTGGATCGCCCGGATGACGCGTTCGGCGTGACCATTGGCCAACACCAGTCCGGCCACTTCGCTGCCATGCGGCCCGCTGAGCAACCAGTAGCAGAGTTCGCGCATGATCATCGGCGCAATCACTGGAATGGCCTGCGGCGTGTCGATCAGGCGCACGAGCCGATGCACGCAGTCGGCCATGTTGCCCTGGAAATGGGTAACGAAAACACCGTGCTGCACGTTGACCGTCGGTAGCGGGGGCGCTTCGAGGCCCTCCATGACCTCACGCATCACGGTGAGGTCGAACTCCACGATGACGCCCAGGTACGGTTCGCTGGGGCTGGCCTTCACCACGCGACTCAGTGCCGGCGTTTCCACGCTCACCACCAATGCTTGTCCCGCCTTGTAGTCGAATCGCTTGCCGCCGAACGTGGTCCATTTGGCGCCCTGCACGACCACGCAGAGCGCGGGTTTGAACACCAGGTGCGAGGGATGCTTTCGGTGATCGGAGCGCAGGAAGGTGAGGCCCGGAACCGGCGTGTCGAACGGACCCTGGCCGGGTTGCGCGTCCGTGTAGCGTTTGACGAGATGGGCCAAGGTGTCCGGCATGAGGTGTTCTCCCAGCGTAGGAGGCTGATGCTAT
>Ga0209026_1001207_pt1 | contig 11966 bp, 8 predicted proteins | sample AraplaCL_Col_mCL_FD_184262 | JGI IMG/M metagenome (GOLD analysis project Ga0209026, IMG submission 184262) | Arabidopsis root microbial communities from the University of North Carolina, USA - plate scrape CL_Col_mCL (SPAdes) (version 2) | ecosystem: Host-associated > Plants > Roots >... | reverse complement strand
TAAAAATGCAGGCGACGAAGCGTCCCAGGCAGTATAACCGCGGGCTTCGAAAGTATTGCGGATGCCGCCGCTTGGAAAACTTGAAGCATCCGGTTCCTGCTGAGATAAAGCATCGCCCGAAAAGACCTCGATAGCTCCATCGGCAGAGGGCTCAAAAAAAGCATCATGTTTTTCGGCGGTGGTACCGGTTAACGGCTGAAACCAATGTGTATAATGTGTAGCGCCTCTGCCTATTGCCCAGGCTTTCATTGCAGATGCAACCTGTTCGGCCATTTCGCGGGCTATTGGCTCGCCTTTTTCAATAGCGGTGATAATTCCCTGGTATGCTTCTTTTGATAAGAATTCTTTCATCTTCTTTTTGTCGAATACGTTCGAGTTAAAAAAGTCAGAAATACGGGTCGATGGAAATTTTACCTCAGGAATAGTCCGGGTTTGTACAGTTTGCAGTGCCTGGAAGCGAATGTTGGCCATAATATGGTATACTAAAAGAATTTATTCAAAAATAGAATTATCCTTTAATAATAGGTAGCCTAAAAGAAATATGCTTATCGAAGCCCTATCAACAGATAGCTAGCTCCTTTTTTAAATAAAACCCCGCAAACTGGCAGAACAGGCGTATTATTTTTAAAAACTCGACGAAAATAGTCGTATTTGTTCCGTTTCGTCGCCATTTTAATGGTGAAATCTTTAATTTCTCATTAAAAAGCGTCGTAAAATCAAAATATTCTATTGAAATAATTACAAATACCAGCTTTTTAATTTACAAATACTTCAAAAAACTGATTTTTATGACTGTATTAAATTAATAAATTAACAAAAATGAGACATAATGTTAACTTTTTTATAAAAACGCTTCGATATTTTAACATTCATGCATAATTTTATCTAAAATATTTTCATTCTATTAATAATTATATAAAAACTATAAAAAAATAGAAACCAACACTCAAAAAAGAACTAACAATCACCACTTATTCAAAAAATCGTCAAAAAATGAAAGCAAAACAGGAAAAATTTCAACTACTTAGCGTTCTTCGTGGATTAACGCGAGAAAAATGGCAGTTGGGCGCCACTATCTTGGCAGGGAAAACTATCGGACTCTGCATTGTGGTTGCCGCTATGATGTTCATCCCGGGCTTATTTGGAACTGCAGCACATGCCGCCAATGCGCCGGCAAAACCAACGGACATAGAAACATCAATGATGAATTCTATCAATACCGTTTGGACATTAGTAGCAGCTTTCCTTGTATTCGGCATGCAAGCGGGTTTTGTAATGCTTGAAGCAGGCTTTGCGCGTAAACGCGAAACTGTAAACGTGTTAATGGAGTGCGTTTACGATACCTGTCTTTGCGGTATTTTATTTTATGCAGTAGGCTATGCCTTTATGTTCGGCCATGGCAACGGCTTTATTGGCTGGGGCGGTGCCGACGGCAAAAACTGGTTCTTCTTACAGAACGTTCCGTTAACTTACGAGGCAACAGGTATTCCAATTCTGGCACACTGGATATTCCAATATGCATTTGCTGATACCTGCTCAACCATCGTATCAGGTGCTATGATAGGCCGTACAAGTTTCCGCGGCGATATATTATATAGTATAGGTATTACCGGATTTATTTATCCTATCATTGGTCACTGGGCATGGGGACCTGACGGATGGTTAGTAACCATGGGCACAGCAACTGGTTTCTTACCGCAATTAGGTAACGCCTTCCGTGACTTTGCAGGATCAACAGTAGTACATACTATTGGCGGTATTGCTTCATTGGCAGGAGCAATTGTGTTAGGCCCGCGTTTGGGTAGGATTTTTGCCCGCGATGATAAAGAAAAAGGGGGCATGCCTGCCGGCCATAATATGCCGTTAGCCGCATTTGGAACTTTCCTGCTTTGGTTTGGATGGTATGGCTTTAACCCTGGTAGTACGCTGTCTGCTTTAGATATGCAAGGTATAGGCCGCATTGCAGCTAACACTACAATTGCCGCTTGTACAGGCGGTATGGCCGCTATGATGGCGGGCCTTTGGTGGGGAAAGACAAAAGGCAAATTCGACTTGGGTTATACCTTAAACGGTATCCTGGCCGGCCTGGTGGCTATTACCTGCCCGTGTTATTGGGTTAGCCCACTGGGCGCGGCGTTACTTGGCGTTGTAGCAGGGTTTGTAGTATACGGAGCCATGAACCTTATCGAGTGGTTTCGTATTGACGATCCGGTTGGTGCAGTATCTGTACACGGATTTGCAGGCATATGGGGAACGCTGTCATTAGGCTTATTTGCTTCAGGTCAGTTTGGCGCAACCGGTCCAACAGGTGCAGATAACTCTGCGCCGGTAGCCGGATTATTTTACGGTGGCGGCTGGAGTGTATTAGAAGCGCAGGCCATTGGTACTTTTAGTGTTGCCATAGCCGTATTTGCGGTTACTTTTGCCATGATGTATATTATTAATAAACTACCTAATCCGTGGAGACTGCGCGTTGAAGAACACGGCGAATTGGGCGTTGGCGGATTGGATGTGTTTGATCACGGCATTGAAGCTTATCCTGCTCAAGACGACGACGAGATCAGCCTGAGCGGACTGTTTGAACCAGGCGTGTCGGTTTCCGCGTAACCGAAGATAGCCTTCAAATTATATTCCCCCTGTGTGGCGCGTCTTTTACACAAGACCCGGACAATCTAAGCCACACAGGGGTTTAACAAAAAAATCTTATAAAATCTGCCCGAATTAACGCTGTTTAATTCGACACAGGTTTACTATGCTTTAAAATTCAACAAAAACTCACACATAAAACACAAACAATCAACACTTTATTATGAAAAAACTAATACTCCTATCATCAATAACGGCCCTATGCTTTGCCATGCAGGTACAGGTATCGCAGGCGCAAACAGACACAAGCAAGACCAAAGATGCACCGCTGGTAATAACAGGTTCAGTAGATGCGTATTACAAATACGATCTTTCCGGCCAGAAAGTAAATATCCCAACCAGTTTTGCCGGCGATCAAAATTCATTTTCTATCGGAATGCTTGACCTGGCGCTTAAAAAGAAAGTAGGCAAAGCATCGTTTGTAGGCGAAGCTTCCTTCGGCCCGCGCAGTGATCAATCAATACCTGTTTCGGGTTACCACATCCAAAACCTATATGTATCTTATGATGTAACCGACAACTTTAACCTTACCGGCGGTTACATGGCAACTTTTATCGGGTATGAGGTGATTAGCCCTACCGGCAACTTTAATTACTCAACCTCTTATTTGTTCACTAACGGGCCGTTCCAAAATGCGGGTGTAAAGGCAACTTTCACGTTCTCGCCGGCCGCAAGCCTGATGGTGGGTGTTTTTAACGACCAATGGAACGTTTATCAGTCGGTACACAAGGTTGGCACTTTTGGCGCGCAGCTAACACTTAACCCAGCAAAAGGATGGACAGCTTACATTAACCTCATCACCGCCAATAACAGTACACCAACTTCGGGCACCGAGGTTGATCTGACCACCAGTTACCAGATAACTGACGCCTTTAAACTCGGATTAAACGCGGCTGATTATTCGGCGTCGAACGGCGCCGGTACCGGTGGCTTTACCGGCATAGCCTTATATCCGCAATTAGCGGTATCAAAAGCGGTAACGCTGGGACTAAGAGGTGAGGTGTTTAGCACTAAAAATGGTACGTATGCGGCAGTTGGCCCGGCAGCTGGCAGCTCTGTAACTGCAATAACCTTTACTGCGAATGTTAAATCCGGACCGCTAACCTTTATTCCTGAGTTTAGGTTGGATAACGGCTCAAAAAACATGTTCTTGAGCAGCAGCAATTCGCCGACTACCTCGGCCGCGCAATTTTTAGTGGCAGCCGTTTACGCATTTTAGAAGATAAGTTTAATTAACTGACTAAACCAAGCCCGGGATAACGCCCGGGCTTTTTTGTTTTCGGTTTTTTTAAGAATATTATTACAAGTAAATAAAATATTACAAAATAAAATTTGGTAATGACAGTATTTAATTCTAAATTTATATCAATAAACAAAATTAAATTTTACAGTTATGATAATCTCCAAATCAGATTTGTACAAGACCGAGTGGCTCGATGTTGTATTTGCAAAACGTAACAAGGGTTATGGCGCATATGAATTAAGGCGACACAATGCAAGTACCATTAATAAAGCGATGGTGATTGCGTTTACAGCGGTAACAGCGCTGGTGTTTGGTTTAAGTTATGTTGTTAGGGCAAAAAATACGTTGGTCTACCATCGTACCGTTGTGGAAGTTCAGCCTGTTCTGCCACCGCCTGAAGACAAAAAAATACACGAGATAAAGCATACAGCGGCCACTCATAAAGCTACTGCACCGGTGGTATCAAATCCGGTGCCCGTGGTTACCGAAAAGCCAGTAACAATAGAACCAAAAAAAATAGACGAGTTGGAAAAAGCTGACGTTGGGCCTGTAGATGTAAATATTCCGGGTGATGGTACCGTGAATGAACCGGGCGTTGATCTTAGCAAAAATGGCAGCAAAGGGGACGCGCCAAAAGTTGATGAATCTATTCATGAGGGACCAACAGTAGATATCGAACCAGAACCTGTAGGTGGTATGGCGGCCTGGAATAAGTTTCTTCAAAAGAATATGAAATATCCGGCGCAAGCCGTTGATGCCGGAAAAAGCGGAAGGGTTTATCTCAGCTTCGTTGTTGAAAAAGATGGGCACATTACAGATGTTACCGTTATACGCGGTCAAGGCTATGGTTTGGATGATGAAGCAACCCGTGTATTAAAGCTGGCGCCTGCCTGGCGACCAGGCATGCAACACAGCCGTCCGGTACGTGTACGCTACACCTTGCCATTTAACTTCACCCTTGATCAATAAGATACCTTTACCTTTTATATAGAAAGCCCGGCCGTGCAGGATGCCGGGCTTTCTGCTTTATAGTTGAAGCTTTTCTTGGGGCTTTTGGCTTATTTTTCTAATTTTGGGCGTCCACCCCAAAACAGCAAAAACATTGGAGCAACAGGAACTCACCACCACGCAAACCGCCAAAGATCTAGGCTTACTTCCCGAAGAATTTGAACGCATAAAAGAAATACTGGGCCGCACCCCTAATTTTACCGAACTGTCTATTTTTTCGGTGATGTGGAGCGAGCACTGTTCTTATAAAAACTCCATTACCTGGTTAAAAACCTTGCCTAAAGACGGGCCGCGTATGCTGGCCAAAGCAGGCGAGGAAAATGCCGGATTGGTTGATCTGGGTGATGGTATCGGCTGCGCATTTAAGATAGAATCACATAACCATCCGTCAGCCTTGGAGCCGTATCAAGGGGCTGCTACAGGCGTTGGCGGTATTAACCGTGACATTTTCACCATGGGCGCACGCCCGATAGCGCAATTAAACTCCTTACGCTTTGGCGATTTGAGCCTTGACAAAACTAAATGGCTGGTTAAAGGTGTGGTAAAAGGTATTAGCCATTATGGCAATGCTTTTGGTATTCCTACCGTCGGCGGCGAATTGTTTTTTGATGATTGCTATAATGTTAATCCGCTGGTTAACGCGTTTTCGGCAGGTATAGTAAAAGCCGGCGAAACCGTTTCGGCAACTTCGTATGGTGTGGGCAACCCAGTTTATATAGTAGGTTCTGCAACAGGTAAAGATGGTATTCACGGTGCGGCGTTTGCATCAAAAGATATTACCGAAGATTCGGTTAACGATCTACCGGCCGTGCAGGTAGGCGACCCATTCCAGGAAAAACTGTTGTTAGAAGCTACCTTAGAGGTAATAAAGACCGGTGCCGTTGTAGGTATGCAGGATATGGGCGCGGCAGGTATTATTTGCTCCAACTCAGAAATGTCGGCAAAAGGCGAACATGGTATGAAAATAAATCTGGACGCGGTACCAACGCGCCAGGAAAACATGAAGCCTTTTGAGATATTGTTATCAGAATCACAAGAGCGGATGTTGATCGTGGTTCACAAAGGCCGCGAGAAAGAGGTAGAAGCTGTTTTTGATAAATGGGATTTGAACTGCGCCATTATTGGTGAGGTTACTGATACCAAACGCCTGGAATATTACATGAACGGCCAATTAGTTGCCGATGTACCAGCTGACGATCTGGTATTAGGCGGTGGTGCTCCGGTTTACAAACGCGAGTATAAAGAGCCAGCCTATTTTGCCGAAAATCAAAAATTCAACATTGATAACATAAAAGAGCCAACCGATCTAGTAGCTGTGGCTGAGCATTTAATTGCGCATCCAAATATCGCTTCAAAACGTTGGGTGACCGATCAGTACGATTCGATGGTAGGTGTAGCCACCATGACTACTAACCGCCCAAGCGATGCGGCGGTGGTTAACGTATTAGGTACCGACAAAGCAATCGTCATAACCGTTGATTGTAACTCCCGCTACGTTTATGCCGATCCTGAAAAAGGTACGGCTATTGCGGTTGCCGAAGCGGCGCGTAATATCACCTGCGCCGGTGGCGAACCGGTAGCTATTACCAATTGCTTAAACTTTGGTAACCCGTATAACCCGGAAGTTTACTGGCAATTCGTAGGTGCTATAAAAGGTATGGGCGCTGCTTGTACCAAGTTTGAAACACCTGTTACCGGTGGTAATGTGAGTTTCTATAACCAATCGACAGATGACGGTCCGGTTTTCCCGACGCCAACCATTGGTATGCTGGGGGTGATGGACAATATAGATAACATCATGTCATCAGACTTTAAGCAGCCTGATGACCTAATATACCTTATTGGCGAGTCGGTTAATGATATTGCCTCTTCGCAATACCTTGCTTCATGGCATAAAGTGTTAAAAGCTCCTGCACCATATTTTGATATGGATAAGGAATATGATATGCACCAGGTGTTGAAGCAATTGATACAGCATAAGATCGTTCAATCAGCGCATGACGTGGCTGATGGTGGCTTATTTATCACTTTGGTGGAATCGGCATTGCCAAACGGATTTGGCTTTGATATCGCTGCTGATAACAGCATCAGAAAGGACGCCTTCCTGTTCGGCGAGGCGCAAGGCAGGGTAGTGGTAAGCGTTTCACCAGACGACCAGGAACGCTTTGTAGAGATGATGGCCACCAGCGAGGTTGAATTTAGCTTGTTAGGCACCGTAAGCAACGGCTACATGCATATCGACGAGCAGTCATTCGGACATATTACCGATGTGAAGCTGGTTTATGATAACGTATTGCACAGCATTTTGGGTGATTAATCACTAATGTTCCATTTCAAGCAGTTCAGCGTTGACCAAAGCGGTTGCGCCATGAAGGTAAATACCGATGGCGTTTTGCTTGGCGCGATGGCTGACGCTGATGATCCCAAACATATCCTGGATATAGGTGCCGGCACCGGCGTTATTGCCTTGATGCTGGCACAACGTTTTCCTAATGCATTGATCGATGCGGTAGAGATCGATCCAATCGCTGCGCAAACCTGCAAAGCCAATTTTGCTAACTCGCCGTTTTGCGATAGGTTAACGGCTTATGCCGACAGTTTCCAAAGCTTCGCTGATAAGCATCCTGACAAGAAGTACGACCTCATTGTTTCTAATCCGCCGTTCTATATTCGCTCCCTAAAATCGGAGCAAAAAGCTACCCAAATTGCCAAGCATGCAGACGGTTTTTTCTTCGAACAACTCGTCAGCTTTGTGGCAAAATCGCTCAAAAATGACGGCACTTGCTGCATGATCCTCCCGGAACAGACCAAAGTGTTAGTGGAACACTTAGTATTTTATAACTTTCTGTATATCAATTCAATAATAGTTACGAAATCGTTTTCCAATACACCAAGCCACAGAAATATTTTGTTTTTCGGCCCCGAAAAGCACCATTTTATCGAAAAAGAATTTGTAATTTACGCCCAGCAGGGCAGCTACACAAAAGCTTACCGCGACACTTTAAAAAACTTTTTAACGATATTCTAAAAACAGGCTATTTGCGATGACGAGGGTGGGTTTACTATCAGACACACACAGCTATTTGGACGACGCCGTTTTTAAGCATTTCGAAAAATGTGATGAGGTTTGGCACGCCGGCGATTTTGGCAACATTGAGTTAGTTGACACGCTTGCGGCCTTTAAACCCTTGCGCGGTGTTTACGGCAATATTGATGGTGCTGCGATAAGGCAAACTTATCCCGAGGATTTGCGTTTTGATTGTGAGGGCATGGACGTATGGATGACGCACATTGGTGGTTATCCGGATAAATATAACCCGCGCATTCGGGCAGAGATTTACAGTAATCCTCCGCAGCTATTTATAACCGGTCATTCGCATATCCTGAAGGTAATTCACGATAAGAAGATCAACTGCCTGCATTTAAACCCGGGTGCGGCAGGTAAGCAGGGTTGGCAAAAAGTACGAACACTAATGCGTTTCAATGTAGCCGATGGGCGGATACATGATCTGCAGATTATAGAACTAAGTAAATAAAATATGAAGACAGCGTTGACTTTGGGACAATTTATTCTGGAAAAACAAGACGATTTCCCTTTTGCTAAGGGCGAATTATCAAGGCTTTTGCGGGATATAGGCATTGCAGCAAAAATTGTAAACCGCGAGGTGAATAAGGCGGGTTTGGTGGATATTATCGGCGAAATTGGCAGCACTAATGTGCAAGGCGAAAAGCAGAAAAAGCTGGATGTTTATGCCAACGAACAATTTATATCTGCGCTGCAACACGGCGGCGAGTGCTGTATCGTAGTCTCTGAAGAAAACGACGAGTTTATTGCCATAGACGGTGGCGTGTCTAAGGACGCTAAATATATAGTGGCTATTGACCCGCTGGACGGTTCATCAAATATTGATGTAAATGTAAGTGTGGGTACCATATTTTCTATTTATCGCCGTAAGTCGACAGACGGCAAGGCTACCATGGCCGACATTTTACAAAAAGGGGTGGAGCAGGTAGCGGCCGGTTATGTGATCTATGGTTCATCAACCATGTTGGTGTACACTACCGGTAAAGGCGTTAATGGCTTCACTTTAGATCCATCTATCGGCGAGTTCTGCTTATCTCACCCGGATATGGAGATCCCTAAAGACGGCACCATCTATTCCATCAACGAGGGTTACTATGCACATTTCCCTGATGGCGTGAAGAAATATATTAAATACTGCCAGGTGGAAGACAGCAGCACCAATCGCCCGTATACATCGCGCTATATTGGTTCGATGGTGGCCGATATGCACCGTAATCTGATACTGGGCGGTATTTTCATTTATCCAATAACCGCTAAATCGCCGAAAGGCAAATTGCGTTTGGTTTATGAATGTAATCCGATTGCTTTTATCATAGAGCAGGCCGGCGGGCGCGCAAGCAACGGTTACGAGCGTATCATGGAGTTAGAGGTTACCGAACTACACCAGCGCAGCGCTATTTTCATCGGCTCTGAAAACATGGTGAAAAAGGCCGAAGAAATGATGGGATTTTTCTCTCCACAGCAAAGAGTAAAGACTTTTGAAGGTGAGATTGTTATACAGTAGTTTTTAGTCCTTAGTCTTGAGTTCTGAGTCCATAGTCAGTAGTGACTAGTCTTGGAAAATTTGACGCCAGACTCTGGACTTAAGACTCCAGACTCTCAAAAACAGTGTCAATCAGCAAATTCTTTTGCTTATACGCGTTTACGGCTAACTGGTCGCAGCGCTCGTTTTCGGGGTGACCGTTATGCCCGCGTACCCAGGTGAATTTGATTTGGTGAAGTTTGGCCAATTCGAGATAACGCAACCACAGGTCTTTATTCTTTTTGCCGGCAAAGCCTTTGGTTACCCAGCCATGCACCCAGCGCTTTTCGATAGAGTCGATCACATACTTAGAATCCGAAAAGATATGGACCTGCTGATTAGGGTTTTTCAGCGCCTCTAACCCTTTAATAACCGCTAACAGCTCCATACGGTTATTGGTGGTTTTGCGATATCCGGCAGATAGCTCTTTATAATGCTGTCCCGAACGCAATATTGCACCATATCCACCCGGACCAGGGTTACCGCTCGAAGCGCCGTCTGTAAAAAGTTCTATCATTAGCCCCCTAACCCCCTAAAGGGGGAATTTGTTGTCGGCAAAAATAATAATTAAAGTGAGTTTCTTAGCTCCCCCTTTAGGGGCCGGGGGGCTAGGCTTTGATATTCTTAGACTTCAACCGCAGCGAATTCCCAATCACCACCACATCCGAAAATGCCATAGACAAAGCGCCAAGCATCGGACTTAAAAAACCAAATGCCGCTACCGGGATAGCCACAACGTTATAGGCAAACGCCCAAAACAGGTTTTGCTTGATAGTTTTTAGGGTATGTTTACTGATCTGCAAAAAGGTGATCACCGATTTCAGATCGGTACTTAGCAGCACTACTTTGGCCGATTGTATAGCGATCTGGCTCGAATCGCTCATGGAAACACCGATATCGGCTTTTGTTAGGGCAGGGGCGTCGTTTATACCGTCGCCAACCATAATTACTTTGCCTTTTTTGCTGTAATGTCCAATAACCTGTAGTTTTTCATCAGGCAGCTTTTCACCGTGAACCTGTTCAATGCCGATAGCATGCGCTACTTTTTCACAACGGTTCAATTTATCGCCACTTAACAGCACCGGTATTTTGCCCATTGCCTTTAGTTGGGTAATTAGTTCGGCGGCTTCGGGTTTAATGGTATCGTCTATGGCAATCTGCGCCAGCAATTTTTGATTGCGATATAGCGAGATATTGAAATCATTCTGCTCAGTTGCTTTGCCCGTGCCCAGGAAATATTTGTTGCCGTCTATATCTTCGGCACGCATGCCTAGGCCTTTTTCTTCCTGTGCAGTTTTCAATATCAGCTTCGTTTGCGGTAAGCTTTTTAATTCTTTTACTAATGAATTGGCTATCGGGTGATTGGAGCGCTCTTCAATCGCGGTGATCATTCCACGCACGATCTCGATAGTCACATCATCTTCCACCTTAACTTCCTGTATGCTGAATTTCCCGGTGGTCACTGTGCCGGTTTTATCAAACACCACGTATTTGGCATCGTTAACGGCCTCAACGGTATCACCGCCCTTTATTAGCACGCCGTTCTTCGCCGCGCGACCCAAGCCCACCATCACCGCCGTAGGCGTGGCTAAACCCATAGCGCAAGGGCAGGAGATCACCAGCACCGCAATAGCGTGCATAATGGCCGCTTGTAAGCCTTGTTGGGTAAAGAAATAGGTGATCACCAATGTAATTACAGAGATCAATATCACCGCAGGTACAAACACCGCGGCTACCTGGTCGCCCAGTTTTTGGATGGGTGGTTTTGCGGCCTGCGCTTTTTTCATCAGTTCGATAATCTGTGCCAGCACCGTGTTCGATCCCACTTTGGTGGCCATCATTTTCAAATTACCATTTTGGACTATCGTTCCGCCGATTAGCTTGTCATATTTGGCTTTTTCCACCGGCATGCTTTCGCCCGTCAGCATAGATTCATCTACCGAAGCATTGCCCGATAGCACCTCGCCATCCACCGCAATTTTATCGCCCTGGTTCACCAGTAAAATATCGCCGGGGCGAACTTCTTTTGCATTAATAATTTCTATTTGTCCGTTCACCTCGCGGTTAGCATTTACCTGCTGAAACTTCACCAGGTCCTTCACGGCCGAAGTGGTTTGCGTTACCGAACGCTTCTCGAAAACATTACCCAACAGCACCAGTGTAATAATGGTGGCGCAGGTTTCGTAAAACTGGTATTGCTCGCCCAAATGCTGTAACGTTCCAACCAAACTATATATAAATGCGGAGGTGGACCCGATAAAAATGAGCACATCCATATTAGGTATGCCACCCTTTAACGAGCTGATGGCGCTTTTGCCAAAATGCAGGCATCCCACTATAAAAACAGGCAAACATAACAGCAACTGCACTAAAGGTAGGTGCAAAAAATGCCAGGGCAATAGCATGTGCAGTAAAAGCGGGGCAGTAAACAGGGCGCAGAAGACAAACTTGTTCTCTACCTT
>Ga0209026_1001206_pt1 | contig 11973 bp, 11 predicted proteins | sample AraplaCL_Col_mCL_FD_184262 | JGI IMG/M metagenome (GOLD analysis project Ga0209026, IMG submission 184262) | Arabidopsis root microbial communities from the University of North Carolina, USA - plate scrape CL_Col_mCL (SPAdes) (version 2) | ecosystem: Host-associated > Plants > Roots >... | reverse complement strand
GCCGGTCCTCAGCAGACCCCATAGAGCAGCGGCCAAGCGTCGACTGCGCACAGAAGCAAGCACTCGGCGAGGGATTAAGCTCATAAGGGATTGACAAGGCAAGGCCCGTTACAGAAGAGCGGTTCAGTTTTTCACGGAATCTCTGAACCGCTCTATCTCTTTGTTATCGCGCAATTCCGGACGGAAAGCCGCTGCGCACTTTTCCTGGAATTGCTCTAGGAAATGTGGATTTCTGGCATTGCCTGCACGGAGGCGTGTCTCGTGCCGGCGGAAGCGCTGCCGCTTTTTACGGAAGTTTGACAAAACCCATCGAACTCATGGACATCTCGAAAAGCAATGACGGCACGCTCATTGCGCACTATCGCTACACATCGGCAAAACGCCTATGCGACCGCAAGACGGCGATCACCACCGTTCAGCGTGGCGGCGACAATTTCATTCAGGCCATCAAAGCGCTGGATGGCTGCTGACCGAAGCGGCCGTTCCTGCGGCAAGTTCTGCATCACAGTTGGGCGGCAATGGCAGCCTTGTCGATGATCGACCAGACGTTCCGAATCCGCCCATTCAAAAATTCATAGAAGACATTCTCGGCAAACTGCACCCTTCTGCCGTTTACCGCTATACCGAACAACATCCCCTTTGGCGTGCAGTCAAATTGAAGGCGGCTTGCGACCTGCGGCGGGTCGCAGATCAGCAGGCGGATGTTGAAATGGAGATCGGGGATGGCGCGAAAGTCGGCTTCGAGCATGCCGCGATAGCCAGACAGCCCGAGGTAGGCTTCGTTGTAATGAACGTCTTCGTCGACAAATTTGCCCAGGTTCGGCCAGTCCTGCTTATTCAGGCAAGCAATGTAGTTCCGGTAGGTTTCGGACAGGTCGACGCTTGCCATTCCCATCGCCCTCGATCTGGTGACGCTCCGCCTTTCAAGCCGATGCCTGCAGACGGCGGCCCGCATGTCTAACCGCGATTGGATGCTTCAGCGGCGGCGCGGGCCGGCCGATATAGTATCCCTGAACGGCGTCGATACCAAAGGATTTGACCAGATCGAACTGCTCCTCGTTCTCGACGCCCTCGACCAGGATGCGATGGCCGCGATTGCGCACAAGGCCGATGATATCTTCGAGAAGAATTTTGGCGCCGTCGCTGCCCGTAGCATCGTGGAGGAACGACTTGTCGATCTTGACGGTTTCGAACTCCATCAGGCGAAGCCACGACAGACCGGCAAAACCGGTGCCGAAATCGTCCAGCCAGAATTTGATTCCGAGCCGCTTCAGATCCTGAATGCTGCCGAGTACATCCGGGCGTATCTCCATATCGACGCCCTCTGTGATCTCGAACGCCACCCTATGGCCCGAAACGCCGGTTTCCGCCAGGATGGCGGCTACCTGTGCCGCAAAACCAGGAGCCCGCAGCTGGATCGGAGAGACGTTGATGCTGACCGTCTCGACGATATCGCGCGTGAGCAGGTCGCGGCAGGCCCTTCTGATCGCCCAGTAGCCGAGCTCTATGATGGCGCCGGTGCGCTCCGCTATCGGGATGAAGACCGCAGGAGATGAATTCGACCCATCGAGCAATTGCAGACGCATCAACGCCTCATAGGCGCCGATCTCTCCGGTCTCGAGATACTGGATCGGCTGATAGACCAGCGAGACGAGGTTCTGCTGAATGGCGATTTTCAGGATGGCCGCGATATTTTCGCTCGCATCGCCGCCGGGCAACTCGTTCGGGTCAAATATTCTCGCACAGTTGCGCCCACTGGCCTTTGCTGAATACAGAGCCCGGTCGGCTTCGTTGATGACGTTTTCCAGCTTTGTTCCGACGACGTCTCTGGTAATCGTCGCCCCGACGCTGACGGTGACATGCCCGAAACCATCAAGCCGTTGCGCATGGACGATATCGAGCGCCTCGATCCCCTGGCAGATGGCGTCCGCCAAAGCCAGTGCATCCTCACCACGGTCCAGATCGAGAATGACGATAAACTCCTCGCCGCCATATCGTCCGACGCTGGCGCCCAAGGGAGTGACGATATCCGACAGGGCATTGGCGACGGTGACAAGACAATAGTCGCCTTCCTGGTGCCCATAATAGTCATTGTACTTCTTGAAGAAATCGACGTCGACCAGCAGGATGGCAAATGCCACTCCGTCCTGACGCCATCGCTCCCAGAACTGCTTCAGTCTGATGTCGGCAGCGCGCCGGTTTTCCATTCCGGTGAGCGAATCCGTAATGGAAAGGCGCAGCAATGCTTCCCCGCGTTCGGTGGCCTGACGCTGCTGCAGTTCGGCTTCCCGGGCATTGAGGAAGACGTTGAAACGCTCCGTGTTCAGTTTCCAGTTCACATAGGAGGTGAAGACGAAGCAGCAGAGATAGAAGGTCGCAAAGGCCAGGCAATAGGCGGAGCTATAGTGAAATTCGGTGAGCGACAGCAGGAACGTTGCGAAGATCAGCCCCGACGAAGCCAGCGCCAGGCCGAATTCGAGACTGAAGAACAGGTTGACGCCCATCATGAAGATGGCGCCGAAAGCCGCATAATAGGAGAAGGCTTCGGCATTGGCCGTCTGCAGCGCCGGCACGAGCCACACCACATATCCCAACACCACGGCAGCCGCACATGTCGCCTCGAGTTCGCCCGCACGGCGCTGACGCAAGAACTGGAATTCCAGAATGACGAGCGAGAAACCGCCGATCAGAAAGCGCGCCGGAATGGTCACATGCGACACGTCCGGTATGAAGATCAGATCCGTTATCAGAAAGAGAACATAGACGGGCACCGCAAGCCACAAACCACTGCGGGCCAGGACACGGCGTGCCTCGTTGCTGTAATCATTGTAGAGAGCGCGCAATTCGACGGGGCGACCAGCAAGGCGCACATTCCCCACGCCAGGATCGCTTTCCCCCCAAAATCGACGCATGCTCATCATCACCCGAGACTTCATGTCACCGCGTTACCTTTGCGCCGCTCGATTGACCAAATCGCTCGCCTCAACGCGACAAATCTGGTCCGTTTGATAACAACAGCGTTGCCGCACTGACATTAACAAAACCATAGCGCTCAATTTTTAATTGAGTTATGGTTTTCGGAGTGTTCACGGAAACCTTTAAAATTGAAACAATTGCAAACTGCTCTCGACGGCTACAGCCTCGTTACCGCGCAATCCATTTCTGAACATGCGAGATCGGCGGGTAACAATTACACAATCGATCAGATTAAGGAGGGCGAAGCAGAACTCGCCCTCATTCTCTCTTTGACACAACAGGGCTTCGAAACGAACGCGCCCGTTCAAGGCATCATGAAAGCCTTGACGGAACGGCTGCAGGGATTGATGAACAAATCGGCACCTGCCGTTTGGACCCATCTGGCCTCTGTCGCGCAGAGCCATCCTGTTTCATCCTTCCTGCTGCAGGATCCCTTGACGCGATGGTCGTTCGAAAAGCCCCGCGGCTACAGCGGTGACGCCTACCTTCTCGATTTCATCTACGAACATCCGACCGTTGCCGCACAGGTGGAGGCGGCCTCGCCGCTCGGCGCCGAAGTTTACGACTTCACCAGAAGATCACCGTCCGCCGTCGCCGTGCGCGAGAGACGCGATCTTCTCGCCTCGCATGTCGATGCCGTTGCCGATGCGAATGACAATGCGGAAATCCTGGCGATTGCCGCCGGACATCTTCGCGAAGCGGAGCTTTCCCACGCGCTGCGAAGCGACAAACTCAAGCGCTGGGTCGCGCTCGACCAGGACCCTGTCAGCGTCGGGACCGTGAGTTCAAACTTCCACGGAAGCCGCGTCGAGGCGATCAATGGTTCCGTTCGCACCATATTGGGGCGCGCGCAGAAGCTCGGCACGTTCGACTTCATCTACGCAGCCGGCCTTTACGACTATCTCGCTGAAAACGTAGCCGTCCGGCTGACGGAGCGCTGCCTGCAGATGCTGAAGCCGGGCGGCAAGTTCCTGCTTGCGAACTTCGCTCGGGGTATCGGTGTCGAAGGCTACATGGAAACCTTCATGAACTGGCCGCTGATCTGGCGCACGGACGAGGAGGTCGAGGCGATCATCAACAAGGTCAGACATCATCTTGCCGACATTTCCGTTACGCGCGGTGAAAACGGCGGCGTCATATATGCAGTCCTGACCGTATAGCTTGCCAGACGGCACGATCGGCTAAGCCGCGTTGCGGCTTGGCCGGCAAAGACAGAACAGGACAACGAGTAAAAGATTGATCGGAACGATCGCTGCCAAGGCAATGGACGTCGCCGCATCCTGCGTGAATATCTGCTCGCGCAGCAGATAACCCGATACCAGAAACGGTGTATTCCAGACAGCCGCACCGAAGAAGGTCGCTATGGCAAAGCCGGCGACCGGCATACCCAGCATGCCGGCAGGAAACGCCATATAAGCTCTTATCACCGGAATGAGCTGACCGACAAACGTCAACCATATCCGGCGGCGGCGACAGCGGCTCCTCAGCCGCCAGTACCATTCGTCTTCGACGGACAACCCCCTGCCTATCTTTATCACGAGGGCGTCGCCGCGCGCGGGACCCAGCCACCGGCCCATTCCATACCAGAACAACGAGCCCGCCGTCGAACCCGCAGCCGTAATCGCTATCGCCAAGGGCAGCTCGCCCGGACCGCTGATACTCAACATGCCAAGCATGATGAGCATGCCGACGGAAGGTATGATAGGCAGAAGCTTCTCGACCGCCGAACACATCGCCAGACCAAGCAACCCCCATGAAGCCAGGGCCGGCATGACACCCAACAGATAAGATGGATCGCTCATCTGCCGGTCGCCGCGTGACCGAACGGCCTGCGCCGAACGATCTTGTAGACCCGGGCAGGCGGAAAGTTGCGCAGCACCTGGCCATGCAGCGTTGCCTTGAAGCCGAACCGGTCGAGCAGCCGGTACGGCACGGGACAGCGAACACCATATGTGAACTGATAGAGCGCACCGCCTTCGCGCAATCTCGACAAGGTGCCGGTCAGAATGGCAACGACTGTCTTCGGCGACATGTTCAGCAACGGCAGCCCGCTGATCGCGCAGCCGAACAGCATGCCTTCCGGCAGGTCGCAAGCCTCGAGCCGCGCCGCATCGGCTGAGATGACGCGAGCAGCCGGAAACCGCTCTCGAAGCATGCTGGCAAAGTTGTCGGCATGCTCCACCAGCATCAGATCTTTCTCGCATACGCCGCGCGCAAGCAGGGCTTCCGTGAAGACCCCCGTTCCCGGACCGAGCTCCAGAACAGGCCCGGCGGAAGGATCGACTTCGCTCGTAATGAGATTGGCCAGCATCGCACCGGAGGGAGCTATCGCACCCACCATGCGTGGATTGGCCAGCAGAGTTCGCAGAAATAGTGACGCGTTCGACATATGCCCCCACCCGTAAGGCTTTCAGAGATTCGCCTGTGCGGCAGGCTTTTCCATAAAGGGAGCCGATTGCGAGAACATTGCACCGGGAAGCCCGCGCATAGCCTACACGCCGGTCGGGAAGCTCAGTCTGAAGGCTGCACCGCCGGTCGGCCCTTCCAGGACGGTGATCTGTCCGCCGTGAAGCCTGACGATTTCCTGGACGAGGTTGAGCCCGAGACCGAACCCCTTGCCGTGTCCATGAACACGATGAAACGGTTCGAAGATGCGGGACCGCTCCTCGTGCGGAATGCCGCCGCCTTCGTCGGTTACGGTGATGCCGCTGGCACGGCCGACATGGACCGTTATCCTGCCGCGGCGGCCGCCGTGCTGGATTGCGTTCTGCACGAGGTTGGTGACGGCTCGGCCGATGGCCACGCGATCGCCGAGAATTTCAACCACCTCCTCGTCCTTGACGAAACACGGCTCGTAGTTGGCGGCAATGGCGAGCGGCGCAAGCTCCGAAACGACATGCTGCGCGACATCGACGAGATCGATCGCAGCCGGCTCGAAACGGTGATTGAGGCGCTGAAGATCGAGGAATTGCTCGGCCAAGGTCGCAAGACGCACCGTATCCTCGAAGATCCGCTCTTTCAAAGGACCGGGCGGCAGCCCATCGAGGCGCGCCTGCAGGATCGCGACAGGGGTCCGCCATTCATGGGCAAGATGAGCAAAAAGGCGCTTCTGCCGCTCATAGCCTTCATCCAGCCGGCCGAGTGCATCATTGACGGCTTCGACAAGCGGCAGGATCTCTTGCGGGACATCCTGGACCGGCAGCCGTGTACCCTGCCTGTTGATATCGATCTGCCCGGCACGGGCAACAGCGGAATCGAGCGAGGAAAAAGCGCGGCGAACCACAAGCGGTGCGGCGACGATCGTTGCGATCGCCGTGACGACAAGAAGCGGCAGAAGGGCGCTGAAGAAGACCACGCCCGCTGCCTTGGCGACGCGAACGGTCGATACGCTGCCGTCTACGCCCGTGAGCACCTGCACTTCGCCGGCCGGAGAGGCTACCCATCGGAGCCGCGCGGCAGGCACGGCACTTCCGCCGAGGTTGCTGCCGAAACGGGCCTGCCCGATGTCATCAAGCGCCCCGCCGATAGTCGCATAGGCTTTCGGCACGCTTCCATCGGCTATCATCGCACCATCGCGATCCCGCACGACGAACCAGAGACCGGGCCAATCATTGCGCCGCGCCGCAAGCGCCGGTGTTTCCTTCAGCACCAGTGCACCATTCCGATCGCGAGCCATCGACTGCGCGATTGCATCGATGGTTTCATCTTCCGGCTGGAGGGAGATGAAGCTTCCGGTCATCCACAGAGCGGCAACGATGAGGACCGCAAGGACGATCAGAAATGCCGCCTGCAGGAGCGACGAGCGCAAGACGAGACGCCATCGCAAAGAAGGTTGGCTTCCGCTCATGATGTCAGTCTCATAAGATAGCCGATGCCGCGAACCGGATGAATTTCCAGACCGGCTTCCACGGAAGCGAGTTTGCGGCGCAGCCGGGAGACATGTGCATCCAGCGTGTTGGACTGGATATCGTCCGCAAAGCCGTAGACGGCCTCTTCCAGCGCGTGGCGCGGCACGGTACGCCCGATACGGCGCGCGAGCGCCTCAAAGACGAGCAGTTCGCGACGCGGCAGCTCAAGCCGCTCCCCGCCGATCAGCACGTCATGACAGCCGAAATCATAGGACAATCTGCCGAAACTCACCATTTCGCTGCGCACATCACCCGGGCGGCGCAGGACGGCGCGCAATCGCGCCAGAAGCTCCTCCACGGCAAACGGCTTGACGAGATAGTCGTCGGCACCGGTATCAAGACCGTCAATGCGGTCATCGAGGTCGCCGCGCGCCGTCAATACGATCACCGGCGTTGCGATCCCCGCCGCACGCAGCTTCGGAATGATCGCCAAGCCATCGCCGTCCGGAACCTGACGATCGAGAAGAATGACATCATAGGGGAGATTTCTTGCGGCTTCCTCCGCATCGGCCAGCATCGACACATGATCGACAACGGCATCGCGCGCCTGCAAAGCGACGCTGAGCGCTGAAGCCATTTCCGGCTCGTCCTCAAGCAACAAAATCCGCAATGAACACCCCCGCCGGCAAAACGACTAGATTGCATAGGCGGATTGCGAGAACATTGCGACCCCTTGGGGACAAGGCCCAATTATTCATTGGGGAATTCGCACCGCTACCGTGCTTAGGCAGAATACGTCCATATATTCCGGCTTCAGTGCCAGCAACATGGCAGAGAGAAGGCCTCGCGCCGTGCGGTGTCTACCGCCGAACACTCAATAGGTAGCCGTAACGCACGAAATCGGCAAACCGTCATGCGGACAGCTTGCCGTTCTCATGTGTTTGAGCAGCAACAAAATCATGCCCGAGCCAATCAGGATCGAGCATGATAGGCTGTGAAGCATCTGCATGCATCAAGGCCACGTCATTTGAGGCGGGTCACATGCAGCGCCAGCAGATTGTGAAAGCTTTGCGTGTCCTCGCGCTCGGGGAGACCGATATCGCGAAGCTGGTAGTTCGAAAGCTCGGATACCTGCTTGTAGGTCTGCCGCCGCCTCCAGGCGACAAGGAACAAGGCGCGCGCAGTCTTCCAAACGCCGAATTCCTGGTACAGTTCGTCGACCGTTGCCGTCAAGCTGTCGGCAACCATAAATTGTGAATGAGTCATCGTCTTTTCCTGACGCAACGACGCAGCCAGGTCCTCTTGAAGCTTGACCGGCTTCAGGAGCGGATACGTCGAAGACGCACCAAATCATTCCTTCGGCAAGTCATATGGGTTTATATGGAGAACGCCCAAATGGCGGCAGACAAAGCCTTTTAGAGCTTTAGATCGAAGAATCGTCGCGCGGTCGCCCAGGCACACACCAAGGCCGTCGAGATCATTCCGCCGAAGGCGTATGGAAACATCTGTGTATGATTCATGTCACGCCTCCCTATTCGATTTGCGGATGAGCGTATCATACGCAAGATCCGCAAATCGGCAACCCCACAATTTCGAATTGCAGAAATCCGACCTCATCTGTTGCATCAGCGCAACAGATGGGCGCTGCTTGGTGGCGGCGCCTTGAAGTTCGGCTAGAACGAATTGACGATGCCGCCGCCGGTACGCATCTGCTGAACCATGATATGGGCATGATAGTGCATGGCACATTTGATCGCGTAGATTTGCAGGATGATCGGGGAGCGGCGGCGGAGCAGAAGCTTGATAAACCGCTGGCGATAGACGGCACGCAGTTCCGCTTCCTTTACCCGGCGCATCAGTCTGACAAAGATGCCGGCCGCCTCCAGCGCCCATGTTGCATTGAGCGCAAGCAAACGTAAGGGATGGCGACGAAGATGCCGTAAGCGAGTGCTTTCCGGCTCGATATGGGCATCGATATAAAGCGCATCCAACCGGTCGAAATAGGCGGCCGGTTCATGCAGATCGCTGAGGACCGACAGATATCCGTCCCGCAATGTTTCCCGCGAGAGATTGAGCGGAATGACATTGGTGCCGAAGGCAGGCGGATCGTCGTGATCGAGCCTGCCTTCCTTGGCGAGACGCGTATAAAGCGGTGTCTTTGGGATGGCGGCCAGCATGCCGATCATCGCGTTGACGATGCGCGCATCCTTGATGAAGACCCGCTGCGCGTCGAAGATGGTCGCATCGTCGCTGTCGAAGCCCAGGATCATGCCGCACCAGACCTCCATGCCGGTCTGCTGGATCGTGTGGATTTTCTCCAGCATCGTTCCGCCTTTGCGCAGGTTCTGCAGCTTCTTGGTCTCGCGCAGCGCCTCCTCGTTCGGCGTCTCGATACCGATGAAGACAACGCGGATATTGGCGTCGACCATCAGCTGCATCAGCTCCGCATCGTCGGCCAGATCGATCGACGCCTCGGTCAGAAACGTCATCGGATAGTGATGGCGCTCCTGCCAGGCGACGACGTCGCGCAAGACTTCCTTGATGGCCTTCTTGTTGCCGATCAGATTATCGTCGACGATGAAGGCCGTATCCATTCCGGCCGCCAGCAAGGCCTCCATCTCGGCGATGACCTGGGCGCTGGTCTTGATGCGCGGTTTGCGGCCGAAAACCACGATGATATCGCAGAAATCGCAGGTGAAGGGACAGCCGCGCGAGAACTGGACGCTGCCGACGGCATATTCGTTCATCTTCAACAGATCGAAACGCGGCACCGGCACCTTGCTCATGTCCGTCTTGTCGGATTGTTCGTAGCGCCGGTCATGACGTCCCTGCTGCCACTCCTCCAGAAACTTCGGCCAGGTTTCTTCCGCCTCGCCGATAAAGGAGACATCGACGAGATTGCCGAAATAATCTTCCTTGACCGTGATCCAGGGACCGCCGACAACGGTGAAGCAATCGCGCCGCTTGAGCTCGGTCAGAATTTCCGTCATTCGGAAGCGCTGGACGATCATGCCCGTCAGCGCAACGATGTCGGCCCGCTCGCACAGACCATAGTCGATCGGTTCGATATTTTCATCCACCAGGGTAACGGTATGTTCCGCAGGCGTCAGCGCCGCCAGCAACGGCAGGCAGGCCACCGGCAGGTTGGCCTTGGCGTCGAATAGCGGCAGAGCGTGTTCCATGCCCCAATAGGAGGTTTCGAAACGCGGATTGATGATGACGATATGAGCCATTGAATATGCCGCTCCACGACTTTGACGATCTGGTTCGGTATTGCTTTAAGCCTGCATGTCATTCCCGCCTGCCGACACAGCCCTTCGGCCGCGAAGCAGGGTTCTTCAGCATCAAGGCGGCTGTCTTAGCAGCCCTATATGAGCCCAGAATTAAATTTGGAGGATCTGCAAGCGGCGAAGTGCGGTGCTCTCAGTGCGCGATACCTGACTGAACTCCCACGCTCTCGCCACGGCACTGATGTTTGACGACATCATTGCGCGCTGGTGCTTCCCCGGCGGCATCTTAAAGTTCCACCATAATGCCCATCGAATTTTTTTGAGCGGCAATGTCGAAATCGGCGAGAGGCGATCGTCTTTATTCCAGATACGCCGCGAAAGGCGACGATCCGGTCTTTCGGGGTTTGAGGTGAACCGGATAAAGGGAGTTGCGAAATGATATCGTCCTACCGTTGGATCATCGTCGCCGCCGGCGCGCTGATGACCTGCGTTGCGCTCGGCGCAATGTTTTCCCTGGCGATCTTTCAGGTACCGATCGCGGCCGATACGGGCTGGTCGCATGCCGGCATCGCCACCGCCATGACGCTCAATTTCCTGACCATGGGCTTGGGTGCCTTTGCCTGGGGTGCGGCCAGCGATCGTTTCGGCATCCGCGTCGTGGTGGTAATCGGCGCTCTGCTGCTCGGGCTGGCGCTGGTCCTGGCGAGCCGAACCGGCTCGCTTCTTCAATTCCAGCTGACCTACGGCATTCTCGTCGGCCTTGCCGCCAGCGCCTTTTTCGCACCGATGATTGCCGCAACGACAGCCTGGTTCGACGAGGGCCGAAGCCTGGCCGTGTCGCTGGTATCGGCGGGCATGGGCGTCGCGCCGATGACGGTATCGCCTTTCGCCCGCTATCTGATCTCGGCCTATGACTGGCGCTTCGCCATGCTTGTCATCGGCATCATGGCGTGGGTTCTGCTGATACCCGCGGCACTGTTCGTACGGCGGGCGCCTGTCCTTGCCGAAAGCTCGGGAGTAAACGGGCAGCGGCAGGAGCAGGATCTGCCGCTTGGCCGGATCTTTCGCTCGCCGCAGTTCCTTGTTCTCGGCGCGACCTTCTTTGCCTGCTGCGCGGCCCATTCCGGACCGATCTTCCACATGGTCAGTTACGCCACCATCTGCGGCGTGGGGCCGATGGCTGCCGTCAGCATCTATAGTGTCGAAGGGCTTGCCGGGCTTGGCGGCCGTCTTCTTTACGGAACCCTGGCCGACAGGCTCGGCGTAAAGCCGGTACTGGTTGCAGGCCTGCTCGTGCAGGCGGCAGCACTTGCCACCTATCTGCTGGTGAGCCAACTTGGCGAGTTCTATGCGCTGGCGGTCATCTTCGGAAGCGCCTATGGCGGCGTCATGCCGCTTTATGCCGTACTTGCGCGCGAATATTTCGGGCCACGCGTCATCGGCACCGTCTTCGGCGCGGCATCGATGCTGTCGAGCATCGGCATGGCGGCGGGACCTTTGATCGGCGGCTGGATATTCGACACCTTCGCCAATTATTCCTGGCTCTTCATCGGCTCGTCCATGGTCGGATTGGGGGCTGCCGCCATTGCCCTTGCCTTTCCGCCGATACGGCGCCTGCGGCTTCAGCCGGCGTGAAGCATATCGAAACTGGTTCCTGATGGCGCGGCTCGCGTCCGAGGCGGGCCGGCGGTCATGCCCTGTATGCGAGCCTGTTCCACAGGTTGCCCTTTAGAGCAATTCCAGGAAAAGTGGGCAGCGGTTTTCCGTTCGGAACTGCGTGAAAACAAAGAGATAGATGGTGTAACGGGCGGAGCCCAGCCAGCTCGGTTTGTGGGTCTGGTGGTCGTCCCTCACAATGATGGTGTCGCGGAGTCAGGAATGGCCTGCTCCATAGCATCACGGAGAGACGACCATGAAGC
>Ga0209026_1001205_pt1 | contig 11975 bp, 8 predicted proteins | sample AraplaCL_Col_mCL_FD_184262 | JGI IMG/M metagenome (GOLD analysis project Ga0209026, IMG submission 184262) | Arabidopsis root microbial communities from the University of North Carolina, USA - plate scrape CL_Col_mCL (SPAdes) (version 2) | ecosystem: Host-associated > Plants > Roots >... | reverse complement strand
GGACGAACTGGTGGTGACGGGCACGGTCGGCGCGGCCGCCTCGGCCCCCATCAAGGCCTCCCTTCAGGCGACCCAGCCGCAGTCGATCATCGACCGCAAGGCCATCGACCAGTTGATCCCGGCCACGGCCGACTACACCCAGATCGTCAACCTCTCGCCCAGCGTTTCAGGAAGCTCCGCCAACGGCCCGGGCCTCGGCGAGTCCAAGGCCACGCTGCGGGGCTTCAAGGACGGTGAGTACAACATCACCTACGACGGGATCCCCTGGGGCGACGCCAACGGCCCGACCCACCATTCCACGTCGTTCTTCCCCTCCTCGACGATCGGCGCGGTGGTGGTCGACCGCGGCCCCGGCAACGCCAATCAGCTGGGCGTCGCCAGCTTCGGCGGCTCGATCAACCTCTTCTCGCCGGAGGTCAGCGAGACGTTCGGTGGCTCGCAGTCGGTGACTGCGGGCACGTGGAACACCTGGATGGCGGTGACCAAGCTCAGCACTGGCGCCATCGATCAGTTGAACGGCGCGCGCGCCCTGTTCAACTTCCAGGAGCTGAAGACCGACGGCTCGCAGACCTACAACCACGCCAAGGCCTACAACCAGCTGGTCCGCGCTGTCGTGCCGATCGCAGGCGACTGGGACCTGACCCTGCTGGGCACTTGGAACTATACGAAGGTCAACACCAGCGACAGCGCTGGCGTGACGCTCGACCAGGTGGCGCTGTACGGCAAGGATTTCGCCCTCAACAACGATCCATCGACGCCGAACTACTACGGCTACAACGTCGTCACCAAGCACACCTACTTCAACTACGCGCGTCTTGCGGGCTCGATCACGCCGACCCTGAAGCTCGAGAACACGCTCTATTCCTACTACTACAAGAACGACACGGAATCGGCGCTGGACGTGACCCTGTCGCCCGCCGACATCGCCGCGAAGAAGGGCCTGCAGATCACCCAGGTCCCGGGCGGCAAGCCGGTCGTGAACGGCCACATCCCCGGGTACACCAAGCTCAATGTCTACAAGATCTATGGCGACGTCCTGCGCCTGAACCAGACCCTGCCGTTCGGGACGGTGAAAGCCGGCCTGTGGCTGGAGAAGGCCGATACGGGTCCGCGCGCCCGCTATGACTACGACGCCATGCTCGGCCGGACGGCGGGCGGCTGGACGCCGGACTATCGGCAGAAGGTGCTGGCCGGCGTGCCGCAGTTCCTCGAGTACCTGCAGTACTCGGGCTGGAAGCAGTACGAGCCCTTCGTGGACGTGGAATGGAACGTCACGCCGCAGCTGACGGTCACGCCGGGCATCAAGTACCTGCACGAGGAGATCAGCGTCGACTCCGAGGTCAATCAGAAGTCGCGCCAGCCCTTCCACGGCAGCAAGACCTTCACCAAGACGCTCTACTTCCTGACCGCGAACTACAAGATCCAGGACAATCTGGCGGCCTACGCCCAGTACGCGACGGGCTTCCTGGTGCCGGACATCAGCGTGACCCAGGTGGCGAACCCCAACCTTGCCGACGTGAAGCCGCAGGAGTCCACGAACTACCAGGCTGGGGTGGTCTATCACGGCGGCAAGTTCACCTTCGACGCCGACGTCTACTGGATCGACTTCACGAACAAGCTGCAGACGGTGACCGCGGGCGCCGAGACGGTGAATTTCAACCTGGGCGGCGCGCGCTACCGTGGGATCGAGGGGGCGGTCACCTATGCGGTCACCCCCAACCTCTTCCTCATCGCCAACGGCTCGCTGAACGAGGCCAAGGCCAAGGGCGCCTCGACGACCATCGCCGGCGTGCCGGTGACGATCAGCGGCGGCAAGCAGATCGCCGGCGCGCCGAAGGGCACGGCGTCGGTGGGCGCGCTCTACAACGACGAGGACTGGTCGGTGTCGCTGGTGGACAAATACACGGGCGTCCAGTGGGGCGCCGAGGGCGAGCCCGCCGCCTACCGGATCCCGGGCTACCATTCGGTCGACCTGTCGGCGACGTACCGGCTGGGCCGCTACCGGCTGCAGGGCTCGATCTACAACCTGCTCGACAGCCGCCGCGTTACCAATGTGAAGCCCGGCAAGACCGTCCCCTACGACCAGTACTACTTCCAGACGGGACGCGGCTTCCAGGTCTCGGCCAAGGTCAACTTCTGAGCGGGGCGGGGATCATGATGCGCATCTTCGTTCTGGGCGCCGCCCTGGCCGGGCTCGCCGTCGCGCCAGCGGCCGCCCAGGCCCCGGCCTCCGCCTTCCTGGCGCCGGGCGACCTCGACCCGGTCCTGATCCTGCCACCGCCGCCGGCCGACGGATCGCCCGCCGCGGCGGCGGAGCTCGCCGAGTTGCACGCCATCCAGGCGGCCCGCTCTGCGGAACGACTGACCCAGGCGCGCCACGACAACGACGTGGAGGACGTCACCGCCATCGCCGACGTCCTGGGCCCCGCCTTCGATCTCGAGCGCTTCCCCGCGACCGCGAAGCTGTTCTCAGATCTGCGGAAGGAGGACAGCGCGGCCGCGAAGCGGGCCAAGGCCTATTTCGAACGGACGCGGCCCTGGGCGGTCGACGCGACGCTGGAGCCCTGCGACCGGGAGGACAAGCCGAAGACCAGCTACCCCAGCGGCCACGCGACCATGGGCTACGCGGCGGGCGCAGCGCTCGCCCAGCTCCTGCCCGGCAACGCCCAGATCCTCCAGGCGCGGGCGGCGGACTACGCCGAGAGCCGGCTCGTCTGCGGCGTGCACTACCGCCGCGACATCGAGGCGGGCCATGTCCTGGGCGTGGCGCTGGTGGCGGCGCTGATGACCAAGCCGGCGTTCCGCGCCGAGTTCGAAGCGGCCCGCGCCGAACTCACCGCGGCCCATCTCGCGCCCTGACGCCAGCCGCGTCCCGCCGCGGCCGATTGGGCATCGGTAATCCGCCCGCCATGCCTGGCGAAGGCCGGGGCAGGCAGGGTCAGGCCAGACGCTGGGGGCAACCCACAGTTGGAGCTGACATGAAGTTCATCGCCTACACGCTCGGCCTGGCGCTCGCCCTTGCGGGCGCCGCGCAGGCCGCTCCGCCCGCCGCGGCGAAGCAGGCTGGGGCCTACGACGGCCAGGAGATGGCCGGCCAGGCCAAGGTCCGACTCGCCGAGGCCGAGGTCATCGCCCTGACGGCGCGCCCGGGCAAGATCGCCGACCGCGAACTCGAGAAGGAGGCGGGCGGCAGCGGCCTGCGCTGGTCGTTCGACATCGTCGCCGGCGGCAAGACCTACGAGGTCGGCGTGGACGCCGCCGATGGAAAGGTTCTGGAGAACGTGGCGGAGGGCGCGCATCCTGATTGACCCGTTGAGGTTGCGGCGCCCGGCGAGAACCGTCGGGCGCCCCGCGCGCAGGACTGACGTATGAAACTGCTCTTGGTCGAGGACGACAAGGAGGCGGCGGGCTACCTGCGCCGCGCGCTCTCGGAAGTCGGCCACAACCTGGACCATGCCGCCAACGGCCGCGACGGGCTGATGCTGGCGGCCGCCGAGCCGTATGACGTGATCATCCTGGACCGCATGCTGCCGGGCCTGGACGGCGTGGCGATCCTGCGGACGATCCGTGCGGCGGGCGTGAAGACGCCGGTCCTGCTGCTGACCGCCATGGGCGGGATCGACGACCGCGTCGAGGGCCTCGAGGCGGGGGGCGACGACTACCTCGTCAAGCCGTTCGCCTTCGCCGAACTGCTCGCGCGGGTGAACGCGCTCGCCCGCCGCCCGCCGCCGCAGGACGTACAGACCGAGCTGGAGGTCGCGGACCTCAAGGTCGACCTCCTGAAGCGCAAGGTCACCCGCGGCGGCAAGCGCATCGAGCTGCAGCAGCGCGAGTTCCAGCTGCTGGAGTATCTGATGCGCCACGCCGGTCGCGTGGTGACCCGGACCATGCTGCTCGAAGGCGTGTGGGACTTCCACTTCGACCCCAAGACCAACATCGTCGAAACCCACATGAGCCGCCTGCGCGGCAAGGTCGATCGCGGCTTCGACCAGGAGCTGATCCACACGGTGCGCGGCGCCGGCTACATCCTGCGGGAGCCGGACTGAATGGTGCGCTCCACCAGCCTGCGGCTGACGACGCTGTACACGGCGGCGTTCGCAGTCGCCGTCCTGGTGCTGGGCGCCGTCACCCTCTTCTCGACGCGCCACGCCCTGGCCGATCAGTTCGACCGGCGTATCCGGGCGGAGTCGGCCGCGATGTCGCTGGAGTTCCACTCGGAAGGCCTCTTCGGGGTCGTCGAGGCCGTCCACGAGCGCGATCGCACGCCGGGCTCGCTGGACTATGGGGTCCAGGGTCCGAACGGCGAAGCCCTCGCCGGTCGTCTGGCTTCGACCAAAACCGACTTGGGATGGTCTGTCGTACGCATCGCGCCGAAGGGCCACGGCGAGGCGATCCGCGTCCTCACCACGGCCCTGCCGGGCGGTCGCCGCCTGCTGGTCGGAGACGACGAGGAGCGGATTGAAGCCCTCGATGCGACCGTGCTGCGCGGCTTCGGACTGGCCCTGGCGGGGGTGGTGGTCCTGGGCGTCGCGGGGGGCTTTGCCCTCAGCAACCAGATGCACCGGCGCCTTGCGGCGATCTCCGGTACGGCCGAGGCGATCATCGACGGGGATCTCGGTCGGCGCGTCCCACTGCGCGGCTCCGACGACGACCTCGACCGCCTGGCCCAGACCATCAACCGGATGCTGGACCGTATCGGCGCCCTGATGGAAAGCCTGAAGCAGGTCAGCAACGACGTGGCGCACGACCTGCGCACGCCGCTCACGCGGCTCCGTCAACGCCTGGAGGCAGGTCTCGCCAGCCCGGACGAGCGCGAGAGCGCCCTGGAGGGTTCGCTCGCCGACCTCGACGCCATCCTGGACACCTTCGCGGCCCTCTTGCGGATCGCCCAGATCGAGGGTGGAGCGCGTCGAGCTGGATTTCGCACGTGCGATCTCGCGGCCATCGCCGCCACCGTCGTCGACGCGTTCGCGCCCTCGGCGGAAGAGGAGGGCCAGTCGCTGGCGCGAACCGATGCCGGACCGGTCCAGATCGACGGCGATGCGGAGCTTCTCACCCAGATGCTGGTGAACCTCGTGGAGAACAGCCTGCGCCACGCGGGCGCTGGCGCGCGCGTTCACGTCTCGACGCTGGTCACGGGGGAGGGCGCGGCGCTCTCCGTCCGCGACAATGGGCCGGGCGTCCCGGAGGCCGAACGCGAGCGTCTGTTCGATCGCTTCTACCGGCTGGAGCGAAGCCGCTCGACGCCGGGCAGCGGGCTGGGCCTCGCCCTGGTCGGCGCCGTCGCGAAGCTGCATGGCGCGGAGGTCCGCCTTCTCGACGCCGGACCGGGTCTCGAGGCGCGCGTCGTGTTCCCGCGACCCGCAACATTGGGCATCGACAATCCGCCAGTCATCGGGGGGCTGGGCCGCAAGGCCTAGGAGACCGAAGCCCTGCAATGGAGACGCCCGTGCACAGACCCCTCGCCATTGGAATTTGCTTCGCCCTTGCTCTGGCCGCGGGCGCCGCGTCCGCGGCGCCGACCTATCGGGTGACGGACCGCATCGCCGGGCCCGACGGGCGATGGGACTACGTCCGCGTGGACGCCGGCCATCGGCGCCTGCTGGTCGCGCACGGCGCTGCGGTGATGGCGGTGGACCTCGCGACCCGCGCGGTGACGCCCTCGATCGCCAGTGGGGTCTACCTGCACGACGCCCTACCGATCGACGGCGACCGGCAGATCGTCGTGACCGACGGTTCGGCGGGGACCGCCACCTTCTTGGCGGCCGACGGGGCCGGTCCAGCGGTCGTCGTCAAGGCGGGGCAAAACCCCGACGCGGTGGCGTTCGATGCGAAATCCGGCCTGGTGCTGGTCATGAACCACGGGAGCGGCGACGTCACCCTGGTGGACGCCCGTACTCACGCGGTGACCGGCGCGGTAAGCGTGGGCGGCGCCCTGGAAGCCGCGGCTGTCGACGAGGCCGGCCACGCCTTCATCAACATCGAGGACAGGAACGAGATCGCCGTCCTCGACCTGGCGACGAAGTCCGTCACCGCACGGTACAAGCTGAAGGGCTGCGATGGCCCGACCGGCCTGGCTTACGATCGCGACGACCGGTTGCTGATCGCCGCGTGCGACGGGGCGAGTGTCCTCGTCGACGCCGCCTCGGGCGAGACGCTTCAGGCGCTGGCCACCGGTGGCGGCGCCGATGGGGTCGTCTTCGACGCCACGCGTCGGCTTGCGTTCGTCCCGTCCGGAGACGACGGCCGACTGGCCGTGATCTCGGTGGGCCGGCGGGACGCCCGCATCATCCAGAGCGTCGTCACCGAGCCGGGCGCCAGAACCCTGGCGATCGATCCGGAGACCGGCCGTCTCTATCTTCCGGTCGCCGAGCGTGCGCCGCCGACCGCCGCCGGCGGACGCGGACCGCTGAAGCCCGGCACGTTCCACGTCCTCGTGGTTGGGCCGTGACGCGCAGGCTTTCCGTCCTCGCGGTGGCGCTGGGCCTCTCGGGCTGTGTGGCCTACGCGCCGGCGCCGCCGCGTCCCGAGGCATTCCAGCCGACCTTTGAAGCGCGACGGCTGGACGAAAAGCCGGCCGGCGCGACCTGGTCAGGCGCGGAGCTGCTCGCAGCAGCCCTGAGCCGCAACCCTCAGATCGTCGAAGCCCGCGCGAAGTATGAGACGGCTGCCGCCGCGGCCCGCACGGCCCGAGTTGGGCCGCCGCTGGGCCTGACCCTGACGGCCGAGTACGCCAACCAGGCGCCGCGCTGGGGCCATTCGGGCTCCGTGGACATCCCGCTGGACGTCGGCGCGCGCCGGTCCTCGCGCCTGGGCGCCGCCGACCTGCAGGCCCTGCAGGCCTGGTACGATGTGGCCGAGGCAGTCTGGAGCGTGCGCACCGCGCTGGCCAAGGCGGTCGTGGCGCGCCGCGCCGCCGAGGTCGAGGTCGGCCTTGCGACCGAGGCCGCGACCCTTCGCCAGGTGCGGCTCGAACGTCTCGACCGCCGGGTCGCCGCGGGGGAGGACGACCGGAGCCTGGCCCTGTTGGCCCAGGGCGACCTTGCGGCGGCGGAGCGGCGATTGAGCGACGCCAGGGGGCGATACGCCCAGGCTGTCGCTGATCTCGGCAAGGCGCTCGGGATCGCCAGCCCGTCGCTCGGCGCCGTCGTGCTCGCCCCGCCGCCCGCCAGCCCGAGCCTTGCCGGCCTGGAAGACTGGCGGCGCGATGCGCTCCTCCAGCGGAACGATGTGCTGCGCGCGCTCGTCGACTACGACCTCGCGGAGACCGCCCTGCGCCTGGAAGTCGCAAAGCAGTATCCGGAAATCCGGCTCTCGCCCGGCTACAACTACGACCACGGCGTCACCAAGCTGCCGTTCAGCCTGTCGCTCGTCTTGCCGCCCGCGGATCTCAACCGCCATGCCATCGACCAGGCCGAAGCGGCCCGGGCCGCGGCGGGGAAGTCGGTCGAGACCCTGCAAGCCAACGCCCTGGCGTCCGTCGACGCCGCCATAGCCGCGCTGACGACCGCCGAAAAGGCGGTCCAGGTCGGCCTCGTCCGCGAGCTTCCCGCCGCCCGGCGCAGCGTCGAGGCTGCCCGCCGGGGCGTTGCTGCGGGATCGGCCGACCGGGTCGATGAGCTCGGCGCCCGCGCGGCCGCCCTCGACGCCGACCTCACACTTCTCGACAACCAGCGTAGCGCCCAGACCGCCGCCATCGACCTGGAGGACGCGCTTCGCCGGCCGTTCGATCCCGCCGAGGCCGCCGTGCTCGCCGCCGCCCTGATCCGCCCCGGAGATCGCCCATGACCTTCCGCCTCGCGGCGCTGGCCCTTGTCCTGGGTCTGGCGATCGCGCCGTCGCCAGCGGCGACCGCGCCTGCCGCGGTCGTCAAGCTGGACGCGGCGACCCAGCGCCGCCTCGGCCTCGCCACCCAGCCGCTCGCGGCGGCCCATCGGGCCTCAGGCGCCGCCGGCTTCGCGCGCGTCCTCGACCCTGTGCCGCTGGCGACGCTGGATGCAGACATCGCCGCGGCCGCCGCCACCCTTTCGGCCTCGCAGGCAGAGGCCGAGCGCACCCAGGCGTTGAACGCGGCCGACCAGACGGTCTCGCGCAAGGCGGCCGATGCCGCCCGGGCGCAGGCTAGAGCCGATGCGGCCAAGCTCCAGCTCCTGCGGCGGCGCGTCGGCCTGGAGTGGGGTCCCGCGCTCTCCGCCCTGTCCGACGCCGCCCGCGGTCGCCTGGTCTCGGATCTCGCCGCCGGCCGCGCCGCCCTGGTGCGGATCGACGCCACCTCCGGGCTCGGCGCGCCGCGCGGCACGGCGCGGCTCGATCTCGGTCCGGACGGCGCCGCCGTGGCGACCCTCATGGGGCCGACCCGCAGCGGCGACCCGCGCCTGCAGACCACCGGCGCGCTCGGCGTCGTGCGCGGCCCGGCCGCCATGAGACTTGGTGTCGGGGTGGTCGCGCCGGCCAGCCTGGCCACTGGCGCACCGGCCGAAGGCGTGATCGTGCCGCGCGCTGCGCTCCTGAGGACGGCGGGCAAGACCTTCGCCTACGTGCGGCGGGACAGCGGCGCGTTCGAACGCCGGGTGATCGATGGAGGACTGCCAGACCCCGAAGGCCTGTTCGCGCCCGCCGGGTTCCGCCCGGGTGAGGCGGTGGTGATCCGCGGCGCGGCGCAGCTCTTCGCCGCAGAGGCGGCCGGACAGGGCGCGCCCTGACATGCTCGCCGCGATTGTCGCCTGGACGCTGCGGTTTCCCCGCCTCGTCATTGCCGCCGCCCTCCTGCTGCTCGCCTACGGCGGCGTGGTCCTGACCCACGCCAAGCTGGATGTCTTCCCCGACTTCGTGCCGGCCCAGGCCGAGGTACAGACCGAAGCCCCCGGGCTGACCGCCGAACAGGTCGAACAACTCGTCACCCGGCCTGTGGAGCAGTCGGTGAACGGCGCTGCCGGGGTCGCCTCGGTGCGGTCGGAAACCCAGGCGGGGCTCTCCATCGTCACCGTCGTCTTCGCCGAGGGTTCGGACCCCTATCGCGCCCGCCAGGTGGTCGCCGAGGCGTTGGGCTCGATCGGCGCGCTGCCGTCCGGGGTGGGCACGCCCAAGGTCTCCCCCCTGACCTCCTCGACGATGGATCTGCTCAAGGTCGGCTTCACCAGCGACCGGCTTTCGCCGATGCAGCTGCGCGATCTCGTCCAGTGGACGGTTCGCCCCCGGCTGCTGGCGGCGGCCGGCGTCGCCCGGGCCACGGTCTATGGCGGCGAAGTCCGACGGATCGAGGTGCAGGTCCGGCCCGAGGCCCTGGCCGCGCGCGACCTGGGCCTGGCCGATGTCCTTGCCGCCACGCGCGCGGCGACCGGCGCCAGCGGCGGCGGCTACATCGACACGCCTCAGCAGCGCATTCTGATTGAGCCCCACGGCCAGGCGCTGACTGCGGCCGACATCTCCGCCGCGCCGCTGCCGCCGGTCGCAGGCGCCGCGCCGGCGCGGATCGGCGACGTGGCCATCGTCCGCGATGCGCCGGCGCCCTTGAACGGCGACGCCCTGATCATGGGTAGGCCCGGGGTGCTGATCAGCCTGTCGAGCCAGTATGGCGCGAACACCCTGGAGGCGACCCATGCGGTGGAATCCGCCCTGGCCGAGCTCACACCGGCCCTGAAGGCCCAGGGCGTCCACGTCAACGCCGGCCTGCACCGTCCCGCCAACTTCATCAGCTCCGCGCTCGGAGGGATCGCCGACGATCTGATCATCGGCGCGGTCCTTATCGCGGTCGTGCTGTTCGTCTTCCTGCGGGATGTTCGCACGGTGGTGATCGCCTTCGTGAGCATCCCGCTCGCCCTGTTGGCGGCGGTCATCGTGCTGGACCGCATGGGGGTCACGCTCAACACCATGACGCTCGGCGGCCTGGCGGTTGCGCTGGGCGTGGTGGTCGACGATGCGGTGATCGGGACCGAAAACATCGTGCGCCGCCTGCGCGTCGCGGGCGAGGCGAGGGTGGACGACGTGATCCGCGAAGCATCGATCGAGGTGCGGGCGCCGGTGATCTACGCCACCGTCATGCTCGCCGCGGTGCTGCTGCCGGTCCTGCTCCTGCACGGCCTGCAGGGCGCCTTTTTCTCGCCCCTGGCGCTCAGCTTCATCATCGCCACCCTGGCGTCCCTGGCGGTGGCGATCGCGGTGACGCCGCCCCTTGCGCTCCTGCTCGTTGGTCGGGCGCGCTTGCACGAGGAACCCCGGCTGCTCGTCGCGGCGAAGGACCGGCATGAGCGCCTGCTGGACCGCGTACTGGATCGGACCGGCTGGGCGCTCGGCGCCACGGGGCTGGCGGCGGCGGCCACGGTGGCCGGCTTCCTGCTCTTCAACTCGGAACTGCTGCCGAGCTTCCGCGAGGGCCATTTTGTCCTCGGCGTGCAGGGACCGCCCGGGACCTCCCTGGCGGTGATGCGCGACTACGGCCAGCGGATCTCCAAGGACCTCCTGGCGATCGACGGCGTGCAGAGCGTCGAGCAGCAACTCGGCCGGTCGGAGGGCGGCGAGGACGCGTTCGGCACCGAGCGGACGGAGTTCCATGTCGAGCTCAAGCCCAAGCTGTCCGGCGCCAGGCAGGACGAGATCCAGGATCGGATCCACAAGGTGCTCGACGCCTACCCGGGCCTGACGACCGAAGTGCTGACCTTCCTCGGCGACCGGATCGGGGAATCGCTCTCGGGCGAGACCGCCGCCCTGGCGGTGGGCGTCTATGGCGCCGACCTCGACACGCTGGACAGGGTCGCCGGCGAGATCGCCAAGGTCCTGGAGACCGTTCCTGGCGCGACGGACGTCCAGGTCCAGACTCCGCCGTCGACGCCCAGCGTGCGGGTGGACCTCGATTTCCCGGCTCTGGCCCGCTACGGGATCGCCCCGGCCGACGCCATGGACGCCATCGACCTTGCCTACCAGGGCTCGGTGGCGGCCCAGCTCTACCAGGGCGTCCGCTCGGTCGATGTGGCGGTCACGACACCGCCGGACCTGCGGCAGGATCCTGAGGCGGTCGGCGAACTCCTGATCCGGGCCAGCAATGGCGTGGTCGTACCGCTGAAGGCCATCGCGCGGGTCCGGCTCACCGAGACGCGCACCGCGATCAGCCATGAGGGCGGCCGCGCCCGGCAGGTGGTCACCGCGAACCCTGCGCCCCGCGACGTGGCCAAGGTCACCAAGGCCGCCCGCGCCGCCATCGCCCTGAAGGTCAAGCTGCCGCCGGGGGTCTACCTCGACTATGCGGGCGCGGCCGCCGGCGCGGCGGCGGCGCGGCAGGAACTGCTGTTCAACAGCGCCATCGCCGTGGCGGGCGTGGTGGCGCTCCTGCTCGTCGCCTTCCGCAGCGGCCGCGCCACAGCGCTGATCCTCGGCTCGACGCCCTTCGCCCTGGTCGGCGGCGTCATCGCGGTCGGCCTGACCGGCGCGAGCCTGTCTCTCGGCTCCCTCGTGGGCTTCGTGACCCTCTTCGGGGTGGCGGCGCGCAATGCGATCCTGCTGGTGTCGCACCTCGACCATCTGGTCGCGGTCGAGGGCCACGACTGGTCGCGCGCGACGGTGCGCCTCGCCGCGCGGGAGCGGGCGACGCCCATCCTGATGACCGCGCTGGTCACGGCGCTGGGCGTCCTGCCGCTCGCCCTGGCCACCGGGCAGGCCGGGCGCGAGATTCAGGGACCGATGGCGATCGTCATCCTGGGCGGCCTCGTCACCTCCACTGTGGCGAGCCTGTTGCTCCTGCCAATCCTCACCTGGCGCTATGGTCGGCCATCGGCGACCTGAGTCGTCCGCGCCTGCACGGGAGGAGGATGACGGCATGCCGGTGAGGGGAGCGTCCTGGCGCGTAGGCTGCGGGGCGATCATCGCCCTCGGCCTGGCCGACGCGGCCAACGCCGAGCCAGCACGCCTCTTCCGTCTGCCGGCTGAGCCGGTGAACACCGCCCTGGTGCGGTTCGGCGTGCAGGGCGGCGTGTCGGTCGGCG
>Ga0209026_1001204_pt1 | contig 11975 bp, 7 predicted proteins | sample AraplaCL_Col_mCL_FD_184262 | JGI IMG/M metagenome (GOLD analysis project Ga0209026, IMG submission 184262) | Arabidopsis root microbial communities from the University of North Carolina, USA - plate scrape CL_Col_mCL (SPAdes) (version 2) | ecosystem: Host-associated > Plants > Roots >... | reverse complement strand
TCGATTTGTCCCAACGATACGCGCCGCCGACGTCGGTGCGGATATAGATCAATCCACGTTCCGTTTTACTGGTAATGATTCCCGAAACAAAACCGCTGCCGCCGATGTTCACGGTGCCCCAGGTATACGCCTCTGCTGCGCCGGCATTGGCGACCATCGCCATGCACAGCAGTGCAAGACATCGTTTGATGCGGTTGAAAACAGTGTTCATATCCATTGGCCGTGTCTCCTGGTTTTCTCGACAGCGCCGAAGCTTTCGTTCCCGCATCGGCCCACATTTTTTATTTCATCAATCCCTGCAATTCCGACTCCATCGCGCGGGCCCAGATTTCATAGCCTTTTTCGTTCGGATGGAGCAAATCAGGCATGATATCTTTTGACAGCGTGCCGTCGTCCGTCAGGAAGGCCTGGTTGATGTTGAGGAAGAATATTTTCTTGCTATCGGAAAAACCCGAAATGATTGCATTGATTTGTTCATTCAGTTTGCGCAATTGGCTATCGGGTTTTTCGTCGCGCGGGAAGATTGCCAACAAGAGAATTTTCATTTCGGGCAAGCGCTGGCGCAGCTCGTCGATGTCGCGCTTGATGCCCGCCGCCGTGGTACGCGGATCTTCGCCGCGCTCGCCGGTGTTGTTGGTGCCGAACATCAACACGGCAACTTTGGGATGGATGCCGTCGACTTCGCCATGCTGCAGGCGCCACAGGATGTTTTCCGTGCGGTCGCCGCCGAACCCGAGATCCAGCGCATGATATTTCCTGTATTGGCGATTCCAGACATTGATGCCGTCCTTCTCCCAATTGTGCGTAATGGAATCGCCTATGAAAACCAGTTCGCTGTCCAGATGCTGCGTTTGCAGGCTCTTGATCTCTTCGAGCTTTTCCAGATGCCGCGGCAGCCACCAGTCGACCGACCAAGATTCATTGAGCATGCCTGGTGTGACCGACACGGTCTTGTAGTCCGGGCAGGCGGCATTGGGCGTGCCGGTCTTTTGAAATTTCACGTTTGCGACGGCGACCTCGCCGGTGCCGCTGGCGTCCAACGCAAAAGGCACAGTGACCGCACTGAAGTCATCGCCATCGCGCACAAAACATTGCATGGAAAACACCATGTGCTGCCAGCCTTTGCCGGCCATGGCGCGCGCCGGGACGAGGTACGGAATCTTCCTGCTGCAATTGCTGCCGCATTCCAGCTTGAACGCCAACCCGCCCTTGGCCAAATCGACCACGTTCAGATCGAAGGCGAGAACTCCTTGCCCGACATACGGCCGCAAATCCAGCGGCGTGCCGCCCTCGAACCGCAGGTTGGCGTACCAGGCGTCGGTCATGTGCAGGGTGAGTGCGTCATTTGCCGAATCTTTCGCCGAAAGGTTTGCGCTGACCTTGCTGGCCGGCACCCTGGGGTTGGCCGGCTTGGGCACCACGGCAGACGCGCCGGTCAGTGTTTGTTGCGATTCGAAGTCGGCGACGGTGACGCGCCAGGAATCTCGCGGGCGGTTGGAGTAGACCACCAATTCACTGTCGTCAGCCGGCCCACTTTGCGCTGTTGCCGAAACCGGTTTTCCAGGTGCGACACAGGACGCCAGGAAACAAGAGAGGAGCAGGATCGGTACGCAATTCTTTGAATGTTTCATCAATTTCATGTTTGCACTTTCTCAAATTCCGGCGCAACTTTTGTCGCGCGGCGTGGGTACACAATGCTCGGCGAATGCCGCGATCATATTCGAGACTGAAACCACGAACGCAAGCCCTACCCCAACTCGGGATATGGCGGATAAGAATATCGAATTAACGGACTGCCACTGCAGGGGCAGGGGCAATCGAACCGGTAATTCTCAGTGGGTGCGAAACGCGCCCGCGTTTGAAATTCATGAATTGTGTCTCACTCAATGTTCTTGTTGCGTCGTGTCGAATACCGGCCATGTGCCGGGCCGCACCACGCTTTGAGTGCATTTTGCAAGCTGCGCCAAGGCACCGCAATTGTGAAAATCACCAACCAGCCGAATGATATTGGCGGCGCCAGAGAAATTAGTGCGCGGCAATGCAAATATTGCCGCGCGCAGTGACCATTCCATCCTGCCGTCGGGCCGCTTGCCGTGCGGACAACAAAGGCTTTAAGCGCCCAGCGCGCGATACCGGAAATCCCGCATGCGGACGCCGCCGTCACCGGCACTGTATATCCCCACCTTCAAGCTGAGAAAGCCGCCGAACACATTGTGATGCATGCCCGACACTTCCATTTGCCAGGGATGCTGCGTCCACGATTTTCCGTCGTGGGAATAGTGGTAGGTCACGATATTGTTTTCGTTTTTCAGGCGGAGATGCACGGTCGTCGTCGGCACCGCAGTCCGCATCCAGGTCTGCTCCTCGCCGTAGTTGTACGTCAACATCTGGTTCGCAGTGAAACCGATCCCGACGAACATGCGCTCGCTGTAGTACAACAGGATGCCGCCTTGCGCGGCACCCGCAATATCGATGGTGACCTGGGCTTCGTAGGAACGGTCGCCTACGATGAGTGTCAGCGGCGAACAATTCGCCGGCGATGTGCCCTTGCCTGCCACTACCATTCCGTCCTGCTCGAAGCGGACACGCTTCATTTCATCCGGTCCGGGCGAATGGAAACACCACTGGACGCCGAATTTGTCGGCGGTAAAATCGCCCGTCCTGGCAAAACCCGATTTGACCGGTGCGCCGGACGTGCTCTTCCCCGGCATCGGCAGCGGCAACGATAAATCGCCGCCCTTGGCCACGAACCAGCCGTCCTTGGTCCACTCGATCGGTTCAAGCAAGGTTTGCCGACCCAAGGTGCGAAAGCCATTTTCATACGCATGGTAGACCATCCACCAATCGCCGCCCGGTCCCTCAAAAGGCGTTGCATGGCCGCGCGACCACCACATTTCGTCCGCGTTTTGGGTCCTGATGATCGGGTTGTGCGGGCAGTCTTCCCACGGCCCGTGTACCGAACGAGAACGCGCCGCAACCACCATGTGGCTGGTAGGCGGGCCCGACGTGCCACCCACGGCGGTGACCAGGTAAAACCAGTCGCCGCGCTTGAACAGCTTTGGCCCTTCGGGAGCGAACATCTCGACCACCCAATCGGCCGGGTAGTGCCAGGGTTCGTAGACCTTTTCCAGGCTGCCGTCGGTGGCCAGGCCGTCATCGGTCAAGCGAACCCGCTTCACGCCGCCGACAAACAGGTAGCGCTTGTTGTCTTCGCCGACGACGTGGCCGGGATCGATGGCGCCCGGCAGCTTCAAGTCGATCGGCGCGCTCCATGGGCCCTTGATATCGTCGGCCCAGATGACGAACACCGTGGCGCTGCCATTCGGGCTTGCCGGTATGTAGATGAAATAGCGCCCCTGATGCTTGACCAGGTCCATGGCCCAGACGCTGCCGATCGGCACTGTCAACGCGGGGCCGATCGGCGTCCAGTTCACCAGGTCCCGCGAATGCCAGATGATCGCGCCGGGGTAGGAATAGAACGACGAAAACGTCATGTAGTAATCGTCGCCATCCTTGAGGATGGTAGGGTCGGGATGATCGCCGGAAATGATGGGATTGACGAAAGTGCCATTGCCCAGATCGGCTTTTCTCTGGCCTTCGATTCCCGAACCCCACTTCGGCGCAGGGCGGCACCCGCCGCCTTCGCGCGCCGGCGCCGCCTGCGCCAATTGCGGCGCGAGCACCGTGCCTGCCAGCAGCGCCTTGAGCGCTTCACGTCGTGTCGATTTCATATTTTTGTGATGGTCTGTCGCGGGCGGGCGCCCCGCTCTTCAATCAATGCGCCGGCGCAATGGCTTTTCCGGCCAGATCCAGCGTGCTCTTTTTCAGCGACACGATCACGTTCGGCGCCGTGCTGCCCGCCGCATCGGCGGCATCGTGCGCCACGCTGAGCTTGAGCTTGCCGTCCGCGATGTGCCAGGTCTTGCCTTTCCCGTCGAACATGCCGAGCAGGCGCGGCTCCAGCGTCAGGTTGACGGTACGGCTCTCGCCGGGTTGCAGGCTGACCTTGTCCCAACCCACCAGGCGCCTGGGCGCTTCCCAGCCGCCGGCCAACGGCGCGGCATAGACTTGCGGCACGTCCTTGCCGGCGACGCTGCCGGTGTTGGTGACGGTAAATTGCACCTGCCACTGACCGCTCTTCTGCTGCGCCGTCACGGCCGAATAGGCGAACGTGGTGTACGACAGGCCGTAGCCGAACGGGAACAACGGCTTCAAGCCATGCAGGTCATACCACTTGTAGCCGACTGCGGCGCCTTCATGATAATTGACGGCAAATTGCAGCTTGGAATTTGCGGGGTCGCCGTCGAGCTTCGGTCGCGGCAATTGGGCCGCCGAAACCGGAAAGCTGACCGGCAAATGGCCGGATGGATTCACTTCGCCAAACAACAGGCTGCCGATTGCTTCGCCGCCGCTGCTGCCCGGATACCACGCTTCAAGCACGGCAGCGGTCTTGGCCAGCCACGGCATCGCGACAGGGCCGCCGTTTTCCAGCACGACAACGGTTTGCGGATTGGCGTTCTCGATGGCCGCGATCAATGCATCCTGGTGATCCGGCAGTGCCAGGTTGGTGGCGTCATTGCCCTCCCCGATCCATTGGTGGGCGAACACCAGCACCACGTCCGCCTTGGCGGCGAGCGTTGCCGCAGCAACCGGATCGTCGCCGGCGTCATACAGCACTTGTGCGCCGGGTGCGCGCGCCTGGATGGCGCGCAACGGCGATGATGGGTCATACACGACCGGGCCCGGCCAGGTGGCGGGTTCAAGTCCCTTGACGGCATTGCCGCCAACCGGGTAGACCTGCGATGATCCGCCGCCGGACAACACGCCGGCATCGGCATGCGAGCCGATCACGGCTATCGTCTTCAAGTTCTTGGTCAGCGGCAGTATGCCGCCGGCATTCTTCAACAGCACGATGCCTTCTTCCGCGGCCTTGCGGCTCTGCATCGCATGCGCGGGAAAATCGATCGCGCCGTCCGGCGCCACCGGGTAATCGATCACGCCCTTGTCGAACATGGTGCGCAGGATGCGCCTGACCATGTCGTCAAGGCGGGCTTGCGGCACCTGGCCGGTGTGGACGGCCTCTTCAAGCGCGCCGGCAAAATAAGGCGACTTGTCGAATTCCGAGCCGGATTCTTGGTCCAGACCGTTGTTCGCCGCCAGCACCGTGCTGTGCGTCGCGCCCCAGTCGGACATCACGAAACCTGGAAATGCCCAATCCTTTTTCAACACTTCATTGAGCAAATAGTTGTTTTCGCACGCATAGCTGCCGTTGACCCTGTTGTACGAGCACATCACGGCGCCGGGATGCGCTTGCTCGACAACAAACTGCATCGCCAGCAGGTCCGACATGCGCGCGGCGCTGTCTTCGATGCGCGCGTCCAGTTCGGTGCGGCCAGTCTCCTGGTCATTGACGGCAAAATGCTTGACCGTGGAAATGATGTGGTTCGATTCGACGCCCCTGACCTGGGCGGCCACCATGGTGCCCGCCAGCAGCGGGTCTTCGCCGCCATACTCGAAATTGCGCCCGTTGCGCGGTTCGCGCATCAGATTGACGCCACCGGCCAGCATGATGTTGAAACCGGATGCGCGCGCTTCGGCGCCGATCATTGCCCCCGCGTCGTAGGCCAATTGCCGGTTCCAGCTGGCGGCGGTCGCCAGCCCCGACGGCAGCGCCGTGCGCTCGCGCGGCGTTTCGGAATATTGCGACGCCACGCCGATGCCGGCGTCGGTCTCGAACAGATCCGGAATGCCGAGCCTCGGCGCGCCGGGGATATAACCGGCCGAATGCGGCAACGCCGCCGGATGCTTCTTGCTCTTGCCGAAATCGTTGCCGAAATAACCGAAAACAAGAGAGAGCTTTTCTTCCTGCGTCATTTCCTTCAGCACCAGCGCCGCGCGCTGGTCAGCGCCGAGCGTGCGATCCATCCACGGCTTGGCATCGCCTTCCGCATGCGCGGGCAAGGCGCTTGCGCAGGCCACGGCCAGCATGGCAACGGCCAGCCTGATACCGTTCATATTGCCCCCGTATTGTTCAAACTCCGGGGTCTTGGTCTTTGCGCGATTCATGGCAATATTCTTTCCGAAACTTGTGGTGCTTCAGGTTGAGCGCTACCGGCGCTGCGCACCGATATCCGTCATGCGCATGCGAGATAGCTGGCCTGGCGAAATATTCCTGCCGGCTTCAGCGCCGCCCGGACCGCGTTGCTACATCGACCCATACCGCCAGGGTAAGAATCGCGCCCTTGACGATCATTTGCCAATACGTGTCGACGTCGAGCATCGACATGCCGTTGTCGAGGCTGGCCATCACCAGCGCGCCGATCAGCGCGCCATGGACCGTGCCGGAGCCGCCGCGCATCGACGTGCCGCCGATGAAGCAGGCAGCGATGGCATCGAGTTCGCCGCCGGTGCCGGCCGAAGGCGATCCTGCCGCCAGCCGCGCCGTGTTGATGATGCCCGCCAGCCCGCACATCAGGCCCATGATGCCGAATATCCACAGCTTGACGGCACGCACATCCACACCTGACAAACGCGTTGCTTCCATGTTGCTGCCGACAGAATAGATGCGCCGGCCGAATACCGTCTGGGTTCCGATGTAACTGAAGATCCCAAGCAGCGCCAGCAGCAGCAACACCGGCAGCGGAATGCCTTCATAGCTGTTGAGCGTGCGAACAAAGGCAAACAGCACCAGCGCAATGGCCGCCAGGCGCAATGCGTCGCGCCACATCGGCGGCACCGCCAATTTGTGTTTTGCGAGACTGCTGCGCTGGCGCCAGCTCAGCACGATCGCCAGCGCGACCAAGGCAATGCCGAGTACCACGCCCCACTCCGCCGACAGGTAGCCTTGGCCGAGATACACGAGCTCGGTCGATACAGGCGCCACCGTGATGCCATCGGTGACGCCGAGCACGATGCCGCGATAGGCGAGCATGCCGCCCAGCCCGACGATGAACGAGGGGATGCCGACATAAGCAGTCAGATAGCCGTTGCAAACGCCGAGCAGCAGGCCGCAGGCAAGCACCAGCAAGACCGTCAGGGGTAGCGGGAAATGATGCGTGACGTCGAGCACGGCCGCGATGCCGCCCAGCAGACCAAGCAGGGAACCGACCGAGAGGTCGATCTCGCCGGCGATGATCACGAACGCCATGCCGCACGCCACAATGCCGGTCACCGACATCTGTCGCATGAGATTGGATAAATTACGCGGCGAGACGAATCCGCCCTCGGTCTTCCAGCTGAAATAGCTCCAGATCAGAGCGATCGCAATCACCAGCGCCAATAGCTTGTATTGCGTGAACAGTTGTTTGATTTTGATTTGATTCATGGGTCTGTCTTCTGATCGCGTAATTGTTTAATGCGCGGCTGCCCGCGCGGGTTCGCCCTGGTCCAGCGCGGCGGCCAGCAGCATTTCCTGGGTCAGGTTGTCGTTGACGAAATCGCCGCGCAGCTTGCCTTCGCCCATCACCAGCACCCGGTCGGAAATGCCGAGCACTTCGGCCAGTTCGGACGAGACCATGATGATCGACATGCCTTGCCTGGCGAGTTCGAACATGAGTTCATAGATTTCGTACTTGGCGCCGATATCCACGCCACGCGTGGGTTCGTCCAGGATCAGCACTTGCGGCCGGGTCAGCAGCATCTTGGAAAGCACCGCCTTTTGCTGGTTGCCGCCGGAGAGACTCGTGATCGGCAGGAACGGGCTGGCGGTCTTGAGGGAAAGCCTGCCGATCTGTTCGTTCACGGTGAGCAATTCCGCCTCGCGGTCGATCCGGGTAAAGCGGGCAAACGAGCCCAGCACCGAGAGCGTGATGTTTTGTCCGACATCAAGGTCGGCAACGATGCCGTGGTGCTTGCGATCTTCCGGCACCATGGCAAGGCCGGCGCGAATCGCCTTGAGCGGCGTGCTGGTATCGAGTTTCCTGCCGTTCAAATGCACTTCGGCTTCATAGCGTCCCGGATAGGCGCCGAACAGCGCCGATACCAGCTCGGTGCGGCCGGCGCCGACCAGGCCGGCAATGCCGAGGATCTCGCCCTTGCGCAAGGTAAACGACACATCGTCGACGCGCTTGCGCTCCGGCTTGTCGACATCGTAGCAAGTGACATGGCGCGCTTCGAAAATCACCTCGCCGGGAGCATGCTCGTGCAGCGGATACAACTGGTTCATTTCGCGCCCGACCATCTGCGCGATGATGCGGTTGACATCAAGTTCCTGCATCGGCGTCGTCGCGATGTGCTGTCCGTCGCGGATCACCACGATGGTGTCGCAGATAGCGGCAACCTCATCGAGCTTGTGCGAAATATAGACGCAGGCCACGCCCTTGGCCTTGAGCCCGCGAATGATCTCCAACAGCACTTCGATTTCCGACGCAGTCAATGACGACGACGGCTCGTCGAGGATCAGCAGCTTGGCCTTCTTGTTCAGCGCCTTGGCGATCTCCATCAGTTGCTGGTGGCCGCCGCCGTAGTTCATGATGGGCAGGACGACATTGACGTCGGGCAGATGGAGTTCCTTCAGGAGCTCTTCGGCGCGCCGGTTCATGGCGGGATAATCCATGCGTCCGCCGGGCTTGGTCAGCTCGTTGCCGAGAAACAGGTTTTCCGTCACCGACAATTCCGGCACCAGCATCAGCTCCTGGTGGATGATGATGATCCCGGCCGCTTCGCTATCGCGGATCGAGTGCGCCTGCAACGGCTTGCCTTGCCACAGGATTTCGCCATCCCAGGTGCCGTGGGGGTAAACGGCAGACAGGATTTTCATGAGCGTGGACTTGCCGGCGCCGTTTTCGCCGCACAGGCCGATGCACTCGCCCGGCTTGATTTTCAGGTCAATGCCGTTGAGCGCATAGACACCGTCGAATTGCTTGACGATGCCCTTCATTTCGAGCAAATAATCGGACATACTGGTTCTCGCTGAGAGGAATAGGTCAGGCCCCGGACGAGCGGGAAACGCAAGCGCCGCACCGCGCATGATGCCCTGGCATCATGCGGTGCAGCCTGCGACCCGCATTATTGTCCCGAGAGCTGGGCCTTGGTATAAAACCCGTCATTGACCAGCAGGTCCACGTTGGCCTTGGTCAGCAATGTCGGTTTCAGCAACATGGTGTCGACATTCTTGAGGCCGTTTTCATAGTGGGCGTTAAAGGCCGGCTTTTCGTTGCGCACCAGTTGCACGGAGAGCTTCGCGGCTTCCGACGCCAGCAGCTTCAACGGCTTGTAGACGCTCATGGTCTGGGTGCCGGCAATCACGCGCCTCACCGCTGCCAGATCGGCATCCTGCCCGGAGACGGCAACCTTGCCGCTCAATTTTTGCGCTGCCAGCGCCTGGATCGCGCCGCCTGCGGTGCCGTCGTTCGACGCCACGATCGCATCGATCTTGTTGTTGTTGGCCGTCAAGGCATTTTCGACGATCGCCAGGGCTTCGGAGGCGCTCCAATCCTTGACCCATTGCTTGCCGACCACCTTGATGTCGCCCTTGTCGATCAGCGGCTGCAATACCGTCATCTGGCCTTCACGCAACATCTTGGCATTGTTGTCGGTCGGCGCACCGCCCAGGAGGTAATAGTTGCCCTTCGGCTTGACCTGCACCACGCCCTGCGCCTGCATTTCGCCGACCAGCTTGTTGTCGAAGGAGATGTAGGCGTCGATGTCGGCGTTGAGGATCAGGCGGTCGTAGGAAATCACCTTGATGTTGGATTTCTTCGCTTCGCGCACCGCATTGTTGAGCACGGTGGCGTTGTAGGGCACGATGACGATGACGTCGACGCCGCGCGAAATCAGGTTTTCGATCTGCGCGATCTGCCTTTGCTCGCTGGCGTCCGCGGACTGGACATACACCTTGGCGCCGAGTTGCTCGGCGGCGGCAGTGAAATAATCCCGATCGCGCGCCCAGCGTTCAAGCCGCAGGTCGTCAATCGAAAAGCCGATCTTGGGGTTCTTGGCATCGGCCCAGGCGGCACCGCTGCCGAAGGCGATCGAGGCCGTCAAGGCCGCCAACACTGCGGCTTTGAGTATCTTCTTCATTGTCTAGTCTCCATATTTTGATGAACTACTAATCCATTCCTTGCGCGCACACTATACGGGTGTAGCGTCGCGCAGGCAATCCGGCAGCAGCGCCAGGGGAAAATTCTGATAACACACGGGCCGCAGGAAACGCGCAATGGCCAGCGTGCCGACCGAGGTCATGCGCGCATCGGACGTCGCCGGGAACGGCCCGCCGTGCACCATCGCATCCGCCACTTCGACGCCTGTAGGAAAGCCATTGACCACGATACGCCCGACCTTCTCCTCCAGCACCGGCAGCAATGTGCCGGCCAATTCCAGGTCGGCCTGCTCCATGTGCACGGTGGCGGTCAGTTGCCCCTCCAGGTGTGCAATGACCTCATGCAAGGCCTCCAGCCCGGGACAGCGCACAATCACCGACGCCGCGCCGAACACCTCGTCCTGCCACACAGGATCGTTGAGAAATGCCGCCGCGTCAATCACAAACAGACTGGCCTGGCATTGATTGGGGCCATTTGTCTCCTGGCCGCGTTTGCTGCGTCGCAGCGCCGCATGCCCGACCAGGCGCTCCACCTTCGATACATAGGCAGCGTGGATTCCTGGCGTCAACATGGTGCTCGCCGGCGCGGCAGAGACCGCCGCCAGGGCGGCGTCCACAAACTGATCGAGCTCCGGGCCATCGATAGCCAGAACCAGCCCCGGATTGGTGCAGAATTGGCCCGCTCCCAGCACCAGGGCATTGACGAAGTTTTTGGCGATGCTCTCGGCCCGCGCGGCCAATGCGCCCGGCAACAGGATCACGGGATTGATGCTGCTCATTTCGGCAAAGACGGGAATCGGTTCCTCGCGCGCTGCGGCAATCCGCATCAAGGCCATGCCGCCCGTGCGTGAACCGGTGAAGCCTACAGCCTTGATGCGCGGGTCAGCCACCAGGCCGGCGCCTAGTTCGTGCGCCGTGCCGGTCAGCAAGGAGAACACACCCTCGTGCAAGCCGCAGTCGGCAACCGCCTGCTGCACGGCGCGCCCGACCAGCTCCGAGGTGCCCGGGTGCGCCGGGTGTGCCTTGAACACGACCGGGCAACCGGCGGCAAATGCCGATGCTGTATCGCCGCCGGCCACGGAAAACGCGAGCGGAAAATTGCTGGCGCCAAACACGGCAACAGGGCCGATGGCAATGTGACGCAAGCGCAGGTCGGGGCGCGGGAGCGGCTCACGCTCCGGCAGGGCCGGGTCGACCCGCAGGCCCTGCCACTTGCCGGAACGAACCAGCGTGCTGAACAAGCGCAACTGGGTGACGGTGCGGTCGCGCTCGCCTTCGAGCCGGGCTCGCGGCAGGCCCGATTCGCTGGCGGCACGGTCGATCAATTCGCTGCGCAAGGCAATGATGTTGAGCGCGATTTTCATCAGAAAATCGGCGCGTTCGTCCAGGGTGGTCTGGCGAAAGCTGGTAAACGCTGCTGCGGCAAGCCCGCAGGCTTCGCGCAGCTCAGCTTCACCGGTGCTGGAAAATGCGGGCAGCAGCGATTCGCCTGTGGCCGGATTGAGCGCGTGGAAGGCTGTCTGTGGGCCCCACACTGCGCGCGCGCCGATCAGGAGATGTCCAGTCATTGTCATCGCTGTTCCTCTTTCTTCAAATCATCAGTGATTATGGCGCGGCAAGGTTTGCCCAACGCCTCGATACGGCACCGCCAATTCCATGCACGCGCCGGTTTCGAGTTGGCCTACCGTGTCGCGATAAATCTGTTGCCACGGCGTCTGCGAAGCCGGGATCGGCGGCAAAGGCTCCAGCTTGCGCGCGGCCAGCTCTTCATCGCTGATCAACATGTCGCAGCGGCCGGTATTGAGATCAATCTTGATGATGTCGCCGGTACGCAGGTAGGCCAAGCCGCCGCCGACCGCGCTCTCGGGCGACGCGTTGAGTATCGACGGGCTGTCGGAGGTGCCGGATTGGCGGCCGTCACCCAGGGTTGGCAAGG
>Ga0209026_1001198_pt1 | contig 12005 bp, 10 predicted proteins | sample AraplaCL_Col_mCL_FD_184262 | JGI IMG/M metagenome (GOLD analysis project Ga0209026, IMG submission 184262) | Arabidopsis root microbial communities from the University of North Carolina, USA - plate scrape CL_Col_mCL (SPAdes) (version 2) | ecosystem: Host-associated > Plants > Roots >... | reverse complement strand
ACATCCTTGGGACGGTTGGAGCCGATGTTCACGGTCGCCAGCTGATCGGTCGAACCCACCGGCGCGGCGGTCGCTGCCGGCGTGGGCACGGCCGGCTTGGGTGCGGGCGCGGCAGAGGTGGCCGGCGCCGCACCGGGCGTCAGGCTCATGGTCTTGGTCTGCAAGTCGCGATCCGGTGCCGGCGGGATCGCCAGGCTCACCGTTTCGTCGCCACTCGTGGTCGGCGGATTGCTGGAGATGAACATCGGCACGAACAGCACAGCCAGCGCGATGAGAACGGCAGCTCCCAGCAGACGTGTTTTCAAGACGGGCTCCAAACGGGCGGGGGTGCGAGAACGGGGGCGATTATAGCTGGCCCAGCTGCCACTCAGGCCGAATCCGCACCCGCTGATTCAGCAAGCACCGCCGCGGCGACGAAAAACGAGCCAAAAGCGAGCACGCATTCGCCGGGCCTGGCTGAAGATCGCGCCGCTTTCAACGCACTGCCGACGTCGGGATGTGCGTCGCAAACGGCCCCGGGCAACACGGAGGTGAGCTGCTCGGCGAGTGCGGCGGCCGAGAGCCCGCGCGGCGTGTCGCGCTCCAGCCCGGCCAGGTGCCAATGCGCGATGCGCGTGCCCAGCGCCTGGATCACCCCGGCCACATCCTTGTCGGACAGCGCGCCGTACACCGCGTGCACGCGAACCTCGGGGCGCGCGTCCAGCCACTCGGCCAGCGCACGCGCCGCCTGTGGGTTGTGGCCCACGTCGACCACGAGCGAAGGATCGCCACCCAGCACCTGCAATCGCGCCGCCACGCGTGCCGTGCGCACGCCGGTCGCTGCCGCCGCGGCGAGATCCTTCGTCGCCAACACGGCGTCCACACGTTGCAGTCCGTGAAGGGCGGCGATGGAGGCCGCGGCGTTGGCGTACTGAACGGGTGCGGTCAGTGCCGGATCCGGCAGCGTCAACACGGTGCCGTCGCGATGGCGCCACTGCCAGCCCGAGGATTCGCGTGCCACCGAGAAATCCGCGCCGGCCCGCTCGATCACCGCGCCGATGCGTTCCAGCGCCAGCAAAAGTCCCGAAGGCGGTTCCCGTTCGCCGACCACCGCCAGGCGCCCTGCCCGCGCGATGCCGGCCTTTTCCACGCCAATGGTGTCGCGGTCCGGCCCCAGCCAGTCCATATGGTCCAGATCGATGGTGGTGATCACAGCGATATCGGCATCGATGATGTTCACCGCATCCAGCCGGCCGCCCAGGCCCACCTCGAGCACGGCGATATCCAGCCCGGCACGCGCGAACAGATCCAGCGCAGCGAGCGTGCCGAACTCAAAATAGGTCAGCGGGATCTCGCCGCGCGCCGCCTCGATGCGCTCGAAGCTGGCCACTAGGGCATCGTCGTCCGCGTCATGGCCATCGATGCGAATCCGCTCGTTGTAGCGCAGCAGATGCGGCGAGGTGTAGCAGCCCACGCGTTGGCCTGCTGCGCTCAGCATGGCTTCCAGCATGGCAACGGTGGAACCCTTGCCATTGGTGCCACCCACGGTGATCACACGCCGCGCCGGTGCGGGCGCGGCCATGCGTTCCCACACGGCACGCACGCGATCCAGGCCCAGCTCGATGCTGCGCACATTCACGCGTTCCTGGTAGGACAGCCATTCGTCGAGAGTGCGGGTCATGGGCACAGTGTTCATGCATCCAGTGGGCGAAGCCAGAAGCGCAGGCGATGGGCAGAAGGCGCAAAGGCGTCGAGTTCGGTCCAGTCCAGCTCGCAGAACATGTCGTCCTGCCGCTGGTAGCCGCGCTTGTTCCAGAACGCGTCGTTGGGACGATAGCCGGTAGGCTGGCGCGAGTCGTTGCCGGCGCGCTCCACCGCGCAGAACGCTGTCCAGCGATAACCGTCGAGAGCGCGCGCGTGACGTTCACGCGCATCGAAGAAGCGATGGCCGATGCCCTGCCCGCGATACGCAGGCAGCAACACCGACTCGCCGAAATAGAAAACGTCACCAAGCACCATGCCACGCTCGATGAAAGGCTGCTGGATGGCAGGCGTTTCGTCGGCCAGCGGGATGCCGGTGGAACAGCCAACCACCTCATCGCCGTCCAGCGCCAGCACGAACACACTGCGACGCGAGCGTGCGTACGCTTCGAGATAACGCTGCTCGTACGCCATGTCGCCGTCGTACAGATACGGATAGTCGCGAAACACCGCGATGCGCAAACGCGCCAATGCTTCCAGATGCGGCCTTACCGCCTCGCCGACGCTGGTGAGGATGCGCACGCTCATCGCTTAGCCGCCTGACACCTGCGCGATCCAGTCCTGCAGGTTGTAGTAGTTGCTGATGCGCGCAATGCGGCCGTCGCGGATATCGAAGAACGCGCCGCCCGGCAGCACGTAGCGCTGGCCATGGGCAGGCGGCAGCCCGTCATCGTCGGCGAGATATTCGCCGTGCACCACGTACTCGGCAGCGGCATGGCTGCCATCGGCGCTCGCCATCGGCACGATGTCGCGCAGTTGCTCGCGGTAGCAGCGGTTCATGCGTTCCAGGAAGCGGCGAAACGTGTCGCGGCCCTTTTCGCGGTGCCCCTGGTTGATGTCGTGCACCACGTCGTCCGTCAGGCAATCGAGCATGGCCTCCCAGTCCCCGCGATTGAACGCGTCGTAATAGCGTGCGATCAGGGCGATGCTGGGGGACATGGCGGCATCCTGCGGGGACAAGGGGCGCACAGCTTAAAGCATGTGCCACCCGCTTGATCACGCCCCGGCCTTTGTCCCAGCGCCTTCTCAGAAGTGCACGCCGGTGGCGCGCAGCGCCCAGTACATGCCGAACGCGGTCCAGAACATTTTCTTGAGTGCCCGGCCGGCCAGCCACGCCGCGAGCAGGCCAACCAGCAGGGGCATGTGTTTTTCGAGCGTGCTGCGCGTGTCGTTGATGATGTTCATGATGAAGTCCTCCCCGCACCCCATCGGTGCGGGAGACATCATCCGTCCCGCCTGGTTTCAGAGGCAGGGAGCGACGTCAGGCATCGCAGGTGACAAGCATCACGCGCCGCGCAGCCGGAGCGCGTTGCCCACCACCGACACCGACGACAGGCTCATCGCCAGCGCCGCCACCATGGGCGACAGCATCACGCCCAGCCACGGATACAGCAGGCCCGCCGCCAGCGGCACGCCCACGGCGTTGTAGACGAAGGCGAAGAACAGGTTCTGGCGGATATTGCGCACCGTGGCGCGCGACAGCGTCAGCGCACGCACGATGGCGCTCAATTCGCCCTTCACCAGTGTCACTTGCGCGCTCTCCATGGCGATGTCCGTGCCACCACCCATGGCGATGCCGACGTTCGCGACGGCCAGCGCGGGGGCGTCGTTGATGCCGTCGCCCGCCATGGCCACGCGATGGCCCTGTGCCTGCAGGCGCTGGATCACCTCTGCCTTCTCGGCAGGCGATACATCCGCGTGCACCTCGTCGATGTCCAACGCGCTGGCGACAGCTCCCGCCGCAGCGAGGTTGTCACCCGTGAGCATGACAATGCGCAAGCCTTGCGCACGCAGATCGGAAAGCGCTTGCGGTGTGCTGGGCTTGATGCGGTCCGCCACGGCGATCAAGCCCTCCAGTGCGCCATCGACCGTGAGGAACATCACCGTGGCGCCCTCGCCGCGCATTGCGTCCGCACGCGCCATCACTTCGTCATCGAGCGGCACGCACGCGTTGGACAGGAGACGGTGATTGCCGAGCGTGACCGCGTGCCCATCGACCTCGCCTTCCACGCCGGCGCCCGTCACGGTGCGGAATTGCGCTGCCTGCGGCACCGCGATGCCTTCCGCTTCCGCGCCGTGGACGATGGCCCGCGCCAGCGGATGTTCGCTGAGTCGCTCCAGTGCCGCCGCCATTCCCAGCAATGCGGGGCGAGGCATCTCACCAAGGCTTACGACCGCCTTCAAAACGGGCTTTCCTTCCGTCAGCGTGCCGGTCTTGTCGACGACCAGCGTGTCGATGGCGCGCAGTGACTCGATGGCCGCCGCATCGCGAAACAGCACGCCATTCTGAGCGGCGCGGCCACTCGCCACCATGATGGAAATCGGCGTGGCCAAGCCAAGCGCACACGGGCAGGCGATGATCAGCACCGACACCGCCGCAACCAGCGCATAGGCCAGCCGCGGCTCAGGCCCAAGCCATGCCCACAACGCAAAGGCGAGCACCGCAACGGCGACCACGGCGGGCACGAACCACGCCGCCACGCGATCGGCCACGCGTTGCAGCGGCGCCTTGCTGCGTTGCGCCTGCGCCACCAGCGCGACGATCTGCGAGAGCATGGTGTCGGCGCCAACCCGTTCCGCGCGCATCAGCAATGCGCCATCCTGGTTCACCGTGCCGCCCGTCACGCGCTCGCCGCTGAACTTGCTCACGGGAATGGGTTCGCCAGTGAGCATGGCTTCGTCCACGTGGCTGCTGCCGTCGAGCACCACACCATCCACCGGCACTTTTTCGCCGGGACGCACACGCAACGTATCGCCCGCATGCACCGCCTCGAGCGGCACGTCGTGTTCGGTGCCGTCTGCCTCGACGCGATGCGCTGTCCTAGGCGCCAGCCCCAGCAAGGCCTTGAGCGCCGCGCCCGTGCGGCGACGCGCACGCAGTTCGAGGAAATCGCCCAGCGTCACCAGCGTGACGATCACCGCCGCCGATTCGAAATACACGCCCACGCGGCCATGCATGTCGTGGAAGCCGGCGGGAAACAGCGACGGCGCGACGAATGCCACGACGCTGTAAAGCCATGCCACGCCCGTGCCGAGCGCGATCAACGTGTACATGTTCGGCGACCATGGCTTGAGCGAATGCCAGCCACGCGCAAAGAACGGCGCACCGCCCCACAGCACGACAACGGTCGACAGCAAGGCCTCGCTCCACGCCGCGATGCCATCCCATGGCGAGGGCACATGCCACCCGAACAAATGCGGCCCCATCGCCAGCAGGAATACCGGCAGCGTCAAGGCGGCCAGCGTCCAGAAGCGACGCGACATGGCGCGCAATTCATGATCATCATCGTCGAGGCTTGGCATCATCGGCTCCAGCGCCATGCCGCACTTGGGGCAATGGCCGGGACCGATCTGCTGCACTTCCGGATGCATGGGACAGGTATAGACGGCGCCGTCGATCACGGGCGCGGGTTCCGCCGAGGGCTGAAGATAGCGCGCGGGCTCGGCAAGAAACTTCTCCTTGCAGCGCTGGGCGCAGAAGTAGAACGTCTCGCCGTGATGTTCCGCCTGATGCCTGGCATGGGCAGGATCCACCGACATGCCGCACACGGGATCCTTCACCGCATGCGCTGCGTGGTCATGATGAGCGCCGTGATCATGGTGATGATGCGCTGGTGCTTCCGGATGTCCGCCGCAACACGACGGCGTCGTCGACGGAGCAGGCTCAGGCCTGTCACTGCAGCAGGCTTGTTTCTCCGCGCTCATGCCTCGTCCTCCTGATCGGTCAACGCTTTCAGGATGGGACATTGGTCGGGCGAGCCGTGTCCCGGGCATGCGTCGATGAGCTGCTCCAGTCCATCGCGCACACGGGTAAGTTCGGCAATGCGTTCGTCGATGGCGGCGAGCCGCTCCTCCGCACGCTTCTTCACCGCCTTCACGCCGCGCTGGCGATCGGCGGAGAGCGCCAGCAGATCGCGGATTTCCTCGAGCGTGAAGCCAAGATCCTTCGCGCGACGAATGAAACGAAGCTGGCGCACCGCGCCTTCGTCGTAACTTCGATATCCGGAGGCGCGGCGCAACGGCTCAGGCAGCAGCCCTTCGCGCTCGTAGTAGCGGATGGTGTCGATAGCCACGCCGACGCGACGCGCGACGGCCCCGATGGTCATGGAAGCGCTGGATGTGTTCATGGATCAAGTCTAGACCTTTGATCCAGGTCTAGAGTCAAGCCCTTTTTTCATGGCATCGCCTTCTGTCGAGAGTCCTTAACCTTGGCACTCAAGCCCATTACCTTGGCACTGACTCTTAACGATGGCACTGGGCAGTCCGAATGCGACGCTACCCCTGATAACACGGGCTAATCGGCACTCCCCTTGACCACTTGGATGGGGGCGAAGCCTCGGTGTTTTGCATGGAAAGGCGAAATTGGATGAATACACTTGTAGGCAGCGATGTTTACCACGGGTGGCACTGTCGCCCAGCGGCCAAGAAGCAATTCCAGAATGACTATGCACAGGCTTATGAGCGTTATCGCATGCGGTGAAGTCAACCGCTTTTTGCGACACTTTCGCAGGATCATGAATTCAATCGACTAATGGAGCGGGCCGTGTCCCACCCAATGGTCGCCGGTCCGCCGGAGGATTGTTGGTCCCGGGCCCAGAGTCGGTCCAGCCGCGCCTTGGCCGGAACGAGGCCACAGAGGAGTCGACGAGCAGCTAGCCCCCTTCACGTTTTCAGCATGGGACCGATCACAGGCTCTGAACGACTGCGTGACGTCTCGTTGAGTGCAGGCATTGCACTGAGTTTGGGGATGGACGGCACTAATGCCTTGTCGCCTCCCATATGAGCAGCTTGAAGATGCCAGCGATCAACGATGTCACCAGAACGGCGCTAAGCCACAGAAAGACGAACCAACTGAGTTTATGCCACCAGCGCGGCCTGGAGCCTGCGGGTACTGAGCTCCGCATCAGTGATACCCTGCGTCCGATTCGCGGACTTTGCCGCGAAACACGCGGTACTGCATGAAGCTGTAGCAAAGGATGATGGGAAGGATGATCGCCGCGCCTACGAGCATAAAGAGCTGGCTCGAATGATTGGCCGCCGCCTCCCAGATCGTCAGCGACGGCGGGATGATGTAAGGCCAGATGCTAATGATGAGCCCGGTGTAGCCCATAAACAGAACGAAGAGCGCCAGGGGAAAAGGTAGCCGCTCGTTCCGGCGATTGACCGCGCGCCATATTCCCCAAATGCTGGCAACGACAAGGACCGGTACCGGGGCAAAGTAGACGAGGCGATGACCGCCGAACCACCGCTCGGCCACCGCCGGGTTACCTAGAACCGTCCAGGCGCTCGCAATGAAAATGGTGGACAGAAGGACCGCGCTGATCGGCCTCATGAGCGCGTACATATTCTCCTGGAGCTTACCGTCGGTCTTGATGATCAGCCAGCCGCAACCCAACGTCGCATAGGTCACGAGAAGCCCAAGTCCGCAAAACACGCTGAAGGGTGAAAGCCAGTCAAAGCTGCCTCCTGCAAATCGACCGTCTACAATTTTGATGCCCTGCAGTAGCGAACCCAGAATAACGCCCTGGCAGAAGGCGGCCTGTACGGAGCCCGCGATAAACGCCAGATCCCACATATGTCGCGTGCGTGTGGCCTTAGCCCGCAATTCAAATGCCGCGCCTCGAAAGATCAAGCCTGCCAACATCAAGACGACAGGAAGGTAATTGGCTGGCAGCAGTGTGGCGTAGGCGACGGGAAAAACGGCGTAAAGCGCCGCTCCACCAAATACCAGAAACGTCTCGTTGCCATCCCATACCGGCGCAACGGTGTTGAGCATTACTTCCCGGTCGGCGCTTTTCTCTAGGAACGGAAACAACAAACCGATACCGAGATCAAAGCCATCAAGCACGACGTAAAGAAATAGCCCCAGCCCGATGATCGCAGCCCAAACAGTGGCGAGGTCTAGATTCATGGCTCTACCTGTCGATGGGATCTTCGGGACGATATAGAGGGTTGTTGACGAGCGCGGGGTGCGCGGCCGTTTGAACAGATGATTGCGTCTCGCTACCAGGGCCTTTCTTCATCAACTTGAGGATGTAGTAAATGCCTAGACCAAAGACGAGGAAATAAACGACTACGAAGGTCAAGAGCGAGGTCCCCACCTGCTGCGCATCGAGCGGTGACGCCGAGTCGGCCGTGCGTAAGACACCGTAGATGGTCCAGGGTTGGCGCCCTACTTCGGTCGTGACCCAGCCAGCCAGGAGCGCCAGAAGTCCTGTCGGCCCCATGTAGAGCGCCCAACGCTGGAACCAGCGTGTCTCGTAGATACGTCCTCCTCGTCGCAACGCCAAAGCGGCCAGGGAGAGCAAAAGCATCAGCAAGCCAAGGCCGACCATGATGCGGAACGTCCAGAACAGGATCGGAGAGTAAGGACGGTCTTGAGGCGGAAAGCTTTTCAGTCCTCTGATCTCGCCGTCCCACGAGTGGGTCAGGATCAAGCTACCAAGATGCGGCACCTTGACGGCGTGTTTGGTTTGCTCTTCCTGCATATCAGGAAACCCAACTAGATTGAGCGATGTACCGCCGCGCTCGGTTTCCCACAGCCCTTCGATGGCCGCAATCTTTGCAGGCTGATATTGACGGGTATTCAGCCCGTGGGCGTCGCCCACGATCATCTGAATGGGCACCAGCATCAGCAAGATCCATAGCGCCATCGAAAAACTACGCTTGACCGCGAGATCGCGACGCCCGGCCAGCAAATGATAGGCGCTGCATGCAACGACCAGGAACGCGGCCACGATGTATGCCGCGATGGTCATATGTGCCAGCCGATAGGGGAAGGATGGATTGAAGATCACCTTCCACCAATCTATCGGTACGAGCTGACCGTTCTCCATAGCAAAGCCTTGCGGCGTCTGCATGAAGCTGTTGGATGCAAGAATCCAGAAGGTGGACACCAGCGTCCCGGTGGCAACCATCAACGTTGCAAAAAAATGCCCTCGGGCTCCCACTTTCTCCCAGCCAAACAACATGACCCCAAGGAAACCCGCCTCAAGGAAAAAGGCAGTCATCACTTCGTAGGTCAGTAGGACGCCGGTGATGGGGCCAGCAATGCGAGAGAATCCGGCCCAGTTCGCACCAAACTCGTAGGCCATGACGACCCCGGAGACCACACCCATGCCGAAGGCAATGGCAAAGATCTTGGACCAGAAGAAATACATCTGCTTATAGACCGCATCTCCTGTTCTAAGCCACATTGCCTCAAGCACAGCAAGAAACCCAGCCAGCCCGATGCTCGTCGCCGGGAAAATGATGTGCGCCGAGATGGTAAAGGCAAACTGGATCCGTGCGAGGAGGATGGCATCAAAGATAGGCATTGGCGAAAAGTCCCGTGGTCTACCTTCGTAATCTCGATATAGGCGGTTGATGACACGAGCAAGCCCCTGACGGATCACGCTGCCACTAACCGTTCAATGGCTAAAAATGGACAGCGTGATGCCTCCCCCGCACTGCCCAACTAGAGCGAAGACGACTAATGTGGCTCGCGCCTCCTTCAAAACCCCTGCCGCTGCCCGGGTAGCTCTTGCACGATGACGAACGAGTCGACGTGTAGGTTGCACTCCGGCCCTCTCGCCTCACTTTCGTCTTCCAAACCACGGTGCCATGGCCTGAAAGACGCCATCGCGGCGAACGAGTGCGTGAAAGAGCGCAGCAGCCAAATGCAGCAGAACCAGCGCGAAGAACGCGAAGGCCAGGTAGTGGTGTGCATTCCACAGCGCGGTATGCAGGGCCAAGCTGCGCGGGGCGATGGACGGTAGATGCAGATTCCCAAAAATGACGGCCGGGTATCCAGCCGCAGACAACATGGCCCAGCCAAGCAGCGGCATGGCGATCATCAATCCGTACAGCAGATAGTGAGATAGCGAAGCCGCCAGCTTCATGGGTACGGGCAGGTCCACCGGTAACGCCGGCGCTCCATAGCGCCATCGCACCATGAGGCGCACGATCACCAGTAGCAGGATGATGATTCCCAGCGACTGGTGCGTAGCAATCAGGCCCAGATAACCCGGCGCAATGGTGGCAACCATCCCCACGCCGATGAAGAACATCGCGATGATGCAGGCAGCCATGACCCAGTGAAGTACCCTCTGGACGGGACGAAACATCGGACTCAGGCTGTTCATGGCTGCACCCCCGACTTCCCTTCCGGATAGTACTTTTCTTCCGAAGCGCGCAGATCGTATGAACGCCGGTACACGGCGGAGCGGGCCGCCGGGAAAGGATCACTGGAGACCGCCATGCCAGTGGGAAGGACCGTGGGATCGTAGTTCAAGTCCCGGCAAGGGCCGTTCTGTTCGGGCTCAATCTGCTGCACGACCAGCGTGCCCACGTCGATGGTCTGCCGGTCCTTGGGCCAGGCCTTGGTGGGATCGTTGACTGGATCCTCCTGAGTCGCCACCGTGACCTGCATGGTCCATCGGGCTGGACCTCGGTTGATGCGCTCGGTGATTTCCTGCTCCAGAAAGTCCGCAGGGCGCTGCGCCAGATCGGCTGTGGAGAGGTTGGTGACGGGAGACTGCGGCAGAAGCGACCAACGCACGATGTGCTTGGTGCCGTTGCTCGCCGTGAATTCAAAGCTGTTGAGACTGTTGTAGGTCTCCTCCGCATAGCTTCCTGTCCACGGCGCGCTCTTCGCCCAGGCCAGGAATGCCCCGAACTCTGGATGCGCTGCAATGTAGTTCTTCATGGCATCCGCCTCCTTGCTCTTAGACGCCACCAGCAGGTCATAGAACGCGTCGGGGTTTGCGGCGGCAAACACGGGCGCATTGATCATCGCTGTGCGCCACAGCTGGCCATTCGATGCCGCGATCTGCAAGCCCATGCCTCTCACACGAACGCTCGCGTCGGTAGCGCTCAATTCGGGAGACCCCAGATTGAATCGCCCAATAATGGGGTACTCACCGCGCTGGAACATCGGCGCACTGGACAGCGCCTGACCGTTGCCATTGGCCTCGAAGGTCCCTGTAAAGCAGATGCCCTTTGCGTGGTTGCGTCGATGACCAAGGGCTGGGCCGCCGGGTGGCGCAAATACTTCCACCAGCTTCTTGGAAGTCACGTGGCGCGGTGCCCACCAGCCGGTGTAACCGAAGAGCCCAGCCGCCACGAGGACAATGAGTCCGATTACGACGAGGGGCCGAAGCTTGTTCTGCCCGGGTGACTGAAGAGCCATACGAACTCCTCTTGCATGATTGGCAGTGCTGGTGGCGACAGGAGCAAACTCGACGCTGCCCATAGCGTATGCCCGCTACGCGTTCTGCTCAATGGCCGTCATGCCAAAGTCCCATAAGCCTCCGAATTGAAACGCAACCCAAGTGCCCTCGGAAGGCAAACGCCTCATCACTCGGCCATGGGCGGCATGGGCAACGCGTCGCCCCGAGCACGAGCCAAAGAGAAAGGTCCGGGCCAAGCAGGGTCCGGGGTGACCAGAGTCCGCAGTCATGCCAGAAGCAGTCACTGATGCCCTCGCACCTGTGCCGTTGCGCACGAAATGAAAGGGCTTCCTCCCAACGTGTCCCGCGAGGCCTATGGCAAACCGATGGCGCGCTATGGTGCACGTTCGCGTATCAATTCTCCGTCTATCGCAATATCAGTAGTAGTCACACAAGCCGCGCTCATAACGCTCGAACGCTTCGTCAATCCGCTGGCTTGTACGCTCCCCATAGCCCCCCCTCCATGCTATGCCTCATGCGATAGGCAACCCGGTACCACACGCCAAATTCATCATGTTCAATGTTCACGTTTGAACGTGCTGCCTCGAACTCGGCTCCGGCCCGTACGATCGCGTGGCGCCTAGCCGATGGCGTACTCGATCGCGACGAGTGCAGCTGTACACACGGCCGACATCGATGTTGTGAGAAGCGCTCGTACTGCCGCCGGACATCCTCCCACTGGGCGATGCCAGCAGATCAATGCGGGCCGACCAGCGTGCGTGAAATTGGTCGGTAGCCTCGTCACTGGCCCGATATTTGCCCTTGGCAATGACACTAAGATACTTAACTCAGGCCGGTCGTCCAAAGAATTTTTTTCCAAATCAATCACTAACGTGCAGTGCCAGAGTTAAGGTACTACGACAGCCTTCACCGGTTTCCGGCCTATGCTCTCCACCGGCACAGACATGCCGGCGCGACCCGAGGTAACCCTTCGCCGACGCGTGACGAAGTCATCAGGACATCCAACCGCTCACCGGGAGTGCCGCATGACCGACCCTTCGCTCCAGCCGTCACGCCAACCCTGGAGGTGGGCCGTCATCGCCCTTGCCGTGGGGG
>Ga0209026_1001197_pt1 | contig 12016 bp, 14 predicted proteins | sample AraplaCL_Col_mCL_FD_184262 | JGI IMG/M metagenome (GOLD analysis project Ga0209026, IMG submission 184262) | Arabidopsis root microbial communities from the University of North Carolina, USA - plate scrape CL_Col_mCL (SPAdes) (version 2) | ecosystem: Host-associated > Plants > Roots >... | reverse complement strand
ACGCGGCGGCGTCAGCCCAGCCTGGTCCTTGCGGAGGCCTCAGGCCTCGTCCGCCCACGCCTTGATGAGCTGGTGGGCGATGGCCATCGGCGGGGGGCAGAAGGTCCCCTCGATCTCGCCGGCCAGCAGCTTCTTCGCCTCGGCGCGGGTGAACCAGCGCACTTCGGACAATTCGGTCTGGTCGGGCGTGCCCTCGTCGTCCTCGACCTCGGCGATCAGGCCGATCATCAGCGACGACGGATAGGGCCAGGGCTGGCTGGAGTGGTAGCGGACGTTGCGCGTCCGCAGGCCGGCCTCTTCCGCGAGCTCGCGGGCGCAGGCCTCCTCGATGCTCTCGCCCGGCTCCAGGAAACCGGCCAGGGCCGAGAACATGCCGGCGGGCCAGATCTCCTGGCGGCCCAGCATGCAGCGGTCGCCGTGGTAGGCCAGCATGATCACGACCGGATCGGTGCGCGGGAAATGCTCGGCGTTGCACGACGTGCACTGGCGCTTCCAGCCCCCCTCCTTGGCCTGGGAGAGCTGGCCGCAATTGGCGCAGTTGCTGTGCTTGCGGCGCCATTCGAACATCGCCTTGGCCGTGGCCAGGATGCCGGCGTCGGTGGGCGGCAGCCGCAGCGCGATCTGGCGCAGGTCCATGAACTCGCCCAGGCCCTGCAGCGGGCCCTGGGCGGGGTCGTTCGCGCCTTCGATGTCGAGGGCGAAGACCGCGGTCTCCTGCCAGAGGCCCATGAACAGCAGCCGCTCGGGACCGCCCGACAATTCGTCGACGAGCTTGGCCGGGAGATAGGCGATCTGGACGCCACCGTCCTTCGTCTTCTCGACGAACGGCTTGCCGTTCCAGAGCGCGATGCCCAGGGACTCGGACGAGCCGAGCTGCTGGGCCAGCCAGGCCGGGTCGCCCCGTCGCTCGCTGGCGCGGTTCAGCGGGTTTCCGGCGAAGGTGTTCTGGAAGAAGGAGAGCGCCATGCCTGTCTATCTAGGGCGGGCCGGCGAAGGCGTCGAGGCGCAGCCTGCGCCATGGGGCTGGTCAAACGCATGTTCGACGCCCACATCCTGGCAGCGGCGCCATCGGCGCCCACAAAACATCAGGGAGTCACCGCAGATGTCCGAGACGCCGCCTCCGAACCACCCCGCCGGTTATGTCCCGGACAAGGTCTGGCAGTGGAACAAGGAAAGCGGAGGGCGTTTCGCCAGCATCAACCGCCCGATCGCCGGCCCCACGCACGACCACGAGCTGCCGGTCGGCAAGCATCCGCTGCAGCTCTATTCGCTGGCCACGCCCAACGGGGTGAAGGTCACGATCATGCTGGAGGAGCTGCTGGCCCTGGGTCACACCGGCGCCGAGTACGACGCCTGGCTGATCAACATCGGCAAGGGCGACCAGTTCGGCTCGGGCTTCGTCGGGGTGAACCCCAACTCCAAGATCCCGGCGCTGCTGGACCGGTCGGGGCCGACGCCCATCCGCGTCTTCGAGTCGGGCGCGATCCTGATCCACCTGGCCGAGAAGTTCGGCAACGCCTTCCTGCCCACCGATCCGGCCAAGCGCGCCGAGGTGATGTCGTGGGTGATGTGGCTGATGGGCTCGGCGCCCTACCTGGGCGGCGGCTTCGGCCACTTCTACGCCTATGCGCCGTTCAAGATCGAATACGCCATCGACCGGTTCGCCATGGAGGTGAAGCGCCAGATGGACGTGCTGGATCGCCGCCTGGCCGAGAGCGAGTACCTGGGCGGGTCCGAGTACACGATCGCCGACATCATCGTCTGGCCCTGGTACGGCCTGGTGGCCAAGGGCGGCGCCTATGAGTCCGGCGAGTTCCTGGACGTGAAGAGCTACAAGAACGTCCAACGGTGGACCGAGCAGATCGGCGAGCGGCCGGCGGTGAAGCGGGGCCGGATCGTCAACCGCGCCCAGGGCGAGCCGCAGTTGCTGGAACGCCACGACGCCAGCGACATCGACAAGGCGCTGGCCGCGAAGGCGGGCTGACGCGTGCTTGCGGCCTCCGCTCAGTCGAGCGGAGGCCGTTCGCGGTTCAGGCCATCGCTCGGCGACGCGTGCGCAGGGTGGCGCCGGCCATGCCGAAGCCTGCGATCATCAGCGCCCAGGTCGCCGGCTCGGGCACGCCGCCCGGCGCCAGCTGGAAGGTGATGTCGTCGATCGCCATCTGATCGCGGGTGGCGTTGAAGGTGATCTGGGTGATGCCCCGGCCGAAGTCGGTGAAACCCACATAGTCGGCGCCGAACTGGCCGGGAACGTCGATCGAACGGGACGTGCCGTCGTTGAAGGTCAGGATCAGCCCGGGCAGTTGGCCGCCGGTGAAATAGGCGCCGAACGCCTGGATCGGGTCGGCGAAGCTGAACGTCACCGTTCCGCCATTGATGCCGAGATGGTTCTTGCCGCCGACGGTCGTGTTGCCGCCGCAGGCGTTGAACTGGCAGAGCGGCGTGGTGCGGACGATCTGCGCCTTCTTGCCGTTGTCCGAGCCGGTGAAAGAGCCGCCGCCGCCCAGGTCATAGACCGGCAGCTGGCCGGTCGGGCCGGTCTCGAAGCCGTTGGTGAACGTCTCGCCCTGGCCGTTGATGGCCGCGAGGAAGGCGGCGCGCGCGGCGTCGGACTTGGGCTTGGTGGAGATACTGGAGGCCTGGGGATCGAAGCCCGAATAGACCACCACGGCCGCACTGGCGGGCTGGGCGAAGACCAGGGTTGCAGCCAGCAAGCCGCAGGCGCTCAAGGCGCCGATTTTACTCAGCATTTCACTTACCTTCAGGATGTTTTCGACGGGCGGGGAGCCCACGTCGAAGGGGAGGCCGCTGGAATATGGCGGCGCTCGGGGCCGCACAATTGCGAGGGGCGCAGCCGGGGGCTGCGCAAATGCAGCGCTGTCCCGTGCATCCAGGCCCTCGCGTTCTGGCATCGTCGCGCAAGCTGTGGCGTGATGCGCGGCGGGCGGAGGGGTGAGATGGCGAGACTGGGATATGCGACCGTAGGGTCCAACGACCTCGAGGCCGCGAAGGCGTTCTACAACGGCCTGTTCGACGGCAGCGGCATCGCGCCGGCCTTCGAGCACCCGTCCGGCGGCCGGGTCTACGAACAGGGCGGCGCGTTCTGCTTCGGCGTGGTCGGGCCGTACGACCAGCAGGCCGCGAGCGTCGGGAATGGCGCGATGGTGGCCTTCGTCTGCGACAGCGCCGCCGAGGTGGACGCCATGTACGCCCGCGCCCTGGCCCTGGGCGGCGCCGACGAGGGCGCGCCGGGCCTGCGCGGCCCCGGTTTCTACTTCGCCTATTTTCGCGATCGCGACGGCAACAAGCTGTGCGCCTACCACCTGGGCTGAGGGGCGCGTCACCCCGCCCCTTGCCCTGCGGGTTCTAATCCTCCATATGCCGCCGCGGAGATCGGCGGCGGACGAGCGCCCCGCCAACCTGGTCAGGTCCGGAAGGAAGCAGCCACAACGGGCCACGCTTCGGGTTGCCGTCCGGTCTCCACCCAGATCCTTTGAGCATGGATCGCCGGCCAACTCTCGTCTCGGGCGAGCGCGGTTGCGATGGTTGGCAATGCAACCTAGCCCTTAGCGTTGGCTCGCCGCTGTCGGCGGACCACTTGGGGATTTTATACAATGATCAAAATGTCCGCGACCGCGCTTGGCGCGGCGGCTGTTCTGCTGACCGTCGCGCCCGCTAGCGCCACGGTTGTCATTGACCAAGCCACCATTCCCGCGACCGGGCATGCGGCTTTCGCGGGAGGAACGGGAAGCCAGCCCGGCGCCGGCGGGATCGCCCAGACCTTCACAGTGGGCGTTTCCGGCATTCTCGACCATGTCGTGCTGGCCGTGGAAGACTGGACCTTTCTCGGGGCCGCGGGCGATGTTCGGTTCGAGTTGCAGGATTCCGCGTTCCACACGCTGCTGACCCGCGACATAACCGCCGGGAACCTTGCCGACTTTGGCTTCGGCGGCATCGATTGGGAAAGCGAGGTCAAGGTCGACGTGCGCAGCGCCGGAATCGCCGTGCTGGCTGGCGAGCGATACGTGCTCAAGGTCGCCAGTCTCGGCGGCTACACATCGACGGTATGGCGGACCGGCTTCGCGGGGACTTCGATCAACTATGGGGGCGGCGCCGCCTACAGCTATGACGCGCCCCCCGGCTTCCCCTTGCCCGTCTTGCAGGGCAATGACTTCGGCTTCGCCACCTACGTGGATGATAGCCCGGTTGGTGGACCTAGCGCTGCGCCCGAACCTGCTGCCTGGGCGCTGATGATCCTCGGCTTCGCCGGCGCCGGCGCCAGTTTGCGGCGCCGTCAGCCGGCCACCAGCTAGAGTAGAGAAGACGCCCCGGTCTTGCGACCGGGGCGTCGTGCCTCGCGGCAGGCGCCTGAGCGCCTCAGGCGGCGACCGGCAGGCCCGTGGCGCGGTCGCGCCGGGTGCGGCGGAGCACGGCGCCGGCCGCGCCGAAGCCGCCGATCATCAGCGCCCAGCTGGCCGGCTCGGGCACCGCGGCCGTGGCCGTCGGCATGAAGGTGATGAGCCCGCCGTAGGAGGCGTTGCCGCCGCCCGTGCCCTTGAGCACCAGCGTCAGCGTATCGCCGTCGACGGTGACGACGCCGTTGAGGAAGTTGAACTCGTTCCAGCCGGCCGCGCCGGATTCGAACTCCGTGCCGTCGAGGGTGATCGACGACCAGGTGATGTTCTGGCTGGTGCCGCTCATGGTCGAGGTGATCACGAAGTCCGCGCGGCCGGTCGGCAACGTGAAGGTGAAGGTGTCGTCGATGGCGGTGGTGGTGATCCCGTTGTTGCCGAAGCTGATCGAGAACCCGCCGTCCGAACCGACCGTACCGTAGTTGACGTACGTGGCCGCCTGGGCGGCCGTGGCCATCGCGGCGACGGCGAACGCCGCGGCGATGGGAGCGAAGATGCGTTTCATACCGGAACTCCTTGGGAGGAAAGCCCAGAAGCTTTGCCTTTCAACGGTCGCAGAGTCCAGTAATTAAGAAACAAGTATATAATGATCTTATAATAACGAATATCAATGGTTTTCGGGATTGCGGCGTGGGGCCGGCTTTCCGCTTCCCCGCATGGGGGACGTCCCGTTAGATGGCGGGATGGGCGACGACGACCTGATGCGTGACGATTCCCCGCCGGAGCGTGATCCCAACACCGGGGACATGTTCGGCGGCGACGCGCCGGCTGCGCCGAAGCCGGCCGAGGACGAGGGCGCGGCCTATACCGTCATCGCGCGGAAGTACCGGCCGCGGTCGTTCGAGGATCTCTATGGCCAGGAGGCCATGGTCCGCACGCTGCGCAATGCGTTCGCGACGGGTCGGATCGCCCACGCCTTCATGCTGACGGGCGTCCGGGGCGTGGGCAAGACCACGACCGCCCGCCTGCTGGCCCGCGCGCTGAACTACGAGACCGAGACGGTCAAGGAACCATCGCTGGACCTGCGGGAAGAAGGCTTCCACTGCCGTGCGATCATCGAAGGCCGGCACATGGACGTCCTGGAGTTGGACGCCGCCAGCCGCACCGGGGTGAACGATATCCGCGAGCTGCTGGACGGGGTGCGCTATGCGCCGGTCGAGGCGCGCTACAAGGTCTACATCATCGACGAGGTCCACATGCTGTCGACGGGGGCGTTCAACGCGCTCCTGAAGACGCTGGAGGAGCCGCCGCCCCACGCCAAGTTCATCTTCGCCACCACCGAGATCCGCAAGGTGCCGGTGACCATCCTCTCGCGCACCCAGCGGTTCGACCTGCGCCGGGTGGAGCCCGAGGTGCTGGTCAAGAACCTGGAGATGATCTGCCAGAACGAGGGCGCGCGGGTCGAGGCCGAGGGCCTGATGCTGATCGCCCGCGCCGCCGAAGGCTCGGTCCGGGACGGCCAGTCGATGCTGGACCAGGCCATCGTCCAGGCCGAACCGGGCCAGACGGTCAGCGCCGCCTCGATCCGCGACATGCTGGGCCTGGCCGACCGGGCCCAGACCATCACCCTGCTGGAGCAGGTGATGCGCGGCGAATCGGGCGGGGCCATCGAGACCTTCCGCCAGCTCTATGGCTACGGCGCCAACCCGGACCAGGTGGTCATGGACCTGCTGGACCACATCCACGGGGCCTCGGTGGCCAAGGCCATCGGCCCGAACGCCCTGGTCATGCCGAAGGAGCAGGCGATGCGCCTGGCCGCGGTGGGCGCGGCGGTGTCGGCGGGCGTGCTGTCGCGCATGTGGCAGCTGACCCTCAAGGCCTACGAGGAGGTTCGGCGCGCGCCGGACGCGGCGGCCGCGGTCGACATGGCCTTGATCCGCATGGCCTACGCCGCCGACCTGCCGGGACCGGAAGAGGCGCTGAAACGGCTCCAGGCGGGCGAGAACCCGGCCGGCGGCTCCGGGCCGGTCGGCGGTCCAGGCGGCGGCGGGGGCGGCGGCGCGCCGCGGGCCAGCACGGCCACCAACGCGGTGGCGCGCCAACAGCTGGCCCCGGGTCTGCCCTCCATCGAGCCGGCGGCCAACCTGCAGACCTTCGAAGACATGCTGGCGCTGATCGACCGGCGCCGCGACATCCGCCTGAAGCTGGACGTCGAGCGGTTCATCCGGCCGATCAACTTCCGGCCCGGCGCCATCACCTACGAACCCGGTCCCGGCGCGCCGAACGACCTGGCCCAGCGCCTGGTCATGCGCCTGAAGGAATGGACGGGCGAGCGCTGGCTGATCGCGGCCGAGGGCGGCGGCGGGGCCGAGAGCCTGTGGGAAAAGCAGAAGCGTGAGCAGCGCGAGGTTCGGGCCGAGGTGGAGCAACACCCGTTCGTCCAGGGCGTGATGCAGGCCTTCCCCGGAACTGAGATCGTGGGCATACGCCACCTGCAACAACCCGAGCCGGCCGAAGCGCCGCCTCCTGAAGACGACGGTGACGAGGACTAGGCGATGAAGGATCTGGGTTCGATCATGAAGCAGGCCCAGGCGATGCAGCAGCGCATGGCCGAGGCTCAGGAGAAGATCGCCGCCATCGAGGTCGAGGGCACGTCGGGCGGCGGGATGGTGAAGCTGACGCTGAAAGGCACGGGCGAACTGGCGCGCGTCGACCTGGACGAGAGCCTGATGGCGCCGGGCGAGGGCGAGGTGGTCTCGGACCTGATCGTCGCCGCCCATGCGGACGCCAAGCGCAAGCTGGACGAGAAACAGGCCGACATCATGCGCGACGCGGCCGGTCCGCTGGCGGGAATGAACATTCCGGGGATGCCGAAGTTCTGATGCTGATCGCCGCGATCCTGGCCGCCGCGTCCGTCGCCCTGCCCGCCGACCTGGCGAAGGCGGCGCACGACTACGATCAGGCGCAGGTGACCAGCAACAAGGCCGAGCTGCAGCGGCTGCTGGCCGACGACTACGTGCTGCACAATTCCGCCGGCCAGCGGCAGGACAAGCAGAGCTTCATCGCCGACCAGGTGGCGCCCGGCTACAAGCTGGAGCCGTTCACGGTCGAGCAGAAGGTCGAGAAGGTGATGGGGAACGCCGCGGTCCTGGGCGGCGTGGCCCGCGCCCGCGGCCTGTCTGGCGGCGAGCCGTACGACGTGACCCTGCGCTTCGTGGACGTCTGGGAAAAGCGCAACGGCCGCTGGGTCGTGGTGCTGAGCCAGGCCACGCGGGTTCCGAAGGGCTAGAGCTATCGCCGGTTCGTTTAACCAGCGATAGCTCCGCACTTTTGCTTAAGAGGTAGACCCTTCGTCGTGCCGAGATTGAACCAACCTGATCGACGAAGGGTCTAGCGTGGCCGCTTCCGCCGGACCCGAGATCGAGCGCCTGATCGGCCTGTTGTCGAAGCTGCCCGGGCTGGGGCCGCGGTCGGCGCGGCGGGCGGCGCTGGCGCTGCTGAAGCGGCGCGACCAGCTGCTGCTGCCGCTGTCGGACGCGCTGAGCGAGGCGGCGGCGCGGGTGAAGACCTGCGAGGTCTGCGGCTCGCTGGACACCCAGGACCCTTGCGCCATCTGTGCGGACAACAGCCGCGACAACGGGTTGATCTGCGTGGTCGAGGAGGTGGGGGCGCTGTGGGCCATGGAGCGGGCCGGCGCCTTCCGCGGTCGCTACCACGTGCTGGGCGGGCTGCTGTCGGCGCTGGACGGCGTGGGGCCCGACGCCCTGCGCATCGGGCCGTTGGTCGGGCGGGCGTCTGACGAGACGGTCCGCGAGGTGATCCTGGCGCTGCCAGCCACGGTCGATGGCCAGACGACCGCCCACTATCTGGCCGACCGCCTGGGCGGGGCGAATGTCAGCGTGACGATGTTGGCGCGCGGCGTGCCGGTGGGCGGCGAACTGGACTGGCTGGATGACGGCACCATCGCCCAGGCCATGCGGGCGCGCCGTCCCGCCTGATCGGGCGGGCGTGATCCAAAAAAAAACGCGTCCGCGCCGCCGGCGACCGTGGGATGGTCGTCAGCGACGCGGAGCGCCAGCCCCTCTCGGGGTCCGAACGGGGCGTTTCCGCCGCCGTTGACGTCGAGTTGCCGCGAGAGACGGTCTCGACGCGGAGCCGGTGGACGCGGATGCACGGGAGAGTCGCGCGCCCTGGCTCTTTGCCTCGTATCAGCGGCCGATCACCTGATGGCCGCTCAGAATGTCGCCCCGGATGCCGGGGTTGCACGGCCGCTCCAGGTGATCGTCACGGCAGACCGCCGCCGACGGATTGCCCGCCTGTTCCATCAGGAGGCCCACGGACGGGTCCTTCAGCGCCATCAGCGAGACGCCGATCAGCGCCGCGAACGCGTAGAACAGGTGATTGGCCAGCCGCATCGTTTCCTCCTGGAGCACGACCTTCGGCCGCTTGTCGTTGAGTGGACCGTACGGGGGTGCGTCGATCGCGCGCAGGTGCAGCGAAGGACGCCGACGGGCGCAACGGTGGCGCACCGGAATGCACCTTCACCATGCAACGGGGTGCGCAACGGTTGCAGCACCCCGTTGCATTGTGGAACTATGTTCGGTGATGACGTTATCCGCGCCCTTCCACGAGAAGCTGACGCTGGTGCTCAAGGCGCTGTCGATGAGCCGTGGGCGCCTGGCGGCGGAGTCGGGTGTCGACAAGTCGCTGGTGGGCCGCTGGGCTTCGGGGACGGTCAGCCCCTCGGCGCACAACCTCGAGAACCTGACGAAGGTGATCTCGAACCACTGCCCCGGCTTCACGATGCTGGACTGGGATCGGGATCTGGCCGGCCTCGCCAGCATGCTGGGCGTAGCCGCGCCGGTGAACGGGCATGGCCGGGGCGCGATGCACGATGCGCCCGACGCCCTACCGCTGCCGGTGCTGGAGATGTCGCGCCTGACCACCGAGCGGCGCGGCCATGCTTACGAGGGCTTCTGGCGCACCACGCGGCCCTCGGTGATGATGCCCGGCCGGTTTTTCCACGACCACGGCATGATCCGGCGCGCCGACAACGGCCTGCTGAGTTTCAAGGTGGGCGGCGCGGGCCTGTTGTTCGACGGCTGGCTGCTGCCGGCCGAGGGACAGCTGTTCGCCATCCTGTTCGACACCGTGGGCCAGACGCCGATCTTCGTGATCTGGAACGGCGTGCCGCTGTCCAAGGCCTCGTTCCTGGACGGGATCGTGATGGCCGCGGCGCTGAACGCGGCGCGGACGCCGTCCGCCTATCCGATCGTGATGGAGCGGATCGGCGACCTGACCGGCGACCGCGCGGCCGACGACGCCAACTGCGCCGAACTGCTGGCCCGCGATCCGCTGGCGCCCGAGGACGGGGTGCCCGAGGACCTGAAACACCACCTGATCCGCGACATCGGCCCGGCGGCGGCGGCATCCGGCCTGGGCGAGATGTTCCTGCTGGCGCCGATCACCTCGACCCTGTCGCGGGGCGAGACCATCGGCGGGCGCCTAGTCGGATGACGCGAGCGGGCTGACCCGACTCGCAAGGTGCGCTAAGAACGCACCATGAACGGACTTCTCTTCCTGTCGATCCTCTGCGTGCTGATCGCCGCCGGCGCCCTGGCCTGGGCGCTGCGCGAACGCGGGCGGGCGTCGAACGCCGAGCTGCGCCTGAAGCTGATGGCCGAGCAGGGCGACATGCTCCGCGCCCAGGTCACACAGTCGGCGGCCAGCGTCGCCGAGGAGATCCTGCGCAAGAACGAGGAGGCGGTGCGGGGCCGCGAGCAACTGGCCCAGGCGCGCCTGGAGGCCCAGCTGAAGCCGGTGGCCGACACTCTGCAGAAGTTCCAGGAACAGGTCACCGCGGTCGAGAAACAGCGGGCCGAGGAGCAGGGCGGCCTGAAGGAACAGATCGCCCAGATGCTGGCCGCCTCCACCGCCACCCAGGACGAGGCCCGCAAGCTGTCGGCCGCCCTGCGCCGCGGCGCGGGCGTGCAGGGCCGCTGGGGCGAGCAGACCCTGCGCAACGTGCTGGAGGCGGCGGGCCTGTCGGGCCGGTTCGACTTCGACGAGCAGACCTCCACCGACACCGAGGAGGGGCGGCGGCGGCCGGACGTGACCGTGCGCCTGCCGGGCGGCGGCCTGTTCGTCATCGACGCCAAGTGCTCGCTGAACGCCTTCCTGGAGCTGCAGGAGGCCACCGACGACTTCGCGCGTGACGGCGCGGGGCTGCGCCATGTGCAGAGCGTGCGCGGCCACATCCAGGGGCTGTCGGCCAAGGCCTATTGGGACCAGTTCCAGAACTCGCCCGACTTCGTGGCCATGTTCGTGCCGCTGGACTCGGCCCTGGCGGCGGCGCTGGACCGCGCGCCCGAGCTGATGAACGACGCCATGGACCGGCGGGTGGTGATCGTGACGCCGTCGACCCTGTTCGCCCTGTGCAAGGCGGTGGTCTACGGCTGGCGGGTCGAGGAGCAGGCCGCGAACGCCCAGAAGATCGCCGACCTGGGCAAGGAGCTCTACAAGCGCATCTCGGTGATGGGCGCCCATGCCGGCTCGGTGGGCAAGGCCCTGGAGGCGGCGGTCAGCCGCTACAACCAGTTCGTCGGCTCGCTGGAGACCCAGGTGCTGACCCAGGCCCGCCGTTTCGAGGAATTGAAGGTCGACCACCAGGGCAAGGAGGTCGTGGAATTGCAGCCCGTGGAGGTGGCCGTGCGGCCTCTGGCGAAGCTGACCACGGACGAGACGCCACCTGTCCGGCTGGCGGCCGGCGGCGAAGGGTAGCGGGCTGCGAGCCTTCTCCTACCTTGACGCTCAGGAATAGGACCCTTACCTGCGCCCCATGGCCCTTCGCGAGATCCTCGTCGTCCCCAATCCTGTCCTGAAGCAGGTGTCCCAGCCCGTCGAAAAGGTCGACGACGAGCTGCGCGCGCTGATGGATGACATGCTGGAGACGATGTACGACGCCCCCGGCATCGGCCTGGCCGCGATCCAGGTCGGCGTCGCCAAGCGCGTGATCGTGATGGACCTGGCGCGCCAGGACGAAGAGCCTCAGCCCCGCTACTATGTGAACCCCGAGATCCTGTGGGCATCCGAGGACACCGCCCCCTACGAAGAGGGCTGCCTGTCGGTGCCCGAGATCTTCGACGAGGTGGACCGCCCGGCGCGCGTGAAGCTGCGCTACCTGAACTACCAGGGCGAACAGATCGAGGAGGACGCCGACGGCCTCTTCGCGGTCTGTATCCAGCACGAGATGGACCACCTGAACGGCGTCCTCTTCATCGACCACCTGTCGCGCCTCAAGCGCGAGCAGGCGGTGAAGAAGGTCAAGAAGCTGCGGGCGGCCTAGGACCTAGTGCTTGGCGTCGTGCGCGGCGTCCTTGCTCTCGGCCTCGACCTTGGCGGCGCCTTCGCGGGCGCCATCGGCCGCGCCCTTGGCGGTTTCCTTGATCACCTTGCCGGCGTCGCCCGCGGCGTCCTTGATCTCGGCGCCCACTTCCTTGACCTCGGGGCTGTTGGCCGCCTCCTTGGCCTTGTCGCCGACTTCCTGCGCGGCGGCCTTCACGTCGCCGGCGGTGTCCTGGCGTTCGGCTTTCGAACAGGCGGCGAGCGCGAAGACCAGGCTGGCGACCGCGACCATCATCGACTTTTGCATTTGATAAGGCTCC
>Ga0209026_1001196_pt1 | contig 12024 bp, 13 predicted proteins | sample AraplaCL_Col_mCL_FD_184262 | JGI IMG/M metagenome (GOLD analysis project Ga0209026, IMG submission 184262) | Arabidopsis root microbial communities from the University of North Carolina, USA - plate scrape CL_Col_mCL (SPAdes) (version 2) | ecosystem: Host-associated > Plants > Roots >... | reverse complement strand
TGGCGCGGCGCAGGTCGTTGTCGGGTTCGGCGGAGACCGCGTCGGCCGGCTGGCTGTCGAATTCGTCCCAGACCCGGTTCACGAAGCGCCAAGACCCCTGGACGCCACCGGAGGTCCACTGCACGTCGCGCTCGGCCGGGCTGTCGCTCAGCACGAACAGGCGCGCGGCGTCCACGCCATAGGCGTCGAAGATCTCCTCGGGCGCCACGGTGTTCTTCTTGGACTTCGACATCTTCTCGATGTCGCCGATGACCACGGGTTCGCCGCCCTCGATCAGCACCGCGCGGCGGCTGTTGCCCTCGGTCACGACCTCGACCTGGCCCGGCTCGACCCAGTCGCCGTTCTGCCGGCGATAGGTCTCGTGGGTGACCATGCCTTGGGTGAACAGGCCGGCGAAGGGCTCGCGCACCGACAGCAGGCCGGTGTCGGCCAGGGCCTTGGTGACGAAGCGGGCGTACAGCAGGTGCAGCACGGCGTGCTCGATGCCGCCGATGTACTGGTCCACGGGCAGCCAGTAGTCGGCCGCCTCCTTGTCGATCGCCTCGGCCGCGTCCGGGTTGGCGAAGCGGGCGAAGTACCAGGAGCTGTCCACGAAGGTGTCCAGCGTGTCGGTCTCGCGCGTGGCCGGCCCGCCGCAGGTGGGGCAGGTGGTGTGCTTCCAGGTCGGATGCCGCTCCAGCGCATTGCCCGACTTGCCGAACTCGATGTCGGCCGGGTGGGCGATCGGCAGCTGGTCCTTCGGGACGGGTACGACGCCGTGGGTCGGGCAGTGGACCACCGGGATTGGGCAGCCCCAGGCGCGCTGGCGCGAGACGCCCCAGTCGCGCAGGCGGAACACGGTGGCGCCCTCGCCGTCGCCGGCGGCCTCGATGCGGTCGATCGCCGCCGCCTTGGCGGCCTCGATCTCCAAGCCGTCCAGGAAGTCCGAATTGTAGATGGTCCCCGGGCCCGTATAGGCCTCGGTCCCGATCTCGAAGGTCGCCGGATCCTCGCCCGGCGGCAGGACCACCGGCTTCACGGGTTGGCCATACTTGCGGGCGAAATCCAGGTCGCGCTGGTCATGGGCCGGGCAGGCGAAGATCGCGCCCGTGCCGTAGTCCATCAGGATGAAGTTCGCGATCCAGACCGGCAGCTCCCAGGTCGGGTCGAACGGGTGCTTCACCGTCAGGCCGGTGTCGTAGCCGGTCTTTTCGGCGGTCTCGATCTCGGCCTCGGTGGCCGCGCCCTTGCGGCATTCCTCGATGTAGGCGGCGGCCTTGGGATCGCGCGCGGCGATCTCGGCGGCCAGCGGGTGATCCGCGGCGATGCCGACGAAGCTGGCGCCGTACAGGGTGTCGGGGCGAGTGGTGTAGACCTCCAGCCCCTCGGTGCGCGCCGGGTCGGTGAAGTGGAACTTGAACCGCAACCCCTTGGAGCGGCCGATCCAGTTCTCCTGCATCACGCGGACCTTCTCGGGCCAGCGGTCCAGGGTCTGCAGGTCGTCGGTCAGCTGGTCGGCATAGTCGGTGATCCGCATGGACCACTGGTTCAGCTTGCGCTTCTCCACGACCGCGCCCGAGCGCCAGCCGCGGCCATCCACCACCTGCTCGTTGGCCAGGACGGTCTGGTCGACCGGGTCCCAGTTGACCAGGCTCTCCTTGCGATAGACCAGGCCGCGGGCGAACAGGTCCAGGAACCAGGCCTGCTGCTTGCCATAGTACTCGACATCGCAGGTCGCGAACTCGCGCGACCAGTCGATCGACAGGCCCAGTTGCTTCAGCTCGTCCCGCATCCGGCCGATGTTGTCGTAGGTCCAGCCCTTGGGATCGACGCCGCGCTCCATGGCGGCGTTCTCGGCAGGCAGGCCGAAGGCGTCCCAGCCCATGGGGTGCAGCACCGAGAAGCCGCGGGCGCGCTTGAAGCGGGCGATGACGTCGCCCATCGCATAGTTGCGCACATGGCCCATGTGCAGGCGCCCCGACGGATACGGGAACATCTCCAGCACGTAGTACTTGGGCTTGGAACGGTCGATCACCGCGCGGAAGCTGTCGGCGTCGGTCCACGCCTGACGCCACTTCGGCTCGGTCTCTTTGGGATTGTAGCGGGCCATGACGGGGCCTTTGGACTGGAGTTGGACTTCCGGTCAACCGTTCCTCCCCCAGCGCGCGTCGAGGGGGAGGTGGGTCGAGGCGAAGCCTTGAGCCGGAGGGGGTTTCATCCCCGGCGGCCAGGCTACGGCGGAAGCCCCCTCAGTCGGCGTTCGCCGACAGCTCCCCTCCGGACCGCTTCGCGGCCCGGCCCCCGGCCAAAGGCCCCACCCCCAGAGGGGGTGGAATAGGGGAGCAATTGGGGAGGCCTCAGCCCTTGATGTTCGAAAGTCGAAGCTGGCGCGCGCGGGTCAGGATCGAGTTCTCGATGTCCGTCTCGGTCTGGCCGGCCGTCGGCTGGTCCACCCAGTTGCCGGTGGTGTCGCGCAGCTGCTTGAAGACCGCCACGTTCAGGCCGTCGGCGCGCAGGCGCGAGTCCAGGATGTAGACGGTGCACTTGAAGCGCTCGTCCGGCTTTTCCGGGTTGGTGTACCAGTCGGTGACGATCACGCCGCCGTACGGGTCGGCCGAGGCCAGGGGCATGAACGCCAGCGTGTCCAGCGTCGCGCGCCACAGGTAGCCGTTGACGCCGATCGCGGCGGCATTGTCACCCGAAGAACGGACCTTGGCTGACTTTCCGCCGCCCAGCGGGTTGGGGATGCTCCCGCAGGCGCCCACCGCGAGGACGCTCAGCGCCGTGGCCGCGATCATCACGCCACGCATCCGGTTACCGCGCACAAACGGCATATGTATCCGTCTCCATAGATTTCCGCGGCGCAAGCGCCACGGCGCCGCCCCGCGCCGGTTGCCTCTATAACAACGCGTTGCGGGGCGCCAAACAGGAATCGCGTGCCCCCGGCGCCACACACGCGCAGCTTCTTGCCAAAGATTGAACCCGCGGGGGCGACTCCCGTTGACCCGGAAATGTCGCCGCCCTTAATTCGATGGCAATCGCGAAGCTGCACTCTAGGGGGCAGGTCGCAAATGGTGACCGTTGGGGCCATATAGGGTTAGATGTCCAAGCGCCGTATGAGCGTCGTCCTTGCCGCATCCGCGCTGATCAGCGCGGTGGCCGGCGGCGCGTACGCGGCGGACAAGGCGCCCAAGCCCATGGACTTCACCGTCAAGTCGGAACCGCTCAACCTGGCGCCCAACGCCGGGCGCAACATGAAGCTGGACGCCTCCAAGGGCCGTTTCGGCGTGGTTCTCGACATCCAGCAGCCCGACGGCCGCGCCGCGGTGCCGAACGATGTGTCGGCGGGCGCCTACTTCCGGATCACCCCGTCGGTCAGGATCGGCGGTTCGGTGGCCCTGGGCGAGCAGGACCTGACCCCGCGTCGCAACGCCGCCCGCCCGGCCGACCAGCCCAAGGTGCGGCTGGAGTCCACCTTCAAGTTCTAAGGCCGTCCACGGCCGCCAGACCGACCAGGCCCGCGTCCAAGAGACGGCGGGCCGTTTTGTTGGTCACACCCCCCAGGGCATAGGCCGGCCGGCCCGCGGCGCGGACCCGCGTGGCCAAGCGGATCGGGCCCAAGGCCGCGCCGGCCGACGCACTCTTCGATGGCAACGCCACCGACAGCACCACCGCTTCCGCCTGGCTTGCCCGTGCGGCCCGCAACGAATGGGCGGCCGACGTGACCAGCCAGCGGGGGTGCGCGCGCCGCACCGCGGCGGCGCGATGGGCCAGGCGTTCGGGCAGGTGGACGCCATCGGCGCCGATGCGCTCTGCGAGATGAATATCTTGTCCGATCAGTAGCTTGTTCTTGCCGGCGCGGGCGATGGCCAGCAGCCGCCGGGCGCGCGCCTCGGCGTCCGGAGCGCCGAAGTGGCGGAATATGATGGCGCTGCCGGGCGGGAGCTGTCGGGCGATCGCCTCGGGATCGGGGGTGCGGACGGGGTCGGTGAAGAACAGCAGCATCGGCAGGGCCTTTCGCAGCCGACGCCGCGCCGGTAAGAGCGCCGAAGTCCGCCGAAGGGTCCAGAAGTCCGAAATGAGCGCCGCTCCCAACGCCGAAGGCTATTCCGACGTCGTGGCCCGGATCGCCCGCGCCGCGCAAGCCGCTGGGCGCGATCCCGCCGAGGTGACCCTGGTCGCCGTCTCGAAGACCCAGCCCTGGGAGGCGATCCAGCCCGTGCTGGACGCCGGGCAAAAGGTGTTCGGCGAGAACCGGGTGCAGGAGGCCCAGGCGCGCTGGACCGGCGAGGCGTCGGGCCTGACCCTGCACCTGATCGGCCCGCTGCAGTCGAACAAGGCGGCCGAGGCTGTGGCCTTCTTCGACGTGATCGAGAGCCTGGACCGCGAGAAGCTGGCCCGCGTGCTGGCCGAGGAAGCGCAGAAGCAGGGCCGAAGCCCACGTCTCTATGTCCAGGTGAACACCGGCGAGGAGCCGCAGAAGGCCGGGGTCCTTCCCGCCGACGCCGACGCCTTCGTCGCCGCCTGCCGGACGACCTATGGCCTGAACATCGAGGGCCTGATGTGTATCCCGCCGGCCGAGGAGCCCGCGGGACCGCACTTTGCCCTGCTGGCGAGGATCGCCGCGCGGAACGGCCTGTCGAAACTGTCCATGGGCATGAGCGGCGACTTCGAGACCGCCATCCGCTTCGGCGCCACCAGCGTGCGCGTCGGCTCGGCGGTGTTCGGGGCGCGGGCCTAGGCCGACTTCGGCCCCCAGAGCTGGTCGGCCGGGACGCCCAGCACGCCGGCCGCCGCCGTGTGCAGGCTTTCGGGGCGAAGCTTTCCGGCCTTCACGGCTTCGGCCATCCACTGCTCGATGTTTCCGCCGCGCTGGTCGTAGCCGTCGGCCTTGAGCAGGCCATAGAGGCCCGCCGCCAGGATGTGCATGCCGCCGTCGGCGCTCTTCCAGCGCGCGGCCGCCGGCGCCGCGACCCCAAGCCGTTCGGCGACGATCTGGTCCAGCGCCTGGACGGTGTCCTCGTTGAGGATGCCCTCCATCGAATTGTAGCCGAAGTTCGGATCGTGCTCCTTCAGCACGCGCGCCATCAGCGGATCGGCGTTCAGCACGGCCAGGGCGGCCGTGGCGGTCGGACCATCCATCGGGAACGGCGGGTGCATCACCTCGTGTGCGGCGATGCGGACGGTGATGTTGTCGGGATAGTCCACGTGGCTCAGGAACCGCTGGCCCAGGATGCGGGTGCCGTGCGGCTTGGAGAACCACAGCAGGATGACTTCGAGCCCCGGATCCAGGCGGCGACCCAGGAGGCGTTCGTCCTCGGCGATCACGTCCAGCCCGGCCAGCTTGGCCGACAGGGCGGCGATCCGCGGCTCCAGCTTCGCGCCGATCAGCTGTTGGCGGAACGGGGCGAAGCCGCCGGTCTTCAAGCCGTCCAGCACGACCAGCAGGTCGGGCCGGATCGCCAGCAGCCAGTCCCAGCTCTCCGGATCCCAGTAGGCGCTGGCCTTGTACCCCGGCAGCACCAGAGTCTCGGCGTCGCGGACGGCGCGGGTGACGTCGGCGAGGGTGGCGTCGGGGGCGGCGGACAGGAGGCTGCACAGGCTGGGAGCCAGCAGCGTGCTCTTCGCATCGGCCGCCGCCTGCGCGCGGTCCAGCGCCGCCTGCGCTGCGGCCGGGAAGCTGGGGCGGAACGCCTCGAGCTCGGCCTTGTAGTACGGCGTGTAGAGCGGCTTGCCGGAGAGCGGGGCCAGGAAACAGAGGGCGTCGAACCCCTCGGAGCCGCGCACCTTCCATTGCGTGCGGCTGGCGGCGAGGGCGGGAAGCGGGAGCGCGGCGGCCGTGGCCGCGGCGAGGAGCTGGCGTCGGTTCATCGGCCCAGGCTGGCCGCCCGTCAGGCCCCTGTCTTGAACGGATTTGATGTGCGCCAGGCTGTGGGCGGGCGGCCGGTCAGGTCGCGGACGGCGCGGGTCATGTGGGCCAGGTCGGCGAAGCCGTGGGCGGCGGCAACGTCCGCCAGTGAGCCGCCGCCGGGAACATCGGCGAGCGCGGCGCGGGCGCGGGCCTCCAGCCGGAACCGCTGGGGGCTGACGCCGAACACCTTGCCGAAGCCGCGCGACAGGTGCTCGGGCGAGACGCCGAAGGTCGCGGCCCAGTCGCCGAGGGGCGTGTCGTCGCCGCGCGCCAGGGCCTCGGCCAGCCGTTCGGGCCAGTCGGCGATGGCGTCGTCATGGGGGCGGAAGGCCGCCGTCAGGCGCCGGATGGCCTCGTACGGATCGCGCTCGGCGGTGCGGACCACGCCGTCCAGGTCGTCCAGATGGCCGAAGGCGGGTAGGCCGCCGTGCGGCAGCGGCAGGTTCAGGACCTGGGCGCCGGCCGGCGGGGTGCGGTTGAGATGCGCCTCGAAGGCCTGATGCACCACCACGTCGCCGGCCTGCACGCGCCGGCGGCCCGTGTCGCCAGCCTCCTCATAGCGGCCGGCGACGACGACAGCGACATAGCCCGCCGCGTGCCGGTGGCGCGGCAGGGCGCCGGGTTGGACCGTCTGGCGGGCGGGCGGATGGCTCACGTCAGCTCCGGATTTCCACCGCGTCGCCCGGCCGGGCGCGGTCGAGCAGGTCCTGAAGGTCCTGGCGTTGGACCGCCACGCAACCCTCCGTCGGCGGATAGCCGGGCCGACAGATGTGCAGGAAGATCGCCGAGCCCATTCCCGGGACCGGCGGATCGTCGTTGTGCCCAAGGACGACAACGATGTCGTAGACCCCGTCCTCGCGCCACAGGTGCTCGGCGCTGGCGGCGTAGGGCAGTTTGACGTGGCGGTTGTACTCGGGATCGGCCGGGTCGTCGCACCAGCCGTCGTCCTCGGTCATGGCGCGCACCCGCAGCTCGCAGGCGGGCGGCGGGCCGCGATCGGGGCGATAGATCACCTCGCGGATCGGCCAGACACCGGCCGGGGACGCGCCGTCGCCCTCGCGCTTCTGAGCCGCGGGGACCACGCCGGCGGGGCCCAGGGCGCAGCGCACGCGACGCTCTCCGATGTCCAGCCAGCCGTCAGAGCTTGCTACGAAGATCACTGGAACCTCGAAACCCTTTGCCGCGAACCGGCCTGATGGTGTTTGTTGCCCAACATGGCTCAACGCAAGACCCTCCTCATCGTCGACGACGACCAGGACCTTCGCGGGGCGATCGCCGAACAGCTGCAGGCCGAGGGCTTCGACACCGTCGAGTCGGAAACCGCAGGTGACGGCGTGCGCCAGGCGCGGGACGCCAAACCCGACCTGATCCTGCTGGACGTCGACCTGCCCGACATGGACGGGCGCGAAGCGTGCCGGCGGATGCGGGAGGACGGCGTGCAGACGCCGGTCATCATGCTGACCGCGGCCGACACCGACGACGACACGGTGCGGGGCCTGGACTCCGGGGCCAACGACTACGTCACCAAGCCCTACAAGTTCGCCGTGCTGCTGGCCCGCATCCGCGCCCAGCTGCGCGACTACGAGCATTCCGAGGGCGCCGTCTTCCGCCTGGGCGCCTACGAGTTCCGGCCGGCCGCCAAGATCCTGGTGGACGAGAAGGGCAAGAAGATCCGGCTGACCGAGAAAGAGACCAACATCCTGAAGTACCTCTATCGCGCCGGCGAAAAGGCCGTGTCGCGCGAGGAGCTGCTGGCCGAGGTCTGGGGCTACAACGCCGGGGTCACCACCCACACGCTCGAGACGCACGTCTATCGCCTGCGCCAGAAGATCGAGCCCGATCCGGCCAACGCGCGTCTGCTGCTGACCGAGGCCGGCGGGTACAAGCTGGCGCCGTAGGGCGCGTTTCAAGCTTCAGTACGAAAGTTTCGCGCCGCGATTCCGGCAAACCCTGGCTCGCGGCTCTTGCCCCTTACGTCCAACGTACGGGGCCTCGAGTGCGCGTGTCCGATCTGCTGTCCAACCTCCCGCCAGAGGTCTCGCCGCCGGCCCTGGTGGCCCTGATCGTGATCCTGGTGGTGTCGGCCGTAATGAGCGGCCTGTCGGGTTTCGGCTTCTCGGCGATCGGGGCGCTGAGCCTGTGGCTGCTGCCGCCGACCCTGGGCGTGCCGCTGCTGATGACGCTGTCGTCCGCCAACCAGCTGATGTCGCTGGGCCAGCTGAAGGCCGACCTGCGGCCGGTGCGCGAGTGGTGGCCGGACGGTCCGGCGCCCTATCTGCTGGGCGGCCTGGCCGGTGCGCCGCTGGGCCTGACGATCCTGCACGTGCTGCCGACGACGACGCTGATGGCGGTGTTCGGCGGCCTGCTGCTGACCTACGCCACCTGGTCGATGGCGCGGCCCGAGCGACCTCCCGTGGGTGGCGCGGGTTGGCTTCCGGCCCTGCTGGTCGGGTTCGCCGGCGGGGTGATCGGCGGCTTCACCGCCTTCCCCGGCGCGGCGGTGGTGGTCTGGACCGGCCTGCGGCGGCTGCCGAAGCGGGATTCGCGCGCCATCGTCCAGCCCTACATCCTGGGCCTTCAGCTCATCTCGCTGGTCCTGCTGGCGACCCAGCGGCCTGAGACCTTCGGGCCCGGCTACTGGACCCTGCTGGCCGTCACCTTGCCGGTGGTGCTGCCGGGCACGCTGCTGGGCGTGCGGCTGTACCGGTCGCTGTCCGACATCAACTTCCGGCGCATCGCCTTCATGCTGCTGGGCGCCTCGGGCGTGGGCCTGCTGGTCAAGGCCGGCAGCGCCATGGCCGCGGTCGCCGCCGTCGCGCGGCTGGCGCGCTAGAGCGCCAGGTCGGCGCTGACCGGGGCGTGGTCGCTGGGGCGTTCCCAGCCGCGGACGTCGTCGTGGATGCGGACGGCGGGCGCGCCCGAGCGATAGGCGGCGTCCTTCAGGCCCGGCGTCACCAGGATGTGGTCCAGGCGCAGGCCGCGGTTCGACTGGCGGAAGTCCTTCGCCCGGTAGCTCCACCACGACGCCAGCTTCTCGGGCTCGGGCGTCGCCTCGCGCATCAGGTCGATGAAGCCCAGCGACGCCTCCATCCTGCGGAACGCCTCGATCTCAACCGGCGTGTGGCTGACGATCTTGGACATGTACTTGTGGTTCCAGACGTCGAACTCGCCCGGCGCGACGTTCAGGTCACCCACGATGGCCAGGGGCGCCTTGGGGTCGCGCTGGCTGAGCTCGGCCGTCAGCTTCTCGTAGAAGTCCAGCTTGTGGTCGAACTTGGGGTTCTCCACCCGGTCGGGCACGTCGCCGCCGGCCGGGATGTAGAAGTTGTGGATCTCGACCCCGGCCACGGTCCCGCCGACGCAGCGGGCGTGCTTCTCGCGGCAGACGTCCAGCGGCGCGGCGTCCTCGATCGGATAGCGCGAGGCGATGGCCACGCCGTGCCAGCCCTTCTGGCCCGCGATCTTCAGGTGCGGCAGGCCCATCTCCTTGAAGGCGTCCACCGGGAACTCGCCCTCGCGGCACTTGATCTCCTGCATGCACAGCACGTCGGGCGCCTGCTCCTGGACGAACCGCGCCGCCTGTTCCGCGCGCAGCCGGACGGAGTTCACGTTCCACGTGCAGATTCGAAGCTTCATGCCGGTTCTCTAGACCAAAAAGAAAGCCCGGGCGCTTGGCGTGCGCCCGGGCTGGAAAGTTGTCTCTCATGCCGCCGCCGGGAGGGGATAGGTTCCGGCACGGATTTCGTCAGCGCGACCGGCGCGCCGACGACGTAGTGATAATATCGCCACAGTATGACAGAAAGTCAAAGGCCTTTCACGGCGAAGCTTGCGTGTGTCGTGCGAGGCACACTTTTGACGCCCGCTACACTTTCCCGCGGCCCAGGTTCTTAGGTCTTGGATCCTTCAGGACGAACAATCCGCCATCCAGGCCCGAGGCGCGCTCAAGGCCCTGTAATTGCACGCGAGTCGGGCGGCTCTGGGCATCGGTGACGGTCCAGCCGGCCAGCGCCAGGGGCGTGTCCGTGAAGGTCAGGGTGATCTCGCCGGCCGTCTGCTTCTTGCCGTCGCGCGCGGTGATCGAAAATCCGTCGGCCATGCGGGCGACGCGCGTGACGGTGACGCCCTTGTCCAGCCGGATGGTCTTGGCCAGGAACAGCGACAGCGGCGTCGCCCCCAGCGGGTACTGGTCGAAGGTCTTGAGGCGCTTGTCCTGCACGGACACCACGCCGCCATCCGACACCACCAGCAGGCCCGAGGGCGGGTCATAGGCGAAGCGGGCCTTGCCCGGCCGCTTCATGAACAGCTGGCCGGTGGTGGCGCGCCCGCGGGCGTCGGTCTGGACGAACCGGGCCTTGGCCTCGCCCAGGCTCTCCAGATAGGCGACGGCGCGGTCCACCAGCGCCCGATCGGCGGCGCTGAGCGGCGCTTGGGCCAGGGCGGGGCCGGCGAGGGGCGCGGCGGCCAGCGCGAGCGTCAGGCTGCGTCTGGTCAGGGTCATCTTGGGCTCCATGCAGCGAACTATGGCCTGCCGGCTGGGCCGCAATAGGGCGCAGCCGGGGCGCAGAGCAACGCCCAAGCTTGGCGCGCCGTTCCTAGAACCGGCCGCGCGTGCTGCGCGTCAGGCGTACGGGCCGGTCGTCGGCCGCCCCGGCGCCGCCCGGGCAGGCGACGGGCCGATACCTCAGGTCGTAGCAGAGCCGCACCTCGGTCAGCCGGTCCTCCTTGTCGAGCGCGACGAAGATGGCGTCCGCCGGCAGCCACCGGTTCTTCGCCCGGAACGCCTGCCGCAGCTTGCCGGCGGTCAGACCCGAGATCGCCTCGACGCGGGGCAGGGCGATGCGATCGTACAGGCGCGCGGCGTCGCGGAAATAGGCGGCGGGCGTGTCCCAGCCGCAAGAGCCGTGGGTCTGCCACTCGTGCTGCAGCAGGGCGGCGGACTGGGTCCGGCAGTACATCGCCCGCACGGTCGCCGCGTCGATCGTTCCGACCGGACGGCAATAGCGCGGATAGGGCGGCCCGACCTTTCCGTTGGGCCACAGGCCATGCAGCGCGAAGCCCTGGGGTTTGCGCTCGGCGTCCAATGCCGGCGTCGTCGCCTTGGTCTGGCCGTTGATCCGTCGCCAGTCCGGCGTCCACGAGATGGCCAGCAGGTAGTAGGCCGTGGGGATGTTCGACACCACGTCGGCCGGGTCGTAGGCCTCGACGGGGGCCGGCGTGAGGCCCTTGGGGACCTGGCACGCGGGCGCGGCGACAGCGGATCCGGCGAGGACCAGGGCGGCGAGGAACGGCAGGGCGAAACGCATGGCTCGCATAGAGCGGGACGCGCGCCGGCGCGCAATCGTCTAGTCTGCGCCCATGGCAATGATCGACGATCTGGAACGGCGGATGGCCGAAGCGGCCGAGGCCGGCGACTTCGAGACCGCCGCCTTGCTGCGCGACGCCATCGCCCGGATCCGCTCAGGCGAATCGAACCTGGTCGAGCAGAAGCCCGGCCGCATGGGCCTGGGCTCGAGCCAGGAGCGCTACGTCCCCTCCCCCGGCAAGCCGCTGCCCAAGAAGCCCGATCCCATGACCAAGGGCCACAAGCCGGGCGGGCGGCGCAGCAAGTAATTCCTCGCCATCGGGGGAGGTGGCGCGAAGCCCCCTCAGTCGGCATTCGCCGACAGCTCCCCCAAAGGGGAGCAATTATCAAGGCGCCGCTGACACCAGGATCTCACGCTTGCCGGCGTGGTTGGCGGGGCCGACGACGCCTTCCTGCTCCATCCGCTCGATCAGCGAGGCGGCGCGGTTGTAGCCGATCTGCAGGCGGCGCTGGATGTAGCTGGTCGAGGCCTTGCCGTCGCGGGTGACCACGGCCACGGCGCGGTCGTAGAGGTCGTTGCCCTCGCCGTCCCCGCCGCCGAAGCCCAGGTCGCCCTCCTCCGCGTCCTCGTCGCCGCCGGCCGTGACCTCTTCGAGATAGGACGGCGCGCCCTGGTCGCGCAGGAACTTGGCCACCGCCTCGACCTCGCCGTCCGAGACGAACGGGCCGTGCAGGCGGGTGATGCGGCCGCCGCCGGCCATGTAGAGCATGTCGCCCTGGCCCAGCAGCTGCTCGGCCCCCTGCTCGCCCAGGATGGTTCGGCTGTCGATCT
>Ga0209026_1001195_pt1 | contig 12026 bp, 16 predicted proteins | sample AraplaCL_Col_mCL_FD_184262 | JGI IMG/M metagenome (GOLD analysis project Ga0209026, IMG submission 184262) | Arabidopsis root microbial communities from the University of North Carolina, USA - plate scrape CL_Col_mCL (SPAdes) (version 2) | ecosystem: Host-associated > Plants > Roots >... | reverse complement strand
CGTCGCTGCTGTTGATATCGTTGTATGAACCCGAATAAGGGATACCGTCTAACACTACCAATGGTGAGTTGCCCGCGGTAATAGAGTGTATACCCCTGATATTTATAGATCCCACCGAACCGGGCGTAGAAGCATTGGTTGAGGTGATGTTAACGCCGGGCACAACACCCTCAATAGACTGTAAGATGTTGGTTGCCGGCAGCTCGTCTAAACGTTCTTTAGGTACTGATGCTATGGCCCCGGTGATATCGCTCTTTTTCTGCGAACCGTAACCCACAACAATCACCTGCGATAATTGCGTCATGTTATCTTTTAAGGTAACGCGCAGGTTTGACTGGTTGTTGATCTGAACCGTTTCCTGATTGTAACCGATAGATGAAATGATCAGGACACCGTTTGAAGGCACATTTTTCAACTCGAACTTACCGTCGCCGTCTGAGATGGTACCGCGGGTGGTTCCCTGTAGCTTAACGGTAGCGCCGGGGATAGCCTGGCCCTTGTCGTCAACCACCTTACCGGTTACGGTTATTGCGGGCGCTTGTGCCGCTTTTTCGGCAGGCGTTAGTTCTGATGCCTGGAGTACAATATTATCCTTCACCAGCTTATAGCTAACCGGCAAGCCTTTAAGACAGGCTGCCAGCGCATCTGCAAGCGGAGCATTTTTAAAATCGACGGTTATTGTAACGTCGGGCAGGATAGACGCATCATAAATAAGCGCGTAGCCTGTTTGCTTTTTGATAGATTTCAATACCTGTTTTAAAGGCACTTCCTTCTCTTTCAAAGTCACCTGGCTGTACCCGCTTGCGCTGGCCTGCATCAGGGTAATTATAAGAAGTAATGTGGTCAATTTCATAACCAAAAGGACTTTATGACACAGCCGCGCACGCTGCGCAGCGATAAAAATTGTAGAAATTTTCATTACATTTGTTTTGATTTGGGTTAATACTCGTTATTCAATATTCCAATTGTTTTTCCCCTTAGCCTTCGGGCCGGGGATGGGTTAATCCAGGTATTTTCCGCAGGAATGTTGCAACCATTTCTGCGGTTTTTCTTTATAACCCTTTGCTGATTTTTTGCTATGGCTTGTTTTTCTTCATGTGTTGATCGGTCATTTAATTATTTGATTGGTTAGTTGTCGGTTTTATTTGAAGTAATGATGATTTTCTTGTCTACTATGCGGTAGTTGATCTTCAGATAAGTTAATATTTGCATAGCCTCTGACGCGTTGATGTTACGGTGGATATCGCCGGTAAACAGGCGTGTTGTTACCTTGCCTTCATAAACCACATCAACATCATACCACCGGGCCAACTGGCGCATAATGGTCTTTATATCAGCATTAGTAAACTGGAAAAGTCCATTTTTCCATGCCATGATCTCATCCGTGTCAATATTGTTCACTATCCTGATCTTTTGGCCGGCTCCGTCGGCAAGTATCCTGGCCTGCTGTCCGGGCTTCAGAACAGCCGTTTCGGTACCCTGAGCTACGCTAACAGCGCCCTCAACCAAAGTGGTCTTTATCAAGGGCTCGTCTTTATAGGCATTGACGTCAAACAGGGTACCTATATCCTCGGTGGTCTGGCTTGCTGTTTTAACCCTAAAAGGCATTTTACCATCATGCCTTACATCGAAAAAGGCTTCGCCATATAATAGCTCTACTGTGCGGTATTTACCGCTGAATGCAGCAGGATACCTGATAGAAGTGGCAGAATTTAACCACACCTTCGATCCATCGGCTAAAGTGATATGGTAAACGCCGGAGCGTGGGGTAGTCAGCGTATCATAAGCATTGGTTTGTGTGCCTGGCGTTGATTGTTGCGCATTGTAAACCAATTGTCCGTCGCCATTTTTGTTAACTGCTGTGCCGCCCTGGTTGGCTATAGTGCCGTTCTTTTCGTTATCAAGCACTATTTTCGTTCCGTTGGCCAGCGTAAGGATTGCTTTATTGCCACCGGGCGCTATATCATGTGTATGGTTTTTCGCTGCGGGATTACTTATCTGCTTTTTTTGCAACAGAAAATGCGCGCCAACCGAAAGTATAAGCACAATTGATGCTGCAGCAGCCAGACGTGGCCATAGCGCACGGCGAACGGTTGGTTCATCTTCCCGCTGTTTTTCGGGCGCAGCGGCTTGTTCATCAAACCGGTCTAATGCCGCTTCTATCTTGTTCACCAGGCTATCGTCAACCACAGCGGCATTTTCATGACTCTTCACTACCTCTTCCCAGGTATTAAGCAACTGCTCATACGCTTCGCGGCTGCATTGCTCAACCCATTGGTTAAATGCGTCCTGCTCCTGGCTGGTTTGCCGGCCCGATGCCATTTTCTCTAAAAAGTGCCGTAGTTCCTGTTGGTTCATATCTGTCCTTTAGTGTAAGGACAGGAAGGTTTTAAAAAAGGACACCTCAGAAATAAAAAAATCAGACAATATTTTATCGTTGTAAATAATTCTTTTTAAATTGTAGTTTTTGCTCTCTCAATAAGATATTAAACTGTAGACCAAGAAGGCGCTTTTGCTGTAGCGTTTGAAAGTCGTATATTTGATTATTGTTTAAATGAAAATCAGTAAAAATGAATTACAGGATATCATTCTCGGAGATGAACAAGTTGGCACAGGCAGCCACCTCAAAACAGCCCAAAACTTCCTTAGAAGATATGCGCAAACAAGTAACGAGGCTCAAAAACAGCAGCATTTCAAAGATCAAGAAACAGCAGCACTCGTAACGCTTGCCAGGCAGAAATTCCTTTATACCGGTACGCCCATTTCTATAAACGACTTCATCGCAGAAGGTGCCGAGCAAAAAGTTTATCATTTAGATGAAGCGCACGTACTGAAAACAAACGCAGGTATTTTTTACGAATCATGGTTGGATTATTTCAACAGTTTATTGATTCATAATTTTTTCTTTCCAGCAACTGCTTATACTTTTTTGGGATTTCAAAAGGTTGAAGACGTATTGGAAGCCGTGGTTAAACAAAATTTTATCCGCTCAAACGAAATCACAGACCTTCTTAAGGTCAAAGATTTTTTGGACTATAACGGTTTCCGCAATAAACGGAATAATGATTATTTTAATCCGGAATTAGGCCTGATCTTCGAAGACCTCCATGATGAAAACGTACTTTCTAACGATGGCATACTTTATTTTATCGACACCATTTTTTATTTGACACCTGCCTTCTATGTTTGAGCATTTATTCAGATTTTTTTTATTTCATTGTTTATCGTAATATTGCGATATATTTATGGGATTAACCAAAACAGAAATATTTACCATCGAGCAGAACCAACTGGCCGTGCAATTAAAAGCAATAGCGCATCCGGCCCGTATTGCCATTTTGCAGGAATTGATCAAAGCAAATGCCTGTATTTGCGGCGACCTGGTAAATGAACTCGGGCTTGCCCAGGCCACCATTTCGCAACATCTAAAAGAGTTGAAAAATGCAGGCTTAATAAAGGGCATCATCGAAGGCGTTAGCGTTTGTTACTGTATAGATGCCGTTGCCTGGAAAAAATTGCAGCGAGAATTAAACGGGTTGTTTGGCTCGTACTGCGGGCAAAATAACTGTTGTTAGGTTTTTTTTGAAATAATCCATCGTAATATCACAATAAATTAAAACCAATGTTATGAATAGTGTGGAGACAATAAATTGGGGCGCTTTTAAACAGCAGCTATTGTAACACCCCGAACTGGAGCTGCAATTTCAATATGCCGAAGGCAAATTAGTTGATGCTGGTTATCATATTACCGAAATTAAACAAGCGCCAATTACTTCGGTAGATTGTGGCGGCGTGATGAACAACTGGACGGAAATTATTGTGCAGCTTTGGGTGCCATCCGGTAGCAACCAAGCACAAGCCATGAAAGTTGACAAAGCATTATCCATCATAGCTATTGTTGAGAAAATGCTGCCCCTGGATGCAGAAGGCATTGTAAAGATAGAGTTTGGAGATTCGGAGTTTGATACGCGCCAAATGTTCCCTAACGAGATCAGGGTGATTGATGGTAGCCTGGTTGTTGATCTTCGCCCGGATACGGTGCAATGCAAAGCGCAAACCAGGGGTGGCTCGTGCGGCACCAGCGATAAAAATGGAGAATGCTGTACTCCCGTTACCCAAAAGCCAAAAGTTCAATTAATAAACCTGGCCCCATCAACAGAAAAATGTTGTACGCCTGGTGGTGGCTGTTGCTAAATGGTTAAAGCAAATAATGATCGATAACGCAGCACTATATAAAGAACAGGTGATCGCTTTATTAAAAGCAGATAACCTGCCGGTTGACGACCTTCCGGAAACGCTTGATAATTTCTTCGTGGCCTTAATTGACAACGAGGTCGTTGGCGTGGCAGGCATAGAAATATATGGTAACTATGGCCTGCTCCGGTCAGTAGCTATGTCGACGGATTATCGAGGTCATGGCATCGCCAAAGATCTTGTAGAGCAGATCATATTGCTTGGGAAATCAAAAAGGTTATCTGATCTATACCTGCTTACCGAAACAGCAGCAGAATATTTCAAGAAGAATGGTTTTGCGCAAATTGAGCGCGAAGCCGTGCCTGACAAGATAAAAGCATCATCAGAGTTTAGCCACGTTTGCCCCGTGACGGCCATCGTAATGAAAAAATCAATTTAACCATATGAAGAATATCTTAGTATTGTGTACAGGAAATAGTTGCAGAAGCCAATTAGCCGAAGGCTATCTACGTTTTTTTGCCGATGATAAAGCTAATGTTTACAGCGCCGGGATCGAAACCCACGGCGTAAACCCCAAAGCCGTACAAGTAATGGCCGAGGAGGGCATTGACATATCAAACCATACTTCCAACCATGTTGATGAATATAAAGACATCCAATTTGACCAGGTGATTACCGTTTGTGATAATGCCAAAGAGGCCTGTCCCTTCTTCCCCGGCAATGTAGAGCGCTTTCATTTTAACTTCCCCGATCCGGCAAAGGCCACAGGCAGCCCCGAAGAAATAATGAACGAGTTTAGACGGGTAAGAGATATGATTAAATTATATACAGCACAGTTTGTAAAAGACCGCGTATTTTGAGAAAATATATTGCCGACTGACAGGTACATTTATCCTGGTGTTTTGCGGTACAGGCGCTATGGTGGTAGACCAGCAAACAAATGGTGTTGGTCATATCGGTGTAGCCATTACATGGGGCCTGGCAGTAATGAGTCTGATATGTAGCATAGGCAATATATCGGGTAGCCATATTAATCCGGCTGTGAGTATTGCCTTTACCGTAGCCAGGCGGTTTAACATAAAGTTGTTACCCGGTTATATCATTAGCCAGTTAACGGGTGCCTTTTTGGCAAGTATATTGCTCAAACTTCTTTTCCCAACCTGCCCTACATTGGGCGCCACACTACCAGCCGGAACGGAAATGCAATCATTTATGCTCGAGCTGTTTCTCACCTTCTTTTTAATGTTGGTTATCATGCACACGGCAGCAAGGAGCAGGGCGAATGGGCCGGGGCAATATTGGCTATTCCCTTCTGGCAATATTTAAACGGGAAAGAAACGGTGTAAGAAATTATTGCTTTGGCACTGTTATTAGCGCATTGTGGTAATTATAATGCCCGCTGTAATAGCAATCGTCACTTTCACGCCGGCATCCAGATCAAGGTAGTCTTTGATCTGCCGGTTAGCCGAGTAAAGTTGCTTTTTAACCATTGATTTGGATATCTGCAGTTCGGCGGCTATTTCGTCGTACGATAGATCGTGCATGTTGCTCAATTCAAATACCTGCCTGCGTTTGGGCGGCAATGAATTAACAGCGCGGCGGGCGGTTTCGCTGTATTCGTTATAGATGTATTCATCTTCCAGAGTCGAACCTGTTTCAACAGCGTGCATGCCAATATAGTCCATTGCTTTTTGCCGCACTTTTTGATGATCGAACAAATTCATCAGTTTATTATGAGCCATCCTGAACAGGTAGCTATTAAGCGACGATACTTTTTCAAGGTCTTCTTTCTTCTCCCATAATTTCAAAAAGATATCCTGCAACAACTCTTTGGTATCTTCTTTTGAACGGACGATGTTATAAGTGTACTGATAAAGCTTTGGCAAAAAGTACCGATACAACGCCGCATAAGCCTCGCGGCTGCCGGCGGCAGCCTGCCTGAGGAGTATTTGTTCTGTTTCGCGTGTGTAAATAATGTCTTTGCCGATCATGCGTTCTGCAACAATGCTTTTTTATTAGGGGATGTTAGCTATCCATTAAAAAAATATTATCGAAAGATAAACAGCGTGGCATTTGTATTCCTAATCCTGCCGGGCAAAACCTCAACGCAAACGTTTGATATTTTGAAACTACATTATTAGGTAAGATTTTTTTTATCTCGACATCCTGCGATTACATGCAACGGTCTGTACAAAGAAATCTACTGGCGGGACATTCTCGTCACCCGGGCTAATCTACGACATTGCCGCGCCGTCCCGGCTTGTCGTCCAACGCGGTTAGTTGTTAATGCCATACGTGTATGAGCCATTATCATAGTATCGCAGATAGTAACTAATCATGCGCAAACGTTTGTTTTATACCGGTTACCCAACAGTCATTACACAAAAAAGGGCCATCCTTAACCAAGGCGGCCCCTATATTTTATGTTGATTGTAAAACGACGTTTACTTGGTTATCAAATTGTATAGCTCATCCAATTTGGGGCTCAGTACAATCTCTATACGGCGGTTTTTGGTACGCGCCTCGTTAGTATTGGCCGGATCGATAGGTTGAAACTGGCTTTTACCGGTAGCGGTTAAGCGGTGCGGATCAACATTTTCAACCTCGGTTAAATAGCGGGTTACCGATGTGGCGCGCAGCACGCTCAGGTCCCAGTTATCTTTGATCTGGCCCAGGTTAATCACTTTCTTGTCATCAGTATGGCCTTCAACCGCTATGTTGATATCGGGTTCTTTATTTAATACTTCGGCAAATTGTTTCAATGCGGCTTTACCGTTTTCATTGATCACGATGCTGCCCGAGGGGAACAATAATTTATCAGCCAGCGATACGTAAACCTTACCATCGCGAATATCAACGCTCAGGCCGCTTTGCTGGAAACCTAACAAGGCTTTTTGCAATTTCACTTTCAGCGCGTTGCTGGCTTCATCGCGCTTATGCAGTATGTCTTCAACTTCTTTTAATCTTGCTTCGCGTTTTTGCAGGTCGGCAGTTAATTCGCTTACCCGGGTATTTGTGGCGTTGTAATTATTGTTAAGGCCCTCATATTTCTTCTGAATATCCGCTACGTTGCCGTTTAATTTGGCAATGCGCTGGGTAAGGTCGGCAGCCTGGTTATTCAACGCGGCAATTTCGCGGTCAAGACGGGCGGTATCGGCTTTTAAACGCGCCACCTGGTCTTCCAGGTTCACCGTACGGTTTGATAACGAATCTTTATCAGATAGTAGCGCCTTATATTTTTTTGTTGAAAGCACTACGCATGAATTCATCAAAAAACAAAAGGCAACAGCGGCAAGTAAACTATACTTTATTTTCATGGTTTTGAAGTTACATTAAACAAGGGCATTCCTTAAAAAAACATTCAAAGGATATATCTTTTCACAAACGCCGGCAATATACTTGGCAGTATTTGCTTTCATCATATCCTTATCTTTTATCTGGTGCATCACTACAAAACTTTTAAGCTTCAGCAGATCGATATTTTCATTATCCGCACTGTACTCACGCGGGATGGTTTTGAGTTGATCCTGGCTCCTGAAATCGCCAAATAGCTTTACAAATTCAGGCGCATCAATAATGGCTTTGATAGCCGATGCATTGTAATCAATTTCCTGCCTTATGGCCTTCAAATGGTTGGCTTCGGGCATCCAGTACCCACCGGCAATAAATGATTTGCCCGGCTGCACATGCATATAATATTCAACGCCGCCCAATTTTGAGCCATTGGTAGGAATGCTGATACCGAAGTTATTTTTGTACGGTGCTTTATTTTTGCTGAAACGGATATCGCGATAAATGCGCATCACGCATTTTTTTGGATCAAGATCGGTCAATACATCGGGATCAACCTTGTGCATCAATTTAAGTAATCGACCGGTAAAATCAACTACATTTTCGCGGGCCGATTCATAGCGGTCTTTATTGGCTATAAACCAATCGCGGTTATTGTTGTCAACAATATCGGCTAAAAAATCAAACGTTTGCTGGTTTATCATCGGTATCTAAATATGGCCGGTAGTGAATTTTAGGCGACAACCAATACAACAGTAATACCCTGGAGTACCTGAATGTTAAAGGCGAAAGTAAGAAACATCCGCCTATTAACACAATGCAATACAACCACGGCGAGGTGGTATTGTGTGTTAACAGGTAAGTAAGCGTAACCAGTATGCCGCCCTCCATAATATTAAGCGCATAGCTTACATACATGGCGGCGTAAAAGTAGCCGGGTTCTATCTCAAAAAATAATTTGCAGCGCGGGCATTCCAGCCTGATCTTATTTTTGGTGATGCTGTATACCGATCCTTCAAACATATCGCCCCGGCGGCAACGGGGGCATTTTGCATGAAGCATAGCCCACGCTTTTGAAGTTTGTTTTGACATGTTAACGAATAGCGCCGGGTGCCCGGCATTTTTCTTAATTTAAATGCAGTTTCTCGCTGCGCATATTAAGCTCAACGTTTTTGCGGCGGTATTTTTTATACCAGATGTATCCAACCACAGCAACTGCCAGGTACGGTGCGCCTAACAGATAAATAATACCATTGTTAAGTCCCTTGGTACTGGTATTGCCGGCTTTGGCGTTCGACTCGACCGCTGTAGTACACATTGCACACTGTGCTTTTGCCTGCGGTGCAAAAACGCTGGCAAGTAACGTAAATAACATTGCTGCAAGCAGGTATTTAATACTTTTTGACATGATGCAAATTTAATTATTTATTACCTAAAAATGATAATACGGCGATATCATCAAATAAACCACTACCCCGCTTACGGTAACAAACAACCATAATGGGAACGTCCACCTAACCAGTTTGCGGTGTTTTTCAACCTGCATTTGCAGGCCTCGGTAAAAGCTTAATAATATTAACGGCAAAACACCTGCAGCAAGTATGATGTGCGGCGTAAGGATAGCTAAATACAACGTGCGCAAACCACCTGCCGATGCCCTTTCGGCATCCGATAAAACGCCATCGCCATTAACATCCCCATATAATATTTCTTTACGCATCAGGTAGTGAAATACGATATACGATACCAGGAAAATTGATGATAAGCAAAACGTTAAAATATTGAGCCTTTTATGCACTTTGATATTGCCCAGTTTAATGAAATACAATGAGGTAAGCAACAGCACAGAACAGGTACCATTAAGTATGGCATTAAGCAGTGGCAAATACGGCGTAAATGCGGGCGCAACAGCCGGGCTTGGTATGATATGGCGGTTAAGGATAATTACAACGGCTATTACAAACAACGTAATACCGGCCACAAAACGAAATATAAATTTATCGGTCATCGCAGATATATTAATTTAAGCTGCGGGTGGCAGCTTCATTTATTTTGAATTAAAACAGCCCGTTTAGTATAAGGGCTTATCGTTTTTTCTTAGCTCTTCGGCAATCAGTACTTTGATCTCGTCGTTCAGTTTGATCAGATCATCCATCAATGCGCCCGAATAATAACCCCTGATGCGTTTCTCGCTATCAACCAGTATCAGCTTATTGCTGTATATAAATTCGTTGTTACCGGTTTGCAGGGCATCAACCAATAGCCCCTTGCGGGCCAGGTTGTAAATGGTAGTGGTATCGCCCGTTAAAAACAGCCAGTTGGGCACCATTGGTTTTAACTTCTCCGAATATACTTTCAGTACCGACGGTGTATCGTGGGCTGGGTTAACGGTAACCGATACAAATTTCACCATTTTGTTTTTGGCGTAGTTTTGTGCCAGGCTATCAATGTTAACACTTACGGTGTTGCAAACCGTAGGGCAATCTGTATAAAAGAAATTCACAACGAATATCTTCTTATTAAATGTGCTAAACGAAACAGGATTGCCGTTCTGATCTTTTAAATTGAAATCGCTCAGGGTATGGTAAATCGTATCAGGGATAGCCTTACCCTTTACCATATGGCTGGTTTTCGCAACCACTTTAGGCCCGTAAATGGGCAATGGCTTGTACCTGTTTTTACCGTGAGCGGTTAGTAAATAATATAAAAATCCCGGCAATGCTAAGATCAATGCCAGGATTACTATTTTTTTAAAAAGGGTCATTTACAGTGTAAAACTCCTTAGATCTATCCAGTGATGGCTTTCGTTTGTGAGTACCAGGATCAAGCCGATGATAAATAGGATAGGAACAATTATAGCCAACACCAAACCCATTTTCTCGAATTTAAGGTGCATAAAGAAAGCTACGATATAAAACGCTTTAACCAGGGTTAAAACAATATATAACGGGTTAGCGTATTTGCCGTCCAGGTGCCCGCCAGGAACCAGGTAAAGCGCTATAAAAAACTCAACGCAGGTAATGGCAGTTAATATCAGGGCAACTTTTACAATGCGGCCCTTATCCATTGTTTGGTGCTCTTCGCCGTGGGCGTGAACGTCTGTAACTTCTGATGACATATATAAATCAGTTAAATATTGTTTTAAACTAAATAGAAGAAGGTAAATACGAATACCCAAACCAAATCCACAAAGTGCCAGTAAAGGCCCACTTTTTCAACCATCAGGTAGCTGCCGCGTTTCTCGTAAGTACCAGCCAATACATTGATAGTAATAACCAGGTTGATAATAACACCGGTAAATACGTGGAAACCGTGGAAACCGGTAATGGTAAAGAACAGGTTAGCAAAAGCATGTGCCGATTGCGCCTGTATACCATACGGCGTACCTGCTTTAAAGAACTCGCCTAATAATTCTTTGCTCGAAGGGATACTTGACCACCAGAAACCTTCGCTATGTAAGTGTGTCCACTCTAAAGCCTGGCAACCCAGAAACATGAAGCCGCCTACCACGGTTAACAACATCCAGGTAACAACTTCTTTCTTCGAGTTACGGTGACCTGCTTCAACTGCCAATACCATGGTAACCGAGCTCAGGATCAGGATAAAGGTCATGATACCCACAAATACCAGTGGCGCGCCGTGCTCAATTGACGTTAAAGGAACCGATTGAAATACTTTATCAGCCGCCGGCCATGAAGCCATACTAAAGCGCAAAGCACCGTAAGAGATCAATAAAGATGAAAAAGTAAATGCATCCGAAAGGAGGAAAAACCACATCATCATTTTACCGTACTCCACGTTGAACGGTGATCTGCCACCAGACCACGGGTTTGTCTTTATTTCATCAATTGGTGATACTGCTGCTGCGCTCATCTTGAAATTCTATAGTTATTTGGTTGTTAATTTTGGTTCAAAAGTAAAAAAACATAAAGATAAATCCATATAATATCGACAAAATGCCAAAAAATAGCAGATAGTTCCATTTTATACAGATTTTTAACTTGCGATGGGTTTTTATAGCTTCCCCAAAGGGTATTTGCCAATAAAAGTACACCCGCTATAATGTGTACCAGGTGTGCACCGGTAAACACATAAATAAATGATTGTGATGCGTTACTGCTGGTAAAATAAACGCCCATTTTTATTAACGCGCTCCAGGCATAAAACTGTAAAATAAAAAACAGTATCCCTAATGCGATGGTAAGCCCCAGGAACAGGCGTTGCTTGCCAAGCTGCAATAGCTTAGCCGCCCGTTGCGCTATAAACAATGTTATACTGCTTATAACAATACAGGTGGTGCTATAAATAAACGCTTGCGGTAATATTAAATGCAGGCCGCGTCCCCTGCCCCCGCTGTATACAATAAACCCGCTGGTTAACGCAGCAAAAAACAAAAACGATGTGACAATAAATATCCACATGTTGAATTTCTTGGCCCCGAGGTTCAATTTATCTTCTTGCTGTGATTGAGCCATGATCATTTTCCAATAAAATCAAATAAAAACATTAACTGCACCAACGGCAGATATAAAAACGATCCA
>Ga0209026_1001191_pt1 | contig 12049 bp, 9 predicted proteins | sample AraplaCL_Col_mCL_FD_184262 | JGI IMG/M metagenome (GOLD analysis project Ga0209026, IMG submission 184262) | Arabidopsis root microbial communities from the University of North Carolina, USA - plate scrape CL_Col_mCL (SPAdes) (version 2) | ecosystem: Host-associated > Plants > Roots >... | reverse complement strand
TCGATGACGTTGCCCAGGTCGCGGCGGAAGCGGTCCTTGTCCAGCTTCTCGTTGGTCTGGCTGTCCCACAGGCGGCAGCTGTCGGGGCTGATCTCGTCGGCCAGGATCACCCGGGCGAAATCGTTCTCGTAGAGGCGGCCGAACTCGATCTTGAAGTCGACGAGCGTGATGCCGACGCCGGCGAACAGGCCGGTCAGGAAGTCGTTCACCCGGAGGGTGACCGCCATCATGTCGTCGATTTCCTGGGTCGAGGCCCAGTTGAAGGCGGTGATGTGCTCTTCGGCGACCATCGGGTCGTGGAGCTTGTCGTCCTTCAGGTAGAATTCGATGATCGAGCGGGGCAGGGCCTGGCCCTCGGGCAGGCCGTAGCGAGTGCTGAGCGAGCCGGCCGCGACGTTACGGCACACCACCTCGAGCGGGATGATCTCGACCTCGCGGATCAGCTGCTCGCGCAGGTTCAGGCGCTTGATGAAGTGGTTCTGAACCCCGATCGAGTTCAGCTTCGTCATGATGTATTCGCTGATCCGGTTGTTGATCACGCCCTTGCCCTCGAGCACGGCCTTTTTGGTCGCGTCGAAAGCGGTGGTGTCATCCTTGAAGTACTGGATCAGAGTGCCGGGCTCGGGGCCTTCGTACAGGATCTTGGCCTTCCCCTCGTAGATCTTCTTACGGCGGGTCATTGTGTGGCCTTCTCCATGGCGAGGACTTGTCCGCTTCGGGAAACGAAAAACGCGCGCGGCTTGATCCTCGCGCGCGGGTCCGACTCGGCCTCTCGCCCCATTCAGGCCGGATGAAAATAGCGTGTGCGACGCTGCGGCGCAAACTCGTGCGGCGGCGCCTCTTTCCATTGCGGGGCCGGTCGGCGCACGATATGGGATCGCCCGCTCCAAGAAGCTGACCCCTAGGACCCGATGACCACCTTCGACGATCGCGAACAAGGCTTTGAGCGAAAGTTCGCCCTCGACCAGGAGCAAGAGTTCAAGGCCCATGCGCGTCGCAACCGGGCGCTCGGCGAATGGGCCGCCGGCCTGATGGGTCTGCAGGTCCCGCACATCGACGAGTACGCCAAGGCGGTCGTGAAGTCCGATCTTGAGCTGCCGGGCGACGAGGACGTGTTCCGCAAGGTGTTCGAGGACCTGAAGGGCTCCGGCGTGGCCGTGTCCGAAGGCGAAGTGCGCATGAAGATGGCCGAGCTGCTGGCCCAGGCCCGCGAAGGCGTCCGCGCCGGGAACTGATCCCAGCGGCGCCATCCCGGTTTCGCCGAAGCGAAGACCGGGCGGCTCATGATCGTTTGCGACAAAGCGCGGCGGTGACGCCGCGCTTTTGCGTTTTGCGCCGCGCTTGTGGGTCCCGGTCTTCGGCTGGGCCGAAACCGGGACGGCACACGTTGGGTGAGGCGCGCCCCGCCTTAGCGCTTCACCTGCCCGGCCAGCATCTTGCGGATTCCGGCGCCGTAGGGCGGGCGCAGGGCCTGGAGCGGGCCGATGTCCTTCTTGATCTGGGTGTAGATCGCCTTCTTGTGGCTGAACTCCAGGAAGCCGTCGTGGCCGTGGTAGCTGCCCATGCCTGACGGGCCGACGCCGCCGAAGGGCAGCTCCTCCTGGGCGACATGCATGATCACGTCGTTGACGGTGACGCCGCCCGGCGTGGTGCCCGACAGCACCTTCTCCTGCTCGGCCGCATCGTCGCCGAAGTAGTAGAGGCCCAGCGGCCGCTCGCGGGCGTTCACGAAGGCGATGGCCTCGTCGACGGTGCGATAGCTCTTCACCGGCAGGACCGGACCAAAGATCTCCTCCTGCATCACCTTCATGTCGTCGGTGGGGTCGAGGATCAGGGTCGGGGCGATCTTGCGGTGCTCCTGCTGGCTCAGGTCTTCCCCATCGGGCTTCAGCTCGACGATGCGGGCGCCCTTGGCGCGGGCGTCGTCGATGTAGCCGGTGATCCGCTCATAGTGCCGCTGGGCGACGATGGAGGTGTAGTCCGGGTTGTCCTTGATGGTGGGGAACATCTTGGAGACCGAGGTGCGGGCCGCCGCGACGAAGCCCTCCACCTTGTCCTGCGGCGCCAGGACGTAGTCGGGGGCCAGGCAGATCTGGCCGGCGTTGAGGGTCTTGCCGTTCATGACCCGGGCGGCGGCGACGGCGAGGTCGGCGGACTGGCCCAGGATCACCGGGCTCTTGCCGCCCAGCTCCAGGGTCAGGGGCACCAGGTTTTCGGCCGCCGCGCGCATGACATGGCGGGCGATGGACGTGGCGCCGGTGAAGATCAGGTGGTCGAACGCGAGGTGCGCAAAGGCTTCGCCCACCTCCGGGCCACCGGTGACCACGGCGATCTCCTCCTCGGAGAACACCTTGCCGAACATCACCTTCATCAGTTCGGACGTGGCGGGGGTGTATTCGGACGGCTTGATCATCGCCCGGTTGCCCGCCGCCAGGATGCCGGCCAGGGGCGCGAAGGTCAGGTTCACCGGGAAGTTCCACGGGCTGATCACGCCCACCACGCCCTTGGGCTGGTAGCGCACCTCGGCCTTGGCGCCGAACAGGCCCAGGATCGCCGGGGTGGTCTTGCGCTTCTCGGCCTTCATCCATTTCGCGAGATGCGCCTTGGCATGCTTCAGCGGACCGATCGAGCCGGCGACGTCGGTGAAGGCGGTGGCTTCCCGCGAGCGCGACCCGAAGTCGGCGTTGATGGCGTCCTGGATCTGGGTGTTGTGATCGACCAACAGGGCGATGCAGCGATCGAGGCGGTCGATGCGCTGCTCGGCCGTCGGCGCCCCGTCGCGCAGGTGGGCCGCCTTCTGGCGCGCCAGGATGTCTTGCATGGTCATTGTTGTGCCTCCCGTTGGGCGAGAGGTGATCGGCTTTCCGCCGGGGGCGTCAAGCGGTGGTGGTGAGCCTCAGGTCCCCGCACCGCCTGGGAACCCCGGCAGCCCCGCGTCCGGACCAGGCAGGAGGGCGGCGGTGAGGGTTTCGCGGCTGGTGGCGGCGGTGCGGCGGTAGATGTTGCGGACGTGGCTGACGACGGTGTGGGGGCTGATCCCCAGCGCCTGGGCGATGTCGGCCTGGCTGTCGCCGCGGACCAGCAGGCGGGCGACGAGCTGTTCCTGGGCCGTGAAGCTGCGGAAGAGGTCGGAGGCGAACAGGCGCACTTCCAGGGGCGCATGCCGCTGGATCTCGACGGCGATGTGCTGGACGTCGCCGCCGGGGACGCCCTGGTGCAGGGCGAAGGCGCGCAGGACGAACTCGCCGTGCGGTGAGCGGCGGCGTAGCAGGGCTGGCGGGGCCGGCTGGCCACGGACCCCGGCGCTGACCCGGCGCGCCAGCTCGGCCAGGATTGGCCGGGCCCAGGCGTAGACGTCGTTGTGGCCGTTGCCGGCCAGGCAGGCGCGGACGACGGCCATGTCCTGGTAGGCCAGGCAGGCCCATTGCAGCAGGCGCCAGGCCACGGCGGACAGCTGCTGGGGCTCGCCCTGGGCGTCGGCGACCACCAGGGCCGTCTCGATCTCGACCAGGGCGTCGGTCTGAAGCCATCCCTCGCTGGCCGGCCCACCGCTGACGGCCATGGCGGCGAAGTCGGCGGCGGCGGCGAACCGGCCGAGTTCGGCGGCCGTGAAGTCGGAGCCGGTGGGGCGGCCCAGGCCCATGTGCGCGGCGGCCCGTCCGCCCTGGCGCAGGGTGAGAGCCGCCATGTGCCGGAAGCCCAGGTGGCGCCAGACCTCGTCGTAAAGCTCGGTCTCGGCGATGTTCGGCGCATAGGCGCTGACGGCGAAGACGTCCGGCGCGCGGCCGGCGGCGGCCTGGGCGTGGTCGGGGACATACCGGCGCTCGTCGCGATTGTACCAGCGGGTGAAGTACTGGCGGGTGACGTCCGGCGAGATCTCGTGGGTCAGGAACGAGTCGGTCGGCTCAAGGTTGGGGCCGTAGGTGACCAGCGTCGCCGTCTCGAACGGCGCGATGTCCATGAGGCTGCGTGTCACCTCGTGGAAGACGAGGGCGGGGGGCAGGCGCAGCGCGGCCAGATGCCGGAGCGTCGCCATCGCCTTGCCGGCCGCCTTGGTCAATCCGTCGCCCCATCCCCGCGCGTCGCGGGCGCGGCGCGGGATCTCCAGGACCACGGGCGGCGGGGGCGTGTCGTCTCGCTGGGCGCAGGGCGGCGTCTCATTGCGTGCAAGGCGACGCGATCAAGCGGCGGGGCGCAGGTCTCCAGGGGCCAGGCCGTAGGCGGACTGGAAGGCGCGGTAGAAGGTGGGCAGGCTGGCGAAGCCGCAGCTGAAGGCGATGTCGGCGATCGAGCGCCGGCGGGTCAGCGGACTTTCCAGGGCCAGCCGGCACTGGTGCAGGCGCAGCCGCCGCACGTGCTGGCCGAAGGTCTCACCGGTGGGCTCGAACAAGAGATGCAGCTGGCGCACCGAGATCCCCAGGGCGGCGGCGGCCATCTCGGGATCCAGGCCGGGCAGGGTGAGGTGCGCGCGGACGTACTGGCGGACCTGGTCCAGCTTGGCGGTGCGGATCGCCTCGGCGTGCGGACGGCTGGCCGCGCCGCAGGCGATGGCGATCAGCCGGGCCAGGTTGTCGGCGACCAGCGCCGCCTGTTCGTCGCTGAAGTGGCCGATGGGGGCGGCCAGGGCGTCGAGATAGGCCACCGCCAGGCCGGTCAGTCCCAGGTTCGCCGGGATGTGGACGACGAGCGGGCGCGGCAGCAGCGGCAGGTGCGGGTCCAGCGTCGCACGCGGCAACATCCAGATGGCGTGGTTGAAGGTCTGCTTGGCGCGCGAGCGCATCGGGGCGTCGCCGTCGTAGATGACCAGGTCCCCGCGGCCGGTGGCGAACTCGCGGCCCGCCAGGTCGAACAGGATGCCGTGGCCCAGTTCGCGATAGACGCAATAGTGGCCCCATTCGACCTGGGCGATCTGGCGGCGCAGGCGGACGCCGCCGTTATTCTCGGCCCGGAAGGTCATGTAGGTGAGCGGCGAGCGGGCCAGGACGTCGATGTGCGCCCAGTAGCGGCCGGCGCGGGTCAGCACCGGCTCGGAGCGGATCCCGAACACCTGCTCCAGCTGGGACGTGTACCAGCCGTACTGCTCGGCCGGCTCGACCGTGGCGGTGTCGATGAGCAGCGGGTTGAGCAAGGTCGGGCGGCCGTCGCGGGTAAGGTTCAGCTTGAAGTCTGGGCGCGCCGGCCGGCCAAGTCATCTCATTCCGTGCAACGCCGCTATGCGGCGGCCGATCTGCCCGCCCGCCGGCAGGGATCGGTCGCAGGCGTTTTCTCCCCTGAGCAGGTGATGGTCCGCGTGGACCCCAAGCCTTAGCCAGCAGCCTCGAAATCTAGCGACCGGGCCAATGGGTCCGGTCTGGGGGCGAGATATGCACATGGCTTTGAAATCACGGGTCGTTCCGGCGCTGGTCGTGGCGGTTCTGGCCCTGGCTGGCGGAGCCCAGGCCGGGGTCCTGTATGAGAACCCGGGCTCGGGCTACAGCTTCAACAGCACGCCGATCGGCTATGACCCCGACAGCTTCAACTATGCGGGCAACTCGTTCGTCCTGGGGTCGGCCGCGGTCGTAACCGGGGTGAATTTCGCGAGCTGGCACACCACCAGCGACCTGATCAAAAGCGTGAGCTGGGCCGTCCTCGACGACAAGGTCGGGCTGGGGACGATCCTGGCGAAGGGCGCCGCGTCGGTCTCGGCGAACTTCAACCAGCTGAACTTCTACAACGCAGCGATCGCCGACAACACGTTCACGATCCCCGACCTGACACTGGGGGCCGGAACCTACTGGCTCTACCTCAGCGAGGCGGTCACCTTCGATGGCCTGCCGACGTCCTGGGACAACACTACCCTCGGGACTTCGCTCTATCACAACGGCTCGGGCCGCACGTCCGGCAACACCTTCCGGATCTATGGCGAGGCGCTGATCCGCGACCCCGGCAACGGCGGTGGCGACGGTGACCCCTGCCACACCAACCTGCCGCTGGCCTGCGGCGGGGGCTCGACCGGGGCCGTGCCCGAGCCCGCGTCGTGGGCGCTGATGATCGCCGGCTTCGGCCTGGCGGGCGCCACGCTGCGCCAGCGGCGCGGTGCGCTGCGCCTCCAACACATCTGACCGCCAGCGCCGCTGGCCCCTCATCACAACTCGAAAGGTCTACCCATGAACAAGCATAAACACGCCACCATCGCCGGCCTGGCCGCGGTCCTCAGCCTGGCCGCGGCCGCGCAGGCCAACGCCACCGCGGTCGTCATCGACGCCAAGAACAACAGCCTCTTCGGAGACACCGGCGTCTTCACCGGCATCAACCTGATCGCCGGCGAGGGCCTCAAGGTGCACGTGGACGCGGCTGACATCTGGTCGGCGGGCGGCACGCCGCTGTGGTCGAACGCCAACGGCCTGACCGCCAACCTCTACGCCACCGGTTCGGACGAGAGCGGCTATGCCGCCGGGATCCTGATCGGCCAGCCGCTGGGCGCGGGCGCGATGCTGTTCGATGGCTATGCGGCGACCGTGGGCTCGCTGGTCGGCAAGATCGGCGGAACCTACAAGCAGCTGGGGACGGACTTCGACGGCATCGCCTGGGGGACCGGCGAGCTGCGCCTCTACTTCTGGGACAATCCGTCGTCGACCTACGACAACAAGGACCACGTCACGGCCGAGATCACCCACGGCTTCCCGCAGATCGACACACCGCCGACGGGCGCCGTGCCGGAGCCGGGGACCTGGGCGCTGATGATCATGGGCTTCGGCGGCGTCGGCGCGATGCTGCGCCGACGCGCCGTCTGCGCCTAGGCGGCCAGGCCGATCGTGCGACGCCGGCGCAGGCCGGCGCCCACGAGGCCGAAACCGGCGATCATGAGAACCCAGGCGCCCGGTTCGGGAACGCCGGCGACGGTGGGCGCGAAGGTCAGACCCTCGGCGTAGCCGGCGAAGATGGAGCCGCCGGTGGGCGCCTGGCCGTCGACACCCAGGTAGAAGGTGGTGTTGAGCGCGTAAGCGGTGGCGTCGGTGCGCGCGAAGAAGAAGTAGGTGTCCGCGTTGGCCGACGGTGGGTGGAAGTACCAGGTGGCGTCGAACGCCGACTGGATGCCGGCGTTGTTGACGAACCGGTCGGGGCCATAGTCGCCGAGGCCATCGGTCTGGAAGTCGGTGTCGACGGCCACGCCCGTCCACGGGTCGACGCTGAAGCCGAAGAGGTCGAGTTGGCTGTCGGCGTCGGGGATGATGCGCCAGTAGAAGTCGAGCGTGCCGGTGGCGTTGGAGCGCACGACGCGGCTCTGAAGCACGCCGCTGGCGGAGCGGCCGAGGTCGGCGATGGTGATGGAATAGGGCGTCAGCAGGTCGGCCAGCACGACCCCGTCGAGTTCCGGGCGCTGGGCCGAGGTGGTCCCCGTCAGGAAGCCCTGCTCGCTTGGCGGCACGACGGCGGCGGCGGCGGGGAGCGCGAAGCCCAGCGCCGTGGCGCAGGCGAGGGCGAGGATCAGCGGTTTCATCGTTCAGCTCCGTGGCGGGATTTGCGCATCGACCTCCGGAGGGGCCGCGCCTGGTGGGAGGCGGCAGGATGCGCGCGCTGCGCGGACGCTGGCTTGGCCCAGCGTGCAACGCGAGTGGGCCGATTGCGCAGAATGGTGGGACGCGCGGGGCGGCCGGAGCTGATGGCGTGGCGGCGTCGCTGTCTATGTCAGGGCCCGACTGACCTTCTTGGGCACGATGCCGGTCCACGCTTCGCGGAGCAGGGCGGTCAGCTCGGCCTCGTCCAGGTCCGCGAGCTGGACATAGCTCCAGTGGACCGTGGCGACCTTGCAGGGCTGGAAGGTCTCGGGGCGGATCTCGAACAGCAGTTCCTGGTGCGCGCGGTCCAGCTTCAGGATCGCGCGGCCGTCGGTGAAGAGGGCGAAGGTCTTCTTGCCGACATTGAACCAGGGGTCGCCCTTGTAGGCGACCTCGTGCGCGCCCGGCAGGGCGAGGGCCAGGCGGCGCAGGTCGGCGATGTCGGCCATGGGACAAGCTCCCTCCCGCGCAGAGGGTGCGTCAGGTCCCGGCGGTAGGGAAGGGGGGCTTGCGCGCCCTTAGGCCTGCTCGCCGAAGACGCGGGCGAAGACCACATCGACGTTCTTGAAGTGGTAGCCCAGGTCGAAGAGCTGTTCGAGCTCGGCGTCGGCGAGGGTGATCTCGGGATCGGCCTTCAGGAAGTCGAGGAAGTTCCCCTCGCCGCGCCAGACCTTCATGGCGTTGCGCTGGACGGCCGCGTAGCTGGCCTCGCGCGACAGGCCCTTCTGGGTCAGGCCCAGCAGCACGCGCTGCGAATGGACCAGGCCGCCCAGGCGGTCGAGGTTCTTGGCCATGTTCTCGGGGTAGATCACCAGACGCTCGATGACGCCGGCCAGGCGGCGCAGAGCGAAGTCGAGGTGGACCGTGGCGTCGGGGCAGATGCCCCGCTCCACGGACGAGTGGCTGATGTCGCGCTCGTGCCAGAGGGCGACGTTCTCCATGGCCGGGACCACCGCCGAGCGGATCAGGCGGGCCAGGCCCGTCAGGTTCTCGGTGAGGATCGGGTTGCGCTTGTGCGGCATGGCCGACGAACCCTTCTGACCCACGTCGAACGGCTCTTCCGCTTCCAGGACCTCGGTGCGCTGCAGGTGCCGGATCTCGACGGCGAGGCGCTCGATGGAGCTGGCGACCACGGCCAGGGCCGCGAAATAGGCGGCGTGGCGGTCGCGGGGGATGACCTGGGTCGAGACCGGCTCGACCGCCAGGCCCATCTTGTCGGCCACGTAGGCTTCGACCTCGGGGGCGACGTTGGCGAAGGTGCCGACGGCGCCGGAGATGGCGCAGGTGGCGATCTCGAACTTGGCCATCGCCAGGCGCTCCTTGGCGCGCTGGAACTCGGCGTAGTGGCCGGCGAGCTTGAGGCCGAAGGTGGTGGGCTCGGCGTGGATGGCGTGGCTGCGGCCGACGGTCGGCGTCAGCTTGTGCTCGAAGGCGCGGCGCTTGAGGGCGGCCAGCACCAGGTCGACGTCCTCGATGAGCAGGTCGGTGGCCTGGACCAGCTGGACGGCCAGGGTGGTGTCGTTGACGTCGGACGACGTCATGCCCTGGTGCAGGAAGCGGGCCTCGGGGCCGACGATCTCGGTGACGTGGGTCAGGAAGGCGATGACGTCGTGCTTCACCTCGCGCTCGATCTCGTCGATGCGGTCGGCGTCCCAGATGGCGTCGCGGCCCTTTTCCCAGATGACCCGCGCGGCCTCCTTGGGGATCACGCCCAGATCCGCCATGGCGTCGGCGGCGTGGGCCTCGATCTCGAACATGATCTTGAAGCGGGTCTGGGGGGCCCAGATCGCGGCGGCTTCCTTGCGGGTGTAGCGGGGGATCATGGGCCGGGTGTCTAGGCGACGCCCGGCCCAAGTCAACCTAGCTTAGTGCTTGTACGACAGCCGGAAGTACATGAAGCGCCCGGGGGCGTCGTAGGCGTTCGGGTCGTAGTTGTTCAGGCTGCAGGTGACGCAGCCCGGCGGGTCCTTGTCGAACAGGTTGTTGACGCCCACCGCCAGCGACAGGCCGTCGGTGAAGAAGGTCGGGGTCCAACGGACCTGGGCGTCGGCATAGAGCCGCTTTTCCAGCTTGTTGGGATCGCCGGCTTCCTGGACGGACGAGATGTAGCGGGCGGTGACGGTGGCGCCGAAGTCGCCCTTGTCCCAGTCGACCATGAAGTTGGACTTCCACTTCGGATAGGCCTGGTCGGGGCTGCCGCGCTCGGTGCCTTCACGCTCGATCGGGATCAGGCCGCTGGACGCCGGGACGTACTCGGTGAACTCGAGCAGGCGGCTGGTGAACCAGTGGACGCCGAACTGGCCGAAGTCCCAGTCGGGCGAGGTCCAGATCAGGTTGATGTCCACCGACCGGGTCTTGATGCCGCCGATGTTGATCAGCGGGTTGGCGATGGCGATGACCTGGCCCGACGCGCTGCGGGTGATGGTGGCGCAGGAGAGGGCGTCGGCCGTCTGGGCGCAGCGGTCCAGCAGGGACTGACCGTTCTGGGCCTGGATGGCGTCATCCAGCTTGATGCGCGAATAGGCCAGCTCGATGGAGCCGCCGCTGGCCCAGCTCTGGTCCTTGAGCCAGGACGGGGCGTAGACCCCGCTGAAGTTCCAGCTCTTGGAGGTCTCGGGCTTGAGGTTGATGTTGCCCGAGGTGATCACGCCGATCTGGGCGTTGAGCTGGGTGTAGCTGCCGTTGGCGGGGACGCCGCGGGCGATGCAGTTGGCGCGGACGTTGGCCGGGGTGGCGGCGCTGAAGCCCGAGCAGGGGTCGACGACCACCTGGTCGAAGCGCGAGGCCGAGCCGAACAGTTCGCCGATCGAGGGGCTGCGGAAGCCCTCGCCGTACGATCCGCGGATGACCACGTCCTCGACCGGCTTCCAGGAGAGGCCCGCCTTGTAGGTCGAGCCGTTGCCCGAGGTGGAGTAGTCGAACCAGCGGCCGGCGACCGAGGCGTCCAGGCGGTTGAAGAACGGCATGTCCGCCAAGAGCGGGATGCGCAGTTCGCCGTAGGCTTCCTTGACGGTGATCTCGCCGCTGGCCGGCTGGGCCGGAATGTCGGACGACAGGCCCGCGGCGACGATGGCGTCGGGGGTGAAGTAGCCCTCGTTCTTGCGCCGCTCGACGCCCGCGGCGAAGGCCAGGGGCCCGGCCGGCAGGTCGAAGAGGTCGCCGGTCAGGTTCGCCGAGAAGTCGGTCAGCTTCTGCTGCGACACGTCGTGCTGGGTGAATCCGATGAAGGCCAGCATGGCCGGGGTGATGGTGCCCGCGCCGCCGAAGATGTTCAGCGGGGTGCAGGCGCCGGTGCACTGCGAGACGGGGCCCAGGGCCTGCTGCACGCGCTGGGCGTTGACGTTGCCGGTGAAGGTCTGTTCGGCGTGGTTGCGCGAATAGACGCCGTTGATGTCCCAGTTCCAGGTCTTCTCACCCACGTCGAAGCTGCCCGAGAGCATGCCGGTGACGTTCCAGGTGTCGACTTCCTGCGAGTAGTGGCGCGGGCCCGCCTCGACCAGGCGGCGGCCGATGAAGGCGTAGGTGCCGTTCTGCAGCGTGAAGCCGAAGGGGTTGAAGGGGTTGGTCGCGTCGATGCTGACGGTGTCCAGCAGGTTGCCGTTGCCGGCGTCGGGGCCGACGAACAGCGGCAGCGGGGCGGCCTGGTTGGCCGACTTGCGCTGGGTGTAGCTGGAGCGGACGCGGAACTGGATCTTGTCGGTGATGTCCTGGACCACCGAGCCGAACAGGCTGACCCGCTCGGACGGGATGGTGATGTAGTTGAACGGCTGGAAGTTGAACCGGTCGGCGGTGGTGAAGCCCTTGAAGCTGGACGCCGCGCCGGTGGGATCGCCGGGCACGTAGGTCGGGCGCTGGCCGACGGCGAGCGCCTGTTTCAGGGTGAGGTTCAGGTCCTGGCGGGTGTTGGGATCGCTGACGATGAAGCGGCCCAGCGGCGTGCCGGACGAGCAGCCGCCGTCGCAGACGGTGCCGAAGGGGGCCGGGAAGCGGCTGATCTTGCGGTCGCCGGCGAAGACCGGGTCCTGCTTGAAGTAGCCGCCGCCGACGACGATGTGGGTCGAGTCGTTCCCGACGCCCCACGAGACGTTGTATTCCTGGGCGAAGCCGTCGCTGTGGTCGGTGGTGCCCAGCTGGACGCTGGCGGCGAAGCCGTCCTGGCGGTCCTTGGTGATGATGTTCACCACGCCGGCGATGGCGTCCGAGCCGTAGATCGGTGAGGCGCCTTCCTGCAGCACTTCCATCCGGCCGATCATGGCGGTGGGGATGGTGTTGAGGTCGACCGAGCCCGGGACGCCCGAGGCCGCGGCCCCCGGCACCCAGCGCAGGCCGTCGACCAGCACCAGCACGCGCCGGCTGGAGAGGTAGCGGAGGTCGATTTCAGCCGAGCCGGCGCCGACGCCGCCGCCGTCCGGCGGGTTGCCCAGGTTGCCCGAGTTGTTGAACTTGGAGTTCAGGCCGCCGCCCGCGGACGGAATGCGCTGCAGCACGTCGACCGTCGAGGTCAGGCCCTG
>Ga0209026_1001189_pt1 | contig 12075 bp, 7 predicted proteins | sample AraplaCL_Col_mCL_FD_184262 | JGI IMG/M metagenome (GOLD analysis project Ga0209026, IMG submission 184262) | Arabidopsis root microbial communities from the University of North Carolina, USA - plate scrape CL_Col_mCL (SPAdes) (version 2) | ecosystem: Host-associated > Plants > Roots >... | reverse complement strand
AGCGAAGCCTTCTATGCCAATTTTTTTCAGGCCCGCAATTCTCGCTTCGGCAACTGTGGCCGAAAAAGGACCAATCACCGCAAACCACGTTTTACCGGGCTCTACCGGTGTAAATTGTAAGTTGCCAGTACTTGCCGGTTGCGCAACCGTCTTTTGAACGTTTGCGGTAACCGTTTTCGTATTTTGCGTAGTAGTTGGGGCAGCAACCGGCGCAGCCGTTACCGGCAGCGAAGCTGTTTTATTCTTTTTGGCTTCCAGTTTTGCGGCCAGTGCAGCGGCGTCGAGACGCTTCTTTTCGGCCTTCGCATTTTTGATCGAATCTTGTCTGTCTTTTGCACGCTGTATTTTAGTCAGCCGTACGTTTTCTAACGAATCCTTTCTCCGCTTTTTAGCATCAGCAATACTTGCTATAGCATTCTTTATGGAGTCGGCCCTTTGCACTTTTTTTATCGAGTCGGCTACTCTTGCTGCTATCACCGAATCTCTTGCGTGTACCTTTTTCAAAGAGTCGCGCTGAGCCGAATCCAAAGCAGGCGGTGGGATATTAGCCACAGGTTCTTTTATGATCGCCGTATCTCCCTTTTTAACATCGGCAGTCTGGGTGACAGTTTTGTGGCTAAAAATGTTCTTAATGGCATCATATTTTGCCGGCATAAATTTCTTTAAGGCAAACACACCGGCGGCTAACACCACAATTAAACCAACCAAAATAAACAAGGCGATCGGGCGCTTTTGCACTTCTTCCTCTTCCTCATCATTGGCTACCGGCTCAAGCGGCGACATGGGCGGGAAGATATCCGGCCTGCTGTGGGGCGGTGGCGGTGGAATGCCCTGTTCTGCGTAAGCACCTTTATTGTTGGCGTTAAATGCGTCTATCAGAGCCTGGCGGTCGCGGTTTGGCGATGCCGGCGGCGGCGTTGAAGAAGGCGGGGGAGCAGAAGCAGGCGTATCGTCCAGTGGCGGCGGATAAGGCGTGTTGCCCTGGTATATATTTCTGCGCTCATTCGTTTCCCTCGGACGGTCAAAATCATAAGCCGGCGGCCTTTGTTCGGTCGTAAAATTGCTGAACGACGGCTCGTTGCTTTGCGGTGCAGGCGGCGGTGTACTAATGGGCGCAGGCGGCGGTAACGTTTTAGCCAAATTTACTGGCGCCAGGCCAAAAAATGCCGGGTTGCTTATCGGTTTTTGTGACGGGATGAATATCAACCGACCCTGATCGGCCAGGAAACTGCCCAGATCGGCAACGTGCACTTCTTTTACTAAGGCGTCTTCGCGAATGCTTGCAATGTATTTTTCTACAAAGTATTTTGAAGACGATAACGAGATGTTTTTTTGATCGGCAATATATTGTGCCAGGGTGTCGTCGTCGTTAATTTGTTGTGGGTCAAACTGTACGGTGGCGCGTGGCGGGTAAAACCTGCCGTCCGTTTCGTTGTAGTAGCCCGGTATTTTTTGCAACACCAGAAAACCCAAACCCGGAACGCTTATTTCACCGTTTTTGGTCAGTAATTCGCTTATGTAAACGCCTATATCCATTCGTTAAAAATACAGTTTAATTATAAATTCGCAACGCCTCACTTAAAAGCTAAATCCGGCGCCTCCAAATATATTAAATCCGTACTCAGGATAGTATTGATAGGTTTGAATTGTTGTATTTAGTATGTTATTAACCTGTCCAAAAATAAATATACGGTTGGTTACTTTGTATTCAACACCGCCGCTCAGATCGGCAAACGAACCAATGGTTGTCATTGGTTTGGTAATATCTACATCGCGACTGTAGGCGCTGCCTCTGAATAATAAAGTACCGGTAATTTTAACACGATCATTAATGTTGATGGACGTTCCGGCCATCAATTTAAACTTGGGCAGGTTCCATGCCTGCGTTTCGGTAGCCATTTTGTAATCCTTAAATTCTACCCGTCCGAAAATATTCAGATCGTCCGAAGGTTTGAAGTCCAATTCACCATTTAAACCGTTTATGGTTGTTACGCCGCCATCATACAACACCGCGAACTTGTTGGCATTTGGCGCGCTGTAAAAATTGGTGACGAACATTGGCAGGTTACGCACCTGGTTACGGAAGATATCAAATTTAAAGCTTAAAGCCGGGGCAAGGGTGCCTTTTAAACCCGCGGCGATATCCAGTTTATCAATCGAATTTTTGATGTTGATGTCCTGGCCTATCCAGGGGTTTAACGCGGCAAAGTCGCGGATGGATGATTTGTTCACGTCGCCTTTAACCTCCACAAACAAACGCACATATTTTGGTATCACTTGCAACTCGCCTTTAGCAGCAGGGAACAGGTAAAAATTTGAACTGTAACCAAACTGATCGACTATATTAATCCCGGCATCAACCTTGTAAATATCGCCCTGAAACTTGATATATGGGTTTACGCGCAGCAAGCTATTGTTAAGCGAATACAAGCTGTCATTTTGTGTGCTGAAATCGGCACTGGCGGCAACGCCTACATAAAACTGGTTAATGGTTTGATTTAAAAAGCCAGATAACACAATGTTGCTTTCCCTGGCTTTGTAAGCGTCAGAGTAGGTGTAGGCTTTTAGCTTGGCAGCATAGGTAAAATCTTTGTCAACATCCTTATAGTTCTTAGCCAGTTCGCCTTCGGCAGATAGGGTGCTGAAGTGCTGTTTACCCGGATTGAAACCGGTTGGCAAAGGCTGCGAAATGTCGTAACCATAAAAATAATTGGTATTATAGCTATAATCTATACGTCCGGTCAGCGAGTTTTGCGCGCCCACGCTTCTACCAAAAATGCCAAGGGTATCTTTACTTTGATTTTGCTTCAGCAGTGTGCCCGATTGCGCCAAATGCTTGAGGTAACCGCCAACCTGTAAGGCATTATCCTTCCCATTGTTAAAGTAAGCCACGGCATACGTAGTTTTTAAATTACCCACGCCGCCTTTGATGTAATTGTTCATCAAATCGGTGTCGCGCTCGGCAGGCATTTTCATTGGGCTTAGTTGTTTGATATTATCATCGCGCGTAAGCGTTTTATCCAGCGGAGCATAGGTTAACGGCGCTTTGTACGGCACCTTATCCTCCAGGTCGGGGTTACGGCGAATCTTCACCGCATCGGCCAAAACCGGTTTATAGGCGGTGTTCACCACGATCTCTTCAAACAAACTGCCATTATTGTTATCTGCGGCTTGTTCGGCTGCTTTGGTAAGCGGGCTTTGTTGTGTAGAAGCTGCGGGTTTTGCGGTTTGTTCGCCAACGCTTTGTGCAGCGGTTTTTGTTACCGAGGTGGTTGCCTTGGTAATCGGTTTGGCTGTCGGCTTAGCCGCAGTTTTTTTGGCAGGGGCTTTCCTGGCAGGAGCCTTTTTGGTAGTTGATTTTTTCTGATGCTTTGTCTGCGCCATTGCCGGTACAAAGCTTAATGCAAATACTAAGGTAAGCAGCGTAAATACGTATTTTGATCTCATTGTGTGCTGTCTTAAATTGATTATTCCTCGTTACCCGGTTTCTTGTTAGTAGTATCTGGCGCCGACTGAACTTCGTCAGGCCTGGCAATCGCCTTTTGCGGACTGATGGCATCCAGGTGCTGTCGTGCCGTTGGCAATATATCGTCGTTGCCCTTGTAATTGTCAATGATACTTTGCAGCGTGGCTTTAGCCTGGAAGGTGTCTTTCAGTTTTACGTAGTTATCGGCTAATAAAATGAAGGCTTTGGCTACCCAATATTCATAATTAGAAAACTCGGTGTTCATCTCAAAACAAGTTTTCTGCGACGCCTTATAATTTTTATGATTGTATTGAATAACCGCAATATTGTACTTCGCCTCTGCAGCTGCAATGGTTTTGGTATTGGTGATGGTGTAATCAAACTCGTTTGTGGCCGATGTGGTATCGCCCTTCAGCTCATACGCCTGGCCGGCATACAAACCCGTTTTAAACTTATCCTCCTGCGACGATTTTTCGTTTTCACGAACCAGTTTAACATATTTTAAAATGTCATCCGGCTGTTTCATTTGCGCATAACACAAAAGCAGGTTGTTAATGGCGTAGTTATAGTCGGCTTTATATTCCGAGGTGGTTTCCAGTTTTTTCAGGTAAACTACGGCATCATTGTATTTCTTTTGGTCCAGATACAGCTTAGCCATCGCAATTAACGACTGCTCGGTATACTTACTGGTCCAGTCGTTAATAATTACGTTATAATCATTCACTGCCTCGTCAGGCTTCTTTAAACCTACCAAAGCCTGCGCACGAATAAAGTGCGCTTCTTTCTCATAAATAGGTTTGGTAGGAAACTTGTCAAAATAAGCATTCACTGCCGAAACCGTTCCCTGCCAATCGTTACGTAAATACAGATTATTGGCAGCGGTGTACATAATACTTTCCTGCTGTGCCTGCGTATAATTGCCGATAGGCGTGGAGGTGGCGTAGGTAATAAACGTAGCGGCGTCGCCTTTATCGGTATAGATACGCTCCATCTGTTTCAAAGCCTGTTTAGCTTCATCTGTTGAAGGGTAATCCTTTATCACTTGTTTGAATGAGGCGATAGCCTGGTCATCGGCATTTGCATTTAGCTCAATTACACCCACTGTTAACAGTGCACGTGGGATATAACTGCTTCGCGGGTATTTCTGCATCATGAGCAGCAGTGCAGTTTTGGCCGTAGTGCTGTCACCTTTAAGGAAGTAGGTGTAGGCGATCTCGAAGTCGGCATCATCCGCATAGTTAGATTTAGGGAAGCGGTTAAGCACGCCCTGCAAGGTGGATATCTTGTTATCATAAGAACCTTGCAGACCCTGTATCATACCACGTTGAAACAACGCGTAATCCTCGCCCTTGCTGTGTGCGTTGATGATACGATCATAATATTCCAGCGCCTTGCCATAGTTTTTTAGCACAAAATAGCTGTCGCCGATACGGGTAACTGCATCGTTTACGGTATTAGGGTCCTTCTCGCCGCCATCTAAAAAGCGTTCGAAGGAAGCTGCCGCTTGCTTGTAATGCTCTGCACCAAACTGGGCATAGCCAATGCCATAGTTGGCATAATTGTAAACCGGCGTTTGTTTGGATTGCGGTATGGACAAAAACTTCTCGAAATTATCCACAGCTTCGGTGTATTTACGCACCTCGTACATGGCTTCCGCCTCCCAATAAATGGTTAATACGCGGATTTTTGGGTCGACAGGATACTTCAACGAACGCAGGAAAATACCGATGGCATTTTCAAAGGCACGCTCATTATAGAATTCTAATCCACGGAAGTAGGTCACCTTTTGATAGGCTATTTGTACGCTCTGGCTTTTGTTAGGGATGGGCTCCAGAACGTCTACCGCTTCTTTATAGTTACGGGCATTTAATAACACCTCGCCCAATAATACCTTCATTTCCTCCACTCTCGAGGTAGGGTAGGTTTTGATGTACGCGCGGGTTGCATCCAGCGCCTGGGTGGTATAGTCCAACTCATACGAAAGTTTGGCGTATTGGTACAAACCGTCCTGCTGCAATTGCGGGTCGAAGGTTAAGCGCGAAGCAGCGAAGAAAGCGTTACGTGCGCTTTGCTTATCGTTTAGCTTCAAGAAAACCTCGCCTAAAGTATAGCTACCGTTTTGGCTATACACATCGTTTTGCTCGATCAGTTTTTTCAGTTCGGTGGCTGATTTTTGGTAATCGCCGGTTTTGTAATAGGCGTAACCCATTTGGTAGCTATCCTGCGTACTTTGGGTGCGACCGGCATCCTCGTTCTCAAAACGGCTGTAGTATTTTACGGAGTTTGGATAATCTTTTTTGGCAAAATATGAAGCACCGATAATACGAAGCATTTCGGTTTCGTGCTGTTGGTGGGTCGAGGCGATGATGGGCACCGCATAGCTGATCACATCGTCATAACGTTTATCTAAAAAGTAAACAGCAGTAATATAATAAGGATAGCTGGTTTCGTATTTTTTAGAGTTTTTTAAGCGCTCAAAGTTGGTGAGCGCAATGTGATAGTCCTTATTTAGGTAGGCGATGTAAGCAAAGTAATAAACCGCATCATCCTCAAACGGCGAACGCTTGTTTTTGATCTCGCTGAACAGCAGTTGCGCGTTTTTATAATCGTTCAGCATAAAATAGGCATAGCCTTTTCTAAACTTGTACTCGGTGTTTTTGCCGCCGTTCAGATCAACCTGGTCTACCTTATCAAACCATTGCAGGGTTTCTTTCCATTGCCCTTTTTTTGAATACGAGCGGCCGATATCATAATAAGCCACTTTGGTTAGCGGATTTTCTGGATGCTCCTTAATGAATTTGAGGTAGAGGCTTTCGGCATCGTCATTACCTAACTCCAATGCGCACAAAGCGATGTAATACTCTGCGTTTTCTTTCAGCATAGAAAACTGCGTTTCGAACGTTGGCTGGTTGCTGGTATTGTATTTCGCCTCGGTTACCTGCCTAAACTGCTCGGCGGCGGCTGTGAACTTCTGCTTATCGAGCAGGTCCATAGCAATTTGGTAGGTGCGGTTAATCCGAAACGACTGGTCCTGCTGGGCGCGGGCGGTAGCAACAAAAAACAGCAATGCAAAGAACAGGGAATATTTGATTTTCATCATAAATAGCGCTAATGACAGGCTAAAATTAGCCAAACCAAAAAAATGTAATTCACAGAAGTAATTAACACCTGTGGATAACCACAATGTTAACGGGTTCGTTTTTCAAATCGTGCTTTTGTTGAAAACTTTTGGAAATGTTGGGAAGAAGGTACTTGTCTGATTATTTATCGATGAGGCAAAACTATTCAGTGTAAACCTCTTATTTTAGCGACAAACGCATATGTCGTATCAATGTCGCCCTTCGACAGGCTCAGGGTGACAACTAATAACCTAAATGGGAGCAACTAAAGAAGAGATAGCACAGCTGGTTAAAACAAGCCGTTTAGCGCGTGGCTATACGCAGCAGCAACTGGCCGATTTGGTGGGAATTACGCTGCGCTCTGTACAACGTATCGAAGGCGGTGAGGTATTGCCGCGATACTATACGCTGAAATTGCTGGCCCAACATCTGCATTTTTCGGCAGAGGTACTTCGTGATAACTCGGATGATAAAACTGAAAGACCTAAGACGAAAAAGCGTAGCCTGATACAACGGATCGTTTTAACCGTTATTGGCCTGGCTGTCACCACCTTACTTGCCGGCGCATTTATTGCCCAATCGGCGCATTTTCCAGAAACGCAGTTTGAATTGTTTCTATTCCTGGCAATTGTGATTGCTGCTTATGGGCTAGTTTTGTATAGAATTTGGCGGTAAAGCCATTTACGCCGCCAGTTGCCGCTGTATATGGTTAATAAGCACCGGTATATCAAAAGGCTTTTCAATAAAATCGTCTGGCGCGCCAAGACCATCAGCATCTGCGCGGTGGTGTGATGCCGATAACATGATCACAGGGATCTGTTGCGTATCGCCCTGGGTTTTTACAGCCTTGCATAACTCGCGGCCGTCCATGTTTCCCAGCATTACATCCATCAATATCAGATCGGGTTTTTGCTCATTGATCTGATCAAAAAAATGATGACCGTCGGATAATGTATTTACGTAGTACCCGCAATCCTCCAAAATATATTGTAAAATTTCCAATATATCTTTATCGTCATCTACTACCAGTATCTTGCTCATATCGTTCATCACAGTTCGAATTATTTACTTAAACTTTTAGGTGAAGTGCAATTTTAATACCAATATTAATTTACGCTATAATTTTTTTACATATTATTAACAATTCTGATTTTTGCCTATAAAAAAGGCCGTTCCAATGGTTGAAACGGCCTTTTTTTGCACCATAAAGGTGAATTATTTAATAACCGAATATTTCTTTCAAAGATGGTTTTACCAATTCACCATATTTTTTCAGATCCTCGTCGCTTACGCGTTTGTCCGAAGCCGTGATGCAATAAGTAAACGGTTTGTCTTTGGTTGCTTTATCGTGAAACTTCGTGATATCGCTGATAGACATTTTTGGTATTTCCTGGTACATCGTTTTACGGTAATCATAATCTATGCCCAGGCGCTTGTTAGCCAGATAGCTCAGCATAATATTTTGCTGAATGATACGGCCGGTTTCTAACGAGTTCATCACATTGCTTTTTGCCGATGCGAAAGCTTTTTCGGCCTGAGGCATATCGTTCAATAACTCGTTCATGCCTTTTATCGCGTCGTTCAGTTTATCAGCCTGGGTACCAACATAGGCAACAAAATAGTCGCGGTCGTCTTTTTTAGTCGGCTCAACATAACTTGCATTGGTTGAATAGGCTAAAGCTTTAGACTCGCGAATGTTCTGGAACACAATGCTGCTTATGCCGCCGCCAAAATAGTTGTTAAACAGGTTAACCTCTGCGGTACGTTTCGGGCTGAATTCGTCCTCGGCGCGTACCCAGTAAATTTCGGCCTGCACCATATCGTAATTAGCAAACAAAACGGTGTTTTTAGTTACGTTTTGTTTTACAAACTGATGTTGTTCCGGGTACGGTGTAAAGCTGGCAGGTACTTTATGCAGTTTAGCTAAAGAAGCCGCGGCGGCAGGTGCCGTTAGCGGGCCGTAGTACAAAATGGTATGTTTGTAGCTGCTCAGGCTGTGTAAAATATCAACCAGGTCCTGCGCTTTTACTGCATCCAATTCCTCATCGGTTAAAGTATAGTTATATGGGTTAACCGGGCCATACTCGGCATAGCTAATTAAACCTTGTGAAATAGCTGCCTTGTTTAATTTAGCGTTATCACGGGCGCGTTTTAAACGTGCTTTTAAACCTGCCCATGCTTTTTCGTCGGCTTTGCAATTGTTTATCAGCTCTTCGTACAATTTAACCGATGCCCCAAACTTGTCCTGCAAGCCGGTGATGGATACGGTAGTTTGATCTGTACCTGCGGCCACAGAAAAAGTAGATGCCAGTTTATAAAACTCCACACTGTAGTCTTCGGCAGTTTTATTTTGAGTGCCTAAAAATTGCAGGTATTGTGTTGCTAAAGAAAGCATTTTGTTATTCCAGGTGCCCATATCATAACGATAGTACATTCTAAACAACGAGTTATCTTTGTTTTGCACCGCTAACAATTCGGCTTTGCCGACATTAGCGTGCTGAATGCTCTTCGCATAATCAACCCAAACAGGTTTAACGCTGTTTGATGCTGTTTCGCTGATGTGTTTAACGTATGGCGATTGCAGGCTGGCGTTAGTTTCAACCGGGGTAATAGGTGGTTTGTCCACTTTGGTAATGTTTTTATCTGGTCCCTGGTGTTTGTAAACTACCACATAGTCGTTCTCATTCAGATATTTATTGGCGAAGACCACCACTTGTGCTTTTGTGATCTTAGATAATTCGGCAGGTGAAGCTACCACAGTTTGCCAATCTACACCGGTAGTAAACGCGCCCATTAAGTCATTAGCACGCGATTTGTAGCTTTCATTGCTTTCAATAATGCTTTTCTTTTCGTTGTTAACGATAGAGGGGATCAGGTCATCGGCAAACTCACCTTTTTTCAATTTAGTGATCTCGCCAAGCAATAAGTTCTTCACTTCTTCTAAAGATTGACCTTTAGCCGGGTTACCGCGTAAATTAAGCACGCTGTAATCCTTCATGGTGTTTGCACCAGCGCCGGCACTTAGTAATTTTTGTTTTTTGGTCAGATCCAGATCAACTAAACCCGCCTTGCCATTGCTTAGAATAGAACCCACCAGGTCAAGCATACGCGCATCGCGGGTACTGGCACCAGGGAAACGAAAGCCGATAGAAACGCTCTCCGGATTTGGACCGTAAACATCGCGCACGATAGGTGAGGTGATCGGTTTTTCGGCATCGAAGGTGTAAGGCGGAACCGGTTTATTTTGCATGAAGTTAAAATGATCGGCCACTTTTTTGATCATCACATCCGGGTTAAAATCGCCCGAAAGAATAATGCCCATGTTGTTTGGCACATAGTAAGCATCATGATAAGCCTTAATAGCTTTTAACGACGGGTTTTTTAAATGTTCAACCGTACCAATGGTGGTTTGGCGACCGTAGTTATTATTGGGGAACATAGCAGCGTCCATTGCTTCGGCTACCTTGTTCCCGTCGTTATCAAGCGTACGGTTCTTTTCTTCGTAAACAGCTTCTAATTCGGTATGGAAAATACGGAAGATAGGATTGCGGAAACGCTCGGCCTGCAGGTCAAGGAATTTATCCAGCGACGTAGAAGGGATATCCTCGGTATAGACAGTTTCTTCAACCGAAGTAAAGGCGTTACTGCCCTGGCCGCCCATGCCTGCCATCATTTTATCATATTCGTTGGCAATGGCATATTTAGCCGCTTCGCCCGATGTTTTGTCGATCTCTTTATAGATCTCTTTACGTTTAGCTTCGTCTTTAGTTGAGTTGTACTGTTCGTAAAGCTCATCTATCTTGTCCAGGTAAGGTTTTTCTTTTGCCCAATCCAATGAACCAAATTTGTCGGTTCCCTTAAACATCAAGTGTTCAAGATAATGCGCCAGACCGGTGTGATCGGCCGGATCGGTTTTACTACCCGCTTTAACTGCTATGTAGCATTGAATACGCGGACGGGTTGCGATAGGGCTAAGAATTACCGTTAGGCCATTTTTTAAGGTGTAAAAACGAGAGTGTGTTGGGTCTCCGGTAACGTAGCGGTACGTAAAACCGGCGGATGTGGCTGTTTTCCAGGCGTATGATGGCGCTTGCGCGTTCACGCTGCCAGCTATAGCAAACAACAATCCGATAAGGAATAGTTTTGTTTTCATTATATATTAATTGATTTGAACGCTAAATATATTAAAATAATAAACAAAAAAGCCGGTATTAAATAATACCGGCCGTTTATAAATGGTTAGTTAGTTTGCTCGTTAATAATCTTCGTTACCGCTGTCAAATTTGCCTTTATCGCGATAGCCGCCATTGTCGCGTTTCTCGCCATAACCGCCACCGCTGTTACGATCGCGATAACCGCCACCGCCGCTGTTGCCGCCACTGTTACGATCGCGGTAGCCGCCGCCACCACCACCGTTGCCGCCACGGTAACCGCCGCCGCCACCACCGCTGTTTCCACCACGGTAGCCGCCGCCACCGCCGTTTCCACCACGATAGCCACCGCCACCGCCGCTACCACCACGGAAACCACCGCCACCGGCAGATTTTTCGCGTTCTTTAGCCTGGCTTACAGCAATTTCTTTATCCTGAACTTGTTTTTGATCAAGATTAGCAATAGCGTTAATAGCTTGTTCGTCATCGGGCATTTCAACAAAAGCGTAACATTTGCTACGTCCCGTCTCCCGATCCATAATTAAATTCACTGATGATACATCACCGTAAGGCGTAAATAATTCGGTAATGTCGGCCTCCTGAAACTGATAAGGAAGCTTTGCAATAAAAATCTTCATTAGGTAAATGCTGTTTTAATTCAAGCAATTATAAGCATTTATAATCACAAAAAGTTTTTTTTAATTTATTTATTGTAGAAAAAAGGGGAATAAATACTATCAATAAGTATTTATATAACACAGTATTAAACTGCTTATAATAAGCTGTTTACCGTTTCAACCAGCTCGGTTAAATCAAATGGCTTATTGATGATGGCGTCGCAACCATACTTAAACATTTCTTCCTGCTTATTAATATATGCCGAAAAAATAATAACCGGGGTATCGCTAAAGCCAGGGTGTGTTTTAATGGATTTGCAAATCTCGCCGCCGTTGCCGTCGGCTATGCGATAGTCTAAAATAACCAGGTTAGGGTTGAAGTTTTCAACCAAGGGAATAACATCGGCACCTTTTGCAGTGCCCTGAACTTCAAAACCCTCGTAGGTGAGTACTTCGTGCACAATGTCCAGGATGTCCCGGTTATCATCTAAAACTAAAATCCGCTTTGACATAGTTAGCTTAACATCTTAACAGTCATCACGCGGTAGAAGAATAGAATGATTAATACTGTTGTGGACGTATTGTCTTATTTTAAAGACAAGCAAAGATAATAATATTCTATTTGTATTGTATTAATATACTAAAAAATTTACAATTTAGAAATTTTGTTAACTTTAGGGAATAAAAAAAGGCGCCTTAATACGGCGCCTTTTTTTATTTTT
>Ga0209026_1001188_pt1 | contig 12079 bp, 10 predicted proteins | sample AraplaCL_Col_mCL_FD_184262 | JGI IMG/M metagenome (GOLD analysis project Ga0209026, IMG submission 184262) | Arabidopsis root microbial communities from the University of North Carolina, USA - plate scrape CL_Col_mCL (SPAdes) (version 2) | ecosystem: Host-associated > Plants > Roots >... | reverse complement strand
TTATTATGACCCTTTTACATCCGAAGCGCAGATCAATTACCAAATGCCGGTTTTTTTGAGGCCATTTGTGGCTTGCCACGAAATGTCGCACCAGATGGGTTTCGGTGCCGAAGATGAAGCCGACTTTGCCGGCTTTGTTACGGGCATTTCCTCGCACGACAGGCTTTTGCGCTATTCTGCCTACTACGAAGGCACGGCCGAATTTATGCATGCCATATCGCGGCGCGATACCCTCATGTTTAAAGAACTGAAAACCCATATCAGCAAACCCGTATTGCTCGACTTTAAAACCGACCGCCTGTATTGGAAAAGCTTCGAAGGAAAAGCCGGTACCCTGAGCGGTATATTTTACGATCATTTTTTAAAGGCCAATAATCAGCCGCATGGCATCAAAACCTATAACCGCATGATCAGGCTTTGCATGGCCTGGTATCGTAAAAAAGATAAACGGCTGTAATCAATATTTATCTATAGATCAGCTGTTTTGCTATTCTCAAAAAAAGTGTATTTTTAGTCTTCAATTTCCCCTAAGATGAAAAAGACTGATCCCCTAAAAGCTAATTACGCTAAGAAGAGCTGGCAACCCATGCAACTTTATATTATAAGTATAGCGTCGGGGACTCACCCTTCTGTCCATGAGGCTAATTATACACCAAATACCCATCAGGTTGTGACTAATAGTCCAGGAATACCAGGTGTTGGCTGGAACTTTCACAAAAAAGTTGGTGCGGGGCCAGCCGGTACGACATTTAACAACCCTATAGCCTTTTACTATTCGTAATAATTACAGGCCCCGCTATAGCAAGTAAACCTTTTTCAGAAAGCCGTCGATATACCTCACTGTTTCATCAAACCAGGGGTAATACAGGCAAAAGGTATGCGGTGTGTTGGGGATGGCATGTATTTCGCTATAGGTATGGTTTTCATCAAGCACCTTGATAAAATCGGTTCGTCCGGCATGCATCCTGTCCAAAGCGCTGTTGATGAATACGTATGGTGGTGCCGATTTACCTACCTGGCTCAAGGGCGAAGCATCCTGCCAAAGCTCCGTATTATCCTTTTTGTGATAACCGAACCAATAGGTCGCAGCCGAAATATTTTTGCTGTCATCACCTTCGCCAGACTCGGGATGAACGAAGGATAAAGTCCCATCAATATCTACCACCGCGTTAACCCGGCTGCTGTATTTAGAATTGCCTTCGCTGCCTTCAAACTTCAGATCGCCGTTGGTAGCGCCTAAAAATGCCGCCAGTTCGCCGCCTGCCGAAAAGCCTAACGCGCTTATTTTATTTGCGTCGATATGATACTGTTTCGCATTGGCGCATATCCAGCGCACCGCGGCTTTTAAATTATACACCGCTTCGGGATAAAGCGCTTCGGTGGATAGGGTATAATCTGCTGTAAAGCAAACATATCCCAAAGCGGCCAAATGTTCGGCTAATGGATAATGCATGGCACGGTTACCCGATCGCCAGCCGCCGCCAAAAATGATCAGAATTGCCGGTGCCGGTTTTTTTGCCTTATTTTTAGGATAAAATACATCCAGTTGCAGGTCGCGCTTACCATTATTGCAATAAGTAATATCCTGCTTTCGCAGAACTGATGCCGGCAAACTATCCGGTACGATCTTTATATCCGGGTATTTTTTAATGTTCTTTTTATAATCACTGTACGTATTGAATGACGTATCCCGCTTGCCCGTCAAACCTGTGGTCATTTGCGCAAAGCATGAGAAACCAAGCATCAAGCCAAGAATCGAAAAACAAGTAGTACGTATCATTCGGTTTTCTTTTTCTTTTTTGGTGATGCCTTTGCCTGGCTGTTAAAGTCGAGCGAGAGTTTTACCCAGCGCTCAAAATCCTTTTGCGTGCGGAAGCCTTCTTCGCTCACATATACAAAATCCTTCATTACACGGCCATTCATTACCATAAGTTCGCAACCGTCAGTTTCGGCCATTTCTGCAGCTTTCTCTGGTCCGATACGGCACAATAAATTATCGCCGCTTACACAAATGCACATTTTGCCGTTCACCATAAAGGTAACGCCTCTAAACATTTTCTTTTCTTCTACATTGGGTTCATCAACCAATGCTTCACGTAAACGGTCGACGAGGTGCTCGTTATAAGCCATATTAAAATAAGCGGTATGCTAAGCTAAGGTTAAACAAGTTCAGTTTTTGATCGTAGCCGTTGTTAGCCAAATTGGTTAAACCCATTTCGTAACGCAGGTCGACGGATATCTTCATGATATCGAGGCCCGCCCCAAATTGCCAGGCATAGGCCTGATCTTTAAAGTGCAAAGTTACCAGGTTAGATGCTGCGCTGCCAAAGCTTTGGTTCTTATCGATAATGAACGATGCCATTGGCCCGGTGGCTAAACGCCCGCCAACGCCCAATACGCCAAATTTATAGCCAACCAACACGGGCACATCAATGCTGTTAAGTGTTACGGTACTTTGTTCGTTAGCCGCGCTGTTAAATGTTGCGGTTTTGCTGGCATAATAAATTTCAGGCTGCGCGTTAAATCCCAAAGCGCCTATGCGCGCCCAAAAGCCGGCAAGATAGCCCGCACGGTTACCACTGTCGAAAGTTCCGCTGGTCGAAAATTTGGAAAGGTTCATGCCGCCCTTAATACCAAACTGGAAAGATGGCAGCAGCTGTGCGGATGCAAAAAGTGTGGTTGCCAATAATATTGCTATGCTGAGGGTGATCTTTTTTATCATAATGGTAGGTGTTTAATTGGTTATAAAAGTAATTAATCAATTCAATAATGTAATATAACACTTATAAAAGCTGCGTGTTTTAGTCAAACTAACGCTAACTTCGCGGCTTAATGATGGTACTCGATATTATTTACCAGGATGACGATCTGATAGCCATTAATAAACCACATGGTTTGCTGGTTCATCGCTCGTCAATAGCTGCCGATGCGAGCGAATTTGCCTTACAGATATTGCGAGATCAGATAGGCCAAAAAGTATTCCCGGCACACCGGCTCGACCGTAAAACAGGCGGGGTATTGCTCTTTGCGTTGAACAAGGATATCGAGGTTGCCATGCAGCAACAATTTATGGAGAACAAGGTCGGCAAAAAATACCTGGCCATTGTTCGCGGCCACACACCCGATACCGAGAAAATTGACTACCCGCTGCGTAAGGAGAACGGTGCTTTACAGGAAGCTTTTACTACTTACCGAACCTTAAACCGTGCCGAACTGGATGTGCCTCTAGGTAACCATCCAACATCGCGCTATTCGCTGGTAGAGGCACACCCGGCCACCGGGCGCATGCATCAGTTACGTAAACATTTTAGCCATATATTTCACCCCATCATTGGCGACCGTACCCATGGCTGTAACAAGCAAAACAAGCTGTTTAAAGAACGCTGGGAAATGGAAACCATGTTGTTGCACGCATCCGAGTTGACATTCGATCATCCGGTCAGCGGTAGTACTATTCATATCAAAGCCCCCTTACATCCCGAGTTTTTACGGGTGATTGAATTGATGAACTTTTAGTTGAACTTACAGATAAAGCTTTTTGCTTTCGGCTTTAAGCTTCCTGCCCCAGGGGGGATATTGTAAGAAATATTTCGACTATTTTTCCATTCAATCATTCAAAAATCAATCATTCAATCATTAGATCGTGGCCTCGCGCTATGCATAAATATACGCAATTCCCGCTTAAAAAGCAATTAACTAACTGCTCACTACTCCCCATTCACAACTCTCCCAATCAATGTATTAACTGCATGATCCTGTTCCAGCGTACTTTGTCAACAAAGGTTTTGGTACTGTCAATACTCATCCAGGTTATCACTGCTTTGCCTACAATATGATCGTCGGGTACAAAACCCCAGTAACGCGAGTCTTCCGAGTTGTGGCGGTTATCGCCCATCATCCAGTAATAGTTTTGCTTAAAAGTATAAGTATCCGCCTTTTTGTTGTTGATGAGGATATCCTTACCTGTGCGATCCAGTTTATTGCCTTCGTAAACGGTGATACAGCGTTCGTACAGCGCCAGGGTTGAGTCGTTAAGCGGTATGGTATAACCCTTGGCGGGAATTTTTAGCGGACCGAAATTATCCTGACTCCATTTAAAACGCTCATTATGTGGAAACAATTCCGGATGGTAAATGCCTTTGGGCTCAACATAAGGCACTACCGATTTAACATTTGAATAGCCTTTAAAAGTAGCGAGGCTTTCAGCTGGGATGATCATCTCGAACGCGTTATCTGCTACCTGTCCGCGAACTTCGATATGCAGGTCGTCATAGATCTTCGGATTAAGCGGCGTGCCTTCAATGGTTACAGCATATGATGTTTGCGCCTTTTCGGCGGCAGCAAAAGGTTTGCCGTTGATATAAACCTGACTATTAACTATGGTGAGCAAATCGCCGGGTGTGCCCTGGCAGCGTTTAATATAATGGGTACGCATATCTATGGGTCTGTCGCTTTCGGAAGGTAAATTGAAAACTACCGGGTCGCCTTTTTTTACTTCACTAAATCCCGGCAAACGGAAATAGGGGAGTTTAATACCATCCCAAAAGGTATTAAAGCCACCTACTTTAGATTCCGCGAACGGAACTGCCACCGGTGTCATCGGCATGCGCGGCCCGTAGGCCACTTTGCTCACAAACAGGTAATCGCCGGTAAGCAGCGAGCGTTCCATTGATGCTGATGGTATCGCGAAAGCTGAAAATAACAGGCCACGTATAATGGTTGAGGCTACAAAAGCAAATAAAAAAGCATCGAGCCACTCGCGGGCCTTTGATTTTTTAACGGCCGGCTTGTTCTTTTTTGAGATGAACGGTATTTTCATATTCAGGCAAGGTTTTGCCTGTTTGATGTTTTTTAAGAACAGTTGTTACAAAACTTGTTCGTGATTTGTAAAAAATCGGTTTTATACTATTATATTATAGATTCAATCACTACCTTAGTTTTTAGTTAACTCGTAATCACTCAAATTAACAATACCATGAAGAAATTCACAGCCACGGCTTTACTATTGCTCCCGGCGGCAGCAATACTCGCCCAAAGCGGCACTTTTTCTGTTAAAGGATCGTTGCCTAATGCAGGCAATCCATCAAAGGCCTTTTTACTTTACAGTTCCGACGGTAAAAGCATAACCGACTCTACCCAGGTAGTAAACGGTACCTTTGAGTTTAAAGGCACTGTTGTCAGCCCCACTATGGGCACGTTATTGGTAACTCATTCCGATCAAACATTAGGCACGCTCAGGAGGTCACGTAAAGTGGATTTGCTCAGTATGTATATCGAAAACGGCAGTATTCAGGTTACCGGTACTGATTCAGTGAAACGCGCTAAAATCACAGGTTCAAAATTAAACGACGAAAACCAGCATTTGACAGCCGAACTTAAACCGTTTAATGATAAAATGACTGCCCTGTATGCCGAAGAGTCGGCCGTGCCAAAAGAAAAGATGACGCCAGAAATGAACGACGCTTTTGACGCCAGGGAAAACGCCATCGACGATGAGAAGAAAGTGATATATACCAAATTCATCAAGGCTCACCCATCATCATATGTAAGCTTGAACAGTATATCGGGCGCTATTGGCTATTACCCCGAAGCTACTGATCTGGAGCCCTTGTTGAACCTGCTTTCTCCCGAGTTGAAAGCTTCTAAACAAGGTAAGGCTTATGTAGATATGCTGCCTAAACTGAAGCTGGTGGCCATGGGCGCGCAGGCTCCCGAGTTTGCCCAGGCCGATAAAGACGGTAAAATGATCGCTTTATCATCGTTCAAGGGTAAATATTTACTCATCGATTTTTGGGCATCATGGTGTGGCCCTTGCCGTGCCGAAAACCCGAACGTGGTAAAAGCTTTCAATCAGTTTAAAGATAAAAATTTCACCATCTTAGGTGTATCTCTGGATCAACCAACTGGTCGTGAAAAATGGCTTGCGGCTATTGAAAAGGACGGCCTGGCCTGGACACAGGTTACCGATCTGAAATTCTGGGGTAACGAAGCGGCAGCTCTTTATGGTGTACGCGCCATCCCACAAAACTTTTTATTAGACCCTAACGGTAAAATAATTGGTAAAAACCTGCGCGGTGCAGCATTAGTGAAAAAACTGGCCGAGGTTACGGGTAACAACGGTACCAAATCAACCGGGACCAGCGGAACTTCGAACGAATAATATAAAAAATATCATCCCTCAAAATGTCATCGTGAAAAGCACGATGACATTTTTTATTTAATCATCAGCCATGCTGAAAACAAAATTACTTCTAACCTTACTGGTAGTAACCGCATTTGTCCGGGTGGGTATCGCACAACAGATTAAATTAAGCCCTAACGTAAAAAAAGCCTTAAGTACAGTTGATTCTGCTGAAATAAAAGCCGATATTAAATATCTCGCCGATGATAAGCTTTTAGGCCGGATACCGGGCACACCGGGCTATCAGACTGCAGTTGACTATGTAGTTAACCGTTTGAAAAACCTAAAGGTAAAACCGGCCGGAGAGAAGGGAACCTGGTTACAAACCGTAAGGTTGCGAAAGGCTACACTATCTAAAGGCGCCACCGCCGCTATTGTCAATCAAAAACCGGTGACTTCAAGTAACAGCGATACGCTTAGTAATGTTATTGATGATTTGATTGCCGGAAAAGAGATCTCCATATCTCCCGATCCTGAATCGCCGGTGCAAAATGTAAACGCGCCAATGGCTTTTGCCGGATACGGCATTAGTCAACCTGATTTGGGTTACGACGATTATGCCGGCCTGGATGTAAAGGGCAAAGTAGTTTTGGTTGTTCGTGGTGCGCCCGATCAGTTTTCATCATCCGTTAAGGCGCATGTGGCCAATACGTCTACCATTTTAAAAACGGCGGCTTTGCATGGTGCAGTAGGGGTAATTATCGGCCCGGCCGATTCAATTGTTCGCCCGCTTGTTGCGGGTGTTCGTGGTGTTTATAGTGTGATGAATTCGCAGGGCAAGGTATCGGTATCGCGTAGTTTTTATTCCGGGCAGATCCGGATATTTGCAAACGTTAACTACAATGCTTTCCGGATGCTGGTTAACAGGGCCGATAAGAATGTAAAGGATATCGCCTTACTCATCAAATCAGGAAAGCCACAATCCTTCGCCATTCCGGTAACTATAACTGCCAATTATCATTCTGTTTACCAGGATATTGTGAGCTATAACGTTATCGGGAAAATAACAGGTTCCGATCCCAAGGTAAAAAATCAATACGTGGTACATAGTGCGCACCTTGATCATTTAGGGATCGGCACCCCTGTACAAGGCGATTCGATTTATAATGGCGCGCACGACAATGCGTCGGGTGTGGCCAGTTTGCTGGGAATTGCTAAAGTGTACGCGCATATGAAGGTTAAACCCAAACGGTCCATTTTAGTAGTAATGGTAACAGGCGAGGAGATGGGCGATCTGGGATCTGGATACTTTGCCAGCCACCCAACCGTACCCGTTAAAAGTATGGTTGCCGATGTCAACACCGATATGCCGACGATCATCGCCCCATTGCTATCGATAACTGCGCTCGGCGCCGAGCATTCGTCACTCGCAAAGCAGGTAAGCCAGGCTGCAACTTACCTGGGCATTAGTGTCGAACCCGACCCCGAACCTACACAGGCACGTTTTACCCGTAGCGACCAATACAGTTTTGTTGTAAACGGCATACCGGCGCTCCATGTTAAATACGGCAACAAAACCGCCGATGGTAAAAATAATCTGGCCGACATTGTGGCTCCGTGGCGGGCTAAATATTACCACAAGCCGCAGGATGACATTAACGGAATATTTGATTTTGAAGCGGGTAAAAAATATGCGCAACTCAACTTTTTAATAGGTTATTTAGTTGCTCAGGACAGTAAAAAACCTGTTTGGAATACAGGCGACATTTTCAGTACGCACCAGTAAGCAACGTTGATGGCCGTGCCCACGTATTGGTAATCGAATTATTACACAACAATTAAAAGGGTTTGGCGGCGGATAATGGTTAATTTTGTTGCTAACTGATCTACTATTACTATGGCAACCACTACCGGTCTGGCTGATACTTCGTTTTTGATTGATTTAAAGTGCCCCGAATGCGGCACGATACACAACGTTGGGATTATAAACACCGTTTGTATTAATCCCGATTGCCGTTCAACGCTTTTCGCGCAATACGATCTGCACACAGGTTTAAATAAGGTGCTGCTTAAAAGCCGGCCGGCCAATATGTGGCGTTACCACGAATTTTTACCTGTTATCGATCCTAAAAACATAGTCACTCTTGGTGAAGGCTTTACGCCGATTATTCCTATAGAAAATCTGAAGGCTGATACAGGCGACAATGAGGTTTTTTGGAAAGATGAGTCGGGTAATCCAACTGGTTCGTTTAAGGCACGTGGGATAAGCGCGGCTGTATCAAAGGCAAAAGAGCTAGGTGTACAAACTGTGGCGATACCGACAGCCGGTAACGCGGGGGGTGCTTTGGCTGCTTATGCGGCGCGGGCAGGTATCAAAGCTATTGTTTATATGCCCAAACAAACTCCACAGGTTTTTAAAGATGAGTGCCGTTTGTATGGCGCCGACTTAGTTGAAATTGACGGCAGCATAAGCGATTGCGGTAAACTGGTAAATGAACATTCGTTACAAAATGGCTGGTTTCAGTTATCTACTCTAAAAGAACCTTATCGTCTTGAAGGCAAAAAGACAATGGGCTATGAAATTGCCGAACAGTTTAACTGGCAGTTACCCGACGTAATATTCTACCCAACGGGCGGCGGTACGGGCCTTATCGGGATATGGAAAGCGTTTAACGAGATGGAGCAATTAGGCTGGATCGGCAGCAAACGCCCGCGTATGGTAGCCGTACAGTCGCAAAGCTGCGACGCCATAGTACAAGCCTTTAAAGCCGGGCAAACGGTATCCGAATTTGTGGACGGTGGTTTTACCATCGCCAATGGCCTCCGGGTACCTAAACCCTATGCGGATAAGCAAATATTAAAAGTACTTCGCGAAAGCAATGGAAATGCGCTAACGATCAGCGATGCCGAAATGAGCGTGGCCCTTAAAGAAATCGCGCATAATGAAGGTATGCTGATAGCACCGGAAGGCGCGGCGTTATGGCAGGCCTTTAAAAAGCTGAAAGGGGCAAATTGGTTACAATCCGGTGAACAAGTATTACTCATCAATACCGGGAGTGGTTATAAGTATCTGGAAAATATTGAGGTGTAACAGAGGTGAGGGGTAGAAAGGATAAAGGTTGAAAGGTAATTTACTGTTAACCTTTCAACCTTTATCCTTTTGCCTTAATTTACGCTGTCTCCAACGTGGTTAGATTTAATATCTCGCTTGTACGCGCGCGTGTTTTTTCCAGCAATTCAGCATCTTGTGAAAGTGATTTCCCGTAAGATGGGATCATTTCCCTAAGTTTTGTTTGCCATTCGTGAGTATATAGTTTCCCCGCAAAGCAACGCTCCAACAAACCAACCATGATAGATACCGATGTGGAAGCACCCGGCGAAGCACCCAACAGCGCGGCAATGCTGCCATCGCCTGCGGTAACTACTTCGGTACCGAATTCTAAAATGCCGCCGTGCTCAGGGTCTTTTTTAATTACCTGTACACGCTGACCGGCAATTTCTAACTCCCAATCGCTCATTTTGGCGGTAGGGCAGTAGTCTTTTAGAGCTTCCAGCCTGTCTTCCGGCGATTGCCTAACCTGGTCGATTAAATATTTAGTCAATGGTATGTTGTCCAGCCCGGCGGATACCATTGGGATGATGTTGTTTACTTTGATAGATGAAGGCAAATCGAGTAGAGAACCATGCTTCAGGAACCTGGTCGAGAAACCCGCATACGGTCCGAAAAGCAGTTCTTTCTGTCCGTTTATCATACGGGTATCCAGATGCGGAACCGACATTGGCGGCGCGCCTACAGATGCTTTACCATAAACTTTGGCTTGATGCTGTTCAATAACCTCAGGATTGGTACATTTTAACCACTGGCCGCTTACCGGAAAACCTCCAAAGCCCTTACCTTCGGGTATACCCGATTTTTCGAGCAATAGTAGCGAACCGCCACCAGCGCCAATAAATACAAATTTGCTTTTTACCTTGCGTTTTTTCTTTGTCCCAAGGTCTTTAACCGTGATCTCCCAGTTGCCTTGATCGTCTTGTTTCAAATCGCGTACCTCATGGTTCATATCCATGCTGACGCCCGGCTGCCGGTTCAAATACCCAAATAGCTGGCTGCTCAGAGCGCCAAAGTTAACATCGGTACCAATCTCCATACGGGTAGCGGCAACCTTTTCGTTCTCTTTGCGGCCTTCCATTACCAATGGTATCCATTGCTTTAAAGTAGCTTCGTCTTCAGAATATTCCATGCCTTTAAAAAGGTGGAACTGCTCTAAAGCTTCATGGCGTTTTTTTAGATAATCAACATTGTCGTCTCCCCAAACAAAGCTCATGTGCGGTATACTGCGGATAAATCGGTCCGGATCGCCAACTAATTTTTGTTCAACCAAATAAGCCCAAAACTCTTTCGAAACTTCGAATTGCTCGGCAATCTTTACCGCTTTTGCAGTTTCTATCGAACCATCTGCTTTTTGCGGAGTATAGTTTAATTCACACAGCGCAGAGTGGCCGGTGCCTGCATTGTTCCAGGCGTCCGAGCTCTCGCCGGCTACAATATCCAATCGTTCAAATACTTCTATTGTAAGGTCGGGTTGCAATTGCTTTAGCATTACGCCCAGGGTGGCGCTCATTATCCCGGCACCGATCAAAACCACATCGGGGTTTGTTTCGGTAGCTTTATTCTTTTTACTCATGATTGTTAATAACAATGCAAAGATAAAGCCAATTGACAATATAATTCGAAAAAAAATGAAGTTATTGATGTGAAAATGACAAATAAATACACAGTCGAGTATAAAATTTGCTTTTGACGCTTCAATGCAGGTTAATTATGTTGTAAAATTGCGGTTTAACCTAATAAATAGCCTCACATTGGCCTGTCATTATCTAAAAGACCGTTCACTAAATTTTTCCATTGAGGCTTCGAAAAGCCAAACATGGCGTTCATGGCTACAATAACATGCCGTATCCTATCCCAAAAGTGATCGGCATGAGTGTTGGCGGTCTCATTGCGTCCATGTACCTCGGCTGATACAGTGAGACCCTGACGTTTTACAAGGAAGGTACTTGTTGACTCATTTGTGAAAAAGTGTGCAATGTCTTTCCCATTGCCATCCGGATTTTGGCTAGGGCGCACCCTGATGGATGTAATTGTAGTATCAGTTTTCGCATTGAAATCATCTTGAATATTTTCAACTTCAACCCAATCAAAGCCATCGCCGCTGGTTGAGCCGGGGGTGAGCGGCAGGTCTATTTTAAATTTATCGCCTTGTTTGGCAGGGCGGTTAACCGGGTTGCCGGCTCCATCTGTCAACTGAAATTCTGCCGATGGTCCATTCGCAACTTTTTCCCAGTTAGACATGTCCAGCAGTTTAGCCTTTGCTTTGTCGAATAATCTTTCGGCCTCAGCTTTTGTAGCCAACGTAATCTCACTAACAGTGTCAACATGGTTGCCCGTATGTTGCACTGGAATGTTTTTATCTTCGATTGACATAATGCTGGTTTCATTACAAAACCAGCATTATTCTAATATGTTTTATCGAAATAAAATAGGCCGTCTGATTGATCAATTAATAATGTTTCTTAACAGTCATATGGTCGAGATATTTAATTAGCTGTGTTCCGGTTAATAAGAATGCCCCAACGCCATAAACTTCGGTACTGCTTTCGTCAACTTTATCAGGTGCTGCGCCGATTTTTTGTACGTTACCGAGCATGCCATCGGGATGCACAGAAGTGGCTAGAGCTTTCCACGCTTTTTGCACAATCGGCCAGTAGGTTTTTTTGTCGAGTGTGCCGTTGTTTAAACCCCAAAGCAGGGCATAAGCATAAAAACCCGTACCGCTTGTTTCTTTTGGCGGGAAGCTTTCCGGATCGAGCAACGAAGCATGCCAGCTGCCATCAGGCTGCTGTAAAGAAGCAATTCGGGCTGCCATGTCTTTATAAAGCGTGATGAATTTCTTCCTG
>Ga0209026_1001185_pt1 | contig 12097 bp, 4 predicted proteins | sample AraplaCL_Col_mCL_FD_184262 | JGI IMG/M metagenome (GOLD analysis project Ga0209026, IMG submission 184262) | Arabidopsis root microbial communities from the University of North Carolina, USA - plate scrape CL_Col_mCL (SPAdes) (version 2) | ecosystem: Host-associated > Plants > Roots >... | reverse complement strand
CTTCAGGTCCAGGATCTCGCTGGCGTCGAGCAGGCCGTCGGAGTCGCCCCCGCCCAGCGAGGTCATCAGCGCGGGCTCCGGCAGGCAGGCCGAGGGCTGGGGCAGCAGGCCATGGGTGGCGAAGTAGACGACCTTGAAGTCCGACAGGTCCTTGCGCGCCTTGACGGAGTCGTCGGTGAACGCCTGACCCACCACGATCTGTTCGCCCTGGTTGCCGGCGATGCTGGCGCCGACCTTGCGCACCTCGTCGGCGGTGTCAGGCAGGGGTGGCATCTCCAACAGCGCCAGCCGGGTGTTCTCGCAGACGTTCCGCAGGTCGCGTTCCGTCCGCAGGCTGACCGAGCGCTTTACGACCGAGGCAAAGGCCCGAGGATTCGACCGCTGCGGCGTGGCCGGGTCGGCGAAGCCCAGGAAGCTGCGGGTGGCGCGCGACGGCGCGAAGGCGCGCGACTGCATGAACGAGGCGGCGGACAGAACCAGGGCCGAGTCGGTCTTGCCGCCCAGCCACGCCACCTTGCGATAGTCCGGGTCCGCGCCGGGCGCGACGCCCGTGAGGATGGCCGAGGGATCGGCGGTCACGAAGGCGCCGACCGGCAGCGAGATCAGGGCGCCGTCCGGCTCGTAGACCAGGTGGCGCGCGGCCGCGACGTCCGCCGCCACGGGCCCGAACAGCTGCTGGAACAACTTGTAGGAGCCGGCCACGTCGAAGGCGGGCAGGGTGTCATCGCCCTCGAAGGCGGCGCGCAGGCGGCGCACCGCTGCGCCGGCCGTGCCCCGGTTCAGCTCGATCGCATAGGGCTTGGCTGACGTCGGGGTGACCAGCAGGCCATAGCCGCGGCTGTCGAGCAGCAGGATCTTGACGTAGACCTCGTCCTTGCCGAGCGCCTTTTGCAGGTCGGCCAGCGAGGCTTCGGACGACACAAGCTGGGCGTAGCGGGGGTTGGCCGCCAGCAGTTGGGCCTCCAGGCCGTCGGCCTGTGTCTGCAAGGCCTTCAGCTTGGTCTCGAGATCGGTCCGCGGCTGGCCCGCATAGGCGTCCTGGGCTTGCAGGTTCGCCGCCTGGGCCTCGGTGGCGCGCAGTTCGCGGCGGGTGTCGTCCAGGGCGCGGACCAGGCCGGTGACCGCGCCATCGCCCGAGGCCACGCGGGCCGCGAGCTTGGACACCGTCTGGGCGGTGGCGTTGGAGACGACGCTGGCGGCGGCCGCGAAGAACCGGGCCTTGTAGGCGTCGGCATTCGCCGGATCGCTGTCGATCCGCTTGATCAGCAGATCGAAATAGGGCGCGGCGTCGTCGGCCGAGGCTCCCAGGGCGCCCCGCTGCGCCTGGAACAGCTCGAACGCCCGCGCATAGGTGGTCAGCGCGGCGTCCTCCTGGCCGGCCCGGACCTGGGCCCGGCCGAGATCGAGCAGCAGGCCGCCCTCGGCGGCCGTGCCCGCGTGGCGCAGGCGCAGGGTGCGGATGGCGCTGTTGTACTTGCCGATCGCCTGGGCCGGCTGGCCGGCGTCCATGTCGATCTCGGCGAAGTCGGCCTCGATCCGCGCGCGGAGCCAGACGTTCAGCGCCCCGTTCGCCTCGGCGAGGGTCAGGGTGCGGCTGGCGCGATTTAGGGCCTCGCGCGCGCCGGCGGCGTCGCCCTGCGCGGCCAGGGACGACCCCAGGACTTCCAGGGCCTGCGCGTCCTGCACGGCCAGGCGGTCGGAGGTGGTGATCCGGCTTCCGCCCATCACGTCGCGGCCGCCGGGCCGGTTGTTGAGCGCCGAGGCCAGGTCGCCGCCGATCGCCAGGCCGTCGGCCGCGCGGGTCACGGTCGGACCTGTCGTGGTCAGGCCGTTCTTGGCGCGAACCTCGTCGCTGGCGCTCAGGGCGGCGCGGGCGGCCGCTGCGGCGTCGGCGAAGCGGCCGGCGTTGCGCAGGTGAAGCGCGCGATAGGTGCGGGCGCGGGCGGCCAGCAGCGGATCGCCAGAGGCCGTCACCTGCGCATCGGCGTCGGCGAACAGGCGGTCGGCCTCGGCGAAGCGGCCGTTGTTCGAGACGTTCAGGGCCAGGTTCAGCAAGGCCTCGGCCATTTCGGAGGCGGGGGCCCGGCGCGCCTCGGCGTCGGCCAGCAGCGCCTGGAAGTCGGTCTCGGCCTCTTCGAAGCGCCACTCGTTGTTCTGGACATAGGCGCGGGCGCGCAGGCGGTTCGGATCGGCGGCCGCGGCGGCCTGCGACCGCGCGAGGCCGCCGGTGGCGCCGCCGAAGTCGGCCGCGATCTCGGCGCTGGCGGCCGAGGTCTGCACCTGCGAGACGGCCGGCGCCTTCGCGGCGCCCGAGACGACCTTCAGGCCGGCTTCGAGGACGTCGGCGATCTGCGCCGCGCCCTCCGCGGTGTAGAGCTGACCGCCCCGGCCGCTGGTGTAGGCCAGGTAGGGCGCCTTACCCGCCGCGCTGCGGCAGGCCCGGCGGCTGATCCCGCCCAGGCCGGCGATGGTCTCCGGCTTGGCGGTCGAGCACTCGGCGCGAGCCGTGAGCGCGCTTTCCCATGCGCCGACGTCGGAGGCCTTGGGCAGGGCGTAGAGCCGGCCAAGGCTGCCATCCCAGCCGCGGCAACGGATGTTCCAGGCCCGGCGCCCGGCGGCCTGCACCACCGGGTCGTCATAGTCGCGGACGGCCTGGCAGACGGCGCCCGAGGCGGCGCTCTGGCCGAGGGGGATCAGATCCGCACGCGTCTGGGCGCCCGCGGTCGAGGCCAACGCCGTCATGACGACCGCGCCGCTCAGTCCCAGGAAGAGGCTCTTACGGTTCATTTGGTCTGCCTGCGCTTGCGCCAGATCTCTTCGCTGCCGGTTCCGGTGACGACCGGGTCGGTGATGATCTCGTCGGTCGGCGGTTCCGCCACGCCCAGCAGGACCGGCGGGCTGGTGAGGCTTTCCGACGATAGGGCGTCGATGCTGGCGTCGGTGGCGTCCGGATCGCCCAGAAGGTCGCGCGCGGTCAGCACGCCCGCGTTCATGTCGCCCATGCCGCCGCCGCTGGTCGCCGGGGCGCTGATCACGGGGCAGTTTGTCGTCCCCACGTCGCACGCGTTGAAGCGATACGATGCGCCGTCCGGCCGCGCGATCGGCTGGCCGTTCGTGTCGACGACCGTGAAGCTGATGCCGGCGCCGGCGTCGGCGCCGGTGATCACCCGCCCGTTTGCGCCGGCGATGGCGCCCCACAGCTCGACCAGCCGGGGCGGGTCGATGATCAGGGCCGGGTTGAACGCGCCGGTGAAGTAGAGGCCTGCCGTGCCGCCCGAGCCGGGGGGGGCGGTGTTCTGCTGGACGGCCTTGCCGTCGGCCGAGACCTCGAGGCGTCCGGTCGAGACGAACACCTTGCCCACCTCGTCGCCGACGGGGACTACGCCGGCGGGCAGGCCCTTGGCGATGTCGATGTCGGCGATCGGGGTGTCCTGGATCAGGCTGATGAAGCGCGGCGAGCCAAACAGGATGTCCTGCCGCGCGGCCAGGCGGACCTCGTTGAAGGCGCGAACGCCGGTGTAGTTCGCGCCGTTGGCGGCGAAGGTGGCGGTCCCGAGCGACCCGGTCACCAGGATCGAGGACGGCCGCCAGCTCAGGTTCGAGGCGTCGCCGATGCGCAACGTGCCGCCACTGGCGGTCGGCGCGACCACGCCCTGGACCATGGCGTTGTTCCCGGTGGCCACCAGGAAGGCGACGCTGGGCGTATTGGCCGGGTCGATGTTGAGGTTCTGCAGGGTCAGGTCGCCACGCGCCGAGGCGGTGGTCGAGCCGGCGTAGAACCGGACGACGCCCGAGACGCGCAACTGGCCGAAGTCGGTCTGGTCGAACACGAAGCTGGACGCGCCGTCCGCCGTCCCGCCGACACGCATCGCCCCGTTTCGCGCCTCGATCTGGGCGTTGGGCGCGGTGAGGGCGCCGCTCAGATCCAGATCGCCCGCGACGATGCGGATCGAATTGGCCGCCGTCGTCGCGCCCAGCGTCGCCTTGCCCGTGACGTCGAGGATCAGGTCGCGCCCGGCGCTGAGTGGCGTCGAAGACGTGAAGTTGCCGCTGGATGTAATTGAAAGGTCGCGCGGAACGGTGCTGATCGTGGCGCCGAGCGACAGCGATGAACCCTGGACGATCAGGTCGCGGCCGGTCTTGAAACTGGTCGTGGTGACGCCGCCGCTGAGCGCGCGAAGCGTCAGGTCTTCGCTGGCCGAGACATTGCCCGCCGTGACCGTCGCGCCGATCAGCGAGACCGAGCCCGAGTCGGCGCGGACGTCCGCCACCTTCAACGCGCCAGCCGCGCTGACCGAGATGTTGCGCACGGCGGTCAGTGAATTGGTGAGCGTGAAATCGCCGGTGCTGCTGCCCACCGACAGGTCGCGGCCGGCGCTGACCGCGTTGAGCGTCACCGTCGGCGCCCGCAGCGTCGCATCGCGCGCGGCGGTCACCGAGAAGGTCCCGGGCGTTTCCCTGGTCACCTCGACGGCGGCGTCGCGACCCGCCAGCACGGTCACCGCGGTGGCTCCGGTCACGCCGCCGGTCCCCAGGCCCAGCTTGGCGTCGAGATCGGTCGACTGGACCTGCACGACGCGGCCATTGCCCGCCGTGTCGGTGTTGCCGGCGAAGGTGATGCCGACGGCGTCGGGACCGACGCCGGTCAACGTCGCGGTGGTGAGTGAGGCTGTCCCGTGGGTGGCTCGGATATAGATGTCGTCGCCCGCCGTGGCGGACCCCACGATCGCGTCGCCACTGGTGGCGATCAGATAGAGGTCGCCCTCGGTGGTCACCGTGCCGACCCGGATGCTGGCGGCTTCGCCATAGACCCGCGGCGCCGTGATCGTGCCCACGTCGGCCGCGCCGCGCAGATTGACGGTTCCCCCCGCCGTCACCGTGTCGATCCGGCCCGAGGCCAGGTTGACGGTGACGTTCTGCGGCGCGGACACGCTGATCGCCCCCGACGCGGCGCCGGTGCCGTCGCCGATCGTGACGTCGCGGCCCGAGGTCACGGTCAGCTTCTGCGGCGCCGTGAGGGACTCGATCCGCGCATCGGTCTTGGCGTTGATCACGCCGTCCCGCATCACGCCGACGCCGGCCAGGACGATGTCGTCCTTGGTCGAGGTCGCGGTGAGCGCGCCGCCGGCGATCAGTCCGTTGCCCTTGATCGCGCCGCCCTCGACCACGATGTCCCGCGCCGCGTTCACGCGGCCGAGTTCGATGGTCTCCGTCGCCTTGATGCTGGCGTCACGGCCGGCCGTCAGCGTGGAGACCGCAGTCGGGTCGAACAGCGTCGACACCAGCGCATGCTCGTTTTCGGTCATGATCCCGCAGCTGTTGCTGAAGCGGGGGCAATCGAGGGCGGCGTCCTCGTCCTCCTGGATCGTGGTTGGGTCCTTGGTCTCCTCGGCCGGGCGTAGCCACGGCCGGGCGAAGGTGCGACCCAGGTTGCTGATCCGGATGTCGCGCGAGGCGGTCGCCTTGTTGAGATAGATGTCGGTCGCCGAGACGCCGGAAACGGTGGGGCCGGGCAGACGGCCCACGATGCCGCCGCCGCCGGACAGGATGATGTCGCCGCCGTCGGCCTTCGCCGCCTGGGCCGTGACCAGGCCTTCCAGGTTGATGACCGCCGTGCCGAGGCCCGAGCTGTTCACCGCCGCGAGGAACACGGCGTCGGCGCGGGTGTCGCCGCCCAGGTCGATCGCCACAGCGCTGTTGCTGCCGCCGCTGGCGCTGGGCACCAGGAAGTCGACCAGGTCGAAGTCGCCGCCCGTTCCGGGCGCCAGGCGGATCTGGAACGACTTGGCGGACCCGTAGAGGACGCTGCCGTCGGTGGCCGTCACCTGGGCGTTCGCCCGGGTCTGCACCGTCGGGCCCAGCAGGGCGACCATCCCGCCGTGGGCGGTCAGGGTGGCGTTGGACAACACCATGATCCGCGCGTCGGGCAGGTTGTCCGACCCGTTGAAGGCGAACGACGTGTTGGTGGCGTCGAGGAAGGCGTTGGTGTCGGTCAGGCCGAGGCCGACCAGGATGCTGCCGGCGTCGACCTTGGCGCCCTTGCCGAAGATGATGCCGTTCGACGACGAGAACCAGATGTTGCCGCCATACTGGCCGCCGACCCGCCCCTCGACCGTGCCTTCGATCTTGCTCTGCTGCAGGGCGGTGACCCGGTTGAGCACGATCCAGTCCCGGGCGCCGAAGTTGAAGCTGACGGTCTCGTCCGGCTTCACGTCGAAGGCGCCCCAGTTCAACACCGTGCGCGGGCCGGCGAGCGTGACGTCGAGGCGGTTCGTCGTGGTGGTGATGGTGGGCGTCGGACCCTCGGCGAAACCACCGGCGGGCAAGGCGAGCGCCATGCCGGGCAGCAGGCCGCAAAGGGCGCCGCAGATCGCGGTGCGCGCCAGCAGCCGGCGACGGTCGGCGGGCTGGGACGGGGCGTGGGAGGGCGTCGGCATCGGGGTTCCGTTCCGCATCACAGCAGGCTTGCGGTGAGCTGGACGAGCACACGATCACCGGGGCGTTGGCCGCCGGGGTTCGTGGCGTGCAGCGGATGGGCGTAGGTGACTTCGAGATTGGCCCGGTTGAACAGGCGGAAGGTCACGCCGGCGCCGATCGAGGTCAGGCTGCGGTCTTTCTCCAGAAAGGTGACCGAGGTCTTGTTGTTGACCACATAGCCGGCGTCGATGAAGCCGTAGGGCGAGGCCAGCACCTTCGGGTGCAGCTGCAGCGCGCCATAGCGCACCTCGAAGGCGCCGGAGATCCCCTTGTCGCCCAGCAACGCGGCGGGGTCGTAGCCCCGACCGACAGTCAGGCCGCCGAGGGCCATCTGTTCGTAGGGCAGGAGGATATCGTCGGAATACTGCGCCTGCGCCCGCACCGAGGCGCTGAGCCGATCGGACAGCGCGATATCGGCGCCGCCCTGCGCCCGCAGCGTCCAGGCGTCGGGCTTGGCCTGGGCGCGCGTGATGAAGGCGTCGCCGGCGTCGCTGCCGCCCAGGATCGACAGGCCCTTGCGCAGGGTGACGCCGCCGCTCAGCAGCGTCGGGCGCTGGGCGAATTCGGTCCGGTAGTCGCCATCGGCGTGGGCGTAGGCGACCCGCAGCTTGTCGCGGCTGAGCAGGCCCGCCAGGCCGGACGTCGTCTTCTGGTCGACGATGTCCAGGCCGCCGGCCAGGTTGAGGTTCTGGTTGCGGCTGCGCAGGAAGGGATAGGCCGCTTCCAGGTTGCCCACGATCGAACGGCTCTTCAGGTCCAGCGGCTTCAGCGCGCCACCCGGACGGCTCTCGCCATAGGTGATCGAGCCGCCGGTCGTCAGGCCTTCCGAGCCGAAGCGCGCGGTCTCGGCGAGCTGCACCAGCCACTGCTCGTTGGAGTCCAGGGTGTGGAACGCGGTGAGCGAGGTGCTCTCGCCGTAGGCCGTGTAGCCGGCCATCTCGCCGCGGACGAGGCCACCCCAGCGGCCCGTCGATTTCGAGCCGCTGTTCTGCACGCTGGCGATGGCGGTGGGGCCGTCGCGGGTGACGTTCAGGTCGATGTCCACGGCGCCGCGCTCGCCGCTGGTTGACGGGCGGATCGCGGCGCGCACGCGCAGGCCCGGCACGTCCGACGCCAGCAGCAGGTAGCGCTGGGCCTTGGCCATGTCGAAGGGCGTCATGCCCCGCAGCTTCTCGGCGTAGCGCTCGACCGCAGCCTGGGCGGGTCCGACGTCGCCGCGGACGCGGACATTGACGACGTGCGCCTCGATCACCTCCAGGACCAGGGCGCCGCCCGCGATCCGTTGTTCGGGGATTTCGATACGCGCCAGGACGCCCTGGTCGAACACGATGCGGGCCGCCCGATCACGAATGCGGCAGATCACCGAGACCGGCTGGGGCTTGCCCAGGTATTCGGCATAGGCGCCGCGAAGTTCGGCTTCCGCCACCGCCGTCGCGCCGCGGAACGTCACGGAATTCAGCGTCACCTGCACGTCCGACGTTTCGAGCGGGCAGGGGCCGGGCGGTTCAGGGGCGAACGTGCCGGCGGCCCTGGACGGCGCCTTGCGCGCCACGCGGGCGTCGGGATTGAGTTCTGCGGCCGTCGTCCCCGGCGTCGCGCCCGAAGGCGGCGCGGATGACTGCGCCCAGGCGATGGCCGGCGTCAGCGCCGTGGTCGCCAGCGCGAAAACGCAGAGCCGAGCGCCCACGCCGGCTCGAAGAGCGCGGTTGTTGCGCGCAATCATACTGTAAAGCCCCCACGGCCGAATGTGCGCGTCATACCGTTCGTCGACCGCGATGTTAAGTACGCTCACCTTTGGCGGCGGACGCAAAGGTCACCCGCTTTGAGTGTTTTGGCGGTTAGCAATCTATTCAGGCTACCGAAGCTCCACTGACCCCGCTAAGATTCGCCGCGTGTGTGCCGGGGGAGGGCCGATGGGGGAGGGACGAGCGTCGCGTTTGTTCGGCGCGCTTTGCGCCGCCGCCGTTCTGACGATCGGCGGGCTCGCGATCGGTGCTGGCCGCGCCGCAACGGCCGCGCCCGAGACGGCGAGCCGTGCGACTCATGAAGGCGTGGCGTCCTGCGCCGGATCCACCTGCCATAGCCGGCAGGTCGATTCGGGCGTGAACGTGCGCCAGAACGAACTCATCACCTGGCAGGATCCCTCCAGCGTGGCGGGCGCGCACAGTCGCGCCTATCGCGTGCTGTACGAGGCGCGCGGCCAGGCCATCATCCGGAAGATGGGGCTCGGGGCGGATGGCGTCTCTCGCCAATGCCTGGGCTGCCACGCCGACCCGGCCGCCGAGCGCGGCGTGAAGTTCCAGATCTCCGATGGCGTCGGCTGTGAAGCCTGCCATGGCGGCTCGGGCGCCTGGCTCGCCAGCCACCGCACGGTCACCGGCACCCACGCCGACAACATCTCGCGCGGCATGCGCGCGCTGGAAAACCCCAAGGTGCGCGCCGGCGTCTGCCTGGACTGCCACTTCGGCGGCTCCAAGCAGGGCCAGTTCGTCACCCACGAGATCATGGCCGCCGGCCACCCGCGGGTGAACTTCGAGCTCGACCTGTTCTCCAGCCTGCAGCAGCACTGGGACGTCGACGCCGACTATGTGAAGCGCAAGAGCTATGCGGGCGGCGTGAAGACCTGGGCCGTCGGTCAGGCGCTGGCGCTGGATCGTGCGGTCAGCCTGTACGGCCAGCCCGGCCGCAACAGCGGCGCGTTCCCCGAGCTCTACTTCTTCGACTGCCACGCCTGCCACCGGCAGATCTCGGACGATCCCAAGGCCCGCCCGCAATGGCAGGCCAACCCGGGCCGGCCGATCCCGTCGGGCACGCCGCCGTTCAACGACGAGAACATGATCATGCTCTCGGCGGCGGCCAAGGTGGTCGCCCCGGCGCTGGGCGCTCGCCTCGACGCCGACAGCCGCGCGTTCCACGGCGCACTGGCGCGCGATCGTGCGGAGTCGATCCGTGCAGCCGCCAAGCTGGCCGGCACGGCGCGCGCCCTGGCCGACGCCTTCGCCGCGCGCAACTTCACCCGGGCCGAGACCCTGGCGATCGTCGACGTGGTGCTGCAGGGCGAAATCGCCCGGCGCTACACCGACTATGCCGGCAGCGCCCAGGCGGTCATGGCGGCCGACACCCTGCTGAACGCCATGGTCAAGTCGGGCCAGGTGGATCCGGGCGCGGCCGCGCGCATCCGGCCGGACCTGGACCGCGCCTACGCCCAGGTCCGCGACCCCAACAGCTATCGTCCTGACGCGTTCCGGTCCTCGCTGGCTCAGGTCGCCCAGGCCGCGAGGTCGCTGCGATGAGTTCTGTTCTGCGCCGGGCCACGGTGTCTTTGGCCGCGTTGGCGCTCGTCTCGTGCGGCGGCGGTGGTGGCGGCGGGGGAAGCACGACCCCGACGACGCCGACCACGCCTACGACTCCGACCACGCCGACCTACACCCTGCCGGCGGCTCAGGCGCTCAGCGCGGCCGATGTGCAGCAGGTCATCGCCCAGGCTGTGGCCGAGGCGAAGGCGCGCAATCTGCCGGCGGTGATCGCCGTGACCGACCGGGTCGGCAACGTCCTGGCGGTCTATTCGATGACGGGCGCCCGTGGCACGGCCACCCTGCGCGCCGCGCCGAACGGCCAGAACATGGACGCCCAGGGCGTCATCGTGCCGGCCGCCGCTGGCGCCATCGCCAAGGCGATCACCGGCGCCTATCTGTCGTCGGGCGGCAACGCCTTCTCGACCCGCACCGCCAGCCAGATTGTGCAGGAGCATTTCCCGCCGGCCCCGACGACTGTCGGGCTGGAGGCTGGTCCGCTGTTTGGCGTTCAGTTCTCGCAGCTGCCCTGCTCGGACGTGAACACCCGGACAGCCACCTCCAGCATCGGTCCGCGCCGTTCGCCCCTGGGCCTGTCGGCCGATCCGGGCGGCTTCCCGCTCTACAAGAACGGTGTGCTCGTCGGGGGCGTCGGCATCATGGCCGATGGCGACTACGGCTTCGACAAGAACATCCTGGACACCGACGACGACGCGGAAGAGGCCATCGCCTACGCCGCGGCGACCGGCTTCGATGCGCCCACCGACATCCGGGCCGAGAAGGTCACGGTCGACGGCACCTCGCTGCGGTTCAGCGACGCCAGCGCGTCCAGCCTGCGCAGCGTGCCGGCCAGCGCGCCGACGTTCGCCAGCCTGCCGGCCGGCACGGGCGCCTTCACTGCGGTGATCGGCTACTATGCCGGCGGTGGCGCGCTCGCAGGCGCGGCCTACGGCACGGAGGCTTCCGGCCTGCGCCTCGCCACCGCGGCCGAGTTCTCCAATTCCAACGCCATGGTGCTCACCAACGGCGCGGGGGCGAACCGCTTCCCGATCCGGGGCGGCACCGATGGCGCGGATGGCCTGACGCCGCTCAGCGAGGCTGAAGTCCGCGCCGTGTTGGAAGAAGCCTTTACGATCATGAGCCGCGCTCGCGGCCAGATCCGCCGGCCGCTGGACAGCCGCGCCCAGGTCTCCATTTCGATGGTCGATACGCGGGGCCAGATCCTGGGCATCGTGCGCGCGCCCGACGCGCCGATCTTCGGCATCGACGTCTCGGTCCAGAAGGCGCGGACCACCGCTCTGCTTTCCGGCCCGACGGCCGCCGCCGACCTGCTGGCCGATCCCAGCGCCGATGTGCGCGGCTTCGTGCAGAAGACCCGCGACTTCTTCCCGGACCAGACGGTCTTCACGGGCAAGACGGCCTTCGCCGCCAAGTCGATCGGCAACCTCGCGCGCCCGTACTTCCCGGACGGTGAGGTGGGCCGGCCGAACGGCCCGCTGTCGCGTCCGATCGCCCAGTGGAGCCCGCTCTCCACCGGCCTGCAGTCGGCCCTGATCATCACCAACATCGGCCAGCATCTGACCTATGTGACGGGCGCGTCGGCCACCGACACGCCGCAGCGCTGCACCTTCCTGCCCGACGCGGCGCCGGGCCAGAACCGACTCCAGAACGGCCTGCAGATCTTCTCGGGCTCGGTGCCGATCTATCGCGGCAATCGCCTGGTGGGCTCCATCGGCGTCTCGGGTGACGGTATCGATCAGGACGACATGATCTCGTTCCTGGGCGCGCACAACGGCGGCCTGAAGGTCGGCGGCATCGGCAATGCCCCAGCCGCCATCCGCGCCGACACGCTGCTGGTGGGACCGACCTCGACGCGCCTGCGCTATGTGGGCTGTCCGTTCGCGCCCTTCCTCGACACCAACGATCAGAACGTGTGCCAGGGGAAATAGGCATGCGCTCCGGCTCGATCCTCGCCCTGACCGCCTTCGCCGCCCTCGCCGGGCAGGCACAGGCTGCGCCGGAGCACGGCCGGGCCCTGAGCATCGACGACATCCTGGATGGGCGGGTCGTGGCTTCGGGGGCGACCCCCGCGACCGGTGTGGCCACCGACGTTGCGGCCCAGGAGCACGCCGCCCCCGCCGCTCAACCGGCCGAGGCTCCGCCCGAAGCGACCGCGCCCCCGGAAGGTGAGCCTGCGCCGACCATCGACGACCTGCTGGACGGCCGCCGCGTGCCTGGCCGCCAGAAGGACCTGCCGCCCGCCATCGTCCAGGACAACCCCGGGGCCGTCCGTGCGCCGCCGCCCGAGGCGTTCCCGCACGACGAGG
>Ga0209026_1001181_pt1 | contig 12119 bp, 14 predicted proteins | sample AraplaCL_Col_mCL_FD_184262 | JGI IMG/M metagenome (GOLD analysis project Ga0209026, IMG submission 184262) | Arabidopsis root microbial communities from the University of North Carolina, USA - plate scrape CL_Col_mCL (SPAdes) (version 2) | ecosystem: Host-associated > Plants > Roots >... | reverse complement strand
GCAGTACGGCGACTACGTGAGCGGCCCGCGCATCATCGACGCGGCCACCAAGGAGCGCATGAAGGGCGTGCTCACCGACATCCAGAACGGCACGTTCGCCAAGAACTGGATCGCCGAGTACAACGCCGGCCTGCCGAATTACAAGAAGTTCAAGCAGGCGGACCTGGAGCATCCGGTGGAACAGGTGGGCGCGAAGCTGCGCGCGCGCATGCCGTGGCTGCAGGCGAATGCGCCCAAGGCCGCTGCCGAGCCGCTCAAGAAAGTGGGTTGATGTTCTTGGCTCGTCATTCCTGCGAAGGCAGGGATGACGAGCCGGAGAGGCTTCGGCGTCAAACGATTTTTGTTCGACTTAAGAGGGGTGCTTATCCCGCAAGCACGCATTGCCCCTCCCTGGCCCTCCCTTGCCGAGCAAGGGAGGGAGTTTTTTCCAACCGACATCCGGCCGTCGACACACTGGCGGCACGCTGGGGAAATCCGACCACGTGAACATGCCACTGCAACGTGCTCTTGAAGATCGGGACGTGCCTGCACCCAACGCAAGCCATCCGCTCGCCGGCCAGACCATGAGCGGCGCGGAAGTGGTGGTGCAGGTATTGGCCGATGAAGGCGTCGACGTGCTGTTCGGCTATTCGGGCGGCGCGATCCTCCCCGTGTACGACGCGGTGTTCCGCTTCAATGCCACGCATCTGTCGCCGATGGGCGGCGAACCGATGCCGTTGATCGTGCCCGCCAATGAGCAGGGTGCGGGTTTCATGGCCGCCGGTTACGCGCGTGCATCGGGCAAGGTGGGCGTGGCCATCGTCACCTCCGGCCCGGGCGCCACCAACATGGTGACGCCGGTGCGCGATGCGATGTCCGACTCCGTGCCGATGGTGGTGATCTGCGGCCAGGTGCCCACCGGCGCGCTGGGCAGCGATGCCTTCCAGGAAGCGCCGGTCAGCAACATCATGAGCCCGTGCGCCAAGCACGTGTTCCTGTTGACCGACCCCGCCCGTCTCGAAGTGACCTTGCGCACCGCGTTCGAAATCGCGCGCAGCGGCCGCCCCGGACCGGTGGTGGTCGACATTCCCAAGGACGTGCAGAACAGCCCGCTCACGTTTGCCGGCGAAGGCACGCTGCCCATTCCCGGTTATCGCGCGCGCCAGCATGCTATCCAGAACGCCCGCGTGGACGACGCGCAGTGCGCGGCCTTCTTCGACGCATTGGCACAAGCGAAGCGACCGCTGATCTACGCCGGCGGCGGCATCATCGCGAGCGAGTCTTCGGCCACCCTGCGCGCCTTCGTCAAACAATTCGGCCTGCCCGTGACGACCACGCTGATGGGCATCGGCGCGATGGATACCACCGAGCCGCTCGCGCTGCACATGCTGGGCATGCACGGCACCGCCTACGCCAACTACGCAGTGGAAGACTGCGATTTCCTGCTCGCGCTCGGCGCGCGTTTCGACGACCGCGTGGCCAGCGTGCCGGACAAGTTCGCGCCGCATGCGCGCTTCATCGCGCAGATCGATATCGACCCGGCCGAGATCGGCAAGGTGAAGTCGGTGCACTGGCATCACCATGGCGATCTCGACGCCACGCTGTCGCGGCTGCAGCAGTACGGCCTCCGCCACGACCTGCATTTCGCCACCGATGGCCGTTATGCGGCCTGGCACGCGCACATCGCGTCGCTCAAGCAGACACATGCGCTGGCCTATGACCGCGAGAGTGCGCTGATCCAGCCGCAGGCGGTGATCGAAGCGATCAACCATCACACGCAAGGCCGCGCGGTGATCAGCACCGGCGTGGGCCAGCACCAGATGTGGGCTGCGCAGTATTTCGATTTCCGCGAGCCACGCCATTGGCTCACCTCCGGCTCGATGGGCACGATGGGCTTCGGTCTGCCTGCCGCCATCGGCGCGCAGTTCGCGCGGCGTGACGCGGTGGTGATCGACATCGACGGCGACGCCAGCATCCGCATGAACCTGGGCGAGCTGGAAACCGTCACCACCTATGGCCTGCCGGTGAAGGTGGTGGTGCTCAACAACATCGGCGACGGCATGGTACGCCAGTGGCAGAAGCTGTTCTTCCGCGGCCGCTTTGCCTCGTCGGACAAGAGCCTGCACAAGAAGGATTTCATCAAGGCCGCGCAAGCCGATGGCTTCGAGTGGGCGAAACGGCTGGAAAACAAGGGCGAACTGGACGACACCATTGCCGACTTCCTCGCCTTCGACGGCCCGGCCTTCCTGGAAGTGATGATCGACCCGGATGCCGGCGTGTATCCCATGGTGGGACCGGGCGCGACGTATGCGCAGATGATCACGGGAGATTTCATTCCGTCGCGTGTGGCGCCTGCGGTGGGCGGCGACGCCACGTCGGACATGTTTTGATCGTCGTTCCAGCGAAAGCTGGAACCCAGTGACTTTTGGACCTACAAGGCACTGGATTCCAGCTTTCGCTGGAATGACGGGTAGGCGGTGTTACGGAGGCCGTCAATGAAACACACACTATCCATCCTGCTGCAAAACGAATCCGGCGCGCTGATGCGCGTGGCTGGCCTGTTCGCGGCGCGTCATTGCAACATCGATACCTTAACCGTGGCAGCCACGGAAGATCCGGCCGTGTCGCAACTCACCCTGGTGCTGCAAGGCGCGGACGATACGGTGGAGCAGATCATCAAGCAGACGCGCAAGCTGGTGGACGTGATCGACGTGAGCCATCCGCTCGCCACGCCATGAATGCACTTGCCGTCACCGTCGACGCCGAAGCCTCACTGAGCGAGCATGACTTGCTGCGGCAGACGCTGGGTGCGCGCGTTTACGATGTGGCGCGTGAAACCGCGCTGGAACCAGCGCCATTGCTGTCGACGCGGCTTGGCCAGCAGGTGCTGCTCAAGCGAGAAGATCAGCAACCGGTGTTTTCGTTCAAGTTGCGCGGCGCGTACAACCGCATGTCGCAGCTCGATGCGGGCGAACGGGCGCGTGGCGTGATTGCGGCGTCGGCCGGCAATCACGCGCAGGGCGTGGCGCTGGCCGCAGCGCGGCTGGGCATTCACGCCGTGATCGTGATGCCGGTAACGGCACCGCAGGTCAAGGTCGATGCCGTGCGCCGCTTCGGCGGCCAGCACGTGGATGTGGTGCTGGCAGGCGATTCGTATAGCGACGCGCAAGCGGCCGCCGCGCGACTGCAGGCCGAGCACGGCTACACCTTCGTGCATCCGTTCGACGATGCCGCGGTGATCGCAGGCCAGGCAACGGTGGGCATGGAAATCCTGCGCCAGCATCCGGGGTCTTTGCATGCGATCTTCGTGCCCGTGGGCGGCGGCGGTTTGCTCGCCGGCGTGGCGGCGTACGTGAAGGCGCTGCGACCCGAAGTTAAGGTGATCGGCGTGCAGACCTGCGATTCCGATGCGATGGTGCAATCGCTGGATGCGGGCACGCCGGTGACGTTGCCCGAAGTGGGCCTGTTCGCCGATGGCACGGCGGTGAAACGTGTGGGCGATCTGACGTTCGCGCTGTGTCAGCGCTATGTGGACGACATGGTGCGCGTGGATACCGACGCCATCTGTGCGGCGATTCGCGACGTGTTCCAGGATACGCGCAGCGTGCCCGAGCCGGCCGGCGCGCTCGCATTGGCGGGACTCAAGCAGTACGTGGCGACGCACAGCGCATCGGAACATCCGATGGTCGCCATCGTGTCGGGCGCCAACCTCAACTTCGATCGCCTGCGCTTCGTGGCCGAGCGCGCGGAAGTGGGCGAGCAGCGCGAAGCGGTGTTCGCGGTGACCATTCCCGAGGAACGTGGCAGTTTCCGCCGCTTCTGCGCCGCGCTGGGCCAGCGCAGCATCACCGAGTTCAACTACCGCATCGGCAACGCCACGCAGGCGCATATTTTCGTGGGCGTGCAGACCACGCATCGTGAGGAACGCGAGACCTTGATCGGGGCGTTCCGCGCGCATGGCTTCGGCGTGCTCGATCTCACCGACGACGAACTGGCCAAGCTGCATCTTCGTCACATGATCGGCGGCAGCTCGCCGCTGGCGCGCGATGAGCGGCTGTACCGTTTCGAGTTTCCCGAGCGGCCGGGCGCACTCACGCGTTTCCTCGCCAACATGCATCCGGACTGGAACATCAGCCTGTTCCATTACCGCAACCAGGGCGCAGATTATGGCCGCATCCTGGTCGGCATCCAGGTGCCGCCGGATGAGCGCGTGCTGTTCCAGGCGTTTCTCGACACGCTGGGTTACCCGTTCCGCGACGAGAGCGAGAATCCGGCGTACCGGCTGCTGCTGCGCGAGTAGGCGCGATCAATCCTCGACGACTTCGAGCTCGAACACGTGGTTGTCGTAGTCGCTGAAATACAACGCCGTGTCCTCGCGCGCCATCTGGTAGTCCAGCGCCAGCTTGTCCATGCGGCGGGCGCAGGCGAGCTGTTCTTCCTTGGTCACGGCGAAGGCGATGTGGTCGCCGTTGCGCGATGCGGGGCCGTTGCCGCGGATCAGCGCGAATTCCAGACCGGCGAGCGCGATGATCACCTCGGGGTGCGAATCCTCCGTATCCTCCCCGCGAAGGACACGCGCGTCCGGAAACACGCCGATCAGCAGGTCCGCGGTTCGCGTGGGATGGGCAACGATCAGGGCGATGTGGCTCAGGGCTTTGGGCATGGGCGTCGTCCGGCCGGCGGAAGAGTGAGTTTAGGCCGCTTTGTGACCGTGTTGCGACAACGTGCGCCGCGTGAATAGGCGCTGCGTCACGTCACCCGGGGCGGCGTGCCACGTTAAACTCCACCGATGGCTCCCACCTCCCGCAAGCGCCAGCGGCGCAACCTGCCGACCACGAGTACACCGCGCCCGCGTCCCGGCGCGGGCCACCGGCCAACGCGCACCGCGCAGCCGGCGGACAGTTCCTCCCGCGCCACGCGCGTACTCGACTGGCTGCTCGAGCGGCTGCCGTCGGCCTATCGCACCAAGGCGCGCGACTACCTCGTGCTGACGCGCATGGATCGCCCCATCGGCGCGCTGTTGCTGCTGTGGCCGACGTGGTGGGCGTTGTGGCTGGCCGCATCGGATTTTCCACCGGTGAAGCTGCTGGTGATCTTCACGCTGGGCGTGTTCTCGATGCGCGCGGCCGGTTGCGCCATCAACGATTTCGCCGACCGCAAGCTCGATCCGCAGGTGGAACGCACTGCCGGGCGACCCATCGCCGCGGGACGCGTGACGCCGCGCGAGGCGCTGATCGTGTTCGCCAGCCTGTTGGTGTTTTCCTTCGTGCTGGTGCTGTTCACCAACAAGCTCACCATCTGGCTGTCGTTTGCGGGCGCGGGCCTGGCGGCGATCTACCCGTTCACCAAGCGCTACACGCATCTGCCGCAGGTGGTGCTGGGCGCGGCGTTCGGCTGGTCGATCCCGATGGCCTTTGCCGCGGTGATGAACACCGTGCCGCCGGTGGGCTGGCTGCTGTTCATCGCCAACATCATCTGGTCGGTGGTGTACGACACCCAATACGCGATGGTGGACCGCGACGAGGACATCAAGGCCGGCGCCAAATCCACGGCGATCCTGTTTGGCGATGCGGACCTGCCCATCCTCGGCATCCTGATGGCCACCTTCCTGCTGGCCATGCTGTTCGTGGGCCAGCGCGCCACGCTGGGCTGGCCGTACTGGCTGAGCCTGCTGGTTGCCGCCGGGCTGTTCGGCTGGCAGCTGTGGCGCATCCGCGGCCACGACCGCGCCGCCTGCCTGTGGGCCTTCCGCAACAACAACTGGCTGGGCATGGCGGTGTGGATCGGCATCGTGCTGGCGCTGGCATTCCGATAGGCCGCCATCGCACGGCAGGCCACGTACGCGCCGTGTAGAAACGCCGTCGCCTACCCTGTCGATTCCAGCCGGAGTCGTTCGTCGTGTGCATGAGAGCCGCGCCTCGGCGCGTTATCCATGCCACCCCAGGAGAGACAACGATGCGATTCGTAGCCATGGTCAGGGCCACCCGGGCCTCCGAAGCCGGCGAGATGCCGAGCGAAAAGCTGCTCACCGACATGACCCTGTTCAACGAGGAACTGGTCAGAGCCGGCGTAATGCTGGCCGGTGAAGGCCTGCACCCCAGCCGCAACGGCGCGCGCGTGCGCTACGACGGCGACAAGCGTACCGTCATCGACGGCCCGTTCACGGAAACCAAGGAACTGATCGCCGGCTTCTGGATCCTGCAGCTCAACTCGCTGGAAGAAGCCGTCGAGTGGATGAAGCGTTGCCCCAATCCCTTCGAGGACGGCGTGTCGGAGATCGAGATCCGCCGCGTGTTCGAAGCCGAGGACTTCGGCGACGCCTTCACCCCCGAAGCACGCGAACTCGAAGCACAGCAACGCGCCCGCATGGGCGACCCGCGCTGAATCGACCAGGAGATGTCGCGATGGTGATCCAACCCTATCTGTTCTTCGACGGACGCTGCGAAGAAGCGCTGGCCTTCTACGGCAAGGCCGTGGGCGCGCAGGTGCAGACGCTGGTCCGCTTCAAGGACAGCCCTGAGCAGCCCGGCGAGCAGGCCGCCGGACCGCGCCCGCCGAACGGCGAGAAGATCATGCATGCGTCGATGAAGATCGGCGAATCGCTGGTCAACGCCTCCGACGGCGAATGCGGTGGCACGCCGGATTTCCGTGGCTTCTCGCTGGTGATCAACGCGAAGGACGATGCGGAAGCCAAGCGCGCCTTCGAAGCGTTGCTGGAAGGCGGCGGCGAAGTGGCGTTGCCGCTGTCCAAGACCTTCTTCGCCTCCAGCTTCGGCATGTTGCGCGATCGCTTCGGCGTGCACTGGATGGTGATGTCGCCACCGTAATCCGCACTGCATGGTGCGCACGAACTTGCACCATGCCGCACGGGGTGTTGTGATCGGCGGCCATGACGGCCACCGACATCCATCGCACCATCGACGCGGTCTGGCGCATCGAATCGCCGCGACTCATCGCCGGCCTTGCCCGCATCGTCCGCGACGTGGGCGTGGCCGAGGAACTGGCGCAGGACGCGCTGGTGACGGCCTTGGAGCAATGGCCGCAGACAGGCGTGCCGCGCAACCCCGGCGCCTGGCTGATGACCACCGCCAAGCACCGCGCGATCGACCAGATGCGGCGCCATGCGTTGCACCGTCGCAAGGAAGGCGAACTCACGCGCGAGATCGAGGACCAGCTGGAACAATCCGTGGGGGACCCGGATGCCATGCTCGACAATCCGGTCGGTGACGACCTGCTCAGCCTGATCTTCACGGCATGCCATCCGGTGTTGTCCACCGAAGCGCGCGTCGCGTTGACGCTGCGCCTGCTCGGCGGCCTCACCACCACGGAAATCGCACGCGCCTTCCTGGTGCCCGAAGCCACCGTCGCACAACGCATCGTGCGCGCCAAGCGCACGCTCAGCGAGGCGCAGGTGCCGTTCGAAGTGCCGCGTGGCGAGGAGCTCGACGTGCGGCTCGCCTCTGTGCTGGAAGTGGTCTATCTCATCTTCAACGAAGGCTATGCGGCCACCTCGGGCAATGACTGGATGCGTCCGGCCCTGTGCGAGGAAGCGCTGCGCCTGGGCCGCGTGCTGGCCGGCCTCGCACCGACCGAGGCGGAAGTGCATGGACTGGTGGCGCTGATGGAAATCCAGGCCTCGCGCACGGCTGCGCGTCTGGGGCCCAAGGGCGAACCCGTTCTGCTGAACGACCAGAACCGCGCACGCTGGAATCAGCTGCTGATACGGCGCGGCCTCGCGGCGCTGCAACGCGCCGAAGCGCTGGGCGGCGCCGAGCGGCCGTATACCTTGCAGGCGTCGATTGCGGCCTGCCATGCACGCGCACGCGCGGCTGAGGAAACCGATTGGCCACGCATCGCCGCGCTGTACGACACGCTCGCGCGCTGCATGCCGTCGCCGGTGGTGGCACTCAATCGCGCGGTGGCGCATGCGCAAGCGTTCGGTCCGGAGGTGGGCTTGTCGCTGGTGGATGCACTGCGCGACGAGCCGTTGCTTCGCCACTATCACCTGCTGCCCAGCGTGCGCGGCGACCTGCTCGGCAAGCTGGGTCGCAACGACGAGGCACGCGAGGAATTCGAGCGCGCCGCCGCGCTCACGCGCAACGAACGCGAGCGCGAATTCCTGTTGCAGCGTGCCGCCGCCAGCCACGTCGCCTGAACGCGATCACTGGGTAGCATGGGGTGGAAACAGCATGATCACCGTGACAATGACCACGTAACCGAGCGCCGCCAGCAGCAGGCTGAGCAACACCACCCCGACCAGTCGTGCGATACCTCTGGCGGCCCACCATGCCTTGTTCATCGCTACGCCTTGCACAACCGGTCGGCGCGATACGCCTCAAGGCTGGGCACGCTGCCGTACAGGGTTTCGACGAACGCATTGCGTTCGTGCCACATCACTTCCATGTCCCACAGGCAGAACGAATAGCGCGAGAGATCCTCGACCCAACCGGACGCATCCTGCGCGGCCACGGCGATGAACATCTCGTTGTCGTTGCCCCACCATCCCAGCACCAGGTAGCGCGCCTTGGCCGCCTCATGGCAAATGGCAAAGGCCGGCGTGGTCGACCACGGGATGGATCGCGCGCGTTTCATGGCCGCCAGGCGCGGCAGGTAGGGCGCGATATCCACGGCCTTGTCGCTGGCGGAAATCGTATAGACCTTGATGCCGTCGGCATCGGTGTCGGCGGGCAGGCTGACGATGGGGCGCGGACGATACATGGCATTCCTTCCCTTCAACGCGATCGAAGAACGGCGGCTGCGGCAGCGCATCATCGCATTCGATTGCGCCGGGGCGCATCCATCGATCTAATGGCGCGGCAGCTCCTGCGAGGGCTCGCTCATCCCATCCAGCGGCCGCTTCCGGGCCGCCTTCGTATCGAAGCGCTGTTCCCTCTGTCCGTCCATCGTGAAGGAGCAAGGCATGGAGCGTTCGTACCGGTCATCAGGCGCCGTGCTGGCCAGCGGCGATGTATTGAACTCATTCGGCGCTGCGTCCCTGGCACCCACGCGCCTGTCACAGTTATTCCTCGCGCTGAGCATGATCGCGCTCGGCGTGCTCGGCCTCATCTACGGCGACGTCGCGCTGGTCTGGCAGCACTTGCCGATCCAGCACATGCCGGGCGCGCGGCCCATCGCCTATGCGTTCGCGCTGATCGAGCTCGCCACCGGCATCGGCCTGCTGCTGCGAAGCTGGGCGAAGCCGGCATCGACTTTGCTGATGGTGTTCATGCTGGTGTGGGTGGCGCTGCTCAAGTTGCCCGCCGTGGTGGTGGTGCCGTCGATGGAAGCCACCTGGCTGGGGTTTGGCGAGATCGCGGTGATACTCGCCGGCGCCTGGGTGCTGTTTGCCTTCCAGCTGGGCGACCGTGGCGGCCTGCTGCGTTATCTCGCCGGACGCCGCGGCGTGCGCGCGGCGCGCGTGCTGTTTGCGCTGTCACTGCCGATGATCGGGCTGTCGCATTTTGTTTACAGCGAGCAGACCGTGGCACTGGTGCCGGCATGGTTGCCGTATCCGCTGGGCTGGGCCTATGTCACCGGTGCGTGCAGCATCGCGACGTGCCTGGCGGTGCTATTCGGCGCGCTGCCGCAGCTGGCGTCGCGCCTCGAGGCGACGATGCTGGGCATCATCACGGCGATGGTGTGGGTGCCGGCCATCGTGGCGGCACCCGGCGACCGCACCGCGTGGACGGCGCTGGCGATTTCCGCGGCCATCGCGTGCGGTGCCTGGGTGGTAGCCGATTCGTACCGCTCGGTACCTTACGCCGGACGTTCCGCCTGATAGGCGTGCGCGGCATCGAGCACGCGCGCCGAATACACCAGCGCCGCGCCGGCGTTCATGGCTACCGCCACGCCGAGTGCCTCGGCGATTTCCTCCTGCGTGGCGCCCTGCTTGAGCGCTTCGGCGGTGTGCACGGTGATGCAGCCGTCGCAGCGCGTGGTCACCGCCACCGCCAGCGAAATCAACTCACGCGTCTTGGCGTCCAGATGGCCGGTTTTGTTGCCGGCGCTGGACAGCGTCTGGTATCCAGCCACCGTATCGGGACTCAGCTTGGCGATCTCGCCAATGCGGCCGAGTAGCTGCTTGCGGTATTCAGGCCAGTTCAGCATGGTGCATCTCCAGGGGACACAACACACGCATGCTGCGCTCGCCGCCGCGCCGCGTGAATCGGCCAGCGTGGATACGTCGATGGTTTGGTGCCCAACGGCCCGCGTTTTGCAGGAACAGTGACATCTGTAGCGGTGCGTGCGTGCAGGGCTTGGTAAGACTGACGAGTTCTGGTCGAATCTGACCCACACGCGCACCAGGTGACCGAGGAACGTAGCAATGCATCAACCTGGGTTTGAAGCCGCCTTGTTCGCTTCCATAGGCCTCTCCCCGATCGCGACACTGGTAACCAACCCGCGCTTGCCGGACAACCCGATCGTTTGCGCCAACGCAGCCTTCTGCGCGCTTACCGGCTACGGGGAAAACGACATCCTGGGCCGAAACTGCCGCTTTCTGCAGGGCCCGGACACCGAGCCCGACCAGCGCGCCCTGCTGCGCGAGGCCATCGCCAAAGGCCGCCCTACGCTGACCGTGCTCACCAACTACCGCAAGGACGGCACGCCGTTCCGCAATGCGGTGATGGTGGCGCCGCTGTTCGGCGCCGATGGTGCCATCGAGTATTTCATCGGCTCGCAGATGGACGTGACCGACGCGCCGGACCGGGCGCAGCACCTGCGCATCACGCATGCCTCGACCCTGGTGGCCTCGCTCACGCCCCGGCAGAAGCAGGTGCTGGAATGCATGGCGCGCGGCCTGCGCAACAAGCAGATCGGCGAACAGCTGGGTATCGAGGAGAAGACCGTGAAGATGCACCGCGCCAGCCTGCTCAAGCGACTGGGCGCCACTACCAGCGCCGATGCGATCCGCATCGCCATCGAAGCGCGCGCCCCGACCTGACGTGGCTGTCGTTTTTTGGCCGTGCCTGCCCCAAAGGCCATATTGCTCCATGAGCGATGCGAGCGTTAGAAACGCCTTGGGGAATCTCGGCTCCCGCACATCCGTTTTGCGGGCGGCATGGCCGCCTGCAATGACAGCGTGCGACATTTTCCACCGATCCGTCGTTGCGCCAGTCCTGCGCAGCAACGAAGGTGGCGTATCCGATCAGGCAGAACGGAGTCGTGCAGCGTCATGTGGCGGGAACTCGAAGGCTCGACCGATCGTCTCTCGCCTCAGGAAGGCACCATAGAAGCCCGCGCACGTTTTCTCGCCGACGATTCGTTCCCTTCACGGGCCATCGATCTGCTTCGTTCGGCGGGCGCCCGGGTTTGGACGTCCGCCGAACACGGACTGGCAGGCGAGACGCATCAGGCCCATGCAAGCTACGCCCGCGAGCACCAGCTGTCGCTGCTCAGCTGCAAGCCCGAGCTGCTCGACCTGCAGGGCTTTCCGCCTTCGTGCAACCCGCCGATTTTCGTTTTCCATTTCGACGGCGGTTCGCTGAACGACATGCGGCGCGCGCTGCGTTGTCTTGCCCCTGTGTTGGGCAGCGACCGGTTCGGCGCAGGCTGCCGCGTGGAGGCAAACGCCAGCGGCTGGACCGAGTACCACCCACGCGGCGACGGCACGCGCCTCCGTCACAAGCATCGCCTGTGGCACGGCAAGGTGCAGGAGTGGATTGGCGAGTCGTGCGGATTAGCAGGCGCAGGCTAGGGTTTCGTCGCTGGCGCGCGGGCCAATGCCCAGACATCCACGCGTTGCACGCCCGCCCGCTTGAGGGTGCGGGCGCATTCGGCCAGCGTGGCGCCGGTGGTCATGACATCGTCGAGCAAGGCCACATGCGCCGGCCAGGCCATGTGATCAGGGACGGCGAAGGCGCCTCGCATATTGCGTCGACGCGCCAGGGCGCCGAGTTCGGTCTGCGCTGCCGTGCTGCGCAGGCGCTTCAACGCATCGGCGCGAAGCGAGATGTCCAGGCAACGGGCCAGGGGCTTGGCCAGCTCCAGCGTACCGTTGTAGCCGCGGCTGCGCAGGCGCCCCACGTGGAGCGGCACCGGCAGTATCCACGTGGGCATCTGCGGCGGTCGCGGCTCATGCAGCCATAGCGAGGAAAGCACGCGGCCGGCGGCCAGATCCGCGCTGAACTTGAAGCGCGATT
>Ga0209026_1001180_pt1 | contig 12121 bp, 10 predicted proteins | sample AraplaCL_Col_mCL_FD_184262 | JGI IMG/M metagenome (GOLD analysis project Ga0209026, IMG submission 184262) | Arabidopsis root microbial communities from the University of North Carolina, USA - plate scrape CL_Col_mCL (SPAdes) (version 2) | ecosystem: Host-associated > Plants > Roots >... | reverse complement strand
GCCATGCGCGAAGCGCGCCGCCTGCGCAGCCATCACGCCGCGGGGCTGATGGGATTGCTGACGGCGTCCTACGGCATCGGCCAGATTGCCGGCCCGCCGCTGGCGACGCGATTGGTGCATGCGACCAGTTCGTTTACGCCTTCGCTCAGCATCGCCGCACTTGCCTTGCTGGCCGGCGCAGCCTTGTATGTATGGCTGAGCCTGCGCTCGCGCGCCGATCGGGTTGCGACCACGGCACAGGGCTGAATGAATATGGCCTTGAAATGCAAGGAGCCGATGCCGGAACGCCGGCATCGGCTCCTTGCGACAGATAAATCCCCGACTTAACGGAAGGCCGGTTCGCCGAAACTGCGCAGCTTGCGGCTGTGCAATTGCTCGATGCCGTGATTGCGCAACAATTCCAGCGCGCGGATGCCGATCTTCAGATGCTGGGCGACGCGCTGCTCGTAAAAACGATTCGCCATGCCCGGCAGCTTGATCTCGCCGTGCAGCGGCTTGTCGGACACGCACAGCAAGGTGCCGTACGGGACGCGGAAGCGGAAACCGTTGGCCGCCACCGTCGCGCTTTCCATATCCAGCGCAATCGCCCGGCTCTGGCTGAAACGCAGCAAGGGCGTGCGATGGTCGCGCAATTCCCAGTTGCGGTCATCGACCGAAGCCACGGTGCCGGTGCGCATGATCCGCTTCAACTCATACCCTTCGAGCTGCGTGATGCCGGCAACCGCGTCTTGCAAGGCCAGTTGCACTTCCGCCAGCGCCGGGATCGGCACCCACAGCGGCAAGTCGTCATCCAGCACATGATCGTCGCGTACGTAAGCATGCGCCAGGACGTAATCGCCCATGCGTTGCGACGACGACAAACCCGCGCAGTGACCCAGCATGATCCAGCCGTGCGGACGCAATACGGCAATGTGATCCGTGATGGTCTTGGCGTTGGACGGACCGACGCCGATATTGACCAGCGTGATGCCGGTGCCGTCCGCGCGCTGCAAGTGATAAGCCGGCATCTGCGGCTGGCGCACCGGCGGCGTGCCGGTGCTCGGCATACCCTTCATCCCTTCGACGTTGGCGTTTGGCGTGGTCACGTTGCCCGGTTCGACGAAGGCGGTATATTGCTGGCGATAAGTGCGCAGCTCGGGATCGTCGGTCGCCTGCATCAGCTCGCGCCCCATGCGCACGAACTCGTCGACGTAGAACGCGTAGTTGGTGAACAGCACATAACGCTGGAACTGCTGCGGCGCCGTCGCCGTGTAATGACGCAGGCGATGCAGCGAATAATCGATACGCGGTCCGGTGAACAAGGCCAGCGGATGAATGCCGTCACGCCAGCCGCCGTTGTCGACCTCGTAGGTGCCGTTGACGATGCGGTCATCCATCTCGGCCAGATCCGGCAGGTCGAACACATCCGGCAACAGGCGCAAATGATCCGGATCCAGATCGCCCTCGACATGAATGCCTTCGGCAAACGCAAAGTGCACCGGAATCGGCAAGTCGCTCACACCGACTTCCAGTGGTTCCTGGTGATTGGTCAGCAGCAGTTTGAACTGGCTCAGCAAATAATTTTTGAACAGCGTCGGCCGCGTCAGTGTGGTCTGGTAAGTGCCGGGACCGGCGACAAAACCGAACGACTGGCGCGTGTCGGTGTGCGTGACTTTTTCAGTCGTGATGCGCACAAAGGGATAGCACGCTCGCACGCGTTCCTGCAGCACCTCGCCTTTGGCGAAACGCTTGAAGGCATCACGGAGGATGGCGGTGTTGTGTTCATAGATTTCGATCACGCGATCGACCGCCGCTTGCGGATCGGTAAATTTTTCGGTCAACAACTTTTCTCCAATCAATTCCGGTTCTCGACACACTGCCTCACTTCATCAAATCTTCATAGAGCGGCAACGTCCGATTTCATTGTACCTATATAAACAAAAAGGCCAATCCAATTCCGCAAACTGACCGGGAACTGACTGCGGGCAACAACGCTATTGCATTCAACTTCCCGGGCCGGCTGATTCTTGAATAGAATCAAGAATTCGATATTGATTTTTTGGATTTAACAAAAATAAAGAAACGCAACAATTGAAAATGCGCGCTAATCCAAAACCTCCCTCTCCGTCATTCTTTTGAGTATGCAATCTGATCCGGGCGGAAACCCTTTCGCACAGCACCATACGGGCAATTTAAGTGCAAAACCATCTCCGCCATGCCCTCAAAAAGCGCCCGCCATGCACTTCTTGCGAGCAAAAAATCCGGGCAATTATTCGCCCCTAAAAATAGTTGTCGATTTTATTCAAGACATCTTCTAAGAAGCCGCAATGAGTGCTATCGTGGCTGCTCTCCGCGCCTCACGAGGGTCGCTTCCGACGAGTTCTGCTCGCGTCGGGACAAACGGAGAAGAGACTAAAAAACATACTTTCACCAAGAGGAACGACATGTATTCTAAAAAGATCTTCGGCCAGTTTCTGATCCTGGCCTGCGCAGCTCTGGTATCCGTCGCGCACGCGCAAAAACTTCCTAACGTCATGATCCTGGCAACCGGCGGCACCATCGCCGGCACTGGCGCCACCAGCACGACAACCGTCGGCTACACCGCCGCAAAAATCGGCGTCGACGCGTTGATCGATGCCGTGCCGGAACTGAAGAAAGTCGCCAACGTCAAGGGCGAACAAGTGTTCCAGATCGCCAGCGAAAACATGAACAACGACTACTGGCTGAAGCTGTCCAAGCGCGTCAACACGCTGCTGGCGCAAAGCGACGTCGACGGCATCGTGATCACGCACGGCACCGACACCATCGAAGAGACTGCTTACTTCCTCGACCTGACCGTGCACAGCAAGAAACCGGTCGTGATCGTCGGCGCAATGCGTCCATCGACAGCGATCAGCGCCGACGGCCCGATCAACCTGTACAACGCCGTGTTGCTGGCAGGCAGCCAGGAAGCCATCGGCAAGGGCGTGCTGGTGACATTGAACGACCAGATCAATGCCGGCCGCGAAGTGACCAAGACCAACACGTCCACACTGGATACCTTCAAGACGCCTGAACTGGGTTTCTTGGGTTACATCCAAGGCAGCAAGCCGTTCTTCTATCGCCAATCGACCCGCAAGCACACTGCTGATTCGGAATTCGACATCTCGAAACTGGACGTCCTGCCGCAAGTCGACATCGTCTACGGCTACGCCAACATGAACCCGATCGCGCTGAACGCCTTCGTCGCCGCTGGCGCCAAGGGCATCATCCACGCCGGCGTGGGTGACGGCAGCCTGAACAACACCGTGGTTCCATCGCTGACCGAAGCCCGCAAGAAAGGCGTTGTGATCGTTCGCGCCAGCCGCGTCGGCCAGGGCATCGTGGCACGCAACGGCGAAGCTGACGACGACAAGCTGGACTTCGTCGTGTCCGATACGCTGAATGCGCAAAAAGCACGCATCCTGCTGATGCTGGCGCTGACCAAGACATCCGATACCAAAGAAATCCAAAAGATCTTCTATTCGTATTGATCACTGGTTTTAGCTGGCTTCGCCGTATCCGGGCAAGCGACCAAACAGCAAGAAAAACGGCCCGCAATGCGGGCCGTTTTTTATCGCGAAGCGATGCGTAAATTCAAGGCTCCTGTTGACTTGAAGCGCTATCGCCGAACTCAGACGCCGAGCGATTTTCCCGCGCCGAGCAAGGTCGCCACACCGATGATCGCGAAGATCAATGCCGCGATGGCATGCACGATGCGCACCGGAATCTTGCCGGCGATACGGTCTCCCAGCAACACCGCCGGCACGTTGGCGATCATCATGCCCAGCGTCGTCCCCGCAACCACCGGCACGAAAGCGTGGTACTGCGCCGCCAGCGCCACGGTCGCCACCTGCGTCTTGTCGCCCATCTCCGCGAGGAAGAAGGCAATCACGGTGGTGCCGAATACGCCGAAACGCGCGAACCTGGCTTCGCTCTCGTCGAACTTGTCGGGAATCAAGGTCCAGATCGCCATGCCGATGAAGGACACGCCAAGAATCCAGCGCATGGTTTCGGGCGATGCGAGCGAAGTAATCCACGCCCCCAGCGCACCGGCAAAGGCGTGGTTGGCAATGGTCGACACCAGAACACCCAGGATGATGGGAATCGGCTTACGGAATTTTGCAGCGAGGATAAAGGCCAGCAGCTGCGTCTTGTCGCCGATTTCAGCCAAGGCGACTACGCCGGTGGAAATGAGAAATGCATCCAATTGGGGTCTCCATGGCCGGACACGAAACAATGACCACGCCTCTCCCCGGCCATTCCGGAGACAACGTGGTCAAAGGTCTTGTCAAGCGCTTAGGACCGCTTATGCCATGGTCTGTTGACCAAGTATGTTGACATAAGCCCCTCCTCAGGGTGGAAGGCGACTACTCCCCAATGACCCGCGCATTTTACTCAATTAGTTTTTATGCGTCCATAGAAAATCCACAAAGAAGCCGGAACCAAGTGCGGTAACGAGACTCTTTATCAAGTAGCTGGTAGACGCAGGGCAAGCTTTGCGCCCCCCGGCGTCCCAAGTACCTGCGCCGGCAAGCCTTCGTCATGCTAGGATTTCCGCCTTTGCAGCCGCACCTTCATTCAACGATAAAACGAATGAAGCAATGATGCCGGTGATGCCGATCTCCACCTGCATCAGGCCGCACTCCCGACCAACCATTGTCGTCTTTGCACGGCATTCATCATTCGACATCCATTGCCCATGATCAATCGACGCACCTTCCTGAGTTCCGCCACTGCGACTGCCGCCCTCGCCGCTCTCGGCATTCCTCCCGAAGCGCTCGCCGCCAGTCGCATCAAACTTGGCAATCCCGCGCCGTTCTCATTCGACGCCTTGATTGCACAGGCGCGCACCACCGCGCAATCGCCCTACAAGGCACAGAACAAGCCACCCGCCGATATCCTCGACAAGATCGACTACGAGGCGCACGGCAAGATCAGATTCAATACCGACTCGTCCCTGTTTGCCGATGGTCCCGGACAGTTCCCGGTGACCTTCTTCCACCTCGGCCGTTTCTTCCAGGCGCCGGTGCACATGTACGCGCTGGAAGGTACGGGCAGCGCCGGCAACAACGCCAGGGCGCGCGAGATCCTGTACGACGAAAGCTACTTCGACATGCCGGCCGACAGCCCGGCGCGCAAGCTGCCGCGCGGCAGCGGCTTTGCCGGTTTCCGCTTCCAGGAAAGCCGCAGCGGCGACCAGGCCAAACTCGACTGGCGCAAGAACGACTGGGTCGCCTTCCTCGGGGCGTCCTACTTCCGCGCCATCGGCGACCTGTATCAATACGGTCTGTCGGCGCGCGGCATCGCCATCGACGTGGCCCAGGCCGGCAAGCCGGAAGAATTTCCCAACTTCACGCACTTCTATTTCGAAGCGCCGGCCGACAAGAGCGACACCGTCGTGGTGTATGCCGTGCTGGACGGCCCCAGCATCGTCGGCGCCTACAAGTTCACTATGCGCCGCAACGAAGGAGTCGTCATGGACGTCGACTGCGCGCTGTTCCTGCGCAAGGATATCGGCCGTCTCGGCATTGCGCCGGCGACATCCATGCTGTGGTTTTCGGAAGCGGTCAAAGGCACCGGCGCCGACTGGCGTCCGGAGGTGCATGACTCCGACGGTCTGGCGATCTGGAACGGCAACGGCGAACACATCTGGCGCCCGCTCAACAACCCGGCACGCATCACCGCCTCCGCTTTCGGCGACAACAATCCGCGCGGCTTCGGCCTGCTGCAGCGCGACCGCGACTTCGATCATTACCAGGACGGCGTGCATTACGAGCGTCGCCCAAGCCTGTGGGTCGAGCCGCTGGAAGGCTGGGGCGAAGGCTCGGTGCAACTGATCGAAATCCCTACCGACGACGAGATCCACGACAACGTCGTCGCCATGTGGGTGCCCAAAGCCAAGGCTGCCGCAGGCAGCAGCTATCGCCTGCGCTACCGCCTGCACTGGCTCAAGGACGAGCCGTATCCGTCGCCGCTGGCGCGCTGCGTCGCCACGCGCCTGGGCAACGGCGGCCAGCCGGGCCAACCGCGTCCGCCCAACGTGCGCAAATTCATGGTCGAGTTCAAAGGCGCACCGCTGGAGAAACTGGCTTTCGGCGAATTGCCGGAAGCGGTGCTGTCGAGCACGCGCGGCACGTTCTCCTATGTGTTCACCGAAGCGGTTCCCAACGGCGTCGCCGGCCACTGGCGCGCCCAGTTCGACCTGACCGTCGACGGCGACGACCCGGTCGACCTGCGCCTGTACCTGCGGCACAAAAACCAGACCCTGTCGGAAACCTGGCTGTATCAATACCAGCCGTTCAAGACGCGCGGCGTCTACGGCTAAGCATCTTCAGCCAAGCCAGGTTCCCGCCCCGCTGCGCCGGCCGTCGTTCCGGCGCAGCCTCCCTCTTTCCTTTCCTGCAATACAACACTGTCCGCCATCAATGCGCGGCCTTGTCATCAATTCGACACATTTAGCACTTACTCTTTCGGCAAACACTTTGCGAACAGCGCAAAGCCATCCCGAATTGAGGCAAAAAGTTGCGGTTACGATTATCGATGCGGCCGGCATGGCTGAGTACGGCATTTCAGAACGGCCGGGGCCTGTCGCTGGCCTACGTGCTGCTATCGTGCTTTTTGCTAATCGTGATCTGGAGCATCACCTTCACGCGCATCCGCAATGAAAAAGCGCTGGCGATCGAAAGCTCGGTATCCGACAGCAAGAACGTCGCCGCCATCATCTCCTCCAATCTGGAGGAAATCCTCAGCAAGGCCCTGCTTTATTCCCGTATCGGCCAATCGGTACTGGACGGCGACGCGCATGCTTCCAGCTATCTGTCGCCGCTGTTTCTGGGCGATTCGGCCTATCTGCGCGTAGCGATCTTCGACGCCAACGCCAGGCTGGTGTATTCCTCCGCCCGCCAGAAGGACGAACCGGAATTCTCGCAACTGATCAATGCCGCCTATGTGTCGTCTCTGCTGTATTCGCAACGCCAGGGCGGCATGATCATCAGCCCGCCGCTCAAGAAGGACGGCTATACCTGGCGCGTGCCGCTGCTCATTCCGTTGAAGAATAAAAAAGACGAATTGCAAGGCTTCTTCACTGCGATCCTCGATCTCGGTTATTTCCTGAGAACCTACAAGGACGTCAGCATCAGCAGCGGCAGCCGTATCGAAATCCTCAACGCCACCGGTTTTCAGCTGGCGGAACTGAGCGGCAGCACCTTGTCGGGCGGCAGCAATTTTGCCGGCGAAGACTACGCGCTATTCCTCGTCGATAACAAGACCGATGGCGAGATCCACGCCCTGCGCCCCGGCGAGCGGGAACAGCAAATCGGCGTACAGCGCAAACTGGACCGCTATCCGCTGGCCGTCATCGTCAGCCGCGATCCCGATTACGTGCTCGGCAAGCTGATCCAACCGCATCGCGAATACCGCTATCAGGCGGTCATCATCTCCATCATCGTGTTGCTGTTTTGCTATGCGCTGATCAACATCGCACATCGCCGCAAGCGCCTGTACGAAAAGCTGCTGTATTCCGAACGCGAAAAAAGCGGCCTGATCGACCAGCTGGAACTGGAAAAGTCGCGCGCCTACCAGTTGGCGTCGCATGACTATCTCACCGGCATTCCCAACCGCATGCTGTTCCATGAAATCGCCGCGACCGAACTCTCCCGCGCGCGCCGCAGCCGCAAGCTGTATGCGCTGTTCTTCCTCGATCTCGACAAGTTCAAGGTGATCAACGACACGCTCGGCCATGCAGTCGGCGATGCCTTGCTGCAGAACGTGGCCAAACGCCTGCGCAGCGTGTTGCGCGAATACGATCTGGTGGCGCGCCTCGGCGGCGACGAATTCGTCGTGCTGGTCTCGGAGATCACCGCCGAAGAACGCATCGCCGAAATCGCGCGCACGCTGGTCGCCGCCATCAGCGCACCTTATCCGGATCTCGAAGGACACGAAGTCCAGACGACGCCAAGCATCGGCATCGCGCTTTATCCGCGCGACGGCCAGACCGTGGATGAGCTGCTGACCAGTGCCGACGCCGCGATGTACACCGCCAAGAAAGCCGGCAGCGGCGCCTATCGCTTCTACGACGCCTCGCTCAATGCTTCGGCAGCGCGTGGACTGGAACTGCTGGCGCGCTTCCGCCAGGCGCTCAAGGCCGACGAATTCCGCCTGCATTACCAACCCAAAGTGGAGATGCAGAATTTCGACATCGTCGGACTGGAAGCATTGATCCGCTGGGAACATCCCGAACACGGCCTGATCTTCCCCAACGATTTCATCTCGCTGGCGGAAGACCACGACCTGATCATTCCGCTCGGCCACTGGATCATCAAGGAAGTGTGCCGCCAATTGGCCGACTGGAGAAAGCGCGGGATCGCCCCGGTGCCGGTCGCCATCAATGTTTCCGTCAAACAGCTGCAGGATGAGCTGCTGCTGGAGACCATATTGGGCGCCCTCAAGAAATACAAACTGCCGCCTTTCCTGCTGGAAATCGAAGTAACGGAAAGCTGTTTCATCGACGATATCGAGAGCGCCAAGAGCGTACTCGAGAAGTTGCGCGACGAAGGCCTGCGCATTTCTCTCGACGACTACGGCACCGGTTATTCCAGCCTCAGCCACATCAAGACGCTGCCGGTGTATGCGCTCAAGATCGACCGCTCGTTCATCCGCGATATCCGCAACGACAACAGCGACGCCATGATCGTCGCCTCCACCGTCTCGCTGGCGCGCAATCTCGGCCTGAAAGTCGTCGCCGAGGGCGTGGAAAGCAAAGAGCAACTGATGCATCTCAAGGTCATCGGCTGCGACGAGGTACAGGGTTTTTATCTGCAGCGTCCCGTATCGGCGGAGCAGATCGAACCGATACTGCAAAAAGGGAGATTCGATCCGCTATGAACGCCACTGGCCCCATGAAAAACTGCAGACGTCCTCGCCGCACGCTTGCCTTGCTGGCGATGTCGCTGGCCTTTGCCGCCATCGCAAACGCGGCGGAATGCGAACGTCCCTCGCGGCTGCGCATCTCGTTTGTCCCGCAAGGAGAATTGCAGGACGACGGCGCGGCCATGAAACCGCTGTTCGACGAACTGGAGCGCACGCTGCGCATGCCGGTCGAAATCATCACGCCGGCCTCTTACGGCGCGGTGACGGAAGGCTTGCTGGCGGGTGCAGTCGATATTGCACGCCTGGGTCCCGCAACCTATGTTTCCGTGCGCAAGAGCGATCCGCAAATCACGCCCTTCGCGACCTTGCTGCGCATGGCCGACGGCTTCACCGAAGGAAACGCCGCCGCTTATTACTCGATACTGATCGTCCGTCAGCAAGGGCCGATCACTTCCATTGCAGGATTAAAGGGAAAACGCGTAGCGCTGGCCGACCCGGAAAGCACCTCCGGCGCACTGATTCCTCTGCACGTTTTCTCGCGCCAGCTCGGCACCTCGCTGGATAAATATTTCTCACGCATCGGTTATTCCGGCAATCACGAACAGTCGGTGGCGGCAGTATTGAACAAAGAAGCCGATGCCGCCTTCGTCGCCAGCTCCAATCTCGGCGCACTGATCGCCGCCGGCAAGGTCAAGCGCGCCGACGTCCGCGTACTGTGGAAGTCGGCGCCGATTCCGTTCGATCCCTTTGTCTATCGCGGACAACTCTGCGAAGACATCAAGAAAAAGATTCGCGCGGTGTTTTTCAATAAAAAAAGCGCCAACATGCAAAGCACGCTGAGCGCCATTCATGCAGAGCAGTTCGTCGCCGCCGAGGACAAGAACTACAACATCATCCGCAACCTTCCTTAAGTCCTGGTTTTGAACAGGCTGCACAGCCAGCGAATCAGGCCGCCGACCACAGGGAGTTTTTGCAACAGCTCTTCGGCCGCATCCCAGTAGTCGCGATGCAGGATCACCAGCCCCTCGGCGTTGAACTTCAGGTGCGTACCGCCGATGATGACATACGGCTTGCCCTTCAATCCAAACCGAAAAGCCCAGGTAATGAAAGCCTGGTCGCCATCCACCACGCGATCGTCGATGACAAACCGGGGATCCTCGGTCGTGTCGAACATGTGCTCATACACGGCCATGATGGCGGGGATTCCTTGCACGTCGTTGAAAGGATCCTTGAATCGGACATCAGGCGCATAAAACTGATCGATGTTCCGCACGCTCTGGCGCGTCAGCGTGCCATACCAGTCCATCAGCAAATCCAGTCGTTCCTTCGTCTGCGCGGTAGTCGTCATGTGTGATGTAAAAAACGTTGAAACAAGGCGAAACGCCAGCGGTAAGGCAGCATCTGCAACAGCTTCAGGATACGCGTAAAGCGGTGCGGAAAGTGGATTTCGAACTGCCCTTTCGCGATGCCGTTCCAGATCTTGGCCGCGGCGACATCCGGCGTCTGAATCGCCGGCATGGCGAAATCGTTTTTGTCGGTCAGCTCCGTTTTCACGAATCCCGGGTTGATCAGGTAAACGCTGAGCCCCTTGCTGTGCAGGTCGCTATAGAGAATCTCCGCCAGGTTGATCAGCGCCGCCTTGCCCGGACCATAGACGCTGGCATTGGGCAGCCCCATGTAGCCGGCCACGCTGGCGATCAGTGCGATGCCGCCGCTGCCTTGCGCCAGCATGGCGGGCAAGGCGCTGGACAGGGCGGAATAGACGCTGATCAGATTGGTCTTCAGAGTCTGCTCTGCGGTGTCGTCGCTGACTTCCCAGCTGCGCTCCGGCCGGTAGCCGGCTGCACAGAAAAACAGCAGGTCAATGCCGCCGAATGCAGCGCAAATTTCCGCATGGCGCACACGCCAGGCGGCGTGATCGAGCACGTCGAAGGGCATGACAAGCGCATTGTCGGAAGTGCCTGCGATCTCTTGCAAAGCATCGATACGGCGCGCGGAAATCGCCACCCGTGCGCCATTGGCGAGCGCCTGCCGCGCCAATGCCGCGCCGATGCCGCTGGAAGCGCCGATCATCCAGATACGCTTGCCCTTCCAGTCATGCACCGGCGTATTCATCGGGCCAAATATCATACTGTCCACCGATCTTTGTTAGTCGCGGATTGCTGGTTGAAAGATTGCCTGTTTATCGACATGCTCATTCAGTTGCGCTTGCGAAAGAACAGCGTCACCTGACCGACTTCAAATCCGAACTTGCTCATGCTGGTGCGATTGATCATGGTCTGCCGGTCCATCAGAAACATCCAGTCGTCCATCTCCATTTCGTAGGTCTTGCCATCCACCGGCAACAGCAAGGTGTAGCGCCAGTTCAGTGCATTGCCGGCGGCGCGGCCGACCGCTTCGCCCACGACATCGCCGGCGGTGCCGCGCCAGCTGCCGTCCGGCTGGTGCGTCAGTGTCCAGATGCGTTGTTGCGTGGCGCCGTCGTCGTAGACGAAGCGCTCGTCAAGCGTCAGCTTCCCATCCTGTTCGCTGCCGGTAATCTCGACATGAAAGCGTTTGACGACTTCTCCGCCCCGCTTCTGGAACATGCCCCAGGCATCGGTCTTGCCGGAGAAAAACTGGACCGGATCAAAGACCGGCGCGTTCTTCGCGTACTGCGCTACGTCCGGCGACGCGCAGGCGCACAGCAGCGTTAGCAGCAGGACATTGCAGAACCTGAACAAGGTGATTTTCATGATGGTGACTCCTGAGGATCGGTAGAGGTTAGCGGGCTCAGGGACGAGGTTCGCTCGTCAGTCGGCGCGTGCACGGATTTGAGCAGCAACAATGCCGCCAGCTTGAAGACGCAAGGAATAAAGGCATAGACCCACGTCAGCGACATCCCGGCGGCCGTCCCCGGCTGATAGCCGAGCAGCGCCAGCAAGGGCAAGGACAATCCCGCGATTGCCAGCGACAGCTTGCCGAGCAAAGTCCACACGCCGTAGTAAGCGGCGGTGCTTTCATCTTTTTCGATCATGGTCGCCAGCAACACCGGCGGCAACGACAGATCGGCGCCCAAGGCAAACCCGGCGACAACACAGACGGCGGTATATCCCCAGATGTCGCCCGGACCCAGCAAGATGGCGCAGCCAAACGCCGCAATCGACAACAGCATGCCGATACGCCAGGTTTTCAACACGCCCAGTCGCTTTGCGGCGATAACCCAAAGCGGCAAACCGCACGCCGACGCCAGAAAATACCCGCCAAGGAAGAC
>Ga0209026_1001177_pt1 | contig 12138 bp, 7 predicted proteins | sample AraplaCL_Col_mCL_FD_184262 | JGI IMG/M metagenome (GOLD analysis project Ga0209026, IMG submission 184262) | Arabidopsis root microbial communities from the University of North Carolina, USA - plate scrape CL_Col_mCL (SPAdes) (version 2) | ecosystem: Host-associated > Plants > Roots >... | reverse complement strand
CATCTCGCTATACTGCAGAAGCACAGTTTTTAAGAGCGCATTATTATTTCGATTTGGTGCGTTTGTTTAAAAATGTGCCGTTGATTACTACGCCGCTTGATCCTTCAACTATTTATAATCAGCCACAAGTTGCACCAACGGCTGTTTATGCACAGGTTGAAGCCGATTTAAATGCGGCTATACCTAACCTGCCTGCTACGCTTACTGCTGCGGAGAATGGCCGTGTGTCGCAAGGTGCGGCAATTGCATTGCTGGGCAAAGTGTTGTTGTATGAGCAAAAATGGGCCGCTGCTGCTACGCAGTTTGCTAAAATAAATGGTACAACTCCGGGTGGTACTTCTGCAACTTATAACTACAAGCTGCAGGCTAACTTCGGATCAATTTTCGACCCGAACAACAAGTTTAACAGCGAGGCCATTTTTGAAATTCCTCACACTTCAACTCAAAATTATAACTGGGGTCAGTGGAATTCATTTAAAGCTAACGTTTATGTGCAAATGGTTGGCCCGCGCGATTTTGGTGATGCTACTTACGCTGGCGGCTGGGGCTTTAACCCGGTTACTAAGCAATTGCATGATGCTTTAGTTGGCGACCCACGTTATGGCTACACCCTTTACAACATGGACAGCCTGTCTACCGCAGAGGGTAAAAAGTATACACCGAGCTACCAGAACACCGGCTTTTTCCTTAGGAAATACGCTCCGCTTACCAAGTTTAAATCTACTACCGGTACGGTTGAGTTGAACTATCCTAATGATTACATCGAGATTCGTTTGGCTGATACCTACCTGATGGAAGCTGAAGCATTGATACAGGGAAATGGCGATTTGGTTCGTGCTGTTGCGTTGTTAAATGCGGTGCGTGCACGTGTAGGTTTACTACCGGTTGCTGCTACATTGGCTAACGTTCAAAACGAGCGTCGTTTGGAACTGGCTACCGAGGGTCACCGCTGGTTTGACCTGGTACGTTGGGGACAAGCCCCGGCTGCGTTAGCTTTCAAAGGCTTTACCGCCAACAAAAACGAAATCTTACCTATCCCGCTTAAAGAGTTAAGCAATACTAAACTGGTTCAAAACCCGGGTTATAATTAATATTGATACCGGGGCCGCTTTTGGCGGCCCCGGTTATTTAACCTTATGAAAAACAAACTATTAACGGTGGCGATGATTTTGTGTGGCGCCACTTTTTTTTCATGTTCAAAAAAGGAAGCACCTCCATATGTGTATGTTCCGCAGGCACCTGTTGATCTAAACTGGAGCTTTGAAACTACTCCTTTTTGGAGCGATGAGTTTAGCACCGATGGCGCTCCTGATCCAAACAAATGGTCATACGACCTTGGCGGAGGTGGTTGGGGTAATTCGGAGTTAGAGACGTACACTAAAGACCCGGCGAATGTAAATGTAGCCAACGGTATGTTAAACATCACCGCTATTAATCAAAACGGCAATTACACTTCGGCACGTGTAGTTTCTACCGGTGCCGGGAATTTAACTTATGGCCGTATTGAAGTACGTGCAAAATTGCCTGCCGGTAGAGGAACATGGCCGGCAATTTGGACATTACCAAACGATTACGTTTATGGCAACTGGCCGGCATCAGGCGAGGTGGACATTATGGAGATGGTTGGGTTCGATCCGAACAACGTGCACTTTAGTGCCCATAATCAAACTTTCTACGCTGGAAATTCTAAAACCAGTACGATGAATATCCCAACGGCTTCCACAGCTTTCCATTTATATCGCGAAGATTGGACGCCGTACGCTATCCGCGGATATTATGACAACACCTTAGTGTTTACTTATGTAAATGATGGTAAGGGCGCTGCAACCTGGCCCTACGATCAGAAATTTCACCTGCTGATGAATTTAGCAGTAGGTGGCACCTGGGGAGGATCGCAAGGCGTTGATGCTACTGCGTTTCCAACCACCATGCAGGTTGATTACGTGCGGTTCTACAAAATGATTCCTCAAAATTGATAAGTGACGGAGGATACCAAAAATGAAATTAAAAAACTCACTATATATACTCACTTTGCCCTTACTGCTGGCAGTGTTTGCCTGCAGTAAAAAAACTGCTAATGATAACCCACCACCCACTACAGGTGGCGATGGCGGCGGCACTACTACTACGCCGGTAAAAACCGATGTAAAGATGTGGCTCACCACAGCCGATAAATCGCAGCTGTTATCAAAGCAGAACATCAGTTTACTATTCGGTACCACTACCAATAGCAATTCCATAATTTCAGTTGATACTACCCAAACCTATCAAAATATTGATGGGTTTGGTTTTGCTTTAACGGGTGGAAGTGCATACGTAATTAACGCCCTGCCAATCACGCAGCGCGACGCTTTATTAAACGAGCTTTTCTCACCGACAGACAGTACGGCTATTGGCATTAGCTACATCAGGATCACTATCGGCGCGTCGGACATGAGCGCTACACCGTTTACCTATGATGATATGCCGACGGGATCGACCGATGTGAGCCTGACTAACTTTTCCATTTCGCCGGAGTTGACGGATCTGATACCGGTGCTGAAGAAGATCGTTTCTATCAATCCAAATATTAAAATATTGGCTTGCCCCTGGACCGCGCCGGTTTGGATGAAAACCAATACCATAGGCAACAACGGTTTTGAAGGTGGTAGCTTAAATACGGCTTATTACGCAACTTATGCGCAGTATTTTGTAAAATATATTCAGGCAATGGCTGCGCAGGGTATCAACATTGATGCGGTTACTTGTCAGAACGAGCCTTTAAATGCTTATAACACGCCTGCCATGCTGATGCAGGCTACTGAAGAAGCAACGTTCATTAAGAATAATCTCGGTCCGGCGTTTCAAGCAGCTGGTATTAAAACCAAGATCATAGCGTACGATCATAACTGCGATCACCCGGAATATGCTACTACTGTTTTGGGCGATGCAGGCGCAAGTCCCTTTGTGGATGGGTCGGCCTTTCACTTGTATGCAGGCAATATTTCGGCGATGTCTACGGTACATAATGCATACCCTAACAAGAACCTGTATTTTACCGAGCAGGCCACCTTCTCGAACGGCACCTTTAGCGGCGACTTGAACTGGCACATTACCAATTTAATTGTTGGCGCTACCCGTAACTGGAGCCGCAATGTGATAGAGTGGAACCTGGCTTCGGATGCAAATTTTGGTCCGCACACTACTGGCGGCTGCGGCACTTGCCAGGGAGCGGTAACGGTTAGCGGTGGTGCAGTATCACGCAATGTTTCCTACTACATCATTGCGCATGCTGCCAAATTTGTACGGCCGGGAGCAGTGCGCATTGCTTCGGATGCGTCATCGGCACTGCCAAACGTGGCGTTCAAAAACACCGATGGCTCAAAGGTGCTTATCGTGTTAAACAACAGCGCAAACACACAAAGTTTCAACATTAAATTTAATTCAAAGATCGTAACCAGCACGCTTCAGGGCGGCGCGGTAGCTACTTATAAATGGTAAAAGCTTGCTCAACCAAACAATTACAAATGACTAAATCTACTATACTCTCGTTAACCCTACTCTGCCTAACCATAACGGCGGCCGACGCGCAAACCAAACACAGCGCCGACAAGCCGGCCGTTGCCAATGTAAAAACACAAAGCAAATTAACCGATGCCGAAATAACCGCCAAAAGCGAAGCGCTCATAAAAAAAATGACGCTGGAAGAAAAGGTGGGTATGATACACGGCAACTCCTCGTTCACATCTGCCGGTGTGCCCAGGTTGGGCATTCCTGAATTTGTAATGTCTGATGGGCCGCATGGCGTGCGTGTAGAGCATGGTCGTACTTACGAAGAACAAAAGAACGTACAAGATGCGGGAACATACCTGCCGGTTGGCGTCTGCTTAGCTGCTACCTGGAACCCTAAACTGGGTTACGACTTTGGATCAGTATTGGGTAGCGAAGCCAATTATCGCGGTAAGGATGTGATATTAGGCCCCGGTATTAATATCATCCGCAGCGTATTGAACGGAAGAAACTTCGAATATGAAAGTGAAGACCCATACCTGATCTCGAAAATGGTGGTGGGCTATATCAACGGTGTGCAGGACCAGGGCGTTTCTGCCTGCGTGAAACACTTTTTAGCCAATAACCAGGAAGCCAAACGCAGCAGTATTGATGTGCAAATGAGCGACCGTGCTTTGCGCGAGATCTACCTTCCGGGCTTTAAAGCTGCCGTGCAGGTGGGTAATGTGAACACACTGATGGGTTCGTACAATAAATTCAGGGGACAATGGGCAACCCATAACGATTATATCATTAATCAAATATTGAAAAAGGAGTGGGGCTTTAAAGGCGTTGTCATCAGCGATTGGGGAGCAGTACACAGCACGGACCAGGCTATTTGGAACGGTACCGACCTGGAAATGGGAACCGATCTTAGTCTCGGACCTAAGCCGGATTACAGCAAATACTTTTTGGGCGATACCGTATCAAGGTTGGTAAAAAACGGTAAAGTTCCCGAATATTTGATCGACGAAAAGGTGCGCCGCATACTGTATGTAATGTTTAAAACCCATATGATTGGCGAACACCGCCAACCGGGCGAGTACAACACCAAAGCGCATCAACAAACCGCCTTAAAAGTCGCTGAGGAAGGCATTGTATTGCTAAAAAACGACCACAAAACTTTGCCGCTGACATCGGCCGTAAAATCAATAGCGGTTATAGGTGCTAATGCCGACCGTGCGCAGGCTATGGGGGGCGGTAGCTCGCAGGTTAAGGCTTTTTATGAGGTTACGCCTTTACAAGGATTGAAAAACCTGGTGGGTAATAACGTAAAGCTCAACTATGCACAAGGTTATAAAATTGAGCGCGGCGCCAAGGCCGATGAGGATATGATCAAACAAGCTGCTGAAGCAGCTGCAAAATCAGATGTGGCTATCATCTTCGGCGGTTGGACACATGGTTATAACTACAGCGTTTGGAAGGATAATGCCTATGATGCCGAAGACACCGACAAACCGGATATGAACATGCCTTTCGGTCAGGATGAGTTGATCAAGGCAGTAATGAAAGCCAACCCGAAAACTGTCGTGGTATTATTTGGCGGCGATGCGGTAGATATGACCCAATGGGTAGATAAAGCGCCGGCAATCCTGCAAACCTGGTATCCGGGTATGGAGGGCGGCAATGCTTTGGCTAATATCATTTTCGGTAAGGTAAACCCTTCAGGCAAATTGCCAATGACGTTCCCTAAAAAACTACAGGATGAACCCGCACATAAGCTGGGCGAATATCCCGGCAACGGAACCGTTGTAAACTACATGGATGACATTTATGTAGGCTACCGTTATTATGACACTTATAAAGTTGATCCGCAATTTGAGTTTGGCCGTGGATTATCATACACCACCTTCAAGTACAGCGATTTGAAAGTGTTCGCCGCAGGCAAAAAAGCTACGGTAACCTTCACGGTTAAAAACACAGGCAGCGTTGCTGGTGCAGAAACCGCGCAGCTATACGTAAAGCAAGAGAAACTGAATTTGCCTCGCCCCGATAAGGAATTGAAAGGCTTTGAGAAAGTTTACTTGAAGCCTGGGGAAGAACGCAAGATCACCTTGTCGCTTAACGCAGATGCTTTTCAGTATTTTAATGATGCGAAGCAGCAATGGCAAATGGATCCCGGAACTTTTGATTTCATTGTGGGCAGCTCATCAAAAGACATTCGTTTAACAGGTAAAGCAACTTTATAATCCGTACCATCTAAAACTAAATTCGTGAAAACAACCGCTCTTATTGCTTTATGTAGTGTCTTTTTGATAGGTGTACCAACGCATCCGGAAAAAAAAAGCACTCCACCACTTGCCAATAAAACCGTAACCGTTTATACCACCGCTAAGGACACCAAAGACCGCATCACCAAAACCGAGGTGCTGACGTTTAAGCCACACGGTCAGCCCCTGGAAACCGAGGCGTGCATATTTGTTGATCCTGATAAAAGCTTTCAAACGGTTTTAGGGATTGGTGGTGCTTTGACCGACGCCTCGGCGGAAACGTTCTACAAGCTGCCTAAAGCAAAGCAGCAGGAGATCATGAAGGCTTATTATGATAAGAATGCGGGCATTGGTTACACCTTGGCGCGTACTCATATTCAAAGTTGCGATTTCTCGAGCGGTAGCTATACTTATGTGGTTGATGGCGACAAGTCGTTAAAGACTTTCAATGTAGATCACGATAAGAAATACCGCATTCCATTCATCAAAGAAGCTATTGCCGCCGCAGGCGGTAAACTGCCTATGATTGCTACGCCATGGAGCCCACCGGCCTGGATGAAAACCAATAACGACATGCAGCACGGCGGCAAATTAAAACCCGAGTTTGACCAGACATGGGCAAACATGTATGTAAAATTTATTAAAGAATACGAGCGTTTGGGTATGCCTATATGGGGGACATCTACCCAAAACGAACCCATGGCAAACCAAAAGTGGGAATCGTGTATTTTCACTGCCGAGGAAGAGCGCGATTTCGTTAAGAACTACCTGGGTCCAACACTCCAAAAGAATGGTTTGGGCGATAAAAAGATCATTGCCTGGGATCATAACCGCGATTTGATCTATCAGCGTGCAAGCACCATTTTAGAGGATCCGTCAGCAGCCAAATACATCTGGGGCGTTGGTTTCCATTGGTACGTACATGATGTTTTTGATAACGTAAAACGTGTTAAAGAAGCCTTCCCTAACAAGAACCTGATATTTACAGAGGGCTGTGCCGAACGCTACAGCGCCAAAGCCATTAACGATTGGAAATGGGGCGAAACCTACGGAAAATCGATGGTGAACGATTTTAACAACGGCATTGTGGGTTGGACAGATTGGAACATTTTGCTGGATGAGCAAGGCGGACCGAACCACGCCGGCAACTTCTGCTACGCGCCGGTACATGCCGATACCAAAACGGGCGACATTACTTATATGAACTCGTTTTACTACATCGGGCATTTTTCAAAATTCATCCGTCCGGGGGCAAAACGTATCATCAGTTCATCAAACCGCGATCAGTTAATGACTACGGCTTTTATGAACGCTGGCGGCCAACTCGTAGTAGAGGTGCTAAACACTACCGACGAAAAACTGCCGTATAATTTGTGGATAAAAGGCATGGTGGCCGCAACAACCAGCTTGCCGCACTCAATAACTACGTTAATTGTTCAATAAATAGATATATTGCTTTTTAACTAATTGACAACCGAAAAATGAAAAGCAGGCGCAGACTACTGTACAGTTTGATTTTTGCAGTGCCGCTTGTTGTCATTTTTTCGCAATGCTTAAACTCATACCAATCGAAACCTGATCCGCGCGCAGACATTTTTGCCGGGGCAACGACTTGTATTAAGTGCCACAAAAATATTTATGACAGCTATGTGCACACGGCGCATTTCCTGTCGACAAGGCCCGCGCAACTGTCTACCATCAGCGGCAGCTTTGACCACGATACTACATTTGAATTTACCAAACATCTAAGGGTTGTGATGAATAAGCGGGGAGGTAAACTTTACCAAACCGCTTTTTTCAAAAACAAGCAGGTTGACAGCGAACCTTTCGACATTACCTTCGGCGGCGTGAAGGCCGAAACCTATTTATATTGGAAAGGCGATAAGGTTTACCAGCTGCCTATGAGCTACTTTAAGGCCCTGCATAACTGGACGAACAGCCCGGGTTTTGATACTACTAAAGTTGATTTTAACCGGCTGATCGGTCGCCGGTGCTTTGAGTGCCATAGCTCGTACATTAAAGAGGTGAATGTAGAGAACCAGGGTTTGAATCATAATGTGGAGTTAGATAAAAACAGTTTGATCTACGGTATTGACTGCGAGCGTTGCCATGGTCCCGCCACTAACCACGTAAACTACCACACGCAGTTCCCTGAAGTTAAAAAGCCAATGTACATTAAAACCTTTGCGTCGTTAACGCGTTCACAACGGATTGATGTTTGCGCCACGTGCCATTCGGGTAACGCCGAAAAAACATTAAGATCGATCTTTACTTTTAAGCCTGGCGATAAGCTGAGTGATTTTAAAGAAGTAGCGTTTATCCATAACAAGGTAGATTCGACTAAATTGGATGTACACGGCAATCAAACCCAAATGCTGGAGAGCAGCAAATGCTTCATCAGCAGCCAGATGGAATGTATTACCTGTCATGATGTGCATAAACCGATGAGTGTAGTTGGCATGGCGGCCTATTCGGCAAAATGCTTAAGTTGCCACAGCGCGGCATCACATAATGAGTGCAAATTGACGGGCTCGATAGCGATGATTCAGAATAACTGTATTGATTGTCACATGCCAAACCGTTCATCGAGTGTTATTGCGGTGCAAACATCGGGCAAAGGGCAGGCATCGCCCTATATGGTGCGTTCACATCATATTGCGGTGTACAAAGATGCAACGACCATAGTTAAAAGCGATTTAAAGAAATATAACCTGAGCAATTAGGCTCTACTTAAAGTATTATGAGAAAGCATCTGTTAACGGTATTGGCGGTGTTGGTTTTAACCCTGTCCGCGCAAGCGCAAACTAAATTTATTACCACCAAAGGCAAAAACCTGATAGGGGTAGATGGTAAGCCTTTTATGATGAAAGGCACCAACCTGGGTAACTGGTTGATTCCCGAGGGTTACATGTTTAAGTTCAAGGATATCAACTCACCGAAGTTGATCAATGAAGCTTTTATGGAGATCATGGGGCCGGAAGATACTAAGCTTTTTTGGCGGAAGTATACCGAGAACTATATTACCGAGGCGGATATTCATTACCTGAAAACGGTGGGCATGAACTCCATCCGCATACCGTTTAGCTACCGCTTGTTTACTTATGATGATTACCTGGGCGAGAATAACCCAAACCATGGCTTTGAGTTAATGGATAAAGTGATCGGTTGGTGTAAGAAGGAACATTTATATGTGATACTGGATATGCACGCGGCGCCCGGCGGACAAACCGGTGATAACATTGACGATGGATATGGCTTCCCATTCCTGTTTACCAGCGAGGCCAGCAAGCAACTTACCGAAAAGATATGGACACGCATTGCCGCACATTATAAAAATGAGCCTACGGTTTTAGGGTACGATCTGCTGAATGAACCTATTGCGCATTACTTTGATAAAACTGCTCTAAATCCATTTTTGGAGCCATTGTATAAACGCTTAACCAAAGCCGTACGTTCGGTAGATAAGAACCACATCATCATTTTAGGTGGCGCGCAATGGGACAGCGATTTGAATTTGTTCGGTCCGCCGTTTGACTCGAAACTGGTTTACCAGTTCCATAAATACTGGACCGACCCGACGCAGGATGTGATTCAAGACTATATCAATTTCAGCAATAAAAATAACGTGCCTATTTATTGCGGCGAAACCGGCGAGAACAAAGACGAGTGGGTATTAGCTTTTAGAAAGGTGCTTGACAAGAACAACATTGGCTGGCATTACTGGCCCTATAAAAAGATGGAGAACACCTCGGGCATCATGTCGTTCCGCCCGTCGGCTAATTACGACAAGGTGATTGCCTATACCGAAAAAAAACGCATCAGCTTTGAAGATATCCGTAAAGCCACGCCCGAAAATCGCGAAGAAATGAAGGTGGCCATCTTTGATATTCTAAATAGCTGCAAGTTTGAAAACTGCATTCAAAACAAGGGATATATAGAAGCGCTTGGTTTTAAGCCCACTAAATAAAACTGGCATTAAAAGTAGCTGCGAACCCGAAAATTTAAGTATAATTGTTTTGCGGGCGCCAATAAGCGGTTAAATAAAATCGCATCCTGCCCGGCTAAAATTGCACTTATTGAAAACGTTGTATAAGATACTTTTGTGGGTATGGGTTTTGCTGTTCGGCGCTTTTTTTAGTGCCCATGCGCAAACGCCTGTAACGCTTAACGATAGTATTACCCAACACATTTTTTCTTACCAGGAGATAGAAGGCTTTTTCGATGCGAAGGGAACACTCAAGATCAATGACATAAAAGGCGGCGCTTCGACCTTATTTAAACCAAGCAAACTGTATACGCCAAAAACCACCTCGTTAAATGGCGTGTATTGGTATCGTGTAAAGATCAATCACGCCTACGCCACCAAAAACAACTGGATACTGGAGTTCTTCGACCAAACGATAGACGATATACAAGTGTACTCGCCCGATACTGCAGGCGTTTATAATGTGGCTTATCTGGGCAGCGAACACCCGTTTACCCAACGGATGTTTCAGCATAAAAATTTTACGTTGAACATTAACAGCAACCTGTACGGCGATTGTACCTATTATGTAAGGGTTCGTTCACACTTGCCGGCGAATGTGATCGTGGTACTGCGCTCGGTAAACTGGTTTGTGCATTACGCGCTGGATGAGTATTTCTTTTTTGGAATATTTTATGGGATGCTGTTGGTATTTGCGCTTTACAATCTGATGATGTTTTTCGCTATCAGGCAGATACAGTACTTATACTACGTGGCCTATAACCTTAGCATCGGTTTGTATGAAATGTGTGCCGATGGCATTGCCTATCAATACATGTGGCCCAATGCGCCGGTGTGGAACCAGTACGCCTACGGTATTGCGTTGTTCTTTGCCAGCGTTTTCGGTATGCTATTTACGCGCAGTCTGCTTTACGTAAAAGTAAAAGCGCCAAAGCTAAACCGGGCCATCTGGTGGGTGGTTAGCTTGCGGACAATTTTCTTTTTTGCCTGCTTGATCATTAATCCGTATTGGTTCAACTATCGCATTATAGAGGTAGTGCCGTTACTGCTTGCCTGTTATACCGGTTTTTATGTGTTAAGCAAAGGTTATTGGCCGGCGCGTTTCTTTGTGGTGGGCTATAGCTTTTTGGTGCTGGGCTTTATTATAAAAGTGCTGATTGCCTTAGATGTTACCTGGTTGCCATTCGGCCCGGTTACGCATTATAGCCTCAGCTTCTGTTTTATTATGGAGATGCTCTTTATTTCGTTTGCGATAGCCGAGAAGGTACGCATCCTGAAAAAGAAAAAGGATCATGCCCAACGCCGCATAATGCGCCAGATGAAGCAAAACGAAGAACTGAAGGACAGCATTAACAAACACCTGGAAGAACAAGTGCGCGAACGTACCGGCGAGGTAATAGAAAAATCAAAAGTAATTGCCGAGCAGAACGAAGAGTTGCGCTCGGTTAACGAATTATTGAAACAGCAGGCCGAGGAAATATCGCGCATTAACGTATTATTGGAGAAAGACAACATCGCCCTGCATACCGATATCGAAAAGGTAACGCATGACAGATTGATGTCTACCGAGGTGGATTTTGAAGAGTTCAGCCGCACGTATCATGATAAGGAGACATGTTTTAAGTTCCTTTCCGACCTGAAATGGGCCAACGGCTACGCCTGCCGTAAATGTGGCAGCGATCATTACAGCAGTGGGCATTTACCTTATAGTCGCCGATGCTCAAAATGCGGGTATGAAGAATCGGTTATTGCCTATACTATTTTGCAGAATACCCGTATACCTATCAATAAAGCGCTTTATATTGTCTTCCTGATGTACACCAGTAAAGGGAAGATATCCTCGCATAAATTGTCCGAGATCGTCGATATTCGTCAAAGCACCTGTTGGGTGTACAGCAGTCGCATAAAAAAGCTGATGGATCAGAAGAAAAAAGAGCTGCGAAACGCCGGAAGTCAGGGCTGGGGCAAGTTGGTAATGGAACTTATCGACGATTAAACAGCAACCCTGCTAAGTGTTAAAATTACACTTTGCCAAACTTTATTTTGTTTGGTGTTTGATTTACAATTATAAAATGTTGTATTGTTAACAAATCAATAACATTTTAATTTATTAGTTGCGATAAAGTCAATGATTTGTTAATTTTTGTTAAAATTTCACAAAAAAAGTTGCAACGTATATTATTTTGTTCTTATCTTTGAAGCGTATTAGAAATACATATAAAAAGTCTTCTCATAATTTAGGTTTATAATTGGTTAGTAAAGGCCTCCTGCCCATCAGGAGGCTTTACTGTTTTATAGGATTTTCTATTTGAGATAAAAAACATCATAGCATTTGGTGGTGACTAACTTTTTGTTACTTTTGCCATCCGCAACGGGGGATTAGCTCAGCTGGCTAGAGCGCTTGCATGGCATGCA
>Ga0209026_1001175_pt1 | contig 12147 bp, 9 predicted proteins | sample AraplaCL_Col_mCL_FD_184262 | JGI IMG/M metagenome (GOLD analysis project Ga0209026, IMG submission 184262) | Arabidopsis root microbial communities from the University of North Carolina, USA - plate scrape CL_Col_mCL (SPAdes) (version 2) | ecosystem: Host-associated > Plants > Roots >... | reverse complement strand
CGCCGTGCTCGATGCCGCCTTCGGTTGCGTGTCGGTGGTCATGATGGTTTCGGCAGCGGCATACCAATTGTCCGCCTTGAGGTTGGCCACCGCATGCGGCAAGCCGGCCTTGATCCGCTCGACCGGCAACGGTTCCAGGATGACACCGGTGGAAAACGGCAGGATTTGCGAGGCTTCGCAATCGAGCAATTCCGCCAGCGCGGCACAGGTTGCATTGGCATCCATCAGACCCGATTCGCCGGTTCCGGCGTTGGCATTGCCGGTGTTGACCACTAGCGCGCGGATCGATGCCGAGTCCGACAAATGCAATCCTTCCAGATGCGCCTTGCATACCTGCACCGGCGCCGCACAAAAACGATTGGTGGTAAACACGCCGGAGACAGTGGCGCTGGGGGCCAGTTTCATCACCAGCAGGTCCTTGCGGTTCGCTTTGCGTACGCCTGCCTCGGCATAGCCGAGTTCGATGCCGTTGACTGGCTTCAGGTCAGCGGCAACAGGAAGGGGAAGATTGACGGCCATGGATATCTCACAGAGGGTTGAATTGGTCGCGCAAATAACGAGTCGTCGCGGACGATACCGGCCCGCTGCATGCTGCAACGGCGCCATTCATGCTTTCTTGCTCGATATTGTAAACGGAACGGGGCCGCATCGGTGCGGCCCAATAAGGGCAAAACTGCGCCAACGCAAAAAACAAGAAAAAAGGGCGGAAAATTCCGCCCCTCTTCAGATACGACACAATGTTCGCAATCAGGTCAAAACAAGATCGCGATCATGCCAGCCTGCCATGACATTGCTTGAATTTCTTCCCGCTGCCGCATGGACACGGATCGTTGCGTCCGACTTTCAAAACCGAATTCACATTCGGCCTGGCAGCCGGGTCACCCATCGATGCATTGGCAGTCGGCGCCAGCAACTCTTCAGGTGCCAATTCGGCGTTGAAATCCGCATGCTGGTAATGTACGTTTTCGACATGCGATTGCGCCAATTCCTGCTCGGCCTGTTCGATTTCTTCGCGCGACTGGATGCGTACCGTCATCACGATCTTGGTCACTTCATTCTTGATCATGTCGAGCATCTGGCCGAACAGCTCGAACGCTTCGCGCTTGTATTCCTGCTTGGGATTCTTTTGCGCGTAGCTGCGCAGGGATATGCCCTGGCGCAGGTGGTCGAGTGCCGCCAAATGCTCGCGCCAGTGCGAATCCACGCTTTGCAGCATCACACTGCGTTCGAATCCGCCGAACGACTCCTTGCCGACGATTTCCACCTTGGCGTTGTAGGCATCGTCCGCCGCTTGCAGGACCTTGGCATGCAAATCTTCGTCGGACAAGGTGGTATCGGCTGCCAGCGCCGCCTTCAGCGGAACCTGCAATTGCCATTCGCTTTGCAGCGCCGCTTCCAGGCCGGCCAGATCCCACTGTTCTTCCATCGATTCCGGCGGCACATGCAAACGGAAGAGATCGTCGAACACGCCGTGGCGCAACGAGGCGACCAGGACCGAGACATCCGTCGCTTCGAGCAATTCGTTGCGCTGCTGGTAGATGACCTTGCGCTGGTCGTTGGCCACGTCGTCGTATTCGAGCAATTGCTTGCGGATGTCGAAATTGCGCGCCTCGACCTTGCGTTGCGCCGACTCGATCGAGCGCGTGACGATGCCGGCTTCGATCGGCTCGCCCTCGGGCATCTTCAGACGCTCCATGATGGAGCGCAGGCGGTCGCCGGCAAAAATGCGCAACAACGGATCGTCGAGCGACAGATAGAAGCGCGAAGAACCGGGGTCGCCCTGGCGCGCGGAACGGCCGCGCAACTGGTTGTCGACGCGGCGCGATTCGTGCCGCTCGGTGCCGACGATATGCAAGCCGCCGGCGGCCACCACCTGCTCATGCAGCGATTGCCATTCGTCGCGCAGGGTTTGCGCCTTTTGCTGCTTCTCTTCGTCGCTGAAACTGGCGTCGGCTTCAATGAACTGAATCTGCTTTTCGACATTGCCGCCCAACACGATGTCGGTGCCGCGACCGGCCATGTTGGTGGCGATGGTGATCATCTTGGGCCGGCCGGCCTGGGCGATGATTTCCGCTTCGCGCGCATGCTGCTTGGCGTTCAAGACGTTATGCGGCAGGTCGGCCTTCTCGAGTATGCCCGACAACAATTCGGAATTCTCGATCGAGGTCGTGCCGACCAGCACAGGCTGTCCGCGCTGGTAGCAATCCTTGATGTCGATCAGCATCGCGTTGTATTTTTCAGCGGCCGACTTGTAGACCTGGTCTTGCTTGTCCTTGCGCTGGTTGATGCGGTTCGGCGGCACCACCACCGTTTCCAGGCCATAGATTTCCTGGAATTCGTAGGCTTCGGTGTCCGCCGTCCCGGTCATGCCGGCCAGCTTGCTGTACATGCGGAAATAATTCTGGAACGTGATCGAGGCCAGCGTTTGATTCTCGTTCTGGATCTGCACGCCTTCCTTGGCTTCGACAGCCTGGTGCAGGCCTTCGGACCAGCGGCGGCCGGTCATCAGGCGGCCGGTGAATTCGTCCACGATGACGACTTCATTGTTCTGCACCACGTAATGCTGGTCGCGGTGATAGAGCGTATGCGCGCGCAGCGCCGCATACAGGTGGTGGATCAGCGTGATGTTGGCGGCGTCGTACAACGATGCGCCTTCCGGCAGCAGGCCCAGGCGGGTCATGATCTGTTCGGCCTTCTCATGGCCGGCTTCGGTCAACAGCACCTGGTGCGCTTTTTCATCCTTGGTGTAATCGCCCGGCACTTCGATCTTGCCGCGGCCGTCCGGTGTTTCCTCGCCGATCTGCAGAGTCAGCAGCGGCGGCACTTCGTTGATTCTGTAGTACAGGTCAGTGTGGTTTTCCGCCTGGCCGGAAATGATCAAAGGCGTTCTCGCCTCGTCAATCAGGATCGAGTCGACTTCATCGACAATGCCGAAATTGAGCGCGCGCTGCACGCGTTCGCTGGCTTCATAGACCATGTTGTCGCGCAGGTAGTCGAAGCCGAACTCGTTATTGGTGCCGTAGGTGATGTCGGCGGCATAGGCCACTTGCTTGGAATCATGATCCATGCGCGACAGGTTGACGCCCGTCGTCATGCCCAGCCAGGAATACAGCTTACCCATCCACTCGGCATCGCGCTCGGCCAGGTAATCGTTGACCGTCACCACGTGCACGCCCTTGCCGGACAACGCGTTGAGGTAGGCCGGCAGCGTGGCCATCAAGGTCTTGCCTTCGCCTGTGCCCATTTCGGCGATCTTGCCGAAATGCAGCACCATGCCGCCGATCAGCTGCACGTCGAAATGGCGCATCTTCAACACGCGCTTGCCGGCTTCGCGGCAAACGGCAAACGCTTCCGGCAGCAAGTCGTCCAGGCTCTCTCCTTTGGCCACGCGCTCCTTGAACTCCGGGGTCTTGGCCTGCAACTCTGCATCCGAGAGGCGCTCCATCGAAGGCTCCAGCGCATTGATCTCGCGAACGATTTTTTGATATTGTTTAAGCAGACGCTGGTTGCGGCTACCGAAAATCTGGGTCAGTAATGACATGCTAGAGTTTTAATAAAATATGCGCAGCGAGACTCCAACCCCCCGGGCGTACCGAAGATTGGGACGGTTTTGCTAAAAGACTGGGATTTTAGCATGGGCAAGCCGTTAGATTGGGTCTAACGGCCTGGAATCAAGACCAACTACCGGCAATTTGCGTGCTTGCGAGAAACCTCTGCCGGGCGAGGCACAGAACCATTTTTGACGCGGGATTCAGCGCTGCAAACTGACCGCAACCTGATGATTGCTGGCAACCGTGGTCACCCTCGGCGCCTGCGTATCGGCCAGCAGGGCCTTGGCCTGCTCGGCTCCAGCCGACAGGAACTTGTGCGGGTCCTGTTGCATGCCCCGCACCAGCACTTCGAAATGCAGATGCGCACCGGTGGAGCGTCCGGTCGAACCGATGTCCGCCACATGCTGGCCGCGCCGCACGATGTCGCCGACATTGACCAGTATCTTGGAAGTGTGCGCGTAGCGCGTGACGATGTCGTTGCCGTGGTCGATTTCCAGCATGTTGCCGTATTCATGGTGGTATTCCGACGCGATCACGACACCGCCGGCTGCCGCCATGATCGGCGTGCCGACCGGCGACGGGAAATCGATGCCTTCATGAAAGGCATTGCGACCGGTGAACGGGTCGGTGCGCCAGCCGAAGCCCGACGCGTTGTAGGCCACGTTGACCGGCTGAATCGTCGGCAACAGTTTCGATTTCACCTTGTAAGTCATCAAGGTGGTCTCGACGACATTCATGTAATCGGACCGATGTTCGATATCAACCGCCAGGCTGTCGAGATCCTTTTGCATGCTATCCATGCTCAGGTCGGGCGGCGCCTTTTCGTCGGGATGCGGACGGGCCGGCGCCGGCGCAGGCGCCGAAGCATTATTTTCCGACGCGCTCTTGAATTTGAATTCTTCAGGCTTCACGCCGGCCAGGCCCTGAACCCGCTCGCCGACAGCATCGAGACGCATCAGACGCGCCTGCAATTCACCCAGCTTGGACGCCATCGCGGCCAGGTTTTCCTTCAGGAATTTGTCTTTTTTCCCCGCATCGTCCTGTGACGACGCGGCTGCGGCTTCGCTGACAAACGGCAGCTTCAGATCGGCGGCATGGCGCACGGCCATATACGAAAGGAGGTAGGAACAAAGGGTGACAATCGCGACGAAACCGAGCAACGCCAATAGCAGATGGCGGCTCGTCAACGTCAGCGGTTTCGCTGCGGCAGTGCGTGAACGCAGCAGAATTATTTGCATGCCAACCCCTTATACTCGTCCAACTCGGATGAGGTGTGATAAGGTTGAACGATGACACGCCCTTCTACGTTCATCCCTTACCAACAAGGCACCCAAAAGGCCAAGACTGCCAAGACAGCCATAGGTGCCGCGGACTTTCTTCGTGCCAACGACAAGATGGCATCCATCCTGCCGACTGTGACACGGATGGCAGCGCTGCAAAAAGATTGCACTGCCACACTCCCCGCCATGTTCGCCACTTGCGCGGTGCTGTCGCTGGAAAACGAGCAATTGGTGCTCGCCGTTCCGAATGCGGCACTCGCCAGCAAGCTCAAACAACAATTGCCAAAGCTGCAAGACAATTTGCTCAAGCGGGGATGGCAGGTTAGCGCAATACGTTTAAAAGTGCAAGTTATTACCGGAATTATCAAAACTGAAAGAATCAAGGAATTGAACATGCCCATGCAGGCAGTTTCAGCCTTCGATTCCCTGGAAAATGGGCTTGAAGAGACGCCGCAAAACAAGACATTGAAAGCGGCGTTGCGCGCCTTGATCGAGCGTCAGCGCGGTCAGCACAAGGGTGGGTGATGTCGTGGGCGCGTCAGTTAAGCGCCCACTCCTCTGCGACCTGCCGCACATTGTCGGGCGCTGCATCGAGATTGTCGAAAGTCACAACTTCGTAAGATTCCGGATGCGCGAGCAACTCGCGCAAGAGCAGATTGTTCAAGGTGTGACCCGACTTGTGCGCTGTATAACTCGCTATCAGCGGGTGGCCTATTAAATAGAGGTCGCCGATCGCGTCGAGAATTTTGTGACGCACGAATTCATTCTCGTAACGCAACCCGTCCGAGTTCAGGATGCGATACTCATCCATCACGATCGCATTCTCCAGCGAACCGCCACGCGCCAGGCCCATGCCGCGCAAGGTTTCCACGTCTTGCATGAAGCCAAACGTGCGCGCGCGTGAAATTTCCTTGACGTAGGATTCGAGCCCGAAATCGACCTCGGCGGTCTGGCCCGTGCCGTCGACTGCCGGGTGGTTGAACTCGATAAAGAACTTGAGTTTGAATCCGTCGAACGGTTCAAGGCGCGCCCACTTCTCCTGCTCGCCCTGGCCTTGCCGGACTTCCACCGTTTTCTTGATACGAATGAATTTCTTGGCAACGTTCTGTTCCTGCAAGCCGGCCTGCTGCAGCAGGAACACGAACGACGATGCCGAACCGTCCATGATGGGAATTTCTTCCGCCGTCACGTCGACATAGAGATTGTCGATGCCGAGGCCCGCACATGCCGACATCAGATGCTCGACCGTCGACACGCGCGCGCCGTCTTTTTCCAGGGTCGATGCCATGCGGGTATCGCCGACACCCAACGCGTATGCAGGGAAATCCACCACCGGGTCGAGATCGACGCGGCGAAACACGATGCCGGTATCGGGAGCGGCGGGACGAAGGGTCAGCGCAACCTTGGTGCCGGAGTGGACTCCGACACCAACGGTCTTGACCAGTTTCTTGACGGTGCGTTGTTTCAACATAGCACCGATTATAACAACTAACCTGAAGGTCAGTTAATTGCGGCGCGCGGACCGTTGCCGCCGCGCCGCATTGGTTCTATTGTATTGATCAGCCCAGTTGCGCCAACAGGGTTTCGGCGTTCGACACTTCGAACTTGCCACCCTGCTCGACATTCAATTGCTTGACCACGCCATCGTCAACCAGCATCGAATAGCGCTGCGAGCGCGTGCCCATGCCGAACTTGCTGAAGTCGGCATCCAGGCCCAATGCCTTGCTGAAAGTCGCATTGCCGTCCGCCATCATGCGCACGAAACCGGTCGCCTTTTGATCGCGGCCCCATGCGCCCATGACGAACGCGTCGTTGACCGAGATGCACCAGATTTCATCGACGCCCTTGGCCTTCAGCTCTGCAGCGTGCTTGACGTAACCCGGCACATGCTGCGCCGAGCAAGTCGGGGTGTACGCACCCGGCAAGCCGAATATGGCAATTTTCTTGCCCTTGACCAAGTCTGCGACCTGGAAAGTGTTCGGACCAATGGCACAAGCCTCGGTAGCCGATTCAAAAAATTCTGCCAACGAACCGTCCGGCAGGTGATCGCCAATCTTGATAGTCATAGGTGCCCCTTCTATTGTCGGAATTGTGGAAAAACGCCGCATGCACGGCGCGCCGACCGAAGTATGCCTTGTTATTGTTTTTTATGCAGGGGTGACAACAGCGCTCCGGCTACCCGACAGCTTCAAGAGTCGTAGCGAGCGGCTTAAGGTTGAACCGAGAAGCGCAGCCGTACGAGATGTACGGCGAGCATCGCAGGTTCAAGATTAAGCCGCGCAGTAGACTATTGAAGCTGTCTAGTCGGCTTGTTTGCGTAGGAAGGCCGGGATATCGTAGGTTTCCATCCCATTCTTCTCCAACGCCCGCACCGTCTCCGAAGCCGACTCACGACGCCAAACAGCCGGCGCCTTCAACCCATCAAACCCCTGCCCGCCGCCAGCCGCATGGCCGGTCGGATTGGCATGGTGATTGGCATTGACCTGCAACGGCTCATTGTGCGTGCCGGTGCGCATCATCGGTGTCTGCACCAACTGCACCGACTTGCGCGTCTTGCCCAGGCCCGTCGCCACGACCGTCACGCGGATGTCGTCGCCCATGGTGTCGTCGTAGGCGATACCTTGCGCGATCGACGCATCGGGCGCGGCAAACGCGCGCACGGTAGCCATGACTTCCTTGATTTCCTTACCCTTCAAGCCACGGCTGGCGGTGACGTTGACCAGCACGCCGCGCGCGCCGGACAGGTCGATGCCGTCGAGCAGTGGCGATGCGACGGCCTGTTCGGCCGCGATGCGGGCGCGGTCGATGCCGGATGCGGTCGCGGTTCCCATCATGGCCTTGCCTTGCTCGCCCATGATGGTCTTCACATCGTTGAAGTCAACGTTGATATGGCCTGGCACGTTGATGATCTCGGCAATGCCGGCGACGGCGTTGTTCAACACGTCATCGGCATGCTGCAGCCATTCGATCATGCTGTCGTCTTCGTAGATCTCTTCCAGTTTTTCATTCAGGATGATGATCAGCGAATCGACGTGCTGCGACAATGCCTCCAGGCCTTCGTTGGCAATGTCCATGCACTTCTGGCCTTCGTAGGAAAACGGCTTCGAAACCACGGCCACGGTAAGTGCGCCCTGTTCCTTGGCGATTTGCGCCACGATCGGCGCGGCGCCGGTGCCGGTGCCGCCGCCCATGCCGGCTGCGATGAATACCATGTGCGCGCCGCGCAGCGCATCTTCGATGCGCGAACGCGATTCCTCGGCCAGCTGGCGGCCGATTTCCGGCTTCATGCCGGCACCCAGCCCGGTCTCGCCGATCTGGATGATGTTATGCGCATTGGACAATTGCAGCGCCTGCGCATCGGTGTTGGCGGCGATGAATTCCACGCCGCTCACACCCTTGTTGATCATATGTTGAACTGCATTGCCGCCTGCGCCGCCGACGCCCACGACTTTGATAACAGTTCCCAATGCTGCGTTATCGAGCATATCGATTTCCATGAGGACTCCTTAAATTATGCAGTTTTCAGTCGCTAATCGTCACGCGATGTGCCAACTAGCGACTGCAAACTACGAGTTAATACAAGACTGAATTCAAAACCAAACAAGTAACCAGATACATATAAGTAATCAAAACTTCCCTTAGAAATTACCCAGAAACCACTCCTTCATGCGCTGCCAGATCGCCTTGACGGTTCCGTCCTGGCGCGTGACGACATACCCGCGCAGGTATTGCTTCTTCGCTTCCAGCAACAAGCCCAGCACGGTCGAGTAGCGCGGACTGCGCACCACATCGGCCAATTGCCCGCTGTATTCCGGCGTGCCGAGGCGCGCCGGTTTCAGGAAAATATCTTCGGCCAACTCCACCATGCCCGGCATCATGGCCGAGCCGCCGGTCAGCACGATGCCCGACGACAGCACTTCCTCGTAACCCGATTCGCGCACCACCTGGTGCACGAGAGCGAACAATTCCTCGACGCGCGGTTCGATCACGGCAGCCAATGCCTGGCGCGACAGCGAACGCGGCCCACGGTCGCCGAGACCAGGCACTTCCAGCGAATCGCCGGGGTCGGCCAGCACTTGCTTGGCCACGCCGTAGCGCAGCTTGATTTCCTCGGCTTCCGAGGTCGGCGTGCGCAAGGCCATGGCGATGTCGTTGGTGATCTGGTCGCCGGCAATCGGAATCACCGCCGTGTGGCGGATCGCGCCTTCGGTGAAGATCGCCACGTCGGTGGTGCCGCCGCCCATGTCGATCAGGACCACGCCGAGTTCCTTCTCGTCCGGCGTCAGCACGGCATCGGCCGAGGCCATCGGCTGCAGGATCAGGTCCGACACTTCCAGCCCGCAACGGCGCACGCATTTGACGATGTTTTGCACCGCCGACACGGCGCCGGTCACGATATGCACCTTCACTTCAAGGCGGATACCGCTCATGCCGATCGGCTCGCGCACGTCTTCCTGGCTGTCGACGATGAATTCCTGCGGCACCGTATGCAGCAATTGCTGGTCGGTTGGAATGTTGACCGCCTTGGCCGTTTCGATCACGCGCGCCACGTCGGCGGCCGTCACTTCCTTGTCCTTGATCGCGACCATGCCGCTCGAATTGAAGCTGCGGATATGGCTGCCGGCAATGCCGGTGTAGACGTTGCGGATCTTGCAGTCGGCCATCAGCTCGGCTTCTTCGAGCGCGCGCTGGATCGATTCCACCGTGGCTTCGATATTGACGACGACGCCTTTCTTGAGCCCCTTGGACTCGTGCTGCCCAAGACCGATGACTTCATGCCTGCCGTTGGGCATGACTTCGGCCACCACGGCCACCACTTTCGAGGTGCCGATGTCGAGGCCGACTATCAGGTTTTTCGCGTCTTTTGTCATATCGTTTCGCTTATTGTTTCGCTCACCGTTGCGCTCGTTGTTCCGCTCGTTGTTGCGCTAATTGTTCCGCTCAATGCGATTTCTTCTTCCCTTTGGTTCCCCCGGCCGATGTTCCGGCTGCCACCGTCCCAGGTGCCGGACCGCTTGCCTTCAAGGCCAGGCCGTTCGGATAACGCATGTCGATACTTTCAATCCTGTCCTGCCAATTCGCCACCAGTTGCGGGTAAACTCGCACCAGCCGCTCCACCCGTTCGCGCAGCGTCGTGCTGCTGGGCTCGCGCCCCAACTCGACCGTCATGCCATTGTCGAGCTTGACCGACCAGGCGTAGCGTCCCGACAATTGCAGCGATTCCGGGTGCAGCTTGATCGGCGCAAACCAATCGTGCAAATCCTTGAACCGCGTCACCACGTCCTTCTCGCTGCCGTCCGGGCCGGCAAACTCCGGCAACTTGCCATCTTCTTCCGCTTCGGCCAGGTTGGCGGTGAAGACATCGCCCTTGACCGATACCAGCCTTCCCTCATCGCCCCAGGTGGCCAGCGGCACATGCTCCTCGATCGCCACCACCAGCTTGTTCGGCCACTCGCGCCGCACCGCAGCCCTTCTCACCCAGGGCACCGTCTCAAACGCCTGGCGCACGCCGTCGAGGTCGGCGGTAAAAAAATTTCCGCGCAGGCGCGGTATCGCCGTCCCCTTGATCGTCGCCTGGTCGATGCGCCGCAAAGGCACCTCGCCCAGTGCTTCCACCCTGATGGTGCGCAACGTGAACATCGGACGTTGCGCCAGCCACCACAAACCCGCCACCAGCCATGCCGCCATGAACAGGCCGAACAACACGCCTGAAACCGCATTCATGGCTTTGATGTCATGCCACATCGCCGAGCCTGCCTGATCCCGCCAGTGTCATGCCGGTTTCCAGTTTTCCGACGGCTTCAAATCGAGGCTCGCCGAGCGCAAAATTTTCACGCACAAATCCTCATACGACATGCCGGTCGCCTTGGCCGACATCGGCACCAGCGAATGGCCGGTCATGCCGGGCGAGCCGTTGACTTCCAGCAGATACGGCTGGTCGTCGCCGGCGCGCAGCATAAAGTCGACGCGCGCCCAGCCGGCGCAACCGATGGCATTGAACGCCTGCACCGCCAGTGCCTGCACGTGCGCCGCCAATTCGGCATCGAGTGGCGCGGGGCACAGGTATTGCGTGTCGTCGCTGAAATACTTGTGCTCGTAATCGTAGTTGCCCTGCGGTGCGCGGATCTCGACGATGGGCAGCGCATGCGCATCGCGTCCGGCGCCCAGCACCGGCACCGTCAGTTCACGCCCGCGGATGAATTCCTCGGCCAGCACCACGGCGTCATATTTGGCGCACAGCTCGAAGCCCTCCTGCATGTCGGAATAGCCGTTGACCTTGGCAATGCCGATGGTCGAACCTTCGTGCGGCGCCTTCAGCATCAACGGCAGGCCCAGCTCATCGGGCACGGTGCGCAACACCTCAGCCGGCGTGCCCGCTTCGAGCACGAGAAAGCGCGGCGTCGGCAAGCCGTAGCTTTGCCAGACGCGCTTGGTCATCACCTTGTCCATCGACAACGCCGAAGCCATCACGCCCGAACCCGTGTACGGCACGCCCAACTGTTCCAGCACGCCTTGGATCGTGCCGTCTTCGCCATAGCGGCCATGCAGCGCAATGAAGACGCGATCGAATTTCTCCGCCGCCAGTTCCGCCAGGCTGCGCAGGCCGGTGTCGAACGGATGCGCATCGACGCCCTTGCTCAGCAAGGCTTTCAGCACGCCGTTGCCCGACATCAGCGACACTTCGCGCTCGGCCGAACGGCCGCCGAACAGCACGCCGACTTTTCCGAGATCCTTCATGTCGCCTTGGTCGACGCTTGTGTCGATACCTGCGCTCATTTCGCCTCCTGGGCCAGACGCTGCTGCAATTTGACCGGCACGCTGCCCATCGAGCCCGCACCCATGGTGATCAGCACATCGCCGTCTTTCAGCATGTTGATGATGGTGTCGGGCATTTCGCCGATGTCTTCGACGAAACTCAGGTCGACCTTGCCGACCACACGCAACGCATGCGCCAGCGCGCGTCCGTCAGCCGCGACGATCGGCTGCTCGCCCGCCGAATACACTTCGGCCAGCACCAGCACGTCGCAGCTTGACAGCACCTTGACGAAATCCTCGAACAGATCGCGCGTGCGCGTGTAGCGGTGCGGCTGGAACGCCAGCACGAGGCGGCGGCCCGGGAACGCGCCGCGCGCGGCCGCGATCGTCGCGGCCATCTCGACCGGGTGATGGCCGTAGTCGTCGATCAGCGTGTACTGGCCGCCGTCCGCGGTCGGCACCTCGCCGTAGCGCTGGAAACGCCGGCCGACGCCGTTGAATTCGGCCAGCGCCTGCTGGATCGCGTCATCCGTCACGCCGAGGTCGGTCGCGATCGCGAT
>Ga0209026_1001174_pt1 | contig 12151 bp, 10 predicted proteins | sample AraplaCL_Col_mCL_FD_184262 | JGI IMG/M metagenome (GOLD analysis project Ga0209026, IMG submission 184262) | Arabidopsis root microbial communities from the University of North Carolina, USA - plate scrape CL_Col_mCL (SPAdes) (version 2) | ecosystem: Host-associated > Plants > Roots >... | reverse complement strand
CATGCATATGTGCCTTCGACGCACGCCCCAGTTGCTCAAGCAACGCATCGACCATCGCTTCCGCACCCAACTGGAACGGCTGGCGCACGGTGGTAAGCGAGGGATGGAAGTGCGCGGCGAAATCGACATCGTCGTAGCCCACCACCAGCACGTCCCTGGGCACATCCAGCCCGCGTTCGCGCAAGGCACCGATGGCGGCCATGGCGAGCAGGTCGCTGGCCGCGAACAGGCCGTCCGGCACGATGCCGTGGTCGATCCATTCCAGCACGGCGCGGCGCGCGTCGGGGGCGAGGAAGGGAACATCCTTGCGCAAGGCGGGATCGTGCTTGATGCCTTGCTTGCGCAGGGCGGCCGTAAAACCGCGATAGCGCTGTGCGACTTCTGGCAGGCCGCGATCGCCGAGAAACGCAATGCTGCGGCAGCCTTGCGCCAGCAGGTGCTCGCCGGCCAGGCGTCCGCCCACCGCGTTTTGTCCGCCCACGCAGCTATAGCGCTGGTCCGGCAACTGCGCACCCCATACCACCAGCGGCAGCTTGCGCTGCGCCATCGCGTTGAGCTGGTCGTGGTGATGCCACTGGCCGACCAGGATGACGCCGGCCGTGCGTCCGCCGTCGACCAGGGTGCCGAGGGTGTTCAACTGCTCGGCATCCATGCGCACCAGCAACATGTCGTAGTCGCGCTCGGTCAGCACGTCCGCCAGCGCGCCGATCATGCCGTGCAGGAACGGATCGGAGAAATTCTGCCGGCGGTCTTTCTCGTATGGCACCACCACCGCGATGGTGCGGTTGGTGCCGGAACGCAAGTTCATCGCCAGCTGGTTGACGGTGTAGTTGAACTGGCTGGCGATCTGCGCGATGCGCTCCCGCGTCTCGTCGTTCACCAGCGTGCTGCCCTTGAGGGCGCGCGACACAGTCGAGGTGGATACGCCGGCAAGACGGGCGATGTCGGCCATTTGCAGGCGGCCCGGCTGTTCGGTGCCGGATTTGCGAGAGGGTTTGGCGGCCAAGCGAAGTACCTTCATCGCGCTGTTCATTGTCCTGCGCCAGCGTACAACACGTGTGGCGATGTTGTACGCGGCATCAGCCGGCAGGCGTCTTGTCCTTGTACCGGCACAGGTCGCGGATCACGCACTGCGGGCAATCCGGCTTGCGGGCCTTGCACACGTAGCGTCCATGCAGGATCAGCCAGTGATGCGCATCCTGCTTGAACTCCTTCGGCACCACTTTTTCCAGCTTGTCTTCCACCGCGCGCACATCCTTGCCCGGCGCCAGGCCGGTGCGGTTGGACACGCGGAAGATATGCGTGTCGACGGCGATGGTGTGATGGCCGAAGGCGGTATTGAGCACCACGTTGGCGGTCTTGCGTCCCACGCCGGGCAGCGCTTCGAGCGCTGCGCGGTTGTCCGGCACCTCGCCGCCGTATTGCTCCACCAGGATGCGGCACAGCGCGATGACGTTCTTGGCCTTGGCGTTGTACAGGCCGATGGTGTTGATGTAGCGCTTGAGCTTTTCCTCGCCCAGGTCGAGGATGGCCTGCGGCGTATGGGCGACCGGGAACAGTTTGCGCGTGGCCTTGTTGACGCCCACGTCGGTGGCTTGCGCGGATAACACCACCGCCACCAGCAGTTCGAACGGCGTGGTGTAGAGCAGCTCCGTGGTGGGATGCGGATTGAGCTCGCGCAGGCGCGAGAACAGTTCGACCACATCCGCTTTCTTCACTGCTTGGGCTCCTGTTTTTTCGCCTTGGCGCGGGCGAGCGCATCGAGCACGCTCTGGCTGGCGCTGTGTACTTGCGCCTTGCGTGAAGCGAGTTCCGCTTCGCGCTGCGCGCGTTGCGCCGCCAGGCGTGCTTCGCGGCGTTGGAAGTGCATGCGGGCTTCGTCGGCGTGGGCGGGATCGTTCGCCTGCGCCAACGGCATCGGTTCCAGCACGATGCAGTCGACCGGGCAGGCCGGTACGCAGCGCTCGCAACCGGTACAGTCGTCCGCGATTACCGTATGCATCAGCTTGTTGGCGCCGACGATGGCGTCGACCGGGCAGACCTGGATGCATTTGGTGCAGCCGATGCATTCGGCTTCCACGATGCGCGCCAGCGTACGCGGCTTTTCGACGCCGTTTTCCGGATTCAGCGGCAGCGGCGCGCGGCCGAGCAACGCGGCAAGCCTGGCGATGCCTTTGCTGCCGCCGGGCGGGCACTGGTTGATCTCGGCTGCACCGTTGGCAATCGCTTCCGCATAAGGGCGGCAGCCGTGATAGCCGCATTGTTCGCATTGCGTTTGCGGCAGCAGGGCGTCGATGCGGTCGGCGAGGTTGGTCATGGCGACAGGTGTTGCTTCTTCCCCTTCATTGATCAACGGCGGGGAAGGGGAGGCAAGCGCTTAGCGAACGGTGGCACCCGGCTTTGCACCCTGGTCCGCATCCAGCAGGAACAAGTCGCTGCCGCCATCGCCCGCCGAAAGAATCATCCCTTCCGACACGCCGAAACGCATCTTGCGCGGCTCCAGGTTGGCGATGAATACCACGTTGCGCCCCACCAGCTTTTCCGGCTCGCCGTAGGCAGCGCGGATGCCGGAGAAGATCTGGCGCTTGCCCAGCGGGCCGGCGTCCAGTTCAAAACGCAGCAGTTTGTCCGAGCCTTCGACGAAGTCGCACACCAGCACCTTGCCGACGCGCAGGTCGAGCTTGGCGAAATCGTCGATGCTGATGAAGGGGGAGGCTGCAGTGGCGGTGGTCGTTTCACTCATGGGCTTGCTGTTTTTCTTGGCAGGTTTTTTGGATTCGGGTTCCGGCGCGGAACCCAGGGATTCCTTCGAGGCTTCGACCATCGCTTCGATCAGCTTGGGATCGATGCGCGACAGCAGCGGTTCGAAGGCACGGATGGTGTGGTTGTGCAGGGTGGCGCAAGCCGCATCGAAGTCGCCGATGGGCGCGGCCAGGAATGTTTCCGCTGCCGCCACGGTGGCGGGCAGCACCGGCTTGAGCAGCCCGCCGAGCAGGCGGAAGGCCGCCAGCGCGAACGAGCACACTTGATGCAGTTCGTTGCGCTGGGTTTCGTCCTTCGCCATCACCCACGGGGCCATGGCGGCGATATGGCCGTTGACCAGGTCGGCGATCAGCACGAAGCGGCGCATGGCCTCGGCGAACTCGCCGCTTTCATACAAGGCCGGCACGCCTTCGTAGTGCGAGATCAGCACGCTCCACAGTTCGTTCTGTTCCGGCGAGAAGGCCGCCGCCAGGCGCCCGTCGAAGAACTTGTGCACGAAGCCCGCGGTACGGCTGGCGATGTTGACCCATTTGCCGATCAGGTGCGAATTGACGCGCTCCTCGAAGGCCTTCAGGTCCAGGTCCACGTCCACCGGTGCATCGTTGAGCATGGTGGCGAAGTAATAGCGCAGGAATTCCGGATTCAAGCCGGCATTGAGATAGGTGCGCGCCTGGATGAAGGTGCCGCGCGACTTGGACATCTTCGCGCCGTTCACCGTGAGATACCCGTTGACGTGCAGCGCCGTTGGCGTGCGGAACGTCGCGCCGTGCAGCATTGCCGGCCAGAACAGGCCGTGGAAGTTGATGATGTCCTTGCCGATGAAGTGGTGCATCTCCGCGCTGCTGTCGGCGGCCAGGAAATCCTCGAACTTCAAGCCGGTGCGCGCGCACAGGTTCTTGAAGCTGGCCAGGTAGCCGACCGGCGCGTCCAGCCACACGTAGAAGAACTTGCCCGGCGCATCGGGAATGGGAAAGCCGAAGTACGGCGCATCGCGCGAGATGTCCCAGTCTTTCAGGCCGCCGTCCAGCCATTCCTTGAGCTTGGCCACCACGCCGGGATTGGCTACCGGCTTGCCCTCGGTGAGCTTGCCGGCAAACCAGTCGCGCAGCAGGTCTTCGAACTTGCTCAGCTCGAAAAAGTAATGCTCCGAATCGCGCAGCACCGGTGTGGCGCCGGAAACCACCGAATACGGATTGCGCAGATCGGTGGGCGCGTAGGTGGCGCCGCAGTTCTCGCAGTTGTCGCCGTACTGGTCGGGCGTGCCGCAATTGGGGCAGGTGCCCTTGATGTAGCGGTCCGGCAGGAACATCTGCTTGTCGGGGTCGAACAACTGCTGGATGTCGCGTTTGACGATGTAGCCGCTGTCGCGCAGGCGCATGTAGATCAACGCGGCCAGCTCGCGGTTCTCTTCCGAATGCGTGGTGTAGTAGTTGTCGTAGCTGAAATGGAAATCGGCGAAGTCGGCTTCATGGCTGGCGCGCATGTCGGCGATGAAGGCCTCCGGCGACACGCCTGCCTTTTCCGCCGCCAGCATGATCGGCGTGCCGTGCGCATCGTCCGCTGCCACGAAGTGCACCTCGCTGCCCATCATCCGCTGTGCGCGAACCCAGATGTCGGTCTGGATGTAGCCCAGCAAGTGGCCCAGGTGCAGCGGACCATTGGCATAGGGCAGGGCGTGGGTGACGAGTAGGCGACGGCTCATGGATGGCGGCGGCTGCAAATGGGCCGTGCATTATGGCATGTGGCGCTGCGTGCGCCCGGCGGCGAGAGGGTGCCTTCGCGGTTTCTGCACGTTTGCACGATATTGCACGTTTGTGTACATTTGTACGCATTGATGCGAGACGGACACGATGTGAAAACCACTACCGACATCGCCGTTGCCGGCAGCGGCGCGGCGTCGCTGCCGGATGCGCGGCGGGCAACGCGGCTGATCTTCCTGGTGTCCGGCATGGCCGTTTCGGCCTGGGCGCCGATGGTGCCGTACGTCAAGGCGCGGCTGGGGCTGGACGATGCGCAACTGGGCATGGCGCTGCTGGCGTTCGGCGGCGGCTCGATGCTGTCGATGCCGTTCGTCGGCTGGCTGGCGCATCGGCTCGGCAATCGGGTCGTCATTCTCAGCGCAGGCTTGTTGATGTGTCTGGCGCTGCCGGTGCTGGCCGAGGTATCCAGCGTCGCGATGCTGGTCGGCACCTTGCTCTATTTCGGCGTGATGCTGGGTGCGGTGGACGTCGCCATGAACGCTTATGCGGTCGAAGTGGAGCGCCGTAGCGGCGATCGCCTGATGTCCGGTTTCCATGGTCTTTTCAGCGTGGGCGGCCTTACCGGCGCCGCCTTGCTGAGCGCGTTGTTGGCGCTTGGGTTGCCGCTGTCGGGCGCGGCCGTGGTGATTGCCGCCGCGCTGGCACTGACAGTGTTGTGGCTGCGCGATGGCTTGCGTGGCGATGCGTCTTCATCGAGCGTGGATATCGAAGAAAAAACCCACATCGGCATGCCGCACGCGCGCGCCTGGCTGCTGGGCCTGTTGTGTTTCGTCAGCTTCGTCGCCGAGGGCGCCATGCTGGACTGGAGCGCGGTATTCCTGCGCGACGTGCGTGGCGTGCTGCCGGCCACGGCCGGCTTCGGCTACGCCTGTTTCTCGGTGGCGATGGCGCTGGGACGGTTTTGCGGCGACCGGTTGATTGCACGCTACGGCCCGGCATGGGCGGTGCGCCTGGGCGCCGGCCTTGCCGCGGCGGGTTTTGTGCTGGTGGCCAGCGTGCCGCTGACGGCGGCGGCGTGGGTGGGTTTTGTGCTGATCGGCCTGGGTGCTTCCAACATCGTGCCGGTGATGTTCAGCGCGGCCGGACGCCTGGCCGGCACGCCGCCCGCGGTGGCCATCGCCACCGCCACCACGCTGGGTTATGTGGGCTTGCTGAGCGGTCCGGCCCTGATCGGTTTTGTAGCGCATGCCAGCAGTCTGTCGACCGCCTTCGTGGCGGTGGGCGCCTTGCTGGTGCTGGTGGGTTTGTCGGCGAGGATCGTGCGGTGACGAATGGGCGTATCAAAACGGTGATCTTCGATCTTGGGAACGTGCTGATCGGCTGGGACCCGCGGCGCTTGTACCGCCAGTTGATCGAAGACGAAGCACAGATGGAGTGGTTCCTGCGCGAGGTCTGCAGCAGCGCGTGGAACGAGCAGCAGGATGCCGGCCGCCCCTGGGCCGAGGGCACTGCATTGTTGCGCGCGCAATTTCCCGAGCATGCCGAGCTGATCGACGCGTATCACCTGCGCTGGCAGGAAACGCTGCTCGGTCCCATCGAAGGCAGTGTGGCGCTGCTGCAGGAACTGAAGGAACACGGCGTGCGCCTGCTTGCGCTGACCAACTGGTCGCAGGAAACATTTCCGATCGCGCGGCAGCTTTATCCATTCCTGCAGTGGTTCGAAGGCATCGTGGTGTCCGGCGAGGAACGCCTGGTCAAGCCCGATCCGCGTATTTATCAGCGCCTGCTAGAACGTTATCAGGTCGATCCGGCCACGGCCTTGTACATCGACGACTCGCAACGCAACGTGGCCGCTGCCGAGGCGCTGGGCATGCATGGTTGCTGGTTCCGCGATCCGGTGGGTTTGCGCGAGCGCCTGGTCGAGCTCGGCTTGCTCGAACGCGACGCACGAGCGATGCGCCATGGCTAAGCCTGCGCCGTTCGCCGTCGACCGCAACGCGCTGCCGGAGGAGCGCCAGCAGCGCATCCTGGCGCGGCTGCGCAGCGAAGGACGTGTGGTGGCGGCCGAACTGGCCGAGGCGTTCGAGATTTCGGAAGACTCGATCCGGCGCGACCTGCGCGAACTGGCCGCGCAAGGTTTGTGCAAGCGCGTGTACGGCGGCGCGCTGTTGCCCGCGGTCACGGTGACGCCGCTCAAGCAGCGACGCACGGAGCATCCGCTGCGCAAGCAGGTGCTGGCCCGCAAGGCCGTGAGCCTGGTGAAACCGGGCCAGACCTTGTTGATCGACGCCGGCACCACCAATGCCGCCATCGCCGCGGCGCTGCCGGTCGGCGCCGGGCTTACCGTGATCACCAATGCGCCGCATATCGCCCAGCTGCTGCTGGATCGCGAAGGTTTCGACGTGCTGCTGATCGGCGGCCGGGTCGATCCGTCCATCGGCGGCGCCATCGGTGCGCAAGCGGTGGAGCAGGTGAAAAGGATGCGCGCGGACCTGTGCTTCCCCGGCGCCTGCGCGATCGATGCCGCGCATGGCCTGTGGGGTTTCGACAGCGAGGAGACGCTGTTCAAGCGCGCAATGATCGACGCCAGCGACGAAACGGTGGTGGTGGCTACCGACGACAAGCTCGGCGCCGTGGCGGCGCACCAGGTGGCCGAACTCGCACGCGTGCAGCACCTGGTGGTAGAGCACTCCGCGGACCGCGCCACGCGTGCGGCTTTTTCGGCGCATGGCGTGATGGTGCATCGGGCGGAAGCGGTTTCGTAAGATGGGATGTTGAGCCTTGCGTATTGCGCGTAGGTTGGTGGTGAGGCAACGCCGAACCCCAACATCGCCATCTGTATGACAACGTTGGAGTTCGCATACGCTCACCACCAACCTACGCGCTTCCGTAACCATTCACCCGACAAGAGATGAATGCAAAGGGCCTACGGATTCGCCACCGTCAAGGTAACCGGTCCAGCCAACACCGTATAACCATTGTCGTAGCAGTACCAGACGTCGTACGTGCCTGGCGACAGACTGGAGGTGTCGAACGTCACCGTGCCGCTGCCATTGGGGGCGTATTGCCAACTGGTGGAGGAACCATTACCCGGGCTGCTGCCCGGCGCATAGATGCCGATCCAGTTTTCGCCATTGAGCTTGCTTGCCGGCGTGGCGTAATCGAAGTGCACGTACGTGCCCTTGCTGACGCTCGGCATGGTGCTGGTTAGGCTGGCCGTGGTGATGGCTTGCGTGGCGACGAAGGCGTCGTTGATCGGCTGCGCGTACTGGTCGTTGTGGGTGAGCGCGGCAATGCCCAGCGCATTCTCGATGGTGCGGCCGATGCTGTAGTGGTTGTAGCTGGTGTTGCTCACATGGCCCGCCTGCACGGCACCCGGCGAACCAACCAGGATGGTCGCCACGTGGTTGCCGCTGGAGGAGGCCGACTCGTCCCAGGTGAGGATCAGCAACGAACGCTGTTGCGTCCATGCAGGCGAGTTGAAGATCGGTTGCAGCGTCTGCTGCAGCCAGCCGTTCTGCACCTGCAGGCTTTGGGCGGAACCGTTGCCGGACGATTCGCCGTCGTAATAATCGTCCGCGGCGATCCAGGCGAAATTCGGCGTGGTGGCCGCCGATTGCAGGTCGGTGGTCAGCTGCGTGGTATCGAACAGATGTTGGGCGCAGCGCATGGTGTTGGAGGAAATGTCGGTGAAGTTGATGAACGGCGCGTCGTCCGGTTCGTAGTAGCTGTCATGGTTGTTGCTGGTATTGCAGGGCGTGCCCATGCCTTGTTCGTAGGCTTTCCAGGTTTTGCCGGCCGCTTCGAGTTCGTCGCCGATATGTGCTGCGGTTACCTTGATGTTCGGGTAATAGATCGCCCCGTGCACGAAGGTGTCGCCGCCGGCGATCGCCAGATAGTTTTCATCGCTGGGATGGTAGACGCCGCTGTGATTGTCGAGCAGGGTGCCCAGGCCGGCGAGGCTGTTGATGAAGGGGGCGTCGGTGGTATCGCCGATCACTTCGCTGTAGTTGGTGTTTTCCATCATCACCACGAACACGTGATCGAATGCAGGGACTTGCGATGCCGGCGCCTTCAGCGTGGGCGCGGCCACCGGGGTGGACAGCGTCAACGAGAGATTGTCGGCATAGCCGATGTTGTAGGAGGCCGAGGTGTTATTGAACTGCAGCAACACCGAGATCGTGCGCGTGCCGGCCGGCACGTTGCCGGTGGCGGATTCGGCAAGGAAACCTGTCTTGTTGTTGCGCGCCGATGCATTCACGCCGGCCAACTGCGCGGGTGTGCCCAGCGGCTTGCCGTTGGCATCGAGGAAGGTGGCTGTTACCACGGCTTGTCCGTTGTACACGGTGTAGCCACCCAGCCAACCCGAAAGCGTGTAAGTGATGTTGCCGCCGTCGATGGCGCTGGCTGCGCTGGAAACATCCACGTTCTGGCGCAGCGCGGAATCGCCGTACGGGCCGTCGGCAATAAAGGCGTTACCGCCGGAGGCATTGCCCGGGGTGCTGAAGCTGCCGATCGCATAGCAGGCGATCGATGGGCTGCCTTGCGTCACCGTCCAGCCCGGCACGGTATTCGCGGCAGACCAGTCGTTGGTGCAGGTGCCCGCTTCACCGTCGCCATCCACCAGCAAATTGGCGCTGGTGCCGGCGAAGGCCGGTACTGCGAACAGGCCGCTCAAGCAGGCTGCCGCCAGCAGGTTTCTTGCCCATGACCTACGTAGGTTACGCATATGCAAACGCCCTCCCTTCGGGTTGTGAGAAGGGCGAGACAGTGCAGGGACGTGATTGCGAGGGCGAGACGGTGGGATGACAACGCGCAACGCTTCGTTGCGCGATGTGCGTTGCGGCGTGACGGCGTTGTGAAGCGGCGATGGTGCGCCCTTATTGCATTCGCTCCCACACCTGGCTGCGGCCCAGCAGGGAAATCCCGATGTAGCCGTGCACATCCAGCTTCTGGCCGCCATCGGTCAGGCTCAGCTTCACGCGGTATACCTTGCCGGTCTTCGGGTCGAGGATCTTGCCGCCGTCCCACACATCGTCATCCTTGCTGACGTTCCACATGATCACCATGCCTTCGATCGGCTGGTCCTTGCGCTCGCCTTCGCACTTCTTGCAGAGCGGATGCGGGCCGTCGTCGGAGAGCAGCACCTGCAGCACCTTGCCTTGCAGTTTGCCGTGGTCGTCGGTGATCTGGATGATGGATTTGGGCTTGCCGGTGACGTCGTCGATCTGCCGCCAGGTGCCCACCGGCGTGTCGGTGGCGGCCCAGGCAACGGCCGAACCCAGCAGCAGGCAAGCAGCGATGGCGAAGTGCGACAGGCGTTTCATGGCATGGGTCCCTACGTTGGCGTATGGAGCAGCCTGCCGAGCGGCGGCAGGGCTGGTCAAGCTGCATTGCGCAAACCTGCGCGGCGCGTCGGGTGGCCGGCGCCTGCTGGCATAATGCGACGTCTGACCATAGCCCATTTCCCCATGACTCAACAGGTAAACGAAGCCTTGGTTCGCCGGATTCTCGGCGAGCTTGTCGATCCGCATACCGGCGCCCCCATCGCCGAATCGATCCGCGCCGTCGGCGTGGATGGCGCCAAGGTCTCGGTGGACATCCAGCTCGGCTACCCCGCAGCCAGCGCCAGCGAATCGTTGGCCGCACAAACCAGGCAGGCGCTGGAAGCGGATGCCGCGATCGACGCGGCGGCCATCTCCGTCGCCAGCCGCATCCATGCGCACAAGGTGCAAGGCACGCTGGCGCCGTTGCCGAACGTGAAGAACATCATCGCGGTGGCGTCCGGCAAGGGCGGCGTGGGCAAGTCCACGGTGGCGGTGAACCTGGCGCTGGCCTTGGCGGCCGAAGGCGCCAAGGTCGGCATTCTGGATGCGGACATCTACGGCCCCAGCCAGCCGCGCATGCTCGGTATCCACGGCCGCCCCGAATCGCCCGACGGCAAGACCATCGTGCCGATGACCGCGCACGGCCTGCAGGCGATGTCGATCGGTTTCCTGGTCGACGAAGAAACGCCGATGATCTGGCGCGGCCCGATGGTGACCCAGGCGATGATGCAACTGCTCGGCGACACGCGCTGGGACATGCTCGATTACCTGATCATCGACCTGCCGCCGGGCACCGGCGACATCCAGCTCACGCTGTCGCAGAAGGTGCCGGTGGCCGGCGCGGTGATCGTCACCACGCCGCAGGACATTGCCCTGCTCGATGCGCGCAAGGCGCTGAAGATGTTCGAGAAGGTGGAGGTGCCGGTGCTCGGCATCGTCGAGAACATGGCCACGCACGTGTGCACGAACTGCGGTCATGAAGAGCACATTTTCGGCGCGGGCGGCGGCGAACGCATGGCCGAGCAATATCAGGTGCCATACCTGGGCTCGCTGCCGCTTGACATTCGCATCCGCGAGCAGGCCGATGGCGGCAACCCCACCGTGGCGGCGATGCCGGATTCGGAACTGGCGGCACGTTACCGCGAGATTGCCCGCAATACTGCCGGCCGGCTGGCGCGCCAGCCACGCAACAAATCGCTGGGCCTGGGCAAGATCGTGGTGCAGGGCCAGCCGGCCTCGTGATTTTCTGCTGTCGGCCTTCCTTGAGTTAGGGCGCAAGGAGCGCGCTGGCGCAACCGCCCACTCACCATGTATTTTTGCCGCTTTGCGCCCGGGAGCTGCCCGGGCGCGGCTGGCAGCACCGGAGACCGCGTGAGCATCAAATCGGACAAGTGGATCCGCCGCATGGCGGAACAGCACGGCATGATCGAGCCGTTCGAGCCAGGACAGGTCAAGCTGCGCGGCGGGAACAAGCTGGTTTCGTATGGCACCTCCAGCTACGGCTACGACGTGCGCTGCGCGCGTGAGTTCAAAATCTTCACCAACATCAATTCCACCATCGTCGACCCGAAAGCCTTCGACCCGACCAGCTTCGTGGACGTGGAAGCGGACGTATGCATCATCCCGCCCAACTCCTTCGCGCTGGCGCGCACGGTGGAATATTTCCGCATTCCGCGCCAGGTACTTACGGTGTGCCTGGGCAAGAGCACCTATGCCCGCTGCGGCATCATCGTGAACGTGACGCCGCTGGAGCCGGAGTGGGAAGGCCACGTGACGCTGGAGTTCTCCAACACCACCCCGCTGCCGGCCAAGGTCTATGCCAACGAAGGCGTGGCGCAGATGCTGTTTTTCGAATCCGATGAGGAATGCGAAACCAGCTACAAGGACCGCGGCGGCAAGTACCAGGGGCAGCAGGGCGTGACCTTGCCGCGCACCTGAACGCGCCGTGTATTGCACCCATCCACCTTTACCCGGCGGCGCTACACTTGCCTGGCTTCGCTGATACTCGCAGGAGATCTAAGCAATGATCCGTCTTTCCACGCTGTCATCCCGCGGCGCCGCCGTCCTCATGATCGGCAGTCTGCTGGTGCTTGGCGGCTGCCATCGCGGCGCATCCAGGGACACGGTGGAAACCGCCCAGACCCAGAGCCAGTTCGACATGACCATGAAGGCTTACAAGAATGGTCAGTTCCTGATCGATGGTGCCGTGGTTTCCGCGCTCGACGCCGGCAGCCATTTTTCGTATCTGAAGGAAACAGGCAAGCTGCCCAAGACCGTGCTGCTGCTGCCCAGCGACGATTCCAAGATCCGCAAGCAGCACTTGCAGTACATGGCGCGGCTGCAGCTCGACTATGGCTTCGT
>Ga0209026_1001173_pt1 | contig 12156 bp, 11 predicted proteins | sample AraplaCL_Col_mCL_FD_184262 | JGI IMG/M metagenome (GOLD analysis project Ga0209026, IMG submission 184262) | Arabidopsis root microbial communities from the University of North Carolina, USA - plate scrape CL_Col_mCL (SPAdes) (version 2) | ecosystem: Host-associated > Plants > Roots >... | reverse complement strand
AAGGACGCCACCCTGATCTATTCGTGGGAGGTGATCGGCGCCAGCGATCCGCGCGACGTCCATTTCGACCAGCACGGCCACACGACGCCAAGGCCGGGCGAGGCGATGACCGTGGCCACCTACCGCCAGGCATTCGGCCTGAAGCAGCAGGGGGCGCTCACCGCGCCGTTCGACGGCATCCAGGGCTGGCAGTTCTCGAACGCGGGCGAGCGGCCGGTGGTGGTGAAGCTGCGGCTTGCCGGCTTCTATGAGCTGATCCCCTCGGGCCAGCCGGGCAACGAGGCCGGGATCGTCGCGAACGTGCCGGCCAGCCAGGCGCGGCCGCAATAGCCGCACCTCTGCAATACGATCGCCGCATTTGGGGTGCTGAGTGGCAGGCGAAGGAGACTTCCGTATGCGTATCCGTCTGGCTCTGCTCGCCGCCCTGATCGCCGCGCCGGCCTTCGCGGCCGAGCCCGACGCGCCCGTCGCCACGGCGCCGGCCCAGGCGGAGTCCTCGACGGCGGCGGTGAGCACCGCCCAGCAGATCGACGACTTCATCAAGACTGCGCCGATGCCCGACGCCCGCCGCGACGACGCCCTGGACGGGGTGGTCCCCAGCGACGACGGCAAGCCGCACGGCGAGGTCGGGGTCGCGGTCGGCACCGGCGGATTCCGCAGCGTCTATGGCCGCACGACCATGGCGGTCGGCAAGAACGCCCAGGTCACCCTGGCCTTCGAGGACACCAAGGGCGGCTACGGCTATGGCCGTCGCGGGTACGGCGGCTTCGGCAACTACGGCCACACGTCGCTGGGCGGCACGCTGGCCATCGGCGAGGCGGCGGATCGCCAGCGCTGCGACCGCGAGGGCATGACCCCGCCGCGTCCGCTGGACACCATGGGCGGGCCGAACGGCCGCTGCGTGCGGCCGCTCTCCGACTGGTAGGCCGCCGCGGCCCCTACTTCTTCTTGACGTCCGGGATCGCCGGCAGGGGATCGCCCTTGGCCGGGCCATTGGCCTTGATGTCGGGCTGGATCACGAACTGTTCGTGGCAGGCGACGCAGACCTCATAGAGCTTGCCGCCCTCATCGAAGACCGCCTGCTTGTCGTGCTTCTCGGCCGCGGCGCGGGCGATCACCGCCCGGTCGCTCAGCATCTGGGCGTACTTGTTCCAGTCGGCTTCGGGAGCGCGCACGCGGCCCTCCAGCTGCAGGGCGTTGCCCGCCTCGATCAGCATGGTCGCGCCGTTGACCAGCACGTCCCAGCCCTCGTCGGTCGTGGGCGACAGGTCGCGCTCGCCGGCCTCGGTGATCTCGGTGCCCGAGCCCTTCCAGTACATGAAGGCGGCCGGGTCGACGAAGTGGCCCATGAACTCGGTCATCGGCAGGTCGGTGTTGAACTTGGGCTCACCGGCCTTGGGCGCCGCCGGCTTGGCCGGCTGGCAGGCGGTGAGCAGGGCGGCGCTGGCCGCCAGGACGAGGAAGCGTTTCAAGAGGCCGGACTCCTAGGCGTCGCGAGACGTTGCAGCTTCCCACCTTAACCGCGGCTTTCTGTGTCGGCGCCGTACGGAACGGTTACAAAACGCGCGGAGGCTCCATTCCCGTCGGGTCGCGTCGGTGACGCGGCCGGGCCAAGCTGCACTGTTCTTGCCGGCCGGAAGGGTTTCGCGGGTTGAGCGTTTCCCTTCCGGCGCATGCTGCGCAATATGCGTGCAAACGTCGCCCGAGCGACTCGACCAGGAAACGCCCTTGACCGATCTGCCCCTGCCGCCACCCGCGGCCTCCGCCCTCGACCTGATCGGCCGCACCCCGATGCTGGAACTTACCGGTTTCGATACAGGTCCCTGCCGCCTGTTCGTGAAGCTGGAGAACGCCAACCCCGGCGGGTCGATCAAGGACCGCATCGCCCGCTCGATGATCGAGGCCGCCGAGGCCGACGGGTCGCTGAAGCCGGGCGGGACGATCATCGAGGCCACCGCCGGCAACACGGGCCTGGGCCTGGCCCAGGTGGGCATCCTCAAGGGCTACAAGCTGCTGCTGATCGTGCCGGACAAGATGGCGCGCGAGAAGATCCAGCACCTCCGGGCCATGGGCGTCGACGTGCGCATCACCCGCTCGGACGTCGGCAAGGGTCATCCCGAGTACTACCAGGACATGGCCCAGAAGATCGCCGCGGGCATGTCGAACGCCGTCTACATCAACCAGTTCTCCAACCCCGCGAACCCGCGGGCGCATGAGACCGGCACGGGGCCGGAGATCCTGGAGCAGATGGAGGGCGACATCGACGCCATGGTGGTGGGCGTGGGCTCGGGCGGCACCCTGACGGGCCTGGGCCGCTTCTTCGCCAAGGCCAGCCCCAAGACGAAGATGGTCCTGGCCGACCCGGTGGGCTCGATCCTGGCGCCCCTGGTGGAGCGCGGAGAGACCATCGAGCCCGGCTCGTGGGTGGTCGAGGGGATCGGCGAGGACTTCATCCCCGACAACTGCGACCTGAAGCTGGTCGCCAAGGCCTATGAGATCTCGGACACCGAGAGCATCGCCACCGCCCGGCTGCTGCTGACCAAGGCGGGCATCCTGGCCGGTTCGTCCTCGGGCACCCTGCTGGCCGGCGCCCTGAAGTACTGCCGCGAGCAGACCGAGCCCAAGCGGGTCGTGACCCTGGTCTGCGACACGGGCAGCCGCTACCTCTCCAAGGTCTACAACGACAGCTGGGTGGCCGAGCAGGGGCTGGTGGACCGCGAGCTGCACGGCGACCTGCGCGACCTGATCGCCCGCACGCCGGGCGATGCGGTGACCGTGGGCCCGGACGACGCGCTGCTGACCGCCTACAACCGCATGCGCGCGGCCGATGTCAGCCAGCTGCCGGTGATCGACGACGGGCGGCTGATCGGCCTGATCGACGAGAGCGATCTCTTGGAAGCCGTCGAGGATCGCCGCCAGGACGCCCGCTTCCGCCAGCCGGTCTCAACCGCCATGACCGCCAAGCTGCACACCCTGCAGGCCGGCGAGCAACTGGACGCGCTGCTTCCCATATTCGAACGTGACGAGGTGGCGATCGTGATGGAGGGCAAGGAGTTCCTCGGCCTGATCACCCGCATCGACCTGATCAACTATCTGAGGAAAGCGGCGTGAGCGCAGACAATACCGGCAAGAACCGGCTCGACTTCGCCACCCGCGCCATCCACGGCGGCCAGGAGCACGATCCGACGACCGGCGCGGTGATGCCGCCGATCTACGCGACCTCGACCTACGCCCAGTCCAGCCCGGGCGTGCACACCGGCTTCGAGTATTCGCGCAGCCAGAACCCGACCCGCTTCGCCCTGGAGCGCGGGCTGGCCGACCTGGAGAGCGGGACCAAGGGCTACGCCTTCGCCTCGGGCCTGGCGTCCATCGCGACCCTGCTGGAGGCGTTCGACGCCGGCGACCACATCATCGCCAGCGAGGACCTCTACGGCGGCTCGTTCCGCCTGTTCGACAAGGTGCGCCGTCGCTCGGCCGCCCTGGAGTTCAGCTTCGTGGACCTAGCCGACGTCTCGGCCATCGAGGCGGCGATCACGCCAAAGACGCGGATGGTCTGGGTGGAGACGCCCACCAACCCGCTGCTGCGCCTGGCGGACCTGGAAGCCATCGCGGCGCTCTGCAAGCGGCGCGGCCTGATCGCGGCGGCCGACAACACCTTCGCCAGCCCCTACTGCCAGCGACCGTTGGAGTTCGGCTTCGACGCGGTGATGCATTCGACCACGAAGTACATCGGCGGCCACTCCGATGTGGTGGGCGGGGCGCTGGTGGTGGGCGAGAACGCCGAGTTCCGCGACAAGATCACCTTCCTTCAGAATGCCATCGGCTCGGTGGCCTCGCCGTTCGACAGCTTCCTGACCCTGCGCGGCATGAAGACCCTGGCCCTGCGCATGCAGCGCCACTGCGAGAACGGCCAGGCGATCGCCGAATGGCTGGAGGCCCGCAAGGACGTCCGCCAGGTGATCTACCCGGGCCTCAAGAGCCATCCGCAGCACGACCTGGCCAAGCGGCAGATGTCGGGCTTCGGCGGCATGATCACCGCCGTGCTGGACCGCGACCTGGCCGGAACCAAGCGGATGCTGGAGCGGACCGAACTGTTCACCCTGGCCGAGAGCCTGGGCGGCGTGGAGAGTCTGATCGAGCACCCGGCGATCATGACCCACGCCTCGATCCCGGCCGAAACCCGCGAGCGGATCGGCATCTCGGACGGCCTGATCCGGCTCAGCGTGGGCGTCGAGAACGTCGACGACCTGATCGGCGACCTGGAACGGGCGCTGGCCTGACCTCGCTCTTCCACATATGTAGATAGAGAGAGCTGATATGTAGATGGTCTGCCTACATATCAGAGAAACAGGTCTGCGGCGGCCTCCACGATGGCGTCCACGTCCAGGCGGTAGTGGCGGTAAAGGTCGGGCAGGTCGCCGACCTGGCCGAAGCTGTCGAGGCCCAGGGAGCTGACCCGCTGGCCCAGCACGCCGCCCAGCCAGGACAGGGTCGCGGGCGAGGCGTCGACCACGGTAACCAGGCCGGCGTCGGGGGCCAGTTGGCCCAGCAGGGTCTCGGCGTGGCTCGCACGCTTGCCGCCGCCCTGCCAGCGGCTGCGGCGGCTGGCCATCCAGTCGCGGTGCAGCAGGCCCGGCGAGACCACGTTCAGCACGCCCAGGCCCGGGATGTCGTCGGCCAGGTGTTCGGCGGCCTCCAGCACCTCGGGGGCGATGGCTCCGCAGAAGACGATGGCGGCGTCGCAGCCCTGGCCGGGCGTCTTCAGCCAGTAGGCGCCCTTCAGCGCGTCCTCGCGCCAGGCGTCGTCGGTGCGCGCCACCTGGGCCAGCTGGCGGGTGGTCAGGCGCAGATAGACCGAGCCGCCGTCGTCGGCCTGCATGTGCTCGAACGACCAGCGCATCACCTCGGCCAGCTCGTCCACGAAGGCGGGCTCGAAATAGGTCAGGCCCGGCTGGCCGATGCCGATCAGGGGCGTGTAGATCGACTGGTGCGCCCCGCCCTCGGGGCCGAGGGTCAGGCCGGACGGCGTCGCGACCAGCATGAACCGAGCGTCCTGGTAGCAGGCGTAGTTCAGGGCATCGAGGCCGCGGCTGATGAAGGGGTCGTAGACCGTCCCGATCGGCAGCAGGCGCTCGCCGAACAGCGGCGCGGACAGGCCGAAGGCCGCCAGGTTCAGGAACAGGTTGTGCTCAGCGATGCCCAGCTCGACGTGTTGGCCCGCCGTCTTGCCGGCCCACTTCTGCGGCGACGGGATCTTGGCGTCGCGGAACACGTCGGCCGTCTCCCGCCGGCGGAACAGGCCCCGCTGGTTCACGAAGCCGCCCAGGTTGGTGGAGACCGTCACGTCCGGGCTGGTGGTGACGATGCGATCGGCCAGCGGGTGGTTGCTCTTGGCGAGGTCCAGAAGGATGCGGCCGAAAGCCTGCTGCGTGGACTGCTCGGCGCCGTCGGGGCTTGGGAATTCGCCACGCGGTGGGACCGGTATGGCCGCGGCGGTATGGCGGCGTCGGGTGGGCTGGGCGAAGGGCGAGGCGGCGACGAAGGCCTGCACTTCGCCGGCGGCCTCGGGCGTCAGGCCGGCCAGCGGCTCCCATTCCTGGCCCGCGGCCACGCCCATCGACTGACGCAGGGTCTCGACCTGCGTCGGGGTCATCAGGCCGGCGTGGTTGTCCTTGTGACCCTGCAGCGGCAGGCCGAAGCCCTTGACCGTGTAGGCGATGAACAGGGTCGGCGTGTCGTCCCGCGCGGCGTCGAAAGCCTCGGTCAGGGTCTCGATGCAATGGCCGCCCAGGCCGATCATCAGCTGGTGCAGCTGGTCGTCGCCGAAGCTCTCCAGCAGCGCCGGCACGCCCTTCTCGCGGCCGATGTCGCGGGTCAGCCGTTCGCGCCAGGCCGCGCCGCCCTGGTAGGTCAGGGCCGCGAAGTCGGCGTTGGGGCAGCCCTCGATCCAGGCCTGCAGCGCCTTGCCGCCGGGGCGGGCGAAGGCGCGCATCTGGGCCTTGCCCCACTTCAGCGTCACCACCCGCCAGCCGGCGGTTTCGAAGATGTCGTCGAAGCGGTCGAACATCCGGTCGGCGGTCGTCGCGTCCAGGCTCTGCCGGTTGTAGTCCACGATCCACCAGCAGTTCCGGATGTCGTGCTTGTAGGCCTCGATCAGGCACTCGTAGATGTTGCCCTCGTCCAGCTCGGCGTCGCCCAGGGTGGTGACGAAGCGGCCGCGGCGCTCGTCCGCCAGCCAGCCGTGGCCGGACAGGTAGTCCTGCATCAGCGAGGCGAAGGCGGTGATCGCCACGCCCAGGCCCACCGAGCCCGTGGAGAAATCGACGTCGTCCTTGTCCTTGGTGCGCGAGGGATAGGACTGGGCGCCGCCGAAGCTGCGGAAATCCTGGAGCTGCTGCAGGCTCTGGCGGCCCATCAGGTACTGGGCGGCGTGAAAGACGGGGCTGGCATGCGGCTTCACCGCCACCCGGTCCTCGGGGCGCAGAGCGTGGAAATAGAGCGCCGTCATGATGGTGGTCATCGAGGCGCAGGACGCCTGGTGGCCGCCTACCTTCAGCCCGTCGCGGCTCTCACGGAGGTGATTGGCGTTGTGGATCGTCCAGGTGGCCAGCCAACGCAGCCGGTCGTCGATCCGTCGAAGTTGTTCCAGGTCGTGCTCGGCGCCGCGATTGTGACCGGCGGGGGCGGTGGCTTGCGGCTGGGGCATGGAACTCGCGACGCTGGGGGGTTCAGAGGCGGAAGCTTGCGGCCTCGCTTAGATGCGCGAGGGTGCATTGATGCCGTCTCTAGCAGATTTCAGGGTCGACGTGAGCCTGTCGGCCGTTTCGCTGACGCCGGCGTCAGCTTTCGAAAGCCGGGTACGTATCGATTGACGGTCGGCCCGCCTTGAGGTTCGCTGCCGCCAGCACGCGCCGTAGAGCGCGGCGGAGGAACCAGCGTATGACCCAAACCGCCCCGGCCGCGGCCGATCGCCTGCCCCTGCGCACCAAGCTGGCGTTCGGCGTCGGCAGCGCCGCCGAGATCATCGCGCTCTACTCGGTCTCCAGCTTCGCCCTGCTGTTCTACAACCAGGTGCTGGGGGTCCAGGCGCACTGGATCGGCGTCGCCATCTCGGCCAGCCTGGTCCTGGACGGCCTGACCGAGCCGCTGATCGGCTCCTGGTCGGACCGCACCCGCTCGCGCTGGGGCCGCCGGCACCCGTGGATGTTCGCCGCGCCGATCCCGATCGCCCTGACGCTGTTCGCGATCTTCAACCCGCCCGCCGACCTGGAGCCGATGGCCCTGGCGATCTGGTGCGGCGTCTCGGTGTCGCTGATGCGCCAGGTGATGACCTTCTTCCACACCCCGCACCTGGCCCTGGGGGCCGAGCTGTCGCCCAACTACCTCGAGCGCTCCAAGGTGATGGCCTACAACAGCTTCTTCACCTGGGCCGGCGGCGCGTCGATGACCTGGATCGCCTTGACCTACTTCTTCCCGTCGACGCCGGAGTATCCGCGCGGTCTGCTGAACCCAGAGCCCTGGACGAATTTCGCGCTGACCATGTCGATCGCGATCGTCGTCGTGCTGTTCGCCTCCGCCTGGTTCACCCGCGACCGGATCCCGTTCCTGCCGCCGCTGGCCGCCGACACCAAGCCCTTCAGCATGGCCGCCTTCTTCGGCGACATCGCCATGGCGCTGCGCAACACAAACTACGTCTGGCTGCTGGTCGGCTACTTCTTCCTGTCGATGATGATCGGCCTGAAGGAAGGCCTGCGCCTGTACACCGCCACCTTCTACTGGGGCCTGACCAGCGAGCAGCTGCGCCTGTTCGTGTTCGGCAGCTTCGTGGGCTACGCAACCGCCTTCATCTTCGCGGCCCGCATGCACGGCCGCTTCGACAAGAAGGCGACGCTGATCTGGGGCGGGGTGGCCTATGCGCTGACCACCGCCGCGCCGCTGACCCTGGGCCTGATGGGCGTGCTGAGCCACGACACGCCGAACCTGGTGCCGATCCTGCTGGGCTTCGCGGCCCTGTCCTACGGCTCGCTCAGCGTGATCCAGATCGGCGCCATGTCGGCCCTGGCCGACGTCGCCGACGAGAACGAGCTACGCTTCGGCGTGCGGCAGGAGGGGATCCTCTATTCGACCCGCGCCCTGGCGGCGAAGATCGACCAGGCGGTGGGCTCGGCCCTGGCCGGGTTCGTCCTGCTGCTGATCGCCTTCCCCGAGAAGGCCCAGCCGGGCGCGGTGGACGCGGGCGTGCTGCACAACCTGGCGCTCTGGGACGGGGTGATCGCCGCGATCCCCGGCCTGATCGCCGCCGCCTGCTATGGCCGCTACCGGATCACCCGCGCGTCGTATGAGGCGACCCGCGCGGCCCTGGCCGAGCGGCGGGCGGCCGCGCCCGCGGCCCAGCCGAAGGCCGCCGCGGCGCCAGCGGGCGTCCAGGCCAAGCCGGCGACCTAGCCCGGCCGGAGCGCCTGCATCAGGCTGCCCGTGTAGGCCGAATGGCCCACGTGGGTCAGGCGCGCCTCGAAGTCGGCCCAGATCTCGCCGCCCAGGTCGCGCCAGCGGCGGCAGAAGGCGTAGTCCTCGGAGAGGTATTGTCCGGTCTCGGGCTCGATCATGGTGTCGAACACCATCACCGCCTCGGGGGCCTGGTTGTCGGCCATGTCGCCCATCTTGGCGCGCAGTTCGGGGTGCGCGTCGACGATGCGCTGCATCGCGTCGCGCTTGATCATCAGGAAGCCGGTCCCGCCGTACGCCACCTGGGCGAAGCCGTCGTTCACTTCCACGCTCTTGTCCGCCGTCGGCAGGAAGCGAACCACGTACCCGATGCCCGACGCCTGCAGGTCGGCGACGCCGGCCTTGGCGGCCGTGCGGACCTTCTCCCAGTCGATCTTCTTCAGCGGGCAGACGGCGGCGATCACGTCGCGGTCGGAATCCAGAAGGCGGAAGACGTTCGCGGGCAGGAAGCCGATGTCTGCGTCGATGTAGAGGATATGGGTGGCCTCGGGGTGGCTCAGGAACTGGGCCGCCAGACGTGAACGGCCGCGCGTGATGAGCGCTTCGCCGCCCATCATCTCCACGTGCAGGCCGACGCCGCGCTCGCGGCAGGCCTCCTGCAGCTTCAGCAGGGAACTGACGAAATGCAGGGTGAGTTGCCCGCCGTAGCAGGGCACGGCGAGATAGATGAACGGCGCAGGCGTGTCGGACATGCGGTTACTGTAGAGGTCCGGTTGGCCGCCGTCGATCAGGCGGCGGCCAGACGCGGCGCGAGCCGCCGCACCAGCAGCCAGACCCCGCAGGCCAGCGCAATCCCGACCGTGTCGGCGGCCAGGTCCAGCGGGTCGCCGTGCCGGCCGAAGGGCGTGACCGCCTGCAACACCTCGACCAGGACGCCATAGGCGAAGGCGAAGGCCGGGATCGCCAAGGGCCGGCGCGGCGCCAGCACCAAGCCGCTGAGCGTCAGTACGAACCAGGCCGCCATGTGCTCGAACCGGTCGCCCGTGCCGGGATCCGGCAGATCCTCGGTGGGCGTCAGGCACAGGCCCATCAGGATCAGCGCGGCCAGGGCGTAGAGCGCGAGCCGGACGCGCCGGGGAAAGCGGGAGGGAAGCATCGACCCTTACTTGCACGTCCGACTGTGGCTCTCTAGCGTCCGCCCGCTCAAGAACAGGCGTAGGAACGGTGCAGTGGCGGTCGAGGCGGTGATCTGGGATTTCGGCGGGGTGTTCACGACCTCGCCTTTCGAGGCGTTCAACCGGCTGGAGGCTGAACGCGGCCTGCCCAAGGACCTGGTGCGGCGGGTGAACTCCATCAATCCCGACACCAACGCCTGGGCGCTGTTCGAGCGGAATGAGATCGACGCGGCTGGGTTCGACGCCCTGTTCCTCGAAGAATCCACGGCCCTGGGTCACCCCCTGCGCGGCGCGGACGTCCTGCCCAAGCTGAACGGCGAACTGCGGCCGCGGATGGTGGCGGCGCTGAAGGCCTGCAAGGCGCACTTCAAGGTCGGCTGCATCACCAACAACGTGGTCTCGATGCACAGCCCCGGTCAGTCCGAGACCCAGAAGTCGGCCGGCGCCATGGCCCAGGTGATGCCGCTGTTCGACGCCATCATCGAAAGCTCCAAGGCCGGCGTGCGCAAGCCCGACCCGAAGATCTACCTGATGATGTGCGAGCTGCTGGCGGTGAAGCCGGAGAACTGCATCTATCTCGACGACCTGGGCATCAACTGCAAGCCGGCCGCGGGCCTGGGCATGAAGGCGATCAAGGTCGTGGACGTGGACCAGACCCTGGCCGAACTGGCCGGCTATACGGGCCTGACGTTCGACGCGGAGCAGCCGGCGTGACCCGCGCGACCAAGATCGGCGCCACAGCGGCGCTGGCCCAGCTGAGCGGCTGGGCCGAGGTCGAGGGCTCGCGCGACGCGATCCAGAAGACGTTCAAGTTCAAGGACTTCAACGAAGCCTTCGGGTTCATGACCCGGGTCGCGATCAAGGCGGACCAGCTGGATCACCATCCCGAGTGGTTCAATGTCTACAACCGCGTCGAGGTGCTGCTGGCCACCCACGACGTGGATGGCGTCAGTGACCTGGACGTCCAGATGGCGACCTTCATGGACGGCGTGGCCGGCGCCTGATCGCGTCTAGTTGACGACGACGGCGCCCAGCAGGACGCGGGCGCCGGGCTTGCCCAGGACCAGGTCGGTCTGCCGCTGCAGCGCCTGGGCGATGTAGTCGACATTGGGCAACGCGCCCGGCCCCAGGCCGGCCGCATAGGATTGGACGGTCTGCAGATAGGCCGCGCGCAGCCGGGGGGTCGACTGTTCCGCGCGGGCGCGCAGCGCCTCGTCCGGTACGTCGATGCCGCAGTCCACGGACAGCACGCCGCGGCCGCCCGTCGGGCGCAGGATGACGCCCAGGAGCGTCTGGATCTGCAGGTACGACCCGCCGCCCGACTTCTTCTTCTCGCCACCCTCGGAGGCAAGGGCGAGCGTGGGCAGGCCGGCAAGGGCGAGCGCGAGGAAGAGGCGGCGGTCCATGTTTCGGATATCGACGATCATGGTTAGCGGTCTCTTTACGCGGCGCAGCGACAGTGCGCCCGAGATACGCTGCCTGCGGAGCGCCCCTTGGGCCGATTTGCGCCGACCAACCTCGACCTCGACGGCAAGGTCATCCTCGTCACCGGCGGCACCGGCTCGTTCGGCCGCCGCTTCATCGAGACTGTCCTGGATCGCGCCAAGCCACGGAAACTCATCGTCTATTCCCGCGATGAGCTGAAGCAGAGCGAGATGCAGCTGGACCTGTCCGAACGCTTCGGGCCGGAGAAGATGAGCGTCATGCGCTTCTTCCTGGGCGACGTGCGCGACCGCGAGCGACTCAGCCTGGCGTTCCGGGGCGTCGACATCGTGATCCACGCGGCGGCCCTGAAGCAGGTGCCGGCGGCCGAGTACAATCCGTCCGAGTGCATCCACACCAACATCATGGGCGCCGAGAATGTCGTCCGCGCCTGCCTGGCCAATGGTGTGAAGAAGGTCGTGGCCCTCTCGACCGACAAGGCCTGCAACCCGGTGAACCTGTACGGCGCCACCAAGCTGGCGTCGGACAAGACGTTCGTGGCGGCCAACAACCTGTCGGGCGACATCGGCACGCGTTTCTCGGTGGTGCGCTATGGCAACGTCGTGGGCAGCCGCGGCTCGGTCATCCCGTTCTTCCAGCGCCTGATCGAGCGCGGGGCCAACGAGCTGCCGATCACCGACCCGCGGATGACCCGCTTCCTGATCACCCTGGAGGAGGGTGTCGACTTCGTGCTGTCGTCCCTGGACGGGATGCATGGCGGCGAGATTTTCGTGCCCAAGATCCCGTCGATGAAGATCACCGACATCGCCGCGGTCATGGCGCCCGGTCTGGCCACCAAGGTCATCGGCATCCGACCGGGCGAGAAGCTGCACGAGATGATGATCTCGGCGGACGATGCGCGGAACACCGTCGACCTGGGCGACCGCTACGCCATCGAGCCGGCGTTCGTGGAGTATACCCGCAAACCGTTGGCCGGCGGCCGGCTGCCGGACGAGTTCAGCTACGCGTCGGACACCAACACCGAATGGCTGGACGGGCCGGGCCTGATGGCGATGCTGGGCGAGGACAAGCCGAACCGCCGCCGCCGCAAGGA
>Ga0209026_1001168_pt1 | contig 12191 bp, 6 predicted proteins | sample AraplaCL_Col_mCL_FD_184262 | JGI IMG/M metagenome (GOLD analysis project Ga0209026, IMG submission 184262) | Arabidopsis root microbial communities from the University of North Carolina, USA - plate scrape CL_Col_mCL (SPAdes) (version 2) | ecosystem: Host-associated > Plants > Roots >... | reverse complement strand
GTATCAACGGTGTTGGTTATTTGTACCATAGTGGTTTATAAACAACTGGTTTACAGTCAGACCAAAGACCTTGGCTTTAACAAGGAAAACATAGTTATTCTGCCCAATGTTGGCCGGCTTGGCGCGAGCCAGGAAAGCCTGAGGCAGGAACTAACCAAACTACCACAGGTAGTTAACGCCACTATATCGAGCGGACTCCCTGCCGAAAACTCATTCGGCGATACTTATACACCAGAAAGTGACAAGAGTAATACCACCAGTGCCGAAACCAACATTGGCCTTTCATCATTTATGGTCGACGAAGCTTTTGTGCCAACCCTTGGGATGAAATTGTTAAACGGCCGTACCTTCTCCAAAAAGTTCAACGATTCGGCTTCGGTGCTGCTCAATGAAACTGCCGTAAAACAGATAGGATGGAAAAATCCGATAGGCAAAACTATTACCTATCCCGGCAACAACGATCAAAAGTTTACCGTGATTGGTGTTTTGAAAGATTTCAACACCACATCGCTCAGGAACAGCATAGCACCTTACGCCTTGTTTTATACCACATCAAAAACATACAACATCCGGTCATCATATATGACGGTGAGGATAAGGCCGGGCAACTATGCCGAAACCATCAACAACATCCAAAACAAATGGAAACAATTTGCGCCATCGTTGCCGTTTGATTATAGCTTTATGGATGCCGAATTTGACTCGTTATACCGTTCAGACCAAACCATGGGCAAGGTGCTTACAGTATTTACCGCACTATCAGTAGCGGTGGCTTGTATGGGTTTGCTCGGCCTGGCCATGTTTACAGCAGAGCGCCGCACCAAAGAGATAGGCATCCGGAAGGTATTGGGTGCATCGGTACAAAATGTGGTTGCCATGCTTTCGAGAGAGTTTGTAAAGCTGGTATTGATCGCGTCGGTACTGGCGTTCCCGGTTGCGTGGTATGCCATGAATAAATGGCTGCAGGATTTTGTTTACCGCACCGATGTAAGCTGGTGGATCTTTATCCTGGCATCGGTATTAACTATGGTGGTCACGTTAATAACCATCAGCTTCCAGTCGGTAAAAGCGGCGATAGCTAACCCGGTTAAGAGTTTGAAGAGCGAGTGAATAGAGTCAAGAGCCAAGAATCAAGCTGCAAGAAAGGTGTTCTCTACGTAAGATACCAATCAGGTAATAAACCAATGACCAATGAACTAACATCATGTTTAGAAACTATATCAAAATAGCCTGGCGCAGTATTTTTAACCGCAGGTTTTATACAGCGATAAATGTTGCGGGCCTAGCGTTGGCTATGGTCTGCTGTTTATTCATCTATCTTTATATCAGCTATCACCTTAGTTTTGATACCTATCACGACCAATCGAAAAACACATTCAGATTGGTTGACGAACTGCATTTACAAACTACCGAATACGATAAAGGGGCATCGGTAGCCATGTTCCGGATGATGCAGAAAGATATGCCGCAGGTAGATCGCTCGGCTTTTGCTATAGAAAAACAGAGTTTAATCATAGACGTTGACGGAGATGCCAAAAGACGTTTTAAGGAAGAGAAAAATATCGCTTTCGTATCATCCGATTGGTTTAACCTGTTTAAATACCAATGGCTTGCCGGTAACCCAAAACAACTTGACGAGCCAAATACAGCCGTCATCACACAAAAGCAGGCCGCTAAATATTTCGCCGGTGCCGAGCCTGTTGGGAGGATACTTGCTGTAAAGAACCAGCAGGTTAAAATTATAGGGCTTATCGCCGATGCCCCGTTTAACAGCGATCTGCGATCGGAAATTTATATTTCTTTCGCCTCGTTAAATAATTTGTTACCTGGCATCGACAAGAGCTTCTATACCGATTGGGGGTGGATCAATTCAACCAACGCGGCATATGTATCGTTAAAAGACCCTAACCAAAGAAATGTAGTTGAGAACCGGTTGACCAAACTGGGCATCGATCATTTTAAGAGCACTGTTTTTAGTTTTAAGCTATTGCCTTTAACCCAGGTGCATTTCGACTCGCGCTATGGTGGGGTTGTGCAAAAATCGCTGCTGCTCACCCTGGCTTTAATCGGGGTACTTATTTTAATTATCGCGGTTATCAACTACATCAACATGACTATTGCACAACAAGCCCGCCGGAGTGTTGAAATAGGCACGCGTAAAGTGCTTGGCGGATCGGCCCTGCAGTTGTTTATGCAGTTTATGACAGAATCGCTACTCACATCGGTAATAGCAATAATTATAGCGGCTGCACTGGTAATTGTTTGTATGCCGGCAGCCAATAACTTATTATTTACCGATAACCCTTTGCATATGTTATCCAACACCAACTTCTACTTATTTTTAGGTGCGATGCTGGTATTTATAACCCTGGCCACAGGTGTTTACCCTGCCTTAATGCTGAGCAGGGTAAGTGTTTTTAACGCGCTAAAAAATAATGCCTGGAACCTGAAGGCCGGTATGGGGCGCAAAGTATTGATCGTATTGCAAAACACGGTTGCGCAAACCTTAATTGCCGGCACAATAATTATAGTGATGCAGGTGCGGTATTTAAAGAACACAGACTTTGGGTTCGACCGCAATGCGGTGGTAATGGTGCCTTTGGGCCAGGTTACCGATTCGCAGAAAGAACAGTTAAGCCATGTACTGAAAACGACACCCCAGGTTCAGTCGTTTAGTTTTTGTAATAAACCACCTGCGAGCGATAGTCAACGTGGCGCTACGGTTAAATTTGAAAGCCGCGATTGGGAAAAGTGGCCGGCGCGTTTTGCCATTGGCGACTCGGCGTATTGCCGCACATTTGGGCTGCGTTTAATCGCCGGTCGTACTATCCGCGATAAGCAACCAACACCGGAGTTTTTAATTAATCAAAAAATGGCCGCGATGCTCGGGTTTAAAAACGTCAATGACGTTCTGGGCCGGACGTTGCTCGCCGGAGATGTGAAGGGCGTAGTTGTTGGCGTGGTGAAGGATTTTAACATCAAATCACTGCTCGAGCCTATTGAGCCATCGGTTATACTCGAAAATAGCTTTGTGCAAAATAGCCTCGCTATTAAGTTAAGCGGCAAGCAAACTTCGTCGATGTTAAGCACACTGCAAACTCAATATCAACGCATTTTGCCGGATCAGCTTTTTAGTTACCAGTTTGTGGATGATGAGATAGCATCGCTATACAAAAAGGAAAATCTGCAGCAGAAACTTATCTGGAGCGCGGCCATTGTCGCAATTTTCATCAGTTCGTTAGGCTTATTAGGGCTGGTAACCCTGGTTACCTTACAGCGTACCAAGGAGATCGGCATCCGTAAAGTATTGGGTGCGACTGTTAGCCAGATTAACCTGATGCTGTCTAAAGATTTTTTGATCCTGGTGCTTATCGCCTTAACTATCGCATCGCCATTGGCATGGTGGGCCATGAGCAAATGGCTGCAAGGCTTTGCCTACCGCATAACATTAAACTGGTGGATGTTTGCTTTGGCAGGCATAGGGGCTATGCTTATCGCGATAGTTACTATAAGTGTACAATCCATAAAAGCAGCGCTGGAAAACCCGGTAAAGAGTTTGCGGAACGAATGATTAGTCCGCAAGTCAGAAAGACCGGAAGTAGCCGTAATGGGTTCTTCTCTTTCGGACTTACCGTCTTTCAGACTATACCAACTGTATCGAAACCGTACGCCTGGTGTTGCAATAACGAACATTTGATTTACTGATTTTTGTTATAAATAGCTATAGATCAATGATTTAATTATTTGGTACATTATTGTGGTATATTGATTAAATTAGATATCGATATGCTGAAAAACTACTTTAAAACAGCCTGGCGCAGCCTGATGCGATTCAAGGTTTTTACGCTGATCAACATATTAGGTTTAGCTATAGGTATCAGCGCCGCCCTGGTGATATACCTCATCGTACACTACGATTTTACCTTCGATCAATTCGAGAAAGATAATGACCGCATATACCGGGTAGTATCCGATATGAAATTTTCGGGTAACCCGTATCACAATAGCGGGGTGCCGGCACCGGTTGGCGAGGCCGTGCGTAGCGAGTTACCCGGCATTGAACTGGTAGCCGCTTTTCATCAACATAATTCGGAAACTAAAGTCATCATACCCGGAAATACCAAACAGCCCTTGGTTTTAAAAAATCAGGATAATATCGTTTTTGCCGACGCCAATTACTTCAAACTGGTACCTTACGAATGGCTGGCTGGGTCGGCCAATTCAGCGTTGAATGACCCGCTGAAAGTGGTTTTAACGGATAAAAGCGCCAAGCTGTATTTTCCGGATTTGCGTGCCGACCAGGTTGTGGGCAGACAGGTAATATATGATAGTGTAGCAACAACTGTAACCGGCGTGGTAAAATCGTTGAACCAAAACAGCGACTTTGTTTTTCACGATTTTATTTCGCTGTCAACCATTCCAACAACCGGTTTAAAAAAGAGTTACAGCTGGGGCAACTGGGGAATGACGAACGGCTCATCGCAACTGTACCTTAAACTAAACCCCGGCGTTACACCGCAGCAAGTTGAAAAACAACTGCTTGCCATCAATGCAAAGTATGTAAAAAAACATAAGGGTTTTGAATCGGCATTTGTATTACAGCCTTTAAACGATCTGCATTTTAATGCGAATTACCACACCTACAATAACAGGTTTGCCAGCAAGAATACCTTGTACGGGTTATTAACGGTAGCCGCATTTTTACTGTTATTGGGCAGTATTAACTTTATTAATCTCTCAACTGCACATGCCTCACAACGGGCTAAAGAAATCGGGATCCGCAAAACGATGGGCAGCACCAAAACACAGCTCATTATGCAGTTTTTAAGCGAAACGTTTTTGATAACCCTGCTGGCAACTATTTTATCGGTAATACTGGCGCCGGTGTTGTTTAACATATTTTCGGGCTTTATCCCAAAAGACCTGCATTTTAGCCTGCTGCACCAGTCCGATCTGATCGTGTTTATGATCCTGCTGGTGATTACGGTAAGTGTGTTGTCGGGCTTTTATCCATCGTGGATATTATCGCGCTACAACCCTGTGCTGGTACTCAAAAATCAGGCTTATGCCAACACCGGTAAAACCCGGCGTGTGTGGATCAGGCAATCGTTAACGGTATTCCAGTTTTTGATAGCCCAGTTTTTTATAATGGGCACGTTTTTGGTGGCAAAGCAGATACATTATACACTCAATAAAGACCTTGGCTTTAAAAAAGATGCCATAATTAACGTGAGCACCCCGTTTTTTAATAAGCAGCCTAATAACCGCATCGTGTTATTGAATAAACTTAAAACTATACCTGGTATCGAGATGGTGAGCCTTGGCGGCAATAGCCCGGCTACCAACGGCGCAAACTCTGGTCAGGTAAGTTATAAGGACGGGAAAAAAGAAATACAACTAGACGTGCAGTTTAAGTACGGCGATCCCAACTACCTTAAACTTTATCATATTAAACTACTGGCCGGTAATAACACGCAAGAAAGCGATACGGTGAAAGAAGCCATTGTGAACGAAACTTACGCGCACATGATTGGCTTTAAAAATGCTACCGACGCGGTTGGTAAAACGCTGGATTGGAGCGGCGTAAAGCTGCCTGTGATTGGGGTGATGCGTGACTTTAACCAGGAATCGTTACACGCGGAGATACGCCCGTTAATATTTACCGGCGCCAGCAGTAACAGTTATGAATTGCACATTGCATTAGCCCCCGAGAATAGAGATGGTACTGCCTGGAAATTTACTATAGCTCAAATAGGTAAGGCTTATAAAGATATTTACCCTGAGGATGATTTTGAATATGATTTTTATGATCAGACGATAGCCAAGTTTTACGAGAAAGAACAACAAATATCGAGCTTGCTAACCTGGGCTACCGGGCTGGCCATATTTATCAGCTGCCTTGGTTTGCTTGGATTGGTGATCTATACCACTAACCTGCGCACCAAAGAGATCGGCATCCGTAAGGTTCTGGGCGCTTCGGTTGCACATTTGGTTAGGATACTATCAACGGATTTTGTAAAACTGGTGTTGATATCTTTTATTGTTGCATCGCCGATAGCTTGGTACAGCATGAATAAATGGTTGCAAAACTTTGCTTATCGCACCAGCATTAACTGGTGGATATTCGCGATAAGCGGTGCTTTAATGGTGCTGATAGCGCTGATGACGCTAAGCTTCCAAACGATCAGGACGGCGATTGCCAACCCGGTGGATAGTTTGAAGAACGAGTAATGTTGAGTCGGAAAGTCCGTAAGTCGGGAAGTCCGAAAGAAAGGCGTGGCTAATTAAAAATAATATCATATAATAACTTCCGGACTAATAAAAAGGCAATGATTGGAAACTATTTTAAAACGGCATATCGCAGCCTGAAAAAGAACAAAGGCTTTACGGCCATCAATGTTTTGGGCCTGTCGGTTGGGTTGGCTACCTGCCTGCTGATTGTTTTTTATGTGGTTGATAAGGTAAGTTACGACCGGTATAATACCAATGCCGACAGGATATACCGCATAACAGAAACTGCCAAAGTAAACGGCAATGAACAATCGTACGCAGGATCAGAAAAGCCTTTGTTGTACATGATCAAAGATTTTCCGGAGGTGGAGAAACGGGCAAGGTTTATACCGGTGAATACCTTGTTCTTATCGTCGCAAAAGTTTAGGGTTAGAAAAGGGAATAACGACATCCAGGAAAAGAATGTAGTTTACACTGAATCGAGCGTGTTCGATATGTTTACCTTACCTGCCATAAGCGGCATCCCGGCTTTAGATGAACCACATACCGCGGTAATTACCCAAAGCACCGCCGAAAAGTATTTTAACACCACCGATGCAGTTGGCAAAACGCTGACCATTAACGATACGAGTTTTTATAAAATAACTGCTGTTATTAAAGATATCCCTGCGCAATCGCATTTTAACTACGATTTCTTTTTATCGTACACTTCTATCCGCGAATACATGGCTCCTGGTTGGGGATACGGTGGCGTACACAATTATGTGCTGCTTAAACCCGGAGCCGATATTAAAAAACTGGAAAGCGAGATGCAGGCCATTGCTTATAAACACTACCCGGAATCGATGCATACCAATGGCAATTATTTAAAATATACCTTAACGCCGCTGTTGGATATCCATCTGCACTCCATTGCGCAGTACGAATTATCCGAAAAAGGCAGCATTCAATATGTGTACATATTTTCTGTTATCGCTATATTTATATTGCTGATCGCCTGCGTGAACTTTATGAACCTTTCTACGGCACGCTCATCAAACCGGGCACGCGAAGTAGGCGTGCGGAAGGTACTGGGTTCGGCGCGTAAGTATTTGATCTATCAGTTTTTAACGGAGTCGGTTTTGGTAACCCTGGTATCAACCATTATAGCCGTGGTATTGGCCTGGTTGCTCATGCCTTTTTTCAATCAGCTTGCGGTAAAACATCTGGCTTTTACTTTGAGTTCGATGGCGTGGTTAATACCCTCGCTGTTGGTTATTGTGGTGGTTATCGGTTTCCTTGCGGGATCGTATCCGGCGTTTTTCCTGTCGGCATTTCAGCCTATCGAGGTATTGAAAGGCAAATTATCCACAGGTTTTAAAGGGAGCTTTCTGCGCAGCTCCCTGGTGGTTTTTCAGTTTTCTATTTCTATATTTTTGATCATCGGTACACTGGTTATTTATAACCAACTGCAATTTATCCATAATAAAAATCTTGGCTTTAACCGCGACCAGCAGCTGGTTATTAAAAACACAACGGTATTGGGCAACCAGGCTAAAATTTTAAAACACGAAATAAAGCAAATGCCCGGCGTGCTAAACGCAACCATGAGCACCTATTTGCCAACCGGCGAAGACCGGAATGTAACGGGTTTATTCCCGGCGTTGCCCATTGATATTAAACAGGATGTGCTGTCGGATTTTTGGCCGGTTGACGAAGATTATATTAATACCCTGGGCATCAAACTGATCGCCGGGCGTAATTTCTCGAACCAGATGGCATCAGATTCATCGGCACTGATTGTTAATGAAGCTTTTGTGAAACGGTTTGGTTTTAAAGATCCGCTCAACAAAACTGTTTACCGTTTTAGCTTTGGTTTGCAGGCCTTTCACATTGTAGGTGTGATGAAGGATTTTAACTTCAGCTCCTTACGCGACCAGATAAAACCCGTTGCCCTGGTTTACAACGAAGATCGCGGAGCGGTAACCGCCCGGGTTAACACAGCTAACCTATCGGGATTGATATCGCAGATAGAAAACAAGTGGAAGAACCTGTCGCCTAACCAGCAGTTCAGCTACTCGTTTATGGACGAAGATTTTGATGCCACTTACCGCGCCGAGCAGCGCATTGGCGCGCTGTTTATATCGTTTAGCACATTGGCTATTGTAATTGCCTGTTTAGGTTTATTTGGCTTGGCCGCTTATGCTGCCGAACAGCGTAATAAAGAAATAGGCATCCGCAAGGTATTGGGCGCAAGTGTATCAACTATTGTCAGCATGTTATCAATGGATTTTATCAAACTGGTATTTATCGCTATTATTATTGCGTCGCCATTGGCCTGGTATGCTATGAACAGGTGGCTGCAGGATTTTGCTTATCGCATCAACATCCAATGGTGGGTGTTGGCTATTGCCGGATGTACAGCTATTGTGATCGCTTTTGTGACCATCAGTTTTCAATCCATCAGGGCGGCATTGGCTAACCCGGTGAGGAGTTTAAGGAGCGAATAGAACGAGTGGCAGTTTTAAGTAGCAGTTAGAAAATACAAGGAACAAATGACTAATAAACTAATGAATATATAAGATGCTATCACTCAAAAATATTTCGAAGTACTACAATGTAGGCGGCAGTAAAACCTTTGTGTTGAACAAGATCGACCTGGATATTGATGCCGGCGAGTTTGTCTCCATCATGGGGCCGTCGGGTTCGGGTAAATCAACGCTGCTCAATATCGTCGGTTTACTGGATGAGCCATCCGAAGGTTACCACTACTTTTTAGGCGAACCGGTGCACAATCTCAAAGAAAAACAACGCTCGGCTTTGTATAAAAGCAATATTGGTTTTGTTTTCCAGGCCTATCACCTGATCGACGAACTCACTGTTTACGAAAACATCGAAACCCCGCTGATCTACCAGGATGTAAAGAGCAGCGAGCGTAAAGCGCTTGTGGCGGATATCCTCGACCGTTTCCAGATCGTCGGTAAAAAAGATCTTTTCCCGGCACAGCTTTCGGGTGGCCAACAGCAGCTCGTTGGTATTGCAAGGGCTTTGATCACCAAACCTAAATTGCTGTTAGCCGATGAGCCTACAGGTAACCTCAACTCGAAACAAGGCGAGGATATCATGGAGCTCTTTCGCAAGCTGAATAAGGAAGACGGTGTAACTATCATCCAGGTTACCCACTCCGAAAAGAACGCCGAGTTTGGCTCGCGGATTATCAACCTGCTCGATGGCAAGATCGATTCATCGCGCAATATTTGAGTTTTAGAAACATGAAATACCTTTCCTATATCTTCCCGGTGCTGATGGTCTGCTTTAGCGTAAACACCGCTTCTGCACAAACGGCCGATACCGCCCTCACTTTGCAACAATGCCTCGACATCGCCATCAAAAACAATCTGCTGGTTAAGCAAAGCGAGCTGGATGTGGAGCGTAACCGCATCAGTTACCAGCAGGCCCGTGAAAACATGCTGCCCAGTTTGAATGGTTCGGTTGACCATAGCATCAGCGACGGGCGCAGCCTCAACCCATCAACCAACCAGTATGTAACCACACAGTTTACTTCGGCAACGTATGGTTTGAACAGCAGCCTTACGCTTTCAAAAGGGTTAACGCTGCAGAATGAGGTTAAGCAAACCTCGCTGGCTTACCAGGCCGGGAAAATGGATTTTCAGCAGGCTAAGGATAACCTAACCCTCAACATCATTACCTCGTACCTGCAGGTGCTTAACGCCGAAGACCAGCTTACCCAGTCTAACTCGCAATCCTCCGTATCGCAAAAGCAGGAAGAACGCCAAGAGGTGCTCAATAAGGATGGTGCAGTATTACCATCCGCCTATTACGACCTCAAAGGCCAAGCTGCTGCCGATAAGCTGAACATGGTGAACGCCAAAAGCGCGCTCGATATTGCCAGGCTAACCCTGCTGCAGTTGATGAACGTGCCCTACAACAAAAATGTCAGGATCCAACGCCAGTTGGCCGATCAGTTACCTCTTCAATACAACGAAACTGCCGACCAGATCTACAGCAAAGCGTTGACCGACCTGGCCTACGTTAAGGCTGCCGACCTGCGCCGCCAGAGTGCCGAAAAAGGCGTTCAGGTAGCTAAAGGCGCTTTGATCCCTTCGGTATCACTTGGTGGCAATTTGGGCACCAATTACTCCAGTTCAGCAAATAGCAGCGGTACCAGCTCGGGTTATGTAAACCAGTTGCAAAACAACTACGGTACATCGTTTGGTTTGGGTATCAATGTGCCTATCCTCAACTACTTTCAAAACCGCAATAAGGTAAAGTTAGCTAAGCTCGACTTGCTCAATACCCAATACATGGAGCAAAATGTGCGCATCCAGCTCCGCGAAAATATCGACCAGGCTTATGTGAACATGGCCGCCGCTTACGATCGTTATAAACTGCTGGTTGAACAGGTTGACGCTTTCGCCGAATCGTTCCGCATTGCCGAGATCAGGTTCAATGCGGGGGTGTTGACTTCCGTAGATTTCCTGATCGTCAAAGGCAACCTCGACAGGGCAAAAACAAGTCTCATCAACAGCCGGTACGATTACCTCATCCGCACTAAGATATTGGATTATTACCAGGGGCGCTTGTCGCTATAGCTTATAAGCCACACTAAGGTTAAGGGCAAGGCCGCTGTACTTTTGTGTAAAATAAGGCTTGTAACTGCCGCCGCCAATGTCCCAGCCATAAATGCGCAGGGGTACGGTTTGGTCCTTTTGATAAATATCCAGCTTGCGGCTGCCTATGCCCAAAAAGCCGCCCAGTGTAAGCTTGCTATCGGGTTTGTATTGGGTGGTGATGCCGATGTTTGAGTTGCGGTATTGCATATAGCGGCTGTTAAATCTGGCCGCACCAAGCCTGTACGATCCAAAATCACCTTTAAAGCCGGCACCGATCGTCCATTTTTCGCCCACGTTAAAGTCGAGCCGGGGTACTAAAGGCAGCGGCCCGCTCAGGGTAACGTGGTCGCTGATGTGCCAGATCATGGTGATAATAGGCAGCAACTGGCTGCCGCTAAACTGGTATTGGTAACCCAGGCCAAAACCCAGAGCAAACTTTCTGCTGGTTGGAAAAAGCAGCAACACTTCCGACTTAAAGCGCAGGTCCTCGCCCGAAATATCGTCAAAGTCCGACGCCAGTAGCGGCTCAGCATGGATAGACAGGATAGTTTTTTCGCCCAGCTTGGTATGATAGCCAAACGACAGACCGATGGTTTTGTACGATGCGCTATCCAGCAGCGAATGTGTATCGCTCATGTTCACCAGGCCTAACTCGGGGCCGATCGTAAAACCTGAGCCGATAGGGAAAACCATTTTGATGCTGTTGCCGATAAACGTACCGCCGCCCTTGCTGGCCGAGGTTTTACCGAACGAAAAATCGTACGAAAGTTTATCATCGTTTTGTGCTTTCGCGAAAGAACAATATAAAAGCGTTATCGCTAACAACAGCGGTTTAACCAGGCGCATAGTATTAAGTTTAGGTGCCTAAATATACAAAAAATACCAGCCCCTTCCAAACCCTCCCCGGAAGGGAGGACTTTAAACCCATTTCAAAAGTCTCCCCTATCGGGGGAGATTTAGAGGGGGCTCGTCAATACTTCTGGTAAACATTATACAGAATGTTCAGGTCGAGCTGGGTCCACTTGCCTTTGATGTCGCTTTGAACAAAGTGGCGCTTAAAGGCCACAATGGCGCTGTTCAGGTCGCTTGTATCGTAACCAATCAGGCGCAGGGCAATAACCGGGTCAAAGTTATCAGGCGCCAGTTCCAGCACATCGTCGCTCCAGTAACCAAAGCCATGCTCGGCCATTTTTTTCCATGGGAATAGTGGCCCCGGGTCGGGTTTACGCTTTGGCGCAAAATCTTCGTGGCCGATGAAGTTAGCCGTGGGTATGCCGTAGGCTTTTTTAAGTTTGGTGAGCAGGCTGATCAGGCTGTTGATGAGCGGTTCGGTAAAAGGCTCTTCGC
>Ga0209026_1001167_pt1 | contig 12199 bp, 9 predicted proteins | sample AraplaCL_Col_mCL_FD_184262 | JGI IMG/M metagenome (GOLD analysis project Ga0209026, IMG submission 184262) | Arabidopsis root microbial communities from the University of North Carolina, USA - plate scrape CL_Col_mCL (SPAdes) (version 2) | ecosystem: Host-associated > Plants > Roots >... | reverse complement strand
GTCGAAGATCGCGCAGGAAAAATCCAGCCGCTCCTTCATGTTGACCGAGTAGGCCGTGTTTTCCAGCGTCGTGCCCATCTGCTTGGCGATCGCCATGAACAGATTGTTGAATATTTCCAGGTGGATGGGATGGACCGCAGTCGTGATGCCATGCATGGACCCTGCGCGCGTCGTGCGTTCCAGCATGATCGAATGATCCTGCAGGACCACGGCCGACCAGCCTTCGTCCACCACCGTAGTGGCGATTTCTTCGCGGATGATGGCCGGGCCCGCAATGCGGCTGCCGACTGCCAGTGCCGAGCGCGTATGCAGGGCAATGGGAATGGTCTTGCCGTTGACGTAGCTCAGCACATCCTGCTTGTTGTGCCTGTCGCCGGCGGCGCTTGACGGCACTTCGATCACGAAGTCGGTGCCGTCGCCGGCGCCGATGGCTTCGGCCGAGATCGATTCGATCACGAGCGGCTGGCCTTCCATCACGAAACCGAAGCGGCTGCGATACAGTTTGGCAAATGCAGCCGCCATGCTTTCCGCATCGCCGCAGGCAATCACGAAAGCCGAATCGGTGTCCTCATACTTCAGGCGGGCGCACAATTCGATGCGGATGTCGCGCTCAGGCACCTGCTGCGCCAGCAATTCCTCGCGCGCCTGTGCCGCGAGGGCATCCAGGCTCGGCTGCAACGCCTTGAGCGCGGTGTCGGACAAGACCTGTTCGACCGCCCCTTCGCGCATGGCGCGGATTTCCGCAAGCCCCATGCCGAATGCAGACAGCACGCCGGCAAAGGGATGGATCACGATCTTGCTCATGCCCAGCACATCGGCCACGCGGCAGGCATGCTGCCCGCCGGCGCCGCCGAAGCAGCACATCGCATAGCGGCTGACATCGTAGCCGCGCTCGACCGAAATGGACTTGATCGCCTGCGCCATGTTATCCACGGCGACGGCAAGGAAGCCGTCCGCGACGGCGGAAGGCGTCATCGCCGTGCCGGTTTCGCGTTCTATCTGTTCGGCCAGCGCGGTGAAGGCGCGTTCGACGACTTCCTTGTCGAGCGGCTGGTTGCCGTTGGGACCGAACACGTGGGGGAAATGTTCCGGTTGGATGCGGCCGAGCATCACATTGCAATCGGTCACGGTCAGCGGTCCGCCCTTGCGATAGGATGCGGGGCCAGGATTGGCGCCGGCCGATTCCGGGCCCACCTTGAAACGCCCGTGCTCGAAGCTGCAGATCGAACCGCCGCCGGCCGCCACGGTGTGAATATGCATCATCGGCGCGCGCACGCGCACGCCCGCCACCACGGTCTCGAACACGCGCTCGTAGGTGCCGTCATAGTGCGCCACGTCGGTCGAGGTGCCGCCCATGTCGAAGCCGATCACCTGCGACAAGCCGATCGCCTCGCAACTCTTGACCGCGCCGACGATGCCGCCGGCCGGGCCCGAGAGAATGGCGTCCTTGCCCTGGAACCGGTTGGCATCGGTCAGGCCGCCGCTCGATTGCATGAACATCAGGCGCACGCTGCCGGTTTGCTTGGATACACGCGACACGTAGTCGCGCAACACCGGCGAGAGATACGCGTCGACCACGGTGGTGTCGCCGCGTCCGACGATCTTCATCAACGGGCTGACCTGATGGCTGACCGAAATCTGCGTGAAGCCGGCTTCCTGCGCCAGCTTGCGCAACAGCAGTTCATGCTGCGGATAGCGGTAGGCATGCATCAGCACGATGGCGATCGAATCGATCCCCTTGGCGCGCACGGCCTTGAATTGCGCCGTGATCTTGCCTTCGCTCGGCACGGCCAGCACCTCGCCGTGCGCGCCGATGCGCTCGTCGATTTCGATCACTTCTTCATAGATCAGATCCGGCAAGTCGATGCGCATGGCGAAGATGTCGGGCCGTTCCTGGTAGCCGATGCGCAATTGATCGGCAAAGCCGCGCGTGATGGCCAGCGCCGTGCGTGCGCCCTTGCGTTCCAAGAGCGCATTGGTGGCGACGGTGGTGCCCATCTTGACGACTTCGATCTGATCGACCGGAAGCGGGTCGCCGGAGCCCAGTTGCAGCATGTCGCGCATGCCCTGCACCACGGCGTCCTGGTAACGTTCCGGATACTCGGAAAGCAGCTTGTGCGTAATCAGCTTGCCGTCCGGACGACGGGCCACAATATCGGTAAATGTGCCGCCGCGATCGACCCAGAACTGCCACCGCTGCGCGGGCATGGAACTATCGTTGTTCATGTTCATTCTCTTTGGAAGATGTCGTTGATGAGTTATGACTTGAGCTGCGCGCCGCGCGTTTCCGGCAGCGTCATGGCGGCAAGAATCATCACGCCGTAGGCGGCTGCCGCAAACATGCCGATCGCTTCGCCCAGCGGCATGCTATGGCTGGCCAGTCCGATCATGTAAGGGAAGAGCGATCCGACTGCGCGTCCCATGTTGTAGCAGAATCCCTGTCCTGAACCGCGCATGCGGGTCGGGAACAGCTCGGTCAGCATGGCGCCCATGCCGCTGAACACGCCGGAGACAAAGAACCCGAGCGGGAAGCCGAGAAACAGCATCACGGAATCGACCACGGGAATTTGCGTGTAAGCCAGGGCGATGCAAAGCGAGCCGGTGGCGAACAGGATGAAATTATGCTTGCGTCCGAGCTTGTCGGTGAGGAAGGCGCTGACGATGTAGCCGACATACGAGCCGAATATAACCATGGCCAGGTAGCCGCCGGTGCCGAGCACGGTCAGATGCCGTTCCGTCTTGAGGAACGTGGGAAGCCATGTGGTGATGGCATAGTAGCCGCCTTGTGCGCCGGTGGTGAGCAATACGGCGCGCAGCGTGGTGCTGATGATGGCCGGTGAAAAGATCTCGGCGAATGCGACGCGGCTGGCCGCCTCCTGCTGTTTTTTCTTTTGCGCCAGGAATACTTCCGGTTCATCGACCAGGCGGCGGATGAAGATCACGAAAATGGCCGGCAGGATGCCGAGCAGGAACAACGAGCGCCATGCCAATTCCGGCGGCAGTATCGAGAACATCAGCGCGTACAGCAGCGCCGAGACGCCCCAGCCGATGGCCCAGCCGGCCTGCACCATGCCCACGGCCTTGCCCCGGTCCTTGGCGCGTATCACTTCGCCGATCAGGATCGCGCCCGCAGTCCACTCTCCGCCCATGCCGAATCCCATGAGGCCGCGTGCGATCAGCAGTTGATTGTAGTTTTGCGTCAGTCCGCACAGCACGGTGAAGAAGGCAAACCACAGGATCGTGATTTGCAGGGCCTTGACGCGCCCGATCCGGTCCGACAGGATGCCGGCCAGCCAGCCGCCCGCAGCCGAGGTCAGCAGGGTGACAGTGCCGATCAGGCCCGCTTCACCCTTGCTGATGCCCCATGTCGTAATCAGCGTCGAGATGACGAAGCTCAGGAACTGGGTATCCATCGCGTCAAGCGCATAACCGATCTTGCAACTCCAGAACGTGCGCTTTTCCTTGCCTGTCAAAGTATGGAACCAGGAAAAAAAACCTTCCTTTTCCTCCGTGTCGGAGGGAATCAAACGAGTATTCACAGTGCTCTCCTCTTGTGTGTTGGCTATGATTTGTTTTTTTGCTCGCCGGTTATATGGCGTGATGCTGTCTCGTATTTTTTAGCTTGTCTCCGATGCGGTCTATTACTCCGATGCGGTCTATTACTCCGATGCGGTCTATTAATATGCCGCTAACGTCGAATTCGGTATGTCGGTCACCAGCATGTAGCCGGGCTTGTGCGTGATGACGAATGGCAGCTTGGCGGCGCGGATCGCCTCCTGCGGCGTTACGCCGCAAGCCCAGTACACCGGTAGCTCGTCGGGCATGATCTCGACTGCTTCGCCAAAGTCCGGCCGGGCCAGGTCGGCAATGCCGATTTCGGCCGGATTGCCGATGTGCACCGGCGCGCCGTGCACGGCGGGAAAGCGGCTGGTGATCTCGATGGCGCGAATGGCATCGCGCGCCTTCATGGGACGCATCGATACCACCATGTTGCCGGCGAACGGTCCGGCCGTTTCGTTCGGGATATTGGTGCGGTACATGGCGACATTTTTTTTCTGTTCGATGTGGCGCAGCACGATGCCGGCCTGCATCAGCATGTGTTCGAACGAGAATGAGCAACCGATGGCAAATACCACCAGATCGTCCTGCCAGATGTCATTGAGACGGTCGCGCTCTTCCGTCAACAGCCCGTCGCGATAGACGTAGTAGCCGGGCGTATCGGTGCGCAGATCGAGATCGGCGCCGAGCTTGGGGACTTGCCATTGCCCGGCCTCGCCGACGCCGAGCAGCGGGCAGGCTTTCTGATTGCGTTGGCAAAAGCGCAGGAAGTCATCGGCGTGAGCGTTCGGTAGAATGACGAGGTTGGCTTGCGCGAATTCGCCGCAGTAACCTGCGGTTGGCAGGCGAAAGTGACCGCTGCGAACTTGCTGGCGCAATTCTGCGGGAGTCAATGCGGACGTCATGGATGGTGTCGTGGCGGAGTTCATCGCTGGTTTCATCGAAAATCGCCGCTCCTCTCTAGGGTTGATGAATCAAGCTGGAATGGCATAAGAATAGGGGTGAATGAAAATCACCGCTATCTAGTTATTTTTGTCGATAGTGTATAGTTTTTCTTATCTTGCCGATGCATACTTTGCACAGCGATTAAGGTATTCTTTCCCCATCCACTTCGACAGAGTCCCATGAATACACGTTTCATTGAAACTTTTGTGATTCTGGCCCAGCTGCGCAGCTTTCGCGCGACCGCGCGCGCGTTGCATGCCACGCCGGCGGCCATCTCGTTGCGCATCAAATGCCTGGAAGAGGAATTGCAGACTGAATTGATCGACCGGTCATCCAAGCAGTTCAGGCTGACCGCCAATGCGGAATACCTGCTGTCGCATGCCAAGGCGATTGTCGATGCCACGCGCCGCCTGCAGAATGCGGCGCGCAAGGAGAGCGTGGTGCGCGGGCGCCTGCGCCTGGGCGTGATCGAATCGGTCGTGCATAGCTGGCTGGCCGACTTCGTGCGCGAACTGAACGCCAGTTATCCCGAACTGGAAGTCGATTTGACGGTGGACGTGAGCAGCGTGCTGGAAAAGCGCCTGCGCGCGCGCGAACTGGACCTGGTGGTGCGCGTAGAGGGCATCAGCAGCAGCGAAATCATGTCGGAAGCGCTGGCGATCTATCCGGTGCGCTGGATCGCCAGGAAGGGGCTATTGTCGCTGCGCAAGGAAGGATTGGCCAAGCGGGCGTTGCAGTTGCCCATCCTGACCTTCGGACGCGGCACCGCGCCGCAGCGCATGCTTGAAGACATCATCGCCAAGCTGGCCAACCTGGTTGCGATTCCGATCGAGAAGACCCGCATCACCTGTTCGCCTTCGGTGGCGGCGATCGTGCAATTGGTCAAGGACGGTTATGGCGTTGCCGCGATTCCCAGCCTGTTCGTCAACGCCGACCTGGAAAGCGGCGATTTCGTCGAATTGCCGCTGCAGCCGGTTCCTCCGGCGATCATCGTTTCGATGTGTTTCCATGCCAATGCGGAAATGTCGGTGCATGCCGCCGCCAATTCCGCCCGGCTCACGTGTGCCACCTATTGCGCGAAGCTCGATACGCGCTATATCGAGGCGCTGTGCTGAACCTACATCTGCTTGAAGAGATGCACAAAGCTGCGGCTCACTTCCAGCTTGTCCGGCTGGCCCTTGATCAGCACCAGGTGCCGACCGCGCAAATCGCGCGTCACGCCCTCGATGGCATTGACGTTGACCAGGGTCGAGCGGTGAATCTGCCAGAATAATTCGGGGTCGAGTTCCTCGGCCAGGTCGCGCACGGGTTTGCGGATCAATGCCTCGAAGCGCGCGGTTTGCACGCGCGTGTATTTTTCGTCCGACTGGAAGAACAGGATTTCTTCCACCGCGATCAGGCGCAGCTCCTGGCCGATGGATGCCTGGATCCATTGCAGGTAGGTCGGCTTCACGGCGAGGCCCATTTGCTTGGCCAGTTGCGTGAGCATGCTGCCCATGTCGCCGGGCGGGTGGGCCAGGCGGGTCTTGAGGCGCTCGACGGTCAATTGCAGGCGTTCGGTCTCGGCCGGTTTCAGCACATAGTCGACTGCGCCGCGCTCGAACGCTTCGACCGCGTATTGGTCGTAGGCCGTGATGAACACGATGTGGCATTTCGGCCCGATTGCCTGCGCAGCCTCCAGCCCGGTTTTGCCCGGCATGCGGATATCAAGGAAGATCAGATCGGGTTTGTGCTGTTCCACCATGGCGATGGCTTCATCGCCGTTTTTCGCTTCATCAACGATTTCAAGTTCGGGCCAAACCTGGTTGAGACGCAGTTTCAACTGGTCGCGCATCAATCTTTCGTCGTCGGCAATAATGGCTCTTGGCATTGTCGGAATATGTCGTCGGGTTATTTGTCTGGTTATTTGGCAAGCTGGTAGGGCACTTCTATCGTGGAGCAGACCCCGCTCGGCGTGTTCGGCACAATGATCAATTGCGCCTGGTCGCCGTGTAGCAGTTTGAGGCGTTCGCGGATGCTTTGCAAGCCCAATCCGGTGCTGGTGGAAGGCACCACGCCGAAGCCCATGCCGTCGTCCGTGACGCTGACGCATAGCTTGTTGTGCGCAACTTCGGCCCGCACGCTCAAGGTGCCGCCCTCGGACTTCGGTTCCAGCCCGTGCTTGATGGCGTTTTCCACCAGCGATTGCAGCATCATCGGCGGGAAAGCCGCGCTGCGCAATCCTTCCGGCACGACAAAGTCGACGTGCAGGCGTTCTTCCATGCGCATCTTCAACAGGTTCAGGTAGGCACGCACCATGTCGGCTTCGCGGCCGAGATTGGTGATCGGCGCGGTTTCGCGCATTTGCGGCAGCACGGCGCGCAGGTATTGGATCAGGCTGCGCTGCATCGCTGCGGCGCGCGGCGGGTCGGTCTCGATCAGGTATTCCACCGAGGCCAGGGTATTGAACAGGAAGTGCGGCTCAACCTGCGCCTGCATCATCTGCATCTTCGCTTCGGTCACCTGGCGTTGCAGCGCCTCGCGCTCGGCGGCGGCATTGGCGACTTCGGCCTGGGCTTCGGCGCGTTTCTTGCCGCCCATCAGGGCCTTCATGCCCAGGAGGCCGAAGACCAGCAGAACGACGAAGTTCATGAACCAGGTGGACGCCTTCTTGCGCGAGCCTTCGGCTTGCTGCTTCAGCGCATCGTCGACCTCTTCATCGATGGCATCGCCGACTTCCTTGGTTACTTCCGGCGGCAGGTTGATATGAAAATCATTCTTGCCGCCGGTGATCAACGGCGGAGCAGGCTTGGCAGCCGGTGCCGGCATGGCCTGCGGTGCCGGGGCAGCAGGCGCAGCGGGCACGGCCGGCTGCATCGATTTCGCTTCGTCCTTGGCCTTGTTGGCTTCATCATTGACCTTGTCCGCGTCATCCTTGGCGTTGTTTTCGGCGTCCTTGGCCGCGTCTTGCTCATCCTTCGATTTGTCTTCTCGGGTCTTGTCGGCATCCTTCGCCGCCTTGTCCTTGTCGGTAAAGATGTGGATGCCGCTCGGATCGATCGTGACGTGCGTGTCGCCATCGCTGAAACTGCGCGGCATGTTGTTGGCGTGCAGGCGTGGCGCCTTCTTTTGGGGATTGACCGTCGGCTCATCCGGCGTGGAAAACAGGCTTTCCTGCAATAACCCGCCGGCGATCATCGTCAGCATGGCAAAAAGGAAAAACTTCCACCATGAAAGCTGGGTGACCCAGGTCGCTGTCAGGTCAAACAGGCGTTTCAGCCACACCATGATCTGGGCGGCAATCTGTTGGGCCTGCTTAATGTTTTGTAAAGTCTCGGGTTTCATTTCCATAACCTAATCGAACTGCAATTGCCATGCTGCCAACGACAAAGTGTGTCAGTGTAATCGATGGCGCGCAAATCAACGCCATTGGCTGGAGTTCGGTCGAACGGCCTGGGTGGGATTTATCCGCCCGATCCGATACTCTTGGCCATGGGATAACTGTAAGTAAAAGCCGCGCGACGGGCTATCGGATTGCGACAGATTGCGCGATTGGGCATCCAGCCGTCGAAATTGCCGGGCTGAAACGAAAGAGGCGAAAGAGGGAATTGGTTGTTTTTGCGCCGCCGCATTACCTACGCGTGGCAGCGCTGCGCCGGCCAGGCGCTATTTCTCCGGATGCTTGATGCGGTGAACCAGGACCGGGATTTCACAGCTGGACAAGACTTTTGCCGTCACGCTGCCAAGCAACAACTGTCCCCAGCCGCTGCGGCCATGCGATCCCATGAAGATCAGGTCGCAGCCCGATTCCTGTGCAACATGGACGATGGCCTTGGCCGTCTGGTCGGAGAATTCGACGCGGCCCGAGAACGTCAGGCCCGCGGCCTTGGTCGCGTCCTGAACGACCTTGAGATATGCGGCCCCGGCTTTTTGCATCGACTGGCGGTATTCCTGGTCATTCGGATAATTCGGCGGCAGTACCTCGACATAGATCGGAAGCTGGAACTCCGCAGCGACGAACAAGCCGACAACCTCGGCCCCGATCTGCCTGGCAAACTCCACGCCTGCCAGCGCAACCGCGCTGGAAAAAGCCGAGCCATCGGTGGGAATGAGCATTTTCTTGTACATGTCGGATCTCCATTTTCGAGACAGCGCCAGTTCCTGGAATTGTCAGTCGGAAAATTCGCTTGTGACGCTCCTACTGTTGGATTTCAGTTTCCTGAAAAAGTGTCATCTTTATTTGTTAATCATTTCTAACAATTTGTGTTGCGGAAGACACGATTTCGCAGCCAATTGCTGATAAAGTTGTTTCGTGGAATGAGCGCAGGGTTCATCATACACCTGCGGGCATCGCCAAAAAATCTGCTGCGTGGCGCAATCTCGGGCTTGCAACGTTCGCTATGATTTTTGGAGGCGCCATGGTGGAATTCTAGGAATTGTCCTGTTTGCACGTTGCTGTCGGTATCGGAGGGTTGCCTTTATGAAACACATGAAGACGGTGCTTATTCTGGAACATGAAGAACAGGTATTCGACAAGCTGACCTGCGATATCTGCGGCAGCGCTTCGAATGCCGACGAAAACTGGGCGACCAAGGATTTCGAGCATGCCACGAGTGCAGTACAACTGGAAGAGCGCGTATCGTATCCCGACGGCGGCCACTCGCATGATGTCACCTACCATATCTGCCCGGCCTGTTTTAAATCCAAGCTGATGCCGTGGCTGGAAGGTCAGGGCGCAAAGCCGTCGATCAGTGACGCGGACTGGTAGTGCCGTCCAGCGGCGATTCGCATGCGAACCGCCGCACTGACTCCTGGCTGTTGCCTGTTCCCTGCCTGGGCTGGTCTTGCTGGCCAGGAGTCGTCTTTCGGCCCGATTGCACGGCTTTGAACCTGCCGACTTCCTGAGCGCCGCTAATGTGGTATTTCTCACTACTTCGAAGTGACAGTCTCATATATACTCCGAAAAATAATTGCAATTTTTAGGGCACCTCTAAAAATCTACTGCGCGAGCCAATCTCAGGCCTGCGATGCTCATCGTACAGTCGTACGGCTGCGCTTATCGGCCCGACATTGGGCCGCTCGCTACGATTTTTAGAGGTGCCCTCTAACACGCCTGCGCGATGATCCGGTTGCCGCGCATATGGTTGGTACGAGGACGACGTTGTTCCCATCGAGTCGAGGTTTCGCCGAGAGGGCGCAGCTACGATGGGTTTGAGAAACTAGCATGCAAATTACCGATTTACGATTCCTGGTGGCCGAAGACGACGATTTTCAGCGTCGCTGGCTGACCATCATGTTGACCAACCTGGGTGTGAAGAACATCACCGAGGCCGCCGACGGCTTGGCGGCGCTCAAGGTTTTGCAGGACCAGAACACGCCGATCGACATCAGCGTAATCGACCTGAACATGCCGGGCATGGACGGCATTGAACTGATACGCCATATCGCCAAGGAAAACCACCCCGGTTCCATCATCCTGGCCAGCGCGCTTGACCGCTCGCTGCTGTTTTCCGTCGAGACCATGTCCAAGGCTTACGGTGTCGACCTGCTCGGCACGATCGAGAAACCTGCCACGCCCGAAGGCCTGCTGGCGCTGCTCAATGCCTACCATCCGCGTGTCGACAAACACGACGCCAGCATCAAGTCGCCCTCGTTTACCTTCGCCGACATCCATCGCGGGCTGCTCAACAAGGAGTTCGAGCCGCTGTTCCAGCCCAAGGTCGACCTGGCCAACGGGCAGGTCAAGGGCGCGGAAGCCTTCACGCGCTGGACCCATCCCGAATTCGGCATCGTCTCGCCATCGATCTTCATCCCCCTGCTTGAAGAGTTTGGCGAGATGGAAGCCTTTGCCTGGATCGTGGTCGAAAAATCGATCGCCGCCTGCATCGACTGGCACCAGCAGGGGCACCCGATCGCGGTATCGATCAACGTTTCGCCGATCTGCCTGTCCAACCCCAAATTCGCCGACAAGATCATCGATTTCGTCGCCACCCAGGACATCGAATCGCAATACATCATCATCGAAGTGACCGAATCGTCTGCCATCACCAACGTGCCGTATTTCCTGGAAAGCCTGGCGCGCTTGCGCATGAAGGGTTTCGGCATTTCGGTCGATGATTACGGCACGGGCCATTCCAGCCTGCAGCAACTGTTGCGCATCCCGTTTTCCGAACTGAAGATCGATCGCTCATTCGTCGCCGGCGCCTCGGCCAATCCGGCGCTCGAAACGGTGCTCAGCGCCAGCCTCGATGTCTGCCGCAAGCTCAACAAGGCCTCGGTCGCGGTCGGCGTTGAAACCCAGCAGGACTGGGAATTCCTGCGCAAACTGGGCTGCACCTACGCGCAAGGCTATTACATCGCCAAGCCGATGGATGGCAAGACCCTGCCGGTGTGGATGGACGAATGGGCGCAGTTTTTCTGATCCTGCCTCAGGCCCCGGCCTGACCGCCAATCAACCGTCGCGGCATTTCAAGCAACTTCCCCAAAAACCGGATTTGTGTATATACTGTGTATTCATACAGTATTTGCCTTGGGAGTGTTGCCATGAAACCTGCCCCGAATCCGCATATCTTCGTTTCCAGCCTGGCGCCCGGCGTGTCACAGACGGCCAGCGTTGCGCCGGCCGGCAGACAAGCCCTGGTGACGCGCTTTGGCGATGCGGTCGACGTGCGCAATCGCGGCACGCTCAGGGCGGCCAAATCGGCGGCGGAACCGGCGGTTGTCAGGCTGTGGAATGACGATCAGTGCCGCGAGCTCAGCTCACACGATGCGCGTGCGCTTGCCGCGCAGCTGATCGCGGCTGCCAATCTTGCCGACACGCAGAACGGGCATTGAGATTGGAATTTCTTCAGAAATTGTAGCGGATAGGCCGCGCAGCCAATAAAAGAGGGCGGCTTTTCTCAGGCAGCGCTTGCCTCGTCGGCTTGCGTGAAGAAGCGTTCGCGCATCTCGTCCAGCCCCAGCGTGTGCAAGACGTCGTGCAGGCGCTCGCTGCCGCGTTGCCGTGGCAGGTTCTTGTAGCTGGCAATGATCAACTCGTTTTTCATCGAGTGTTCCCAGCCGACCAGTTCCGTTACCGTAACCTGATAGCCGTGCGCTTCCAGTTGCAGGCAGCGCAGCACGTTGGTCACCTGGCTGCCGAACTCGCGCGTATGCAGGGGATGGCGCCAGATTTCGGTGAGAGCCGTTGCAGCCAGGTTCTTTGCCTTGTTCTTCTTCAACACCGAGGCCACTTCGGCCTGGCAGCAAGGCACGAGTACGATGAACTTGGCCTGCTTTTTCAGGGCGAAGTGGATCGCGTCGTCTGTTGCCGTATTGCACGCATGCAGCGCCGTGACGACATCCACCTGGGCCGGCAACAGATCGGAATCGATCGAGTCGGCCACCGACAGGTTGAGGAACGACATGCGCGGAAAATCCAGCCGCGCCGCCAGTTCCTGCGATTTTTTTACCAGTTCGTCGCGCGTTTCGATGCCGTAAATGTGCGACGCACCGGTCAGCGTCTTGAAGAACAGGTCATACAGGATGAAGCCCAGGTAGGACTTTCCCGCGCCATGGTCGACCAGGCTGACATCAGGGTGTTGTTGCAGCACTTCCTGCAAGAGCGGTTCGATGAACTGGTAGAGATGGTAGACCTGCTTGAGCTTGCGGCGGCTGTCCTGGTTCATCTTGCCGTCGCGCGTCAGGATGTGCAATTCCTTTAGCAGCTCAAGCGACT
>Ga0209026_1001166_pt1 | contig 12211 bp, 8 predicted proteins | sample AraplaCL_Col_mCL_FD_184262 | JGI IMG/M metagenome (GOLD analysis project Ga0209026, IMG submission 184262) | Arabidopsis root microbial communities from the University of North Carolina, USA - plate scrape CL_Col_mCL (SPAdes) (version 2) | ecosystem: Host-associated > Plants > Roots >... | reverse complement strand
CCTGGCCTCGTGCCAGCGCGAGGCGGCGGCCAGCTTCGGCGACGACCGCGTGCTGCTGGAGACCTATGTCACCCGCCCGCGTCACATCGAGGTGCAGGTGTTCGGCGACGCCCACGGCAATGTCGTCCACCTGTACGAGCGCGACTGCTCGCTGCAGCGCCGCCACCAGAAGGTGATCGAGGAGGCGCCGGCGCCGGGCATGAGCGACATGGCCCGCGCCGCCGTGACGGAGGCGGCGGTCAAGGCCGCCAAGGCCGTCGGCTATGTCGGCGCCGGCACGGTCGAGTTCATCGCCGACGCCAGCGACGGCCTGAAGGGCGACCGCATCTGGTTCATGGAGATGAACACCCGCCTGCAGGTCGAGCATCCGGTCACCGAGATGGTCACCGGCCTGGACCTGGTGGAATGGCAGTTCCGGGTCGCCGCGGGCGAGCCGCTGCCGCTGAGCCAGGACCAGATCGAGCTGAGCGGCCACGCGGTTGAGGCCCGCCTCTACGCCGAGAACCCGGCGACGGGCTTCCTGCCGTCGATCGGCAAGCTGGAGAGCTTCAGCCTGCCCACCAGCGTGCGTGTCGACACCGGCGTGGACGAGGGCGATGTGATCAGTCCGCACTACGATCCGATGATCGCCAAGCTGATCGCCTTCGCCGAGACCCGCGACGAGGCCATCAGCGCCCTGGCCGAGGCGTGCGGCGAGGTCCAGGTCTTCCCGGTGAAGACCAACGCGGCCTTCCTGGTCCGCTGCCTGGAGACGCCCGACTTCATGGTCGGCAGCGTGGACACCGGGCTGATCGGCCGCGAGCTGGACATCCTGACCGCACAGGCCGAGCCCAGCCCCGAAGCGCTGGACACCGCTGGCTGGGCCTTCCGCGAGGCGGTCGAGCGCCGCGGCGGGCATGTGACCCCGTGGGTGGACCTGCGCGGCTTCCGGCTGAACGCGCCCAGCGTGGAGACGACCCGGCTGTTCCTCGGCGCTCAGCCGGTCGAGGTGGAGATGCCGCTGGAGCCCTCGCGGTTCGTCCATGTGGAGAGCGAGGAGGCGGTCGTGGTCTTCGAGGGCGGCGAGGCCTTCATGTTCCGCGACCACCCGCCCGCCGCCGATGCGTCCGGCGGGGGCGGCGACGGCGCGATCCGCGCGCCCATGCCCGGCAAGGTCACCCAGGTCGCGGTCAAGGCCGGCGACAAGGTGGTGAAGGGCCAGCCGCTGCTGACCCTGGAAGCCATGAAGATGGAGCACGCCCTCAGCGCCCCGTTCGACGGGGTGGTGGATGAGCTGTCGGCCGAACTGGGCGCCCAGGTCAGCGAAGGGACGTTGCTCGCCAAGCTGACGGCGGCCTAGGCTCGCGCCCTGACTCGGGGGCGGAGGGGCTGATGTATCTGGACCGGCGTGCATTCCTGGCAGGCTTGGCGGCCGTGCCCGTCGCGGCGCGGGCGCAGGACGCCTGGGTCGCCCCGGCGCCCGACCGCGAGCTGCGCGTGCCGGTGCGGGGCGGCAGCATCTATGTGCGGGTGAACGGCGACCTGAAGGGGCCGCGCGCGCCGGTGGTCTGCGCCCATGGCGGGCCAGGCGGCAACCACGTGGCCTTCCTGCCGTCGCTGCGGATGGCCGAGGACCGGGCGGTGATCCTTTACGACCAGCTGGACAGCGGCCTGTCGGACCGGCCGAACGATCCGGCGAACTGGACGGTTGAGCGATTCGTCTCGGAGGTGGACGCCATCCGCGCGGCGCTGGACCTGCAGAGGCTGCATTTCATCGGCCACTCGTGGGGCTCGACCGTCGCCCTGGAATATGCCGCGCGGCAGCCCGGCGGCCTGAAGAGCGTCACGATGGGCAGCCCGCTGATCTCGACCAAGAGCTGGACGAAGAGCACCCTGGCCCAGCTCGGCAAGCTGCCGCCGGATGTGATCAAGACCATCAACAGCCTGGAGGCCGCGGGCGACACCGACAACCCGGCCTACAAGGCGGCGATCGCGGTCTTCTATCGCGAATATGGCCGGCGCGGAGAGGCGCCCGGCTACCTGCGCGACTACGCCAAGGCGAAGGGCGTCACCGGCAACGACAAGCTCTACCAAGGCATGTGGGGCCCCAGCGAGATCCGGGCGACCGGCGTGCTGAAGACCTATGACGGCGAGCCGCTGCTGCCACGGGTGACGACGCCCGCGCTGGTGATCACCGGCGAGTACGACGAGATGACCGCCGACGTCCTGAAGCCGCTGGTGAAGCGGATGCCGCGGGCCGAGATGGTGGTGATTCCAGGCGCCGGCCACGGCCTGCCCGTCACCCACGCCGGGCCCTATCTCGCCGCGGTGCGCGCGCACCTAGCGAAGAACGACGGGTAGCGGATAGCGCGAAGCGCGGAAGAACACCGCCAAGACGCCAAGGACGCCAAGAGGCTGAGGCGGTCGCCGCCCCTTGGCGAACTTGGCGTCTTGGCGGTTCAAACAGCGCCTGCGGCGCGCACATCACTGAGCGAAGCGCGTGGGACGTCAGTCGTTGCGCAGCAGCGCCATCGTGCCCTGGCCGCCGTCGGCGCAGATGGAGACGACAGCCCAGGTTCCGGCGGGCATGGCGGCCAGTTCCTTGACGGCCTGGCTGAGGATCCGGGCGCCGGTGGCGCCGAAGGGGTGGCCCAGCGCCGTGGAGCCGCCGTTGGGGTTCATCCGCTCGATCGGGAAGCGGCCGAAGGTGTTGGCCACGCCCGCCTTGTCGCGCAGGAAGGCGTCGTCCTGCAGGGCCTTGATATGGGTCGCCACCTGGGCGGCGAAGGCCTCGTGGATCTCCCACAGGCCGACGTCCTCGTAGGTGAGGCCGTTGCGGGCCAGCAGCTTGGGGATGCCATAGGCCGGCGACATGAGCAGGTACTCTTGGTGCAGGTCGATGGCGTTGATCTCGTAGTCCACCAGTCGCACCCGCGGCGTCGCGGCGGGCAGGCGGTCCAGGCCCTTGGGCGTCGCCACCCACAGGCCCGCCGCGCCGTCGGTCAGTGGGCTGGAATTCCCGGCGGTCAGCGTGCCCTTGCCGCTGGTGCGGTCGAAGGAGGGCTTCAGCTTGCTGAGCTTCTCCAGGCTCGTATCGGCGCGGACCGTGGTGTCGTGGCCGGCCTCGGCCATCCGGATCACCAGGTCGTCGAAGAAGCCGGCCTTCCAGGCGGCGGCCGCGCGCTGGTGGCTGTCGAGGGCGATCTGGTCCTGCTCCTCGCGGGTGATCGACCAGCCCTTGGCCATGTCCTCGGTGTGTTCGCCCATGCTGCGGCCGGTGACCCGGTTCTGGATCTTGGGCACGTGCAGGCGGACGTCGGCCAGGCGGGTGTGGCTGATGGCCGTCAGGCGATCACCGAGCGTCTTGGCCTCCATCACCTTGCGCAGGTCGTCGGAGAGGTTCTGGGTCAGGCCGATCTGCACCCGGCTCATGCTCTCGACCCCGCCCACCAGGGCCAGGTCGCGGCCTCGGCCGTCCAGCATCCCGGCGGCCTGGAAGGCGCCGGCCATGCTGGTGGAACAGGCCATGACCGTCGAGAAGGCCGGGATCGACGGGTCGGCGCCGGCGTCCAGCAGCGCCTCGCGGGCGATGTTGCTCCAGGCCAGGTTGGGGATGACCGTGCCCCAGACGGCCAGGTCGGGCCGGATGCCCTCGACCATGGCCTTGATCACAGGGACCGAGAGCTCCAGGGCGTCCTTGCCCGCCAGCACGGTCCCGGCCCGCGCGAACGGCGTGCGCTTGCCCGCCGCCAGCCAGATGCCGTCACTCGCCTTCGTCGCCGCCCGCGCCATGGGACCCTCCGCTGCTCAGGCGACAGAGATGGGACGGCGGCGGGACAGGCGCCAGCTATGCGAAGGTATGGCGGCGCTTCAGAGGCGGGCTGCTCAATAAACGGGTGTCATCCCGGTTTTGCCGAAGGCAAAGACCGGGACCCACGCGCTCGGCGGTGGTCGCCGGTCGCAGCGCCACCGCCGCAGGTCATCTGCATCGTCGGCGATTGTGGGTCCCGGTCTTCGGCTTCGCCGAAACCGGGATGACAAATGTGGGTCGGAGCTACGCCACGACGCCCTTGTCGTGCAGCCTGGCGATCTCGGCGCCGCTCAGCCCCAGAACCTCGCTGAGGACCTCGTCGGTGTGCTGGCCCAGCTTGGGGGCGGGGGCGACGGGGCGGCGCTGGTCCTGCGGGATGGTGCCCATGGCGCCGGGGGCCGGATAGCTGAGACCGCTCGGGTGCTGGATAGTCTCGAACAGCGGGTTGTCCTTGAAGAGGCGCGGGTCCTGCAGCGCCGCCTCCATGGTCTGGTAGCTGCCCCAGGTGACGCCGCCGGCGTCGAAGGCCGGGGTCAGTTCGGCGGCGGTCTTGGCGGCGAACGCGCGCTCGAACAGCGGATAGAGGCGCTCGCGGTGGGCGAAGCGCAGGCCCTCATCCTTGGCGAACGAGACGCCGAGTTCCGCCTCCAGCGCCGTGGCTTCCGCGCCGATCCCCAGGGCTTCCAGCGCCTTGCTCCACTGCTTGGGCGTGATCGCCAGCAGCATCAGCTTCTCGCCGTCCTTCGTCGTGAAGTCGCGGCCGAAGGCGCCGAAGACGTCATTGCCCATCCGGGGCCGCTGGTGGCCGGTGAACAGGGTCTCGGCGGAGAAGCCCAGGTTGGCCATGGTGGCGGCGCCGATGTCGGAGAGCGGCGCGCGGATCTCGCGCCCGCCCTGCCCCCGCATCCGCGCCAGCAGGGCCGAGACCACGGCGAAGGCGCAGTAGGCGCCGGTCAGCAGATCCCAGGCGGCCAGCACGTGGTTCACCGGCCGCTCGTCGCCAACCGGGCCGGTCATCAGCGGTAGGCCCAGCGCCGAGTTGATCGTGTAGTCCATGCCCTGCGAGCCGTCGGCCCAGCCCATGACCCGCACGCAGATCAGGTCGTCACGCAGGGCCTTGAGCTTGTCGTAGCTGAGGAAGCCCTCGACCGGGAAGTTGGTGACGAAGAGGCCGCCGTCGTCGCCGGGGGCGGCGGCCAGGCGCTGGGCGATCTCGCGGCCTTCGGGCGACGCGAGGTCGATGGCGATCGACTTCTTGCCCTTGTTCAGGCCTTCCCAATAGAGGCTCGACCCGTTGTCGGCGAGCGGCCAGCGGCGGAAGTCCGGGCCGCCGCCGATGGCGTCGAAGCGGATCACCTCCGCGCCCATCTGGGCGAGGTAGAGGCCGCAGGTCGGCGCGGCGACGAAGGCCGAGCCCTCGACCACGCGGAGGCCTTTCAGAAGGTCGTACATCGCAAACTCCGCGGCGGCTGAGGGGCGGTCATCGCAGGCTAACGTTCCGTCCGCCAACCCTTCCCTCCCTTGATGGGGAGGGACAGACGGCGAAGCCGTCAGGGTGAGGCGGCCGGGACCAGGGCGGAGAGGTGGGTGCCTGAACCCTACGCCCTCACCCTGGCCGCTGGCGCGGCCTGTCCCTCCCCATCAAGGGAGGGAAATCAGCTTCCCGACCTCGGCGACCTCTTCGGGTGTCAGCGCCCACTCCGCCGTCGCCGCATTTGTGCGGACCTGGTCGGGCGTGGTGGCGCCGGCGATGACCGAGCTGACCACCGGGTGGCCCAGCAGCCAGGCGAAGGCGAGTTCCAGGATGGTGTGGCCGCGCTCGGCGGCCCAGGCCTCCAGCGCCTCGACCTTGTCGAAATTGGCGTCGCTCATGGCCGCCTGGCCGCGGGCGCCCCACGCCTGGAGGCGGGTGCCCTCGGGCGGCGGGGTCCCGCGCTTGTACTTGCCGCTGAGCAGGCCGGACGCGAGGGGGAAGAACGGCAGGAAGCCCAGGCCGAAGTGCTCGCACGCCGGCAGCACCTCGCGCTCGACGTCGCGCTCCAGCAGCGAATAGAGGTTCTGGGCCGAGACGAACCGGGTCCCGCCCGCGGCCGTCCAATCGGCGTCGGCGATCTGCCAACCACTGTAGTTGGAGTTGCCGAGGTAGCGGACCTTGCCCTGGGTGACCAGGTCGTCCAGCGCCCGCAGGGTCTCGTCCACCGGCGTGTCCGGGTCGGGCGAATGATGCTGGTAGAGGTCGATGTAGTCTGTGCCCAGGCGGCGAAGACTGTCCTCGACCGCCTGCATGATCCACTTGCGCGAGCCGCCGCGCTTCTTCGGGTCCTGGCCGACCTGCATGCCGAACTTGGTGGCCAGCACGATCTCGTGCCGGCGCTTGCCCAACGCCTTGCCGAGGAATTCCTCCGACTTGGTCCCGCCGTAGATATCGGCCGTGTCGAAGAGGGTGATCCCGGCGTCGATGGCCGCATCGACCACGCCTTGCGTCTGGGCCGCGTCGATCCGCATGCCGAAATTGTTGCAGCCGAGGCCGACCACACTGACCTTCAGCCCCGAGTTTCCGAGCCTGCGCACCTTCATCCCACACCTCCCGTTTCTGGTTTGGGCGGACCCTAGCCCCGTCGGCGGGGGGCAGGCCAGAGGGCGCGCGGCGAGCGGCCACAATCCCTACCGCACCGTTCACCTTGCTGGTTGATGATATCGCAAGGCGGTCGTCGTTAACGTTCCGAGATAGCGGGATAATCTCGGATCAGGCTCAACGCATGCGCGTCGTAACCATTGTCAGCCTCGCCGCCTCGGCGGTCCTGGGGCTTGGCGCACTCTTCGTCGCGAAGATCGCTCTACCGAACGCCTCCGCCGCCAAGATTCCGGTGCGCGTCGAGGCGGTGGGCAAGCCGATCGTCGTCGCGTCGCGGGCGCTGAAGTACGGCGAGCGGCTGGACGCGGGCATGCTGACGATCATCAAGATCCCGGACAACGCCATCCCCGAGGGCTCGTTCACGACCGTGGCCCAGGCGCTGGCCGCCGACCATGGCGGCGCGCCGGTCGTGCTGGTCCCGGTGGCCAACCGCGAAGTGATGCTGCCGTCCAAGCTGTCGGGACCGGGCGCCCGCCCGTCGGTGGCCGCCGAGGTCTCGGACGGCATGCGCGCCTATACCCTGAAGGTGACCGACGCGTCCGGCGTGGGCGGCCACGCCCTGCCCGGCGACCACGTCGACGTGGTGCTGATGCGTGACCTGACGCCCCGCGGCGACGACCGCAACTACATCTCCTATGTGGTGGTGCAGAACGCGCGCGTTCTGGGCATCGACCTGAACGCCGACCCCACGTCCAACAAGCCGGCCAGCCCCAACACCGCGACCATCGAGGTTTCGGTCGAGGACTCCCAGAAGCTGTCGATCGCCTCGACCCTGGGCGAGCTGTCCCTGGCCCTGCGCAAGGCCGGCGCGGCCGAGGTCGCCGACGCCCCGCCGATGCGCACGGCCGACTTCCTGGTGGGCGGCGGCGCCAAGGTGCGCGCCGCCGGGCCTGTCCGGAGCGCGCCGGCCCGCGCCTATTCCGGCATCGTGATCATCGAGGGCGAGGCCACCAAGCGGAGCAACCCGTTCCCCGTGGCGCCGCCTTCTGCAGCCCCGCCCGCAGCGGCCGCCGCCGCCGCGCCCGTGGCGACGAGCTGAGCCCATGAGCGTCATGTCCCGAATGTCCCGCACCCTGCTCAGCGCCCTGCTGGGCGTCTTCTTCCTGGCGTTCGCCGCGTCGGCCTCGCCCGCATCGGCCCAGACCCTGGCCAGCGAGCCGGTGATGCGTCGCACGATCCATGTGCCCCGCGACAAGTCGCTGTCGTTCCGCCTGCCGGGCCCGGCGTCGCGGATCGTCATCGCCCAGCCCGAGATCGCCAAGGTCACCGCGACCTCGAATTCGAGTTTCTACGTCCAGGGCATCCAGTTCGGCTCGACCAACATGCTGGTCTACGGCCCCGGCGGCAGCCTGTCGGAAGTGATCGACGTGCGGGTCGGCTATGACGCCGAGGGCCTGCAGCAGGACCTGGTCGCCGCCTTCCCGAACGAGCCCATCCGCGTGCGGAACCTGGGCGAGGTGCTGATGCTGAGCGGTGAGATCTCGAACTCGGGCATCCAGAACAGCGCCGAGAAGATCGCCCAGAAGTACGCGCCGGACTCGATCATCTCACGCCTGACCGTCCGCAATTCGGAGCAGGTGATCCTGGAGGTCCGCATCCTGGAAGCCAGCCGCTCGGCCCTGCAGGACCTGGGCGTCAATCTCGCCGCGTTCAACGACTCGTTCTCGGTGATCACGGGCGCCGGCCTGGTCGGGGTGAACCCGCCGCACGGCATCGTCTCCACCCATGGCGGCATCGGCAGCACGGCCCTCGAGAGCCAGCTGCAGGCGCTGGAGGAAAAGGGCGCGATGCGCACCCTGGCCCGCCCGAACCTGGTGGCGATTTCGGGCCAGAAGGCCAGCTTCCTGGCGGGCGGCGAGTTCCCGTTCCCGGTGCCGCAGGACCTCGACAAGATCTCGATCCAGTTCAAGCCGTACGGCGTGCGCCTCAACTTCACGCCCGAGGTGCGGGACAACGGCTGGATCCGCCTGAACGTCGAGCCGGAGGTCAGCCAGCTCGACTACAACAACGCCATCACGGTCCGCGACTTCGTGGTGCCCGCCCTGACGGTGCGCCGCGCGGCGACGACGCTGGAGCTGAAGCCCGGCGACAGCTTCGCCATGGCGGGCCTGTTCCAGCACAACTACGAGAACGCAGTGCAGCAGTTCCCCGGCCTGGGCAACCTGCCGGTCCTGGGCGCCCTGTTCCGCTCGGCGAAGTGGAAGCGCTCGGAGAGCGAGCTGCTGATCATCGTCACGCCGCGCCTGTCGACGCCGGCCGACCGCCAGATCACGCCGGTCGACTCCCTGCCCGGCAAGGAACCCACCACCGCAGCCCTGCTGCTGATGGGCGCGGCCCACGACAAACCCCTGCTGCGTGACGGCGGCGCCGCCGTCACGGCGAAGTAAAGATCAGATGCTGCGTTCAAAGCCCCCTACGCCGACCACCAACCTGATCCCGGGCCGCCGGATCCTGGCCCTCGGCGCCAGCCTGCGCGCCCTCGCCGACGGCCCGCTCGCCGGCGCGCACGTCGAGATCGCGACCGCCGCCGGCCTCGAAGGCCTGCCGGCCGGCGCCGCCGACCTGGTGATGATCGACGCCGACGCCCTGGACGCCACGGCCCTGGCGGCCTGCGTCAAGGCGCTGTCGGCGCTCAGGACCTGTCCGCCCGTCCTGATGCTGGGCCAGTCCCTGCCGACGGGCCTCGTGCGCAACGTGCTGCGCCTGCCGGCGTCCGACATCCTGGAAGCCCCCTATTCGCCCGAGGACCTGGCGACGGCCGTCCAGGCGCTGCTGACCGAGGTCGAGCCGGCGCCGGCCGCCGGTCCGGCGTCGACGTCACGCTGCTGGGGCGTCACGGGCGCCGTCGGCGGCTCGGGCGCGACGACCATCGCCATCGAGATCGCCCATGCCCTGGCGGTACAGTCCGGCAAGGATCGATCCGTCTGCCTGGTCGACCTCAACCTCGCGGACGGCGCGGCCGCGGCCTATCTGGGCTGCTCGCCGACCACCCGCCTGGCTGACGTGGGTCAGGTCGCCGACCGCATCGACGCGGCCATGCTGCAGGCCTTCGTCACCCCCGTGTCCAAGGGCCTGGACCTGATGGCGGGCGTCCGTGACCCCAACGCCTTCGACGCCGTCGGGCGCGAGGGGATCCTGCGCGTGCTGGAAGTGGCGTGCGAGGTCTACGACTGGGTGATCCTGGACATCCCGCGCCATCGCCGGCCCTGGACCCTGGACGCCCTGGCCGGTTGCGACGAGGTGCTGGTCATCTCCGAGCTGACGGTGCCGGCCCTGCTGGCGGCCCGCGCGCAATCGGACGAGATCGAGGACGGCCTGTCGACGGGCCTGCGTCCGCGCATCGTGCTGAACCGCCTGGCCAGCCGGATGTTCGGCCCGGCGCCGTCCATGACCGAGGCCGAGAAGGCGCTGCAGCGCAAGGCCGAGGGCGGGATCAGCTCGGACTGGGAGGCGGCCGCCGCCTCGGTCAATCTGGGCGGTCCCATCGCCCAGCACCGACCCAAGTCGAAGATCGTCAAGGACATCCAGACCCTGGTCGAGCGCCTGGCCGCCCAGCCGCCGCGCCGCGACAGCCCCGCGAAGGCCGCCTGATGGGCCGGCTTCGCCAAGGCGCCGCAGCCCCCATCGCCGATCCTTCGAAGCCCGCGACGGGAGTGAAGTAGGATGGGTCGTTTCAGCCTGGTCCGAACCCCGGCCACGCCGGCCGCCCAGCCCCAGGCCGCGCCGCAGCAGGCGCCGGCCGCCACGCAGACGGCGCCCGCGCCGAAAGCCGAGGTCAAGGCCAAGGCCGCCCCGGTCCGCGACGCCAACCTCGACCTGCGCCTGCGCCTGCACAGCCGGCTGATCGACGAACTGGACCTCTCCAAGCTGGACAAGCTGGAGGAGAGCGAGCTGCGCCGCCAGGTGCTGAACCTGGTCACCCAGTTCGCCCAGGCCGAGCGCATGGCGCTCAACACCAAGGAACTGGCCGAGCTCGGCGCCTCGATCTACGACGAGATGGTGGGCCTGGGGCCCATCGAGCCGCTGCTCAAGGACGAGTCGATCAACGACATCCTGATCAACGGCCCGTTCCAGGTCTATGTGGAACGGCGGGGCGAGCTGGAGCTGACCCCCATCCGCTTCCGCGACAACGACCACCTGCTGCGCATCGTCCAGCGGATCGTCGCCGGCGTCGGCCGCCGGATCGACGAGAGCCAGCCGATGGTCGACGCCCGCCTGCCCGACGGCAGCCGGGTGAACGCCGCCATTCCGCCGATCGCCATCGACGGCTGCTCGGTCTCGATCCGGAAGTTCTCCAAGAAGCCGCTGACACTGGAGAAGCTGGTCGAGTTCGGGGCGATGACTCAGTCGATGGCCGACTTCCTGTGGGGCGCCTCGCGCAGCCGGGTCTCGACCGTGATCTCGGGCGGCACGGGCTCGGGCAAGACCACCCTGCTGAACGCCCTGTCGGCGGCGATCAGCGAGGGCGAGCGCCTGATCACCATCGAGGACGCCGCCGAACTGCAGCTCCAGCAGCCGCACGTGGTGCGGATGGAGACCCGGCCGCCGAACATCGAGGGCAAGGGCGAAATCCGCCAGCGCGAGCTGGTCAAGAACGCCCTGCGGATGCGTCCCGACCGGGTGATCCTGGGCGAGGTGCGTTCGGAGGAAGCCTTCGACATGCTGCAGGCCATGAACACGGGCCACGAAGGCTCGATGGCCACGATCCACTCCAACAACCCGCGCGAGGCCGTCAGTCGCCTGGAGCAGATGGTCGCCATGGGCGGCATGAACATCAGCGCCGAGGCCGTGCGCTACCAGATCGCCGCCGCGGTCGGGCTGGTCGTGCAGGTGAACCGCCTCTCGGACGGCAAGCGCAAGGTGACCCACGTCACCGAGATCGTCGGGATGGAAGGCAATGTCGTGCAGATGCAGGACATCTTCCTGTTCAACCGCACCCACACGGACGCCGACGGCACGGTCCACGGCGAGCATCGCGCGACCGGCCTGCGCCCGCGCTGCCTGGACGAGATGATCCGTCGCGGCATCCCGTACGACACGACCAACTTCGACCCCAACAAGGTGCTCTGAGGCATGGCGATCGACGCCAAGACCATCGTGATGGTGATGATCGGCGCCGCCGTCTTCGCCCTGGTCCAGGGGCTGACCGGCGTGCTGTCGGTCGCCACCCAGAAGCGCAAGCTGAACCAGCGCCTGAAGGTCGGCGAGAAGATCGAGGGCGTCTCGGCCCTGGTGGTCGAGCTGCGCAAGCAACGCGGCCTGAGCGCCAACGGCTCGCGCTCGCAGAGCCTGCGCTGGCTGTCGAGCCTGATCGTCGCCTCGGGCCTGCCGTACGACCAGAAGAAGTGGCTGACCTATGTGATCGGCGCGGCGGTGCTGGGCGCCCTGGGCCTGGGGTTGCTGAGTAAGATGGCGCTGGGCTTCGTGGGCGGCGCGGTCCTGGGCGGGATCGTCGTTCCGCTGGGCGTGCTGAAGTACAAGGCCGGCGCGCGCAACACGGCCCTGGGCTTCCAGCTGCCCCAGGCGCTGGACGTCATCGTCCGCTCGCTGGAGGCCGGCCACCCGGTGCCAGCCGCAGTCGCCCTGGTCGGGCGCGAGATGAGCGACCCCATCGGCACCGAGTTCGGCATGGCCGCCGACGAGATCGCCTATGGGGCCACGCTGGAACAGGCGGTCGAGCGGATGTCGGAGCGCTGCCAGCATCCCGACATCGATCTGTTCGCGGCGACCGTCCGGCTGCAGGAGCGCACCGGCGGCAACCTGACCGGGCTGTTGAAGCTGAATCG
>Ga0209026_1001165_pt1 | contig 12237 bp, 11 predicted proteins | sample AraplaCL_Col_mCL_FD_184262 | JGI IMG/M metagenome (GOLD analysis project Ga0209026, IMG submission 184262) | Arabidopsis root microbial communities from the University of North Carolina, USA - plate scrape CL_Col_mCL (SPAdes) (version 2) | ecosystem: Host-associated > Plants > Roots >... | reverse complement strand
CAGGGTACAAAACCATGTGATGTATTCAGCATCGGTTTAGTTTCTTCCGAATAGCCATAACCATTTTCGGGGTTTTGAGAAAAAACAGGGATCACTTTTAACAAGCGGCCAGACGGGATGCCGTAGGCGGCCACCTGGCCGCTAAACCCGCCTGATAGAAAAGCGTATACTTCATCATATTTACCCGGAGCCACATATACTTTTTGCGCAGCATCGGCATCAACAGAAGACCCGGCTTTTCCTGGTTTACAGCCATAAATGGTACTGCCCGCTAATAAAGCTAAGGCGGGTACCAATAATTTATAAGGTGAGCGTTTCATATTGTGTAAGCGTTTAAATGTTATTTACTATCATTTTTTCTAAGATATTCCAGTATCTGGCGGGTTTCTTCATCCGTTACATTCTGAAAGGTCATTTGGGTGAGGTGCTTTGCTAATAAAGCCTGGCCAACCGGATCCTTTGCTTCCATTTCAACCGGGTTGGTGATCTGGTTCATGATCCATTCGGGGGTACGCCTTTTGGTTACACCCAGCAAACCAGGCCCAACGATTTTCTGATCGGTTACTTTGTGGCATGCCGAGCATTTTGCCGTAAAAACGGCCATGCCCTTATCTGCCATAGCGGGATCAATGGCTGTAAGTTTCACATCCGTAAATTTGCCCACACCCTTGCTATCGCTTTTAGCGGCTGGGTCAATATCAGCGCCTGCCGTTGCCGCAGGTGTTGCTGCTGATGTTGCTGCAGTCGAATTATTTGTATCTGAGCCACCGTTTGATGGACCGCAGGCAAATAAAAAGGTCAAACCTGACAATACTGTCGCAATTAATATGGTCTTTAGATTTTTCATTTTTCTTGTTTTTATTTTTTGATAAAACTATGCGTAAATAAGAGCGGTTAACATGATGCCGGATATCTAATAATGTGATTTAAATCATATTATTAGATATAAAAGCGATTTTAAAATTGTCAAAAATGTATTTTAAATCATATTAATAAAAGACATCTGTGTCTTTTATATGATCAAATTTTTTTACTTCAAAAAGTATTTATGCTGTGAAAACTCTTCCACCAGCTCCGTAACCGGTTTCTTGCTGAACTCGGCCATTAACATATCCCGGATGGGTTTCACCTGTTCGTGCATGGGGCATGGCTGTGTTTCCGAACACTTCTCCAGGCCGAGCACACACGATGTGAACAAACCGTTGCCATCGATGGCCCGCACAATATCGATCAGGAAAAGGCTCTGGCCATTTTCAACATAAAAACCACCGGTAGGCCCTTTCGACGACGAAAGAATCTTTTTTCGGGCCAGCGTTTGCAATATCTTGCCTGTAAAATGCATGGGCGAGCCAATTGCTTCAGCAACTTCAATGATCCCTGTTTTTTCATTCTTTCTGCTTTTAAGGGCGACATAAACGGTGGCCCTGATGGCGTATTCACATGATTTGGATAGTATCATTTTTTGTGCTGTTGATTTTACAAACCTAAATATATAATTATCCTTTAAGATAATTCCTTTTCAAGCTGAATGGCTTTTGGGAACAGGATATTGCTTTCCAGGTGTACGTGACGGTGCAAGTCGTTTTCATACTCTTCCAGCTTCTTGAACAGTATGGTATATGAACTACAGGCATTCACCGGCAACTGGTAATTTGAAGTAATTGTCCGTATGGTTTCAAAATCACCACCTACCTGCTCATGTTCAGCGTCCATGATCTGTATTGGAACGGAGATTTTACCAAAGTTTGCAGTGGGAAGCATACCGCCAGAGTTATAAACCTGCATCAGCTCTTTGATGAAAGGGAACAGTATTTTTTCTTCTTTCACCATATGCAGGGTAAGGTCGTTACCTATCCTTTCGAATAACTGAGCCACCTTGATAAGTTCAGGATGTTGTTCGCCATGTACGCGGGCCACCTTCTGAGCTATCTCCCGAATGAACTGGGTATTCTCCGTTACATAACGGTGATGGGTATTGACAATGTAGTCGCTTAAAAAGCCAAGGTCCCAGTTTTGAAAGTCGTTTTCACTGGTGGTGGCTGGCTCTCCTTTAACAGCCGCAAGCTGACGCTCCACTTCCTCGGGGCTGATCCCTTTTTTCTCGCAAACTTCGGCGATGGTCTTTTTACCTCCACAGCAAAAGTCAATTCCCAGGTTTTTAAAAACCTGTGCTTTACGATAATCTTTAGCTACGATTTCACCAATGGTCTCAGTGTTTTCCGCTTCGGTCTTTTTGCCGATCTTCACTTGCCAAATTTCCGGGCCGGTTTCCAGATAATCCCAAAAGAATACCTGTCCTCTTTCAGCAAGCAGCTGGTAATACAAAGGTTTAGGATCATGGTCATTGTGAATAACAAAAGCTTCGCCGGCTAACAGCGCATCGAACTTGTCAAAAATCTTTGGATGTTTAAACCGTGGTTCGATCACGGTAACGTCCAGAATGTCTAATACTTCCATTTTTTTAATTGTTAATAATAAAAGACAAATGTATCTTTTATTGTTTTATAAAAAAGTGATCGTCGTCACACCCGACTATTTGTGTTGCTTTTTACCTTGATAAACAATAAAACACCGATCGGGAGAAAGGCAAGGCAAAGCAAAAACAACAGGAACTGATAGGATGGGATTGTGATGGAAAACAGCGATAACAAAGGTTGTATAAAGAGCAGACAAAGATAAATTACAACTATAATGATATAGAGGATGTTTACGGTGGCAATTAATTTACAGGACGTGATCATGCCTTTTCGTACAAATTGCCCGATCAGCAACGGAATGATTATTCCCAGGGTAAGCAAATGAATGTAACCAATAATAAGGTTACGGCTAAGAAAGGTCCAATCAGCAATAGCAGGAATACAGACCAATAGCTGAAAAATACATTTCAAAGTTAGCCCTACAAAAGCAGCTCGTTCTATAAAATAAAAATCGCGCCATAAATATCTAAAGTTAAAACATAGCGCCAGCCAGCTCATCAGGTTTAACCCGGCGCCGATACAAGCCAGGATCCAGATATCATTATTGGGCTTACTCCATAAGGTAAAAATAGAATAGAGCGGTATCGCTGAAAAAACAAAAAGATATAGCCAAATCTTTGATTGCCCACGTAATGACTTAATGGGGAAAGCAGCAGCCAATAGTCCCAAAACAGCCAGTAACATAAACCCGTTCATTTGGAAATGTAGGTAAAAGTATATCGCGTCCTGGTAGTACGGTGTGTTTTTAAGACCAAAGGCCGCCAGCGGACCTAAGATGAACGGCCCTAACGCCGAAATGCATAATAAGATAAGGCCCCCGCGCAGAAAAATAAATGCTGTTTCATTTACGCGCCTTTTTAGCAAATTTCCATGAAATACGAGGTACGTAAAACGAAAAGTCACCAAAACAAAAAAGGTTGAAAAACTGATGGAAACCAATTTATAACCCTGCCAGGAAAAGCTGGCCAGCATTCCGTAAGCACTGATAAGCGTTAACAAAAGAATAGTTTTAAAACCGGAATCTGTTTTTTCATCAACGCACAACGATGCGATCAACAAGGCGATAGAAAAAAACATCCACCCTGAAAAAGCAAAGTGCGAGTGGGCATGCAGGATGAACTGGTAGTTAAGTACCGGTACATCGTACAACTGCATAAAACGTAGCAACACGCCGAAAATACTCAGCACAATAAAATTAATGATCGCCCACCGGGGATAATTCAGGATATGATACCATTTCATCACAGGCCCAATAATCGTTTGCCTTCATCCGTTATACAATCATAAGACCAAACCGGCTCCCAAACGAGGTCGACCGTAGCCACATAACCCTCATAATGGCCCTCGATGCAATTTTTTACCGCCGATAAAATACTTTCGCCCATCGGGCAATACGAAGAGGACAAGGTCATTTCAACGCTCACCAGTTTTTGCGGGGCGTCTATTGCTATACCGTAAACCAACCCAAGGTCGATGATATTAATGTGCAATTCCGGATCCATCACCAACCGGAGTGTTTCCATCATTTGTTCTTTTAAAAAGGAATTGGGGTCGGTAATATCAAAGCCTGCCATAAGTTTTTGTTTTATGAAAGAGTATAATAAAGATGTTGAACAGGTATAGTATGGCGGTAACCACCAATGCTGTGATGCCGACGTAGATCAACGGCATAAACACAAAAAAACAGCCAGGCATAAAGGTGACACAAAAGATAAGGTAGGAGACCGTTTGTGCCTTTAGCAGATTATTTGCGAAAAGGTCCGCCGGCATCGGGGTTTTAAGTTTGCCCGTTAGGTGTTCGTAGTGTTTTACCCAAACAATGAAGGGTAGTGTTTTGAAAGTTTGTCCCAATATTAACGCGGTGATCCAGCCCATCAGCATAAATTGGCCATAGATCATAGAAAACCGGATAGTAACCGGGTTGCTTTTAAGATGGAAGTAGATGATAAGCGGAACGGTTAGCACAGCAATTTTTAAGAGGATAAAAGACAGGAAACTATTCAACATCGGGAGGTCGATATGTTTTCTTAACCGCGACCGCAGGCATTTTAAAATGAAGATAAAATAGCAAGCTATTCCTGTAGCGCCGATTGCAAATATCAGGTAGGTATGGAAACTAAGCCCAAAGAGGTAAGAATCAACCAGGAAAAAAAGCAATGCACCAACGATCAGGTAATAACTGGCCGTTAACAAACCGGTTTTTTCATGTGAAGATACCAGGAACATCGGCACCAGTTTGGAACTCACTCCGATCGTCAACAGCAGGAACCATCCGATCAAACCCAAATGGGCATGAAGCCTGAGAAAATGCAAATGATCCTGAGGGAATATAGAAAGCGTAAAATTAAACACCAGGGCTGCGCCCAAGGCCACCGTCAGGCAAAGACAAATACAGGCACTGAAGATAAAATCTTCCTGAATGGTCTCCTGCTTTTTCTTTTTAGCGGTCAGGTATACGTTTACCGTAAACAGTATAACCGCCAAAAGCAATAAAATTGCCCCGCATTGCATATGGATGCCCGGCGCGAATACCCAAAACGAATACACGAGTGCTATTAGCCCCGGTACGAACAGGCCGAAACTAACCCAGGCCAGTTTTTGGCTATACAGATCCGTTTCCAGCACTACCGGGATCAGCTGGTAGGATGCCCCAAGGATGATCATAGTTCCCCAGCCCAGCGCGGCCATATGCGTAATAGCCAGTATCTGCGGATGAAAATAATGCCCTGTAAAAACGTTAACCGAGAACAGCATCATCACAGAAAGTACCAAAAAACAAAACGCGGCGGCCACATAATGGGTCACCACAATGCTATAAAGGCCGGGGTTCTGCTTTATCCCGCTCATTTTTTATAGATCAGCATGTTAATATTGTCAGGACCCACGGTTTTAAAAACGTAGGTCAAGCCTTGTTTCTCCAGCTCGGGTAACAGGTATACCGGTATCTTTTTGTGATACACAAACAGGGCGTCGCCAATATTCAGGTTCGGCGTTTGTTCCAGAATGGCCAGCATCGGTTTAGGCATCTCCAGCTTTCTAACATCAAGAAAAGTGGTTCTTTGGTCCTCAAATCTTTTCAGCAGCCGGTCAAATTGGTCATTATCGGCGGTCGGAACTGTTAGGGGAATGGTAGCTGTTTCGATAGCAGTAGGTCCGGCTTTGCTAAAATAAGTTACAACCAGGTTTGGCTCCGGGTGTTCTACGCGGTAGGAAAACCCTTGGTCTGCCAGTAAATGGATCAATGGCAGGGGCTCGAAGGTATTGACCAGTTTTAGTCCCTGGCCTTCTTCCAGTTTTTTTACAGCCGCTAATATTTCTTTTAGTGGATCCTTATCCTGTGCCAATACCGGGCGCACATCAAGTTCAAGGTAAACTAAAGGCTCCTTAAAAGAAGCAGTGGGCGCCGCTATATTATTTTCAATGCTGCCCTCACCGGTTACATTGAAGCCTATTTGCTTCATGCTCCACATAAAATCAGCGACCTCGGTTTTTGATATTTTGCAGGCATCGGCTATGCTAACCCTTTTCGCTAATAAATTCCGTAAAAGCGGGTTTTTGAGCTTTGAAAACTTTTTGTTCAAACTAACCAGGGTGTTCATCACGTGGTCAGGTTCAACTTCAAGCAGCTGACTTATCTTTGTTTGCGCGTTGATTATTGGTTTCATCACGCAAAAATGCGCAGGTGATCTAAATATAAATATGATTTAAATCATATTATGGAGTGATTGTATTTCGATAAATAGAACCAGGTATGATTTATTGCAATATTGACGATTTAAAATCGTCCGGGTACAAGATCTTTCAAAGAAACCGGCACCCGCTAATTTTATACCGATGCGTGTTTTTGCCGAGAGCCGCTTCGTTATCCCAATTTGGGCTTTTTAAAACACAAATAATTAATAATCAATGTTTTAACTAAAAAACTATCAATAAAGTGTAAACCCACCGGTTTGGCGTGACCCGTCCTGAAATAGCTATACAGATTTGTGATTAAATCCTTTAATACCTATACAGTAGGTGGTTAAGAGACAGAAAACCCTGCCTAGCCGAGCGGATCGTTGAGACAATTAACGCCATCGAAAATATAGTGGAAGTGTCTAATATCTGGTTTTTGATGAGAATTTACCCCCTTTGATTTACAAATCAACCCCCTGTTGGCAACTATCAACATTTATATATTTGATATAACCAATTAAGAAGCAAAACTTCTTTAATAAATTAAAAACATTGTAACTTTTGAATAATATCTCTTTTGGTTATTTGATATTGCTTTAAAAGTTTTTTAACTAAAACCAAAACCTTAACACAATTTTCTTGCAGCACGGTCTCTCAGATCGATGATTCATGACCTTGTAGACAACGATTATTGGGTATTACTGAATGTGCTTTTGGCAACATCTTCAAATACTTAAACCTATGCCCCTTATAAATATCGCAATTGTCGACGGTCAAGGACTTTTCAGGCAAATACTAAGTCATTTTATTAAAAGTGTCGATACGTTCAGACTTATCGGCGACTTTGAGGATGGGAATGTTTTTTGGGGCAAGTTGCCCGCATTGTATAAATGCGGTATAGACATTGTTATTGTTGACATAGATATCCATTCGTTTAACGGGGTTCAGCTTACAACGCTCTTACAAAGCCAGTATCCAAAAATCAAGATAATAACCCTTTCAACCCACGATAATCCTTTGATCATCGCGCAACTAATCAAGGCTCACGTGTCGTCATATCTAACCAAAGATTGCAACAAAGAGGAATTGATTATGGCTATAAAAGCTTGTCATAAAGCTGGATATTATTATAATGACAAAGTTATTAAAGCCATTCAAGACCATAGCGATCAGAAGGTAAAGGCTGAAATGACGCTCAATAGTCTTAATATCAAAATCTCAGAACGAGAAAAACAAGTTTTGCTTCTTATCTGCAATGAATTCAATACCGATGAAATAAGTGGTAAATTACACTTGAGCGCCAGAACCATTGACAATCACAGAAAAAACCTGCTTGCTAAAACGGGGTGTCGTAACACTGCCGGCTTGGTTTTTTTTGCTATTAAATACCTCATATTATCCCCTCTATAGTCTGCTTAATGAGCATAAATACTCAATAATTAATTTGAGTATTTATGCTCATTAAATTGTTTCATTTAATAACAACATTTATAACCAAATATCACGGTTTGTAAATTCATCTGTAAGTTCATGGGGTTAAGTTTTATTCTAAAAGTTTTTTATTATGACCGATGCTTTTTTTAGAATACACAAGCTTGACCCCTTATTAAAGCGAAATATCCTAAAAACCCTCTCGTGGAGGCTACTGGGGTCTTCCGACACAATTTTCTGGAGTTGGATTGTCACAGGTAGTTTAAGCTTCGGCTTCAAAATTGGAGTAACCGAATTGCTTTCTAAAATGTTGCTTTACTATGGTCATGAGAGAATTTGGCAAAATTTAAAATTGGGGCTATTACCGCGAAGTAAAAAAAATAAAATTATTAAAAAAATAAACGAACCCTATTTGTTTAAGCATAGTGGTAAAATCACGAGAGAGGTTCGTGAGATGCAAAATCGGAATTCGTCCTTTACGATTTGGCTGACCGGGCTTTCTGGATCAGGCAAATCAACAATAGCTAGCGAACTGGAGTCATGGATATTTGAGCAAGGCATAATGGTGTATATACTTGACGGGGACAATACCAGGCTTTCCATTAATAGCGACCTTTCATTTTCTGATGAAGATCGCAGTGAAAATATCCGGCGGGTGGCCGAAATCTGTAAATTGTTTAACGATGCGGGTATAATTGTCATTGCCTCGTTTATTTCTCCTTTTATTAAAGATAGGAAAATGGCCAAAAGATTAATTGGTGACGAGAGCTTTATTGAGGTTTTTACGGATTCCAGTATCGAAACATGTCGAAAACGAGATACCAAGGGCCTTTATCAACTTGCAATTGATGGTAAACTTAAAAACTTTACTGGAATCAGCAGTGCTTATCAACCACCATCATCGCCGGATATACACCTTTGTACAGATAGAATTTCCGTACAAGACTGTATGACAATAGTTAAGCAATATCTTATCTACAATAGAAATATTAACATTCATCTAAAATCAGAAAACGTAAACTACTAAATAATCAATTATGATAATAAATTAATAAATCCGCGAACGTTTGTAAAATAAACTAAATCTAAACCCTTCATTTATATCTCATGGAAAAATACAGCACCTTCAAAGTATTATCATTGCTTGTAAAACAATTGGACATATCTGTTACCAATCAGGAAATTAGCGACGAACTCCAAAAGCATCCGAATCCAAACAGCCTTTTAGCGATTAGCGATTTATTAAATAATTGGCAAGTTCCCAACGCCGCTTTTGAATTGAGTTTTGATGAATTAGTCGATTCCGAGATAGCAGCTCCATTCATTGTTCATATCAAGGGGAATGATTTTATATTGATAAAAAAGTTTACCAAACAATCAGTAATCGCTTCCGGCATCAAATACCAAAATCGCTCATTCACAGTAGAAGAGTTTAAGCTTATGTACGACGGTTGGCTTTTAGTAGCGGAAAAAGACGATAAATCAGGCGATTTTGATTATGTAAGAAAAAGAAAACGAGAATTCATAGAAAAATTGAGAAAACCAGTAGCGGTTACCGGTATTTTAACAGTTTTGGTTGCATCCTTATTGTTGTACTCGTCTTACCTTACGACATTTAGTTTACAAATTGGGCTATTAACCTTGTTTAAAACATTAGGAATAATATGCGCCATTTTTTTATTGATTCAAAGCATTGACGCCAACAACCCGTTGATAGTAAGAATATGTGGTTCTGGTCTTGATGAAAACTGCAATGCAATCCTCTCATCCGATGCATCAAAGGTAGTAGACGGGTTAAGCTGGAGCGAAATGGGTTTCTTTTATTTTGGAGGGACATGGGTAGTTTTGGTATTTAATAGCGGCCATCCAGCACTCGTGCAAATGTTAGCAATACTTAATATCCTGAGTTTGCCCTATACGTTTTATTCCATTCACTATCAGTGGCGCATTGCCAGGCAGTGGTGTGTTTTCTGCTGCATAACCCAAGCATTTTTATGGGCTGAGTTTTTGGTTTTTATTCCAGCAATTCTAAATAAGACGCTGTTATTCCCAAACTTGCAAGAGTGGTGTAGTTTTTCAATTGGCATGCTAACTCCCGTTTTAATTTGGATTATCGTTAAGCCTTACCTATTGCAATCCAAGGAAGTACTCCCATTGAGGGATCAATTACGGGAGTTTAAATTCAATCCTCAATTTTTCCAAAAAATGCTTGATGAACAATGGCAATATAGCCTACCAGCAGAGCGCAATTCATTGGTTTTAGGAAACCCAGAAGCAAAGAATGTGATTACAGTCGTCTCCAATCCATTTTGCCAACCCTGTGCGAAGGCACATAAAATATTAGAACAATGGATTGAAAAACGTGATGATATTAAATTGCAAGTGATTTTTTCGACTGAAAATAATGAAAAAGACCCTCGAACAAAGGTAGTAGAGCATCTTTTTAATATCCAGGCCACACAAAGTGGCATTTCATTAAAAAAGGCAATGAAAGAATGGTATGAGCATAAATACAAAGACTACGAATTTTGGGCAAAAAAATTCCCTATTAAAACGAAAGCAAACGTAAGTGACATATTGGATATAAATAATGAATGGTGTCAAATGGCAGAGGTTTTAATAACCCCAAGTATTTTTATAAATGGGCGACGGATTCCCGCTCACTATGAACCAGAAGACATTAAGTATTTTATATAAATACGACAAGAAATTATCGGCCGATAATGAAGTTGCCTGTCTTCAAAAAATAGGATAGGGAAAGCCGCGCCCTTGGTACCGGCAAATTTAAACTTTGAAATCATATAATCATGAAAAAACTTATTTTAAGGTTCGAAGGAATGAAAGACATGTTAACGAAGGAGCAAATGAAGAAAGTCACTGGGGGGTATGGAAGCTCAGGTGGCGGTGGTTGCGTTTTGGTTACTTGCGTAAATGAGTCCACTAGTTGTTGGTACTCTGCAACTGGAGGATACGGAGGTGATCTTTGTAGCAGAGTCTGTCTAACGGCAGGAGGTTGCGCATCCGCTCTTCCGGTTTCCTGCACATGTGACTGCGTTTGTTATTCCGATGGTCGACACTGCTGTTAGATAGATCGGAGCAAGTAGTCAGTTCCTTTTTTATTAGGGCTCACAGCTGATTTAAGGATTAAGGTATTGTCATAATACCTTAATCCCTTTCAATACAATATATTCGTTAATTTAAGAGTGACAATCTATGCTTGAAGTTGGTTGAGCTTTTCCGCCTAAAATTTTTGTGGCCTTTCATTTCGTTGAATTGCCGGATTTTGCCGCGCAATAATGTAATTATGGGAAGGGATTTACAAACCATATCGAGCTAAATTTATCTCTGCGTTGTGTAATCCCAAGTCATACCTTATATAGATAATTAGTTCTCGTCAATTTAATAATTCAAAAATATGAGTAGTAAATATAGATTACCTGCGGTCGTGTTTGTAATAATCGTAATGTTTTATGGGTGTAAAAACAAAATACGTGATGACCGGGGGGCGCTGCAAGAGTCGGTTGATGATAAATATTATGTAAAGGGAAATGTTCCTGGTGTAAAGTCAGATTGGATGATAATTTGCTATTCTGACCGACCCGGAAAAAATGTTAAGGTTGATTCGGCAAAAATTAACGATGGAAAGTTTTCATTTAAAGGGAGAATTAATGTCCTGCAACCCGTTTTATTGGGTATGCGTCATTTGGACAAAAACGGCAGGAAAACATTTATCGAATATCACGGACCTTTTATTTTGGAAAGAGGTGCGCTTAACGTGTCGTATATCAGGGATTCATCTGATAAAATGATTGCATGGGGCACAGAAGGGCAAAACAGATACAATGAATTTTCGAAAAAAATCGATCCAGTATTAAAGACCATGAATAGTATTGCCGGGCAAATGTATAATGTGAAAAAAGGCAAAAAACAATACATTGATAGCTTGAATGATGCTTATGATGAATGTATTAGCAAAATAAGCATCACCGTTAGAGAACACGTCATACATTACCCATCTTCAGTGGTGTCTGCTTATATCGTGCGACATTTTTTAACAAATCCTGATAGTAAAATATTAAGGTCATTGTATGAACAGTTCGCCGAAAATGTTAAGAAATCAATATATGGAAAGCAACTGTATGATGAGTTGCAAGCAAAAGAAAAGATGAGTATTGGGTCATCTGCGCCTGAGTTAAATTTACTTGATACAAGTAATAAAACAGTATCGTTGAGATCATTCCGAGGTAAATGGGTGCTGTTGGATTTTTGGGCAAGTTGGTGTCAGCCGTGCCGAAAGGAAAATCCTGCACTAATTAAGGCATACGCTCAATTTAATAAAAAAGGGTTCGAAATTATAAGTATTTCTACCGACGAAAACCGCATTTCTTGGCTCAATGCTATTAAGCAAGATCATTTAGGCTGGACGCAACTTAATACTTCCAAACGTAGCGCAACAGATAAGTTTGGTATTACTGCCATACCGATGAACTTTTTATTAGATGGCAATGGCAAAATTATCGCCTCTGATTTAAGAGGTGATGCGCTACAAAAAAAGTTAACTGAGGTTACTCAAGCTGAAAGACCCGTAAAGAATACTGTAAACGACCAATATTGAAAGTGATGAAAGATGCGATTAAATATCACGAAACGGTAT
>Ga0209026_1001164_pt1 | contig 12249 bp, 9 predicted proteins | sample AraplaCL_Col_mCL_FD_184262 | JGI IMG/M metagenome (GOLD analysis project Ga0209026, IMG submission 184262) | Arabidopsis root microbial communities from the University of North Carolina, USA - plate scrape CL_Col_mCL (SPAdes) (version 2) | ecosystem: Host-associated > Plants > Roots >... | reverse complement strand
CAAGCCTTTTAAAGTTTGTGTAGTAGCAAATGGCCAAACCGCGCCGTCCCACTCACAACCGTGGCCGGTGCCATGGGTGCGGAAAGTTGGTGCACGGCGTTCGGCCGTAGTAATGCCCCAAGGCGCTTTAAAGCCTTTGTCATCGGTTAGTTGTGACCATGCACTGGCATAATCCGCGTTATCATCGGGCAAGTTAAAGTACCAGGGGATAAAGCCCAGTTCTTCCCGCGATTCGCACAGCGTTTTGGTTTTATCTTCAAAAGCCTTGAAGAACTTACTTTTATCGTCCCACAAATTATTTTGAACCAGTTTTTTTAGTTCAGCGGCCTTTGCGGTATATTTTTCTTTTAACGAATCAACACCGGCAATTCTGGCCATCTTCATCATAGCATCGGCATTGCCATACATATAGCTATTCAAAGTTGGGCGGGCGTTTTTGTCTTTGCGCGAACCGCTAATGGATTCTTCCATCGCGTCGCGCACATCAAACTGCCAAAACATTTGGTTGGGCAATTGCTTTTCGGTTTCCCATTGCTTGTAATCTTTATTCATCACCGGCAAAGCGTTTTGGATGAACGGCTTATCCAGATCAACCAGGTATAAACTATACACCGAGCTTTCTAACCAATTACTAAAATTATGCAGGTGAGGTTTTGGTGTTTTTGGGTCGACATACAGCCAAAAGTTAGCATAATCGGTTGCGTATTTCTTGTCTTTTAACCAGCGCGCTTCGTTAATATGATGACCAATGGCATCGCTCATGGTATTATATAAACCGCCCCAGTTTTCGGGGATGATAAACTCAGTGATGATAAAACCATCCGGGGTTTGAACAATATGTTTGCGAAACGTCCACCAGCGATAATAGTAGCTTGATTCGATGGCAGAATCCGGGCATTCAAACAGCGGAATGTTAGTTGTCATCCATTCTGCAGCATGTGCGTTATCTACATAATTCTTAACCGTTTCGGTATCCAATTTATTAAAATATTGTACATATTTATTCAGTTTGGCGTTGGTAAGCACAGGCTTTTGCTGCCCAAAACCAATCGTCGAACCCATTAAAAATCCCACGAAAAAAACAACGCTCAAAAATCTCATATCAGGTTATAACTTTTTATATAACAGGCATATAAAGGGTATTATTGTACACTTTTTGCTTATCCTATTTTCAAAGTAAATGATATTTAATTGGAATAAAAAATAGCTGATTTTAAGTTAAATACCCCCTGAACTTACCAAAGATAAAATCGTACAAAACATTGAAAAGATAGCATAAAAAATAACTTTTATATCCGCCTAACTTCACCTTCTCTGAAAAACCAATATTGTAACAAATAATTCACAAAAAATTATTCCCTGTTAAGCTAACAATGGCTTAACCTGATATTGGCTTTGCTGAGCTATTATAATATATGACTGAAAACGGCAATTTATTACCGCTTAATATTCATTTTCCCGGCCGTTTGGTTTTTGGGAACGGAACGCTTAGTGCCCTGCCCATCGATATAGAAAAGTTGGGAAGCAAAAGTGTTTTTATTGTTACCATCGATCCGTTGTTAAATCAACTGGCTGACATCATCGCGCAGCTAAAGGAAAAAGGTATGGCAGTCGTTATTGATACCAGCATTAAACAAGAACCTTCTTTCAGCGATTTTGAAAAGCTGATGATAACAGCCAAAGCTGCTAACCCCGATACCGTAATCGGTATTGGCGGTGGCAGTGTATTAGACTTAGCTAAACTGGTTGCGGCACAGTTAGATAATACCCAATTGCTAAGCGAAATCGTTGGCATCGGCTTGTTAAAAGGCCGTAGTAAAAAACTGGTCTGTGCTCCGGCTACTTCGGGTACCGGCAGCGAGGTATCACCAAACGCTATTTTGGTGGATGATGGTGATAATCAGAAGAAAGGCATCATCAGTGCGTTTTTAGTGCCTGATATAGTTTATGTCGATCCGTTATTAACCCTAAGCGTTCCGGCCGACATTACCGCAGCAACGGGGCTTGACGCACTAACCCATTGCCTGGAAGCTTACACCAATAAGTTTGCGCACCCGATGATCGACCTGTATGCTTATGAAGGCATGCGATTGATCGGCGAAAATCTGGTGGCTGCGGTAAAAGATGGTTCTAATAAACAAGCCCGCGAAAAAGTTGCGTTAGGCAGCTTGTACGGTGGCTTTTGTTTGGGTCCGGTTAATACCGCTGCGGTGCATGCACTATCTTATCCGTTAGGCAGCAGTTTCCATTTGGCGCATGGTTTATCAAACGCTTTGTTGTTGCCATTTGTAATGGAATTTAATCTTGTTGAAGCGCCAAAACGTTATGCCGATGTAGCCATAGCCTTAGGCTGCGCACGCGAGGCTAATGATGAAGCAACCGCCCGCAAAGGCGTGGAAAAGATACGTGAGCTGATCGCTGCCTGTAATATTCCTGCCAAATTAAACCAGGTTAATATACCCCGCGAGGCCATTCCGCAAATGGCTGCCGATGCATTAAAAATTCAGCGATTGCTGAAAAATAACCCTAGGACGGTAACCGAACAGGATGCCATTACCATTTATAACGAGGCGTATTGAGAAGAATGATTACTAACAAACAAAAATACAGAGGTGTAGTAATACCTGCCGTAACCCCCTTAACCGGCACCTATAAGCTTGATCATGGCGCGTTGGAGAAGATGTTTCATCTTTTCCGCCAAAATCATACTATGCCTTTTATAAATGGTACTACAGGCGAATCGGCTTCATTGCCGCTGAGCCTGAAAAAAGAATTGATCATCGCCGGCGGCAAATTGAAAGTTACAGGCGAAATTCTTTTCGGGGGAATATCTGCTAACAGTTTAGATGAATCTGTTGATTTAGCCAAGCTGTGTTTTGACAATGGCGCAGATGCGGTGGCGGCAACTTTGCCGTCGTATTATACTTTGTCCGACAGTCAGATCAAGAAATATTTTGAGCAATTGGCCGAAAAAATTTCCGGTCCGCTAATCATTTATAATATTCCGGTAACAACACACATGTCTATTCCGCTTGGAATTATTGATGAGTTGAGTCATCATGAAAACATCATAGGCACAAAAGACTCTGAACGAAACGATGAACGTTTACAATCGTCGTTAGAGCTTTGGGCAGGTCGTGATGATTTTTGTCATTTCCTGGGGTGGGCCAGCCAATCGGCAACAGCTTTAATTAACGGCAGCGATGGTATTATCCCAAGTACAGGTAACCTGTTCCCGGGTATTTATTGCGAAATGTATAAAGCAGTAGCAGATGGCGACCACGAACGGGCCTATCACCTGCAAAGCGTATCAGATACTTTGGGAGATATCTATCAAAAAGGTAAATTGCTTGGTGAATCGCTGTGGTCGTTAAAAGTGTTGATGCAGGAGTTAGGTATTTGCCAGGAATATGTGATGTCACCTTTAAAACCACTAACTTCGGCGGAGCGCGAGCGCATGATAGAAGCCATGCACCATGTGAGAGAGTTTGAGAATTTAGCTGTTAAAAATGATGTCTGATCAACCAATTGTTGGTATTACCATGGGCGACCCTGCCAGTATAGGGCCAGAAATTGCTGTTAAAGCACTACTTAACAAAGAGATATACCAAGTTTGCAAACCCATTTTAGTGGGCGATGCAGGGGTATTTAAAAATATCATCAGTCGCCTAAACTTGAATGCTACCGTTAACGCAGTTGATAAAGTAAGCGATGCCAAATTTGAATTCGGCAAGATCGACGTTTACGATTTGCATAATGTAGATCTAGATCAGCTTGCCTTTGGCCAGATTTCGGCAATGGCGGGCGAAGCTGCATTTCAATCGGTAACTAAAGTGATTGAGCTGGCTATGGCCGGCGAGATTGATGCCACCGTTACCGGACCGATCAATAAAAAATCCATCAACGAAGCCGGTCACCATTTTGCCGGGCATACCGAAATTTACGCGCATTACACCAACACCAAAAAATACGCAATGCTATTGGTGGAGGATAACCTGAAGGTAATTCACGTTTCTACCCACGTATCCTTGCGCCAGGCTTGCGATCTGGTAAAGCAGGATCGTATCCTGGAAGTGATTGACTTATTATATAACGGCCTCATCAGCCTCGGTGAAACCAACCTAAAAATTGGCGTTGCGGGTTTAAACCCACATGCGGGCGACAGCGGTCTTTTCGGTACGGAAGACGACCAGGAAATTGCGCCTGCTGTTGAAGAAGCACGTCGTCGTGGTTTTGATGTAGATGGTCCTGTTCCGCCCGATACCTTGTTTGCAAAAGCGGCAACAGGTGCTTACGGCGGTGTAGTAGCTATGTATCATGACCAGGGACATATCCCTTTTAAACTGGCAGGTTTTCAATGGGATGCGGTGAAGCAGCAAATGTCGAGCGTTAAAGGCGTGAACATCACCATGGGCTTGCCGATCATCCGTACTTCGGTAGATCATGGTACCGCGTTCGAGATCGCAGGCAAAGGCATTGCCAGCGCAGATGCGATGACTTTGGCTATCGAATCGGCCATACAACTAAGTAAATTCAGAAAACAAGCTGTCAGCTAATGATCGCTGTAATTGCCGATGATTTTACCGGTGCCGCCGAGATTGGGGGAATCGGTTTACGGTACGGCCTCACCGCCGAAATTTTATACGAGCACGTCGCTCCTTCTAAAGCACAAATGCTCATCATAGATGCCAACACACGCTCATTGACTAAAGAGCAAGCAGTAGACCGCATGGCAAAGCTTACAGCAGAACTAAAAGCGCTTGATCCTGCATTGATTTACAAAAAAGTAGACTCTGCCATGAGAGGTTTTATTGTGGACGAGATCAATACGCAACTACGGGTACTGGGGCTAAAAAAAGCTTTGCTTATTCCGGCTAACCCGGCTCTGGGTCGTACTATTACCAATGGCGAGTATTTTTTACATAGCGAGCCCATCCATACTACCAGTTTTGCTGCAGATCCTGAATTTGGCATCACCGAATCATCGGTACACCACCTTTTACGCGTAAAACCGGCAACGGTAAAGGTACATCACACGGAAGATGGCGTAGCCGAACAAGGTATCACCGTAGGCGAAATAGCCGGTGTAGAAGATTTGAAGAAATGGGCATCCAAAATTCCGGATCAAACTTTTTTAGCGGGTGGCTCAGGCTTTTTTGCTGCGCTGATGGATACCAGGTTTACAAAAACATCGCCCCAAACAAATGCCAGGCTCGAAAACCCGAGATTGTATGTTTCAGGCAGCGCGTTTGAAAAAAGCAAAAAGCGCGTAGAGCAGTTAGCGCGATCTAAAAACTTGGTGAGCTATATGCCGGCGGCAATTGTTGAAGCAACTAACCCGCCGCAAAGATTATTTGAAGCTTGGGCAGGCGAAATTGTTTCCTTGCTGAATGCCAATGGCACGGCAGTTATTGCAATACACGAAAGTACCACGCAGGCGGGTGAAACCAACCCAAATGATCTGCGCAATAAGACGGCTACAGCAGTTGCCGGCGCTTTGGGACAAACGGAAATAAAGGAATTGCTAATTGAAGGCGGCTCAACCGCAGCTGCGATCATTGACAAATTGGGTTTGAAGAAATTCACGCCGGTAAACGAGTTTAGCACCGGCGTTATCAGGATGAAAGCCGACAACGGTTTATTGATGACATTAAAACCGGGCAGTTACGACTGGCCACCATATATCTGGGATTTCGAATAATTGACCATGAACAGTGCGCATTTACATCTTCCTGATTATATCATCCTGGCAGTTTTCCTCGCGCTGACTGTTTATTTCGGTTTGCGATTTGCGAAAGGACAACAATCTACCCAAAGTTATTTTGCCGCTAACGGAAAAATCCCTTCATGGGCCATCGGGCTGTCTATTTTAGCCACGCTTATCAGCAGCATTACTTTCCTGGCTTATCCGGGCGAGGGCTATTCTAACAACTGGATATTGCTTGTTCAGGGGCTGATGGTACCCATCGTTTTACTGACGATGATCTGGTTTGTGGTGCCCTTGTACCGCAACGTTATCGGCCTGAGCACTTACGAATACTTTGAAAAGCGTTTCGGCAAGTTTGCACGCTACTATAGCTCAATGGGTTTTGTGCTCACCCACTTTTCTAAAATGGGAACGGTGTTTTTCCTGTTAGCATTGGCATTGCATAGCATGACCGGAGTTAACACTTATATCATTATTGTTATTATAGGCATTGTAATTATAACACTGGCGTTATTAGGCGGTATAGAGGCGGTGATTTGGCTGGATGTAATTCAGGGTTTTATGCTGTTTGGATGCGGGGTGGTGTGTTTAATAATTATTGTTTGCTCCGTAAATGGCGGTGTGGGCGAGGTTTGGAAGATCGCGCAGGCAAATAAGCATACCGGCTTTGGTCCGTACTCGTGGGATTTTAAAAAACTCACTTTCGTGGTAATGGCTATTAATGGCATTTTCTACGGCATCCAAAAATATGGCACCGACCAAACCATTGTGCAGCGATATTTAACTGCAAAATCAGATCGCTCGGCTATCCGCGCATCATTGATGGGTGTGTTTTTACTGGTGCCTGCGTGGGCCTTGTTTATGTTTATTGGCACGGGCTTGTTTGTATTTTACAAGCAACATGCTTTGCCAACGGGCATCCGTCCCGATGCGATTTTCCCATACTTCATCGTAAATAACATTCCAACCGGCGTGGTGGGTTTAATAGTTGCCTCTTTGGTTTCCGCAGCCGTTTGCAGTTTGGGTGCCGATTTGAATTGTCTGGCTGCAGTTGGTGTAGAAGATTACTACAAACGCGTCTATCCCAACAAAACTGATAAAGAGTATCTTAAAGTTGGTAAATGGTTGGTGCTGTTTGCCGGTATCGCCTCGCTATTGGTTGCTGCGCTCTATCTATCTGCCGGTGATGAAGGTGTTTTAGGTATTGTATTTACGCTTTACGCGATCTTCTCAGGCGGTATCGCTGGGATATTTTTATTGGGATTATTTTCTTCCCGCGCTAATCGTCAGGGATTAACCTGGGGTATTATTGTCTGCGTGCTATTCACTGCCTACGCGGTGTTAACTTCCACGAAGATTGGGGCTGGCGACCACAAAACTATCCTGCTTAACCTCGGTAAATACAACTTCAGCCATAACAAGCTAATGCTGGGTGTTTACAGTCACTTTGTGATCATCATCGTAGGTTATGTGGCCAGTTTGTTCTATCCAAAACCTAATCTGGACAAGTCGTTGCTTTACAGCGGTTGGTTAAACACCCGGAGAGAGAACAAAAGAGCCGCTAAAATTCATAAAGCTTAACCATGAAAATTCGCCACGCCATCATTTGTACCATTTCCGCCTTAGCACCTATTGCAGCCAGTGCGCAAGTAAAATTAGAGAATTTGTTTACCGATGGTATGGTGCTACAACAGCAAAGTACGGTACCCATATGGGGATGGGATAAAGTGGGCGTGCATGTTACGGTCAGCACTTCATGGAACAAAAAATCGTACAGCGTAACCGCCGATGCCTCGGGTAAGTTTGTTGCCAAAGTAAGCACGCCATCTTATGGGGGTCCGTATTCAATTACCGTGAGTGATGGAAAGCCAATTACTTTAACCGATGTATTGATTGGCGAAGTATGGATCTGTACCGGGCAATCAAACATGGAAATGCCGATGAAGGGTTTTAAGGGCCAGCCCATTTATAATTCTAACGAAGCGATCTTAAATTCAGCCAATAAAAACATTCACCTGTTTACGGTACCTCGCGGGTCAAAAACAGAAATGCAGCCTGATATCAAACCCAGCAAATGGCTGGAAGCAACTCCCGAATCAGTAGCTAATTTTAGCGCCACGGGTTACTATTTTGGCAGGTTATTGAACAAAATGCTGAATGTGCCCATTGGCTTAATTAATTGCAGCTACAGTGGTTCATCTATCCAGGCTTGGATGGATGCCGAACAATTAAAGGGTTTCCCGGAAATTAAGATCCCTGCAAAAACCGACTCCATAAAAGAAGTGAGTCGCACGCCGACCACGCTTTACAACGCCATGCTAGCGCCGGTTATAGGCTATGGCATTAAGGGCGCCATCTGGTACCAGGGCGAATCAAACTATGACAACCCAACCCAATACCAAAAACTAATGGAAACCATGGTTAAAACCTGGCGCGAGCGTTGGGGCGAAGGTGAGTTTCCGTTCTATTTTGCACAGATAGCGCCCTATGACTACGCCCAGCTTCCTCCCTATCACAAAAGCGGCGTGTATAACTCGGCTTTCCTGCGGGATGTGCAACGCAAAGAAGCTGAGTTGATTCCAAACTCCGGCATGGCAGTTTTAATGGATATCGGCGAACAGGTAACGATCCATCCACCTCATAAACAAGTGGGTGGCGAGCGCTTGGCTTATCTGGCGCTTGGAAAAACTTATGGTGTTAAAGGAATTGCGGTGGGAAGTCCTGCTTATGATTCCATGTCGATAAAAGACAATATCGCCACTATTAAATTTAAAGATTGCCCCAACGGACTGACCTCGTTTTTTAAGGAATTAACTACATTTGAAATCGCAGGTGCCGATAAGCATTTCTTCCCCGCAAAAGCAACCATCAACGGTAGTTCGGTTAATGTTACCAGCGACCAGGTAAAAAAGCCGGTGGCCGTGAGGTATGCTTTTAAGGACTTTGTTATTGGCGACTTGTTTGGTAATGATGGCTTGCCGGTGTCGTCGTTCCGTACGGATGATTGGGGATACGACGTTCAATAATATTTAAAAATGATGTTTAGTCTAAAAAATAAAACAGCGGTGATTACCGGGGCTGGAAGCGGCATAGGCAGAGCTATTGCTTTACTGTTTGGCCGGCAGGGAGCCAATGTGCAGGTGTTTGATCTTGCGGCAAATGATACCGCCGAAACTATAGAAAAAGAAGGCGGCAAAGCAGTATCGCATTTGGTTGATGTAAGTAACCAGGAACAAATTGTCGAAACTTTTACAACGATTGGTCATGTTGATATCCTGGTAAATTGCGCGGGCGTAGCGCATGTTGGCAAAGTAGAAGATACGTCGACTGCCGATTTTGAGCGTGTGTTCAACATCAATGTAAAAGGTGTATACAATTGCTTGTTTGCGGCTATTCCGTTGATGAAACAAGCTGGCGGTGGTGTGATATTGAACGTTGCTTCGGTAGCTTCACACGTGGGTATTACTGATCGCTTTGCGTATTCTATGAGCAAGGGTGCGGTATTTACCATGTCGCTTTCGGTAGCGCGCGATTATATTGCCGATAACATTCGCAGCAACAGCATTTCCCCGGCAAGAGTGCATACACCCTTTGTAGATGGATTTATTGCGAAAAACTATCCGGATAACCAACAGGAAATATTTGATAAACTTTCTAAGAGCCAGCCCATCGGGCGCATGGGTAAACCGGAAGAAGTAGCATCGCTGGCGCTATATTTGTGCAGCGACGAAGCCGGATTTATTACCGGTTGCGACTACCCGGTAGATGGTGGATTTATAAAACTCAACAACTAACATGAGATTAATTAGATACGGGCAAATTGGCCATGAGCGCACAGGCGTACAAATTGATGGCAAAAACTATGATACCTCCGGCTTTGGCCAGGATTATAATGAAGCTTTTTTTGAAAACGATGGCATTAACCGCTTAAAGGCTTACGTCGAAACCAATAAAGGCAAGCTATCGGAAATCAGCAACAGCGAACGTTTAAGCAGCCCGGTTGCGCGCCCGTCAAAAATTCTTTGTATCGGTTTAAATTACGCGGATCATGCTAAAGAAACTGGTGCGACACCGCCGAAAGAGCCGGTATTGTTTATGAAAAGTTCTACCTCACTTTGTGGTCCGTTTGATGATATCGTGATCCCTAAAAATTCTGTTAAAACCGACTGGGAAGTAGAATTGGCTGTTGTGATCGGCAGAAAGGCATCGTATGTTGAAGAGAGCGAAGCTGCGGGTTACATTGCAGGTTATGCCTTGTTAAACGATGTTTCAGAACGGGAGTTTCAGATTGAACGTGGAGGCACCTGGGATAAAGGTAAAGGTTGCGATACCTTCGCACCGCTTGGTCCGGCCCTGGTTACAGCTGACGAGGTTGGTGATGTAGATAACCTTCGCTTGTGGCTATCGGTTAATGGAAAAATGATGCAGGATGGCACTACGGCTAACCTGATCTTCAAGATCCCTTACCTGATCCATTATGTGAGCCAGTTTATGACCTTATTGCCCGGCGATATCATCTCAACCGGAACGCCGGCAGGTGTAGGCTTAGGCTTCAACCCACCGGTGTATTTAAAAGCTGGCGATGTGGTAAAATTAGGCATTGACGGCATAGGCGAATCGGAACAAAAATTAGTGGCGTTTCAGGCAAATAATTATGGATTTACAGTTAAAAGATAAAGTAATCGTAGTTACGGGTGGTGCCCGTGGTATTGGTAAAGGCATAGCGTTGGTGTTAGCTAGAGAAGGGGCAACAGTAGCTATTGTAAGCCGTACCGAAGCTGAAAACAACAAAACGCTGGCGGAAATTGAAGCGGCAGGCGGCAAAGGTTTTCAGGTTGTGGCTAATCTTACTAATCCCGAAGAATGCAAAACTGCAGTTGATGCGGTAGTCACAAAATTTGGTCGCATAGACGGCTTGGTAAACAATGCCGGCGAAAACGACGGCGTAGGTTTGCAAAGTGGCGACTACGAGCGCTTCATGCATTCGTTGCATAAAAACCTGGTGCATTACTATCTGATGGCGCATCATGCCTTGCCCGAACTCATCAAAACCAAAGGCAGCATCGTAAATATCACTTCTAAGACCGCCGAAACCGGCCAGGGTAATACGTCAGCCTACGCGGCGGCAAATGGCGGCAGAAACGCTCTAACGCGCGAATGGGCGGTAGAACTACTGCCGCATGGTATCCGCGTAAATGCTATTGTGGTGGCCGAGTGCTGGACACCGCTTTACGAACGCTGGATACAAACTTTAGACAATCCGGAAGAAAAACTTAAATCCATCACGGCTAAAATTCCGTTAGAACACCGCATGACTACGGCTGAAGAACTGGGTAATGCCACGGCTTTCTTTTTATCACCCGTTTCAAGCCATACCACCGGTCAGCTAATACACGTTGACGGCGGATATGTGCATTTGGATAGAGCGGTTACGGAGTAGCGCGAAAAACAGGAGGCTCCGCTGGAGCCTTATTAACCCGTTACATTTTTACTATAAACAGGAAGCCCCGCTGGGGCTTTCGCTTTTAATGGTTTGATAGTTGGACTCCGGAGGAGTCGCCTTTTATAGCATGAAACAAAAAAGATATTTAACTCCGTAGGGGTTTCCTATAATGAAGCCATCGCCTTAATAACGCCCGTTTCCGGCTTCAACCAGCTCTCAAAATTGTCTTTAATCTCATCAAAACTCACACGGTGAGTGATGTAGGTCTTCGGGTCAACCAAGCCCTTCTTCATTGAATTAACCACGTGCTCAAAATCGGCGCGGGTAGCATTGCGGCTGCTCATTAGCGTAGCTTCGCGTTTATGAAACTCGGGGTGACTGAACGACACCTCACCTTTTTGCAAGCCGATCATCACATATCGCGCCCCATGCGCCATGTATTGAAATGCATTATTTATAGCTTTTTGGCTACCGGTTGCATCAATTACCACCGTTGGCATATCGCCACCAGTGATTTCTTTTAACTGTTCAGTAACATTAGTAGATAGTGCATTGATGGTATGTTCAACTTTTAGCTTGTCTTTACAAAAAGCCAAACGGGCATCATTGATATCTAGCGCGATCACTTTACCGCCTGCAATGCGGGCAAATTCCATCGTACCCAAACCAATCGGGCCGGCACCTATCACCAGCACAAATTCGCCGGGCTCTACTCCGGCCCTACGGATGCCGTGTGCCCCAATGGCTAATGGTTCAACCAAAGCCAGTTCATCAAAAGTTAAACCTTCACCGTGAACCAAAGTATGCGATGGCACCTGCAGATACTCGGCCATACCACCATCCACATGCACACCGCATACGTTAATGCTTACGCAGCAGTTAGGCTTACCGTTGCGGCAAGCTACACAATGACCACAGTTAAAATAAGGGATAAAAGTAACTGCCTCGCCAACGGCAAAACCCGGCGCGCCGTCAAACTCCACCAACTCGCCCGAAAGCTCATGGCCTAAAACACGCGGATAGTTAAAGAAGGGTTGCGTACCTTCAAACGCATGCAGATCGGTGCCACAAATGCCTATACGTTTAATTTTGATTATGG